>Ga0308419_1000278_pt1 | contig 39617 bp, 27 predicted proteins | sample HotsprSampleMS50_FD_203674 | JGI IMG/M metagenome (GOLD analysis project Ga0308419, IMG submission 203674) | Hot spring phototrophic mat microbial communities from Mushroom Spring, Yellowstone National Park, Wyoming, United States - 20090730_MS50 ... | reverse complement strand
CACCGAGTAAGATTTTTCCATCGGGTTGGATTGCAAGAGATAGTCCAACATCAAGCCATGAACCGATGGGTTGGATTATTTTACCGCCAGTTCCAAAAGAAGTATCGAGAGTGCCATCGGAATTAAAGCGTGCGATGCAGAAATCGAAATTGCTTACACCTCGGCAAGAACCACCGAGTAAAATTTTTCCATCAGGTTGGATTGCAAGAGAATATCCCTGATCATCAGAATCGATGGGTTGTATTATAAAACAATTAGGAAAATTAAAACTAGTGTCAAGCACACCAATTGCTGGTGTAAAGGTCGGTCCGCCACTGCCACTATCAGTAGACGCAATAGAAGAGTTATCGATTAACGGCAAAAGCAAAAATGGCTTCTTCTTTTTGTGGCAAGCTGTAAAAACAATTAATATTGTTAAAATCATCAAATTAAGGTTAATTAATTTTTTGCTTTTGTTTTGTGGATTTTGTTGGTTTTGCTGTAGTTGTCTCATAGTCATACCTCTAATTTATTCTTTTTCTATTTGACGTAAAAAATATAAAAAATTTAAATTCATCAGAGAAATTTTTGTTAAATTTTATAAAAAATTTTCATTCTTAAATTGAATCTTTCTTTAATACTCTTTTGGATAGGATAAAGAAAAATTAAAGAGATAAATTTTCCCACTTCCGTAAAATTAGAATTTATTGATGAAAAAAAATTCTTATTATTTTGTTATTTTTTTTATAAATTGAAATAAAATTGAAGACGGAATTTTTTAGGAGCGAGTGCAAGGATTTAGAATTTTCCTTACACTTGTAATAAAGAATTATTGATTATTGAAAACGAGCGATACAGAAATTTTCATTGCTTCCGTTATAGCAAAAACCACCGAGTAAAATTTTTCCATCGGGTTGGATTGCAAGAGATATTCCAAAATCATCAGATGGACCGATGGATTGGATTATATAACCATTAGGAGAACCAAAAGTTGTATCCAAAGTGCCATTGGAATTAAAACGAGCGATACAGAAATCACTATTGCTTCCGTTAAGGCAAATACCACCGAGTAAGATTTTTCCATCGGGTTGGATTGCAAGAGAAAATCCACCATCATCAGATGAACCGATGGATTGGATTATATAACCATTAGGAGAACCAAAAGTTGTATCCAAAGTGCCATCGGAATTAAAACGAGCAATGCAGAAATCACTATTGCTTCCGTTAGAGCAACGACCACCGAGTAAAATTTTTCCATCAGGTTGGATTGCAAGAGAATTTCCAAAATCATCATATGAACCGATGGGTTGCATTATTTTGCCACTATTTCCAAAAGTTGTATCCAAAGTGCCATCGGAATTAAAACGAGCAATGCAGAAATCGTCATTGCTTCCGTTATAGTAATGACCACCGAGTAAAATTTTTCCATCAGGTTGGATTGCAAGAGATTGTCCCCAATCATTATATGAACCGATGGGTTGGATTATTTTGCCACTATTTCCAAAAGTTGTATCCAAAGTGCCATCGGAATTAAAACGAGCAATGCAGAAATCGCCAGAGCAATTACCACCGAGTAAAATTTTTCCATCGGGTTGGATTGCAAGAGAATATCCATAATCATTAGCTGAACCGATGGGCTGTATTACTTTACCGCTAGTTCCAAAAGAAGTATCGAGAGTGCCATCGGAATTAAAACGAGCGATGCAGAAATCGTAATTTCCGTTAAAGCAATAACCACCGAGTAAGATTTTTCCATCGGATTGGATTGCAAGAGAATATCCATAATCCTCAGCTGAACCAATGGGTTGAATTACTTTACCGCTACTTCCAAAGGTTGTATCCAGAGTGCCATCGGAATTAAATCGAGCGATGCAGAAATCGTCATTGCTTCCGTTTAGGCAATAACCACCGAGTAAGATTTTTCCATCGGATTGGATTGCAAGAGAATATCCCTTATCAAAAGATGAACCGATAGGCTGTATTATAAAACCATTAGGAGAATTAAAACTAGTGTCGAGCACACCAATTGCTGGTGTAAATGTATTGGCGGTACTACCGGAATTATTGTTGTTGGAATTGTTACTATCACTTAATATATGATTAATCAAAGATAAAAAAGATGGAATATTTAACCTTAAACAGTGTGGGAATCCCATTAAAAAAACCATTATCATCAATATAAACATTGCTATTCTATTTAATAACATAATTGGCTCCATTGTCAAAAAACAAAAATGTTATAACTAATAACAAAATAAAAAAAAGTAGGAGAAAGTCAAATCTTTTTTTACAATAAAATTATGATTTCAAATTAATTGTTTTTTGTATTAAAATTGATAAAATAATCATAAAATCAAGTGAAAAAATCTCTATATGTGGTTTTAAATTTTCGAAAGATAATGATTATCCAAAACACCCTAAAATCCGCAAGAGAATTCTGGGGGAAAACGATTATTCAAAACGAGCAATGCAGAAATCTTTATTACCTGCATTTTTGCAATAACCACCGAGTAAAATTTTTCCGTCAGTTTGGATTGCAAGAGAATATCCAAGATCATAAGATGAACCGATGGGCTGGATTACTTTACCGCTAGAACCAAAAGAAGTATCGAGAGTGCCATTAGAATTAAAGCGTGCGATGCAAAAATCGTTATTGCTTCCGTTAGAGCAAGGACCACCGAGTAAGATTTTTCCATCGGGTTGGATTGCAAGAGAATGTACACCATCATCAGATGAACCGATGGGCTGGATTACTTTACCGCTTGAACCAAAAGTAGTATCCAAAGTGCCATTAGAATTAAAACGAGCGATGCAGAAATCCATATTGCTTCCGTTAAAGCAATGACCACCGAGTAAAATTTTTCCATCGGATTGGATTGCAAGAGATTGTCCAGTATCATTAGCTGAACCGATGTCTTGTATTACTTTACCGCCAGTACCAAAAGAAGTATCGAGAGTGCCGTTAGAATTAAAACGAGCGATGCAGAAATCGGTATGGATTCCATCAAAGCAATAACCACCGAGTAAAATTTTTCCGTCAGGTTGGATTGCAAGAGATAGTCCAGTATCATCACCTGAACCGATGTCTTGTATTACTTTACCGCTAGAACCAAAAGAAGTATCGAGAGTGCCATTAGAATTAAAACGTGCGATGCAGAAATCGTAATTGCTTACACCTCGGCAATGACCACCGAGTAAGATTTTTCCATCGGGTTGGATTGCAAGAGATAGTCCAAGATCAGAAGATGAACCGATAGGCTGTATTATAGAACCATTAGGAGAATTAAAACTAGTGTCGAGCACACCAATTGCTGGTGTAAAGGTCTGTCCGCCACTACCACTGCCATTACCACTGCCACTACCACTACCACCAGAACCACCACCACTGCCATTACCACTGCCACTACCACTACCACCAGAACCACCACCACTGCCACTACCACCAGAACCACCACCACTGCCATTACCACTGCCACTACCACTACCACTACCACCAGAACCACCACCACTGCCACTACCACTATCAGTGGTCGCATTTGAAGAGTTATCGATTAACAGCAAAAGCAAAAATTGCTTCGTATTCTTTTGACAATCTGTAAAAACAAATATCATTGCGATAATCATTACCATTATTTTTCTTAAAGGATTACTTTGAATATTTTTTTGTTTATTCCCTTGGTTTTGCTTCATAGGATATTTCCTCTATTATTTACTCCATAAAAGTTTTATTTAACAATACATGTATGCAAAAAACTCAATAACGTCAAACCATTTTTTTTTATTACAATCAAATTATGATTTTAAATTAATTTTTTTTGTATTAAAATTGACAAATGAATCCTAAAATCAAGTGAAAAAATCAACTAACCCCCAAGGGGTAGATTCCCTTTGGGTTAGACTTTTGCTTTTTCGCGTTCTTTGAGTTTGATTTGATCGTCTTCTATGGTTAGGATGTATTGTTTTTCTGTGTCGTATTGACCTTCGAGGATCACTCTTGCAAGGTAATTGCCTACTTCTTTTTGGATAAGGCGTTTTAGTGGTCGTGCACCGAATTGTGGATCGTAGCCGCGTTTTGCTAACCATTCTAACAGGGATTTAGAAAATACTAAGTTTAAACCTTTTTCTTTTGCTCTTTGGCTTAATAGGTTCAATTGGATTTTTACGATATCCAACAATACATCTTCTGTTATAGGGTTGAACATAATCACTTCGTCAATTCTATTCAAGAATTCTGGTCTAAAAAATCGGAGTAATTCTTGGTTTACGAGTCTTTCTTTCTCTTCGCTTGTCAATGATTGATCCATTAAATAATGGCTTCCTAAGTTCGATGTCATGATGATCAAAGTGTTTTTAAAATCGACCGTTCTTCCTTTGGAATCTGTTAAGCGACCATCGTCGAATATTTGCAAAAAGATGTTAAATACTTCGGGATGTGCTTTTTCTACTTCGTCGAAGAGAATCACTTGATAAGGTCTTCTTCTAACTGCTTCTGTTAGTTGACCACCTTCTTCGTATCCCACATATCCTGGTGGAGCTCCAATCAATCGCGCTACTGCATGTTTTTCCATGTATTCAGACATATCGAATCGAAGTAATGCATGTTCATCGTCGAATAAAAATCTTGCTAATGCCTTTGCTGTTTCGGTTTTACCTACACCTGTTGGACCTAAGAATAAAAATACCCCCATTGGTCTATTAGGTTCAGAAAGGCCTGAACGATTTCTTAAAATAGCATCGGAAACTGCCTTTAACGCGTGATCTTGACCAATCACTTGTTTTTTTAATTCGTCATACATATGGAGCAATTTATCTTTTTCGCTTTGGAGCATTTTTGCAACAGGTATTCCTGTCCATCTGCTTACTATAAGAGCAATGTCTTCTTCGGTTACTTCTTCTTTAAGATATTTTTTTTCTGCGGATTCGATTTGTTTTTCTAATTCTTGAAGTTGTCTTTCTAATTGAGCAATTTGTCCATAACGAATTTCTGCAACTTTATTGTAATTTCCGATTCTTTCGTATTCTTTTTCTTTTATTCTAAGCTGATCGATTTGTTCGCGAATAGCTTTTGCTTTTTCTACTATTTCTCTTTCGCTTTCCCATATTCCTTTTTTTTGTCTAAATTCTTCTTCGAGGTTTGCTAGTTCTTGTTCTAATTCTTGTAGTCTTTGTTGAGATGCTTTATCCTTTTCTCTTTTTAGAGCTTCTCTTTCTATTTTTAAAGATTGAATCTTTTTAGAGATTTTATCTAGGTCTTCTGGTAGAGAATCGAGTTCAATGCGCATTTTACTCATCGCTTCGTCGATTAAGTCTACTGCTTTATCGGGCAAAAATCTGTCTCGAATGTATCGATCCGAAAGTTTCGCAGCAGCAATGATTGCACCATCTGTGAGTCTTATTCCATGGTGTAACTCATAACGACTTTTTAGTCCTCGTAGAATTGTGATGGTTTCTTCTACTGTGGGTTCTTTTACATATACGGGTTGGAACCTTCTTTCTAATGCTTGATCTTTTTCTATATATTTTTGGTATTCTTTAAGAGTGGTTGCTCCAATGCATCGTAATTCTCCTCTTGCTAAAGCTGGTTTAATCATATTCGCAGCATCCATTGCACCTTCTGCTGCACCAGCTCCCACAATTGTATGAATTTCGTCGATAAATAAAACAATCCTTCCTTCGGAACGGATGACTTCGTCGAGAAGTGCTTTTAATCGATCTTCGAATTCGCCTCTATATTTCGCGCCTGCAATCATACTACCTAAATCAAGTGCCCAGATTTCTTTGTCTTTTAATGTATCAGGCACTTCGCCAGAAACGATTTTACCTGCTAATCCTTCGACAATAGCTGTTTTACCTACGCCAGGTTCTCCGATTAAGATGGGATTGTTTTTTGTCCTTCGCGTCAATACTTGCATGATTCTTCGAATTTCTTCGTCTCGACCAATTACGGGATCGAGTTTTCCTTTTCGCGCAAGTTCGTTAAGATTTTTTGCATATTTAGAAAGAGCATCCATACTATCTTCGGGGTTATCGGAGGTTATAGGTCTATCGCCGCGTAAATCTTTGATTACTTGAAGAATACCATCTCTTGTTAATCCTAAGTTTTCGAGTTCTCTTGCGAGTTTATATCGATTTTCTAAATAGGCTAATATTACATGTTCGGTAGATAGGTACAAATCTCCTTTGTTTGTCATGATTTTTTCTGCTTTTTGGAGAAGGTTAACAAAATTCGATGATGGTCTTACTTCGTAATCACCTTGAACTTTGGGCAATGTATTGATACTATTTTCGAATAATTTTAAGACTGTTTCTTTAGAAATGTTTAATTTGGATAATAACATTTCTCCGATTCCATTTTTCTGAGAAAATATTTCGTACATTAAATGTTCTGGTGTAACTTCTGCATTTTGTTTTTCTTTTGCTAAGTTTTGGGAATTCTGAATTGCTTGTGCAAGCAATGTGGTAATTTTATCTAACTTCATAACTATCTCCTTAGTTTGTAAAATTTAATATTTTTAATATTGCAATCCATCCATTTATTTGAAAATGATTCTCATTATTAACTATTTTTTTAATCCTAAAATGATTAGGAAATTTTTATTTACAATTTAAGCAAAATATATACCAAAAAATATTTACTTAAAATATAAGAAAATAAAAAAAGATAAATTATATCAATAAAAATGTCAAAAATAAGTATGTAGCTAATTTTATCGAATTAATAAATTAAATATATAAAAATCTTTAATCGTAATTGACATATAAACTAAATAAAAAAAATGTCTATTAAATTAAAATAATTCCAAACCAAGGTCATTAGTATGAATGCTTTAAAACGAATCATCCAAAAACATGGTGGAAAACTAACACTTATAATATTAACCGTAGGTTTTATCTATTATCTCTATGGAGTTAACCCAAAGTACCAAGGATATGCACCAGATCAACCCATTCCTTTTAGTCACAAGATTCACTCAGGAGAAGTAGGAATTGATTGTAAATTTTGTCATTATTCCGTAGAACGTTCGAATCATGCTAGCGTTCCTGATCTAAATACATGTATGAAGTGTCATAGTCAGATTGCTGGTGATAGTCCAAATATACAATTTTTAAGAATATCTTACGAAGCAGGAATTCCTATTCGATGGAACAAAGTACACGATTTACCCGACCATGCTCATTTTAGTCATAAAGCTCATATTGCAAGAGGTTTTGAATGTCAAACTTGTCATGGTCCAGTAGAGACAATGGACAAAGTGCAAGTCCATTCTCCATTTAACATGGGTTGGTGTGTTAATTGCCACAGACAATACACCGAAGAAGAAAAACCAGCAGGTAAAAACAACGCTATTGGAACAACAACTTGCGGAACTTGTCATTATTAAAATAAATCAATATAAGGGAATAAAACTATGAAGGAAACCAAAAAATATTGGCAATCATTAGAAGAACGTTCACAAACTACCATAGAAAATTGGAAAACACCAGAGTTCGAATACACACTTAACGAAATGATCGAATACGCGAAAAATAAAAAAATCACAAGAAGAGATTTCGTTAAGCTTATGGGTGCTTCTGCTATCATGTTGCAGGCAGCATGTCGAAGACCAACAGAACAAATCGTCCCAGCTGTGATTCAAGCACCTGAATATACACCAGGAGAAAAACTCTATTATGCCTCTGCAACACCAGAAGGAACTGGCATTGTAATTCATGCTATAGAAGGACGTCCTATTAAAATTGCAGGAAACCCAGAACATCCTCTAACAAAAGGGGGAGTATCTGCAAGCGAAGTAGCGGATTTGTTAGATTTATATGATCCCGATCGATTAAGATATCCCATAGTCATCGAAGAGGGAAGAAAAAAGAAAGTTAAAAGAGATGATGTAATTTCTCAGATTCAAAGTAAAATTGGTCAGGGGAATTATGTATTGATTACTAGTCCCATCCAAAGCCCATCTACGAAAAAAATCATCAATGCATTTTTAAAACAATTTCCTAACGGTAAGCATGTTGAGTTTAGACCAGATCCTTCTTTAAGGCAAATTCGCGAAGGTCAAAAGTCCTGTTATGGACAAGAAGTGATTCCTTTGTATCGATTCGATAAGGCAAACTTAGTTGTAGCAATAGAAAGCGATTTTCTTGGAACTCTACCTGGAAATGTAATCTATACGCGAGCATTTACAGAAAAAAGAAACCTCAACTATAAACAAAAGGGATACAACACATTGATTGTGTTTGAATCCATGTATACTATAACTGGTTCTAATGCAGATCATCGATATCCTATTAAACCTGGTGATGCTTCTATTGTTGCATTAGCAATTGCAGCAGAATTAAACAACAATTTAAAAATTGGTCCTTATGCAAATAACAACGATGTTGTCAGTTTATTAAGTGGTTATTTACCAGAAAAGGTTGAATCGATCATTGGTGTGCCAGCTAATGCAATTAAATCTGTTGCAAATCAGTTGGTTAAACAAGCAGGAAAATCGATTGTTATTTCTGGTTCTCCTTTAGCAGCAGATGGCACAAACAATACTCAGATTGCTGTGAACTTGATTAATTCTATTTTAGAAAACGATGGAAAAACCGTAGATTATCAAAATTCTCTCCAATTATCTGCGGGAAGTTCTGATCAAGAAATCCTAAGCATTATAGAACAAATCAAAAGTAGAAAAATCAAGACCGTACTATTAGCAAACGCGAATTTGGTTTATCATTTACCACCAGCATCAGGAATCGAAGAAGCACTCAAAAAAGCGGATTATGTGGTTTCTTTTAGCGATAGAATTGATGAAACTGGTTGGTTATCGAAAGCAGTATTACCTTTATCTCATTATTTAGAATCTTGGGGCGATGTAGAAGTAGTGAAGGGAATTTATTCTGTCATACAGCCTACGATTCGACCTTTATACGATACATTATCTCTCGAAGATTATTTAATTCAAATCGCTTATGGTAGTTTAGAAGGGGTAGAAAATTTTCATCAATTGATTAAAAAAGAATGGTCTAAATTTAACAATAAAAACTTTACAAAATTCTGGATAGAAGTGCTACAAGCAGGATATTACTCCGAATCCAAGCTACAAACAAACGATAAACCTAGAAATTTTAACATAGCAGCTATAAAAAATTTTCCCAAAGAACCCAAAGCAAATTCTGGTTTTAGAGTAGGATTGTTTTATAATGTCTCTGTACTTGATGGAAAGGGTGCAAACAATGCATACAGACAAGAAATGCCCGATCCAGTGACAAAAATTGTTTGGACAAATTATGCAGCAATTCTTCCCGAGACTGCAAGAAAACTAAAACTCAAGCAAGGTTCTATTGTAGAAATTAAAACAAAAGAAGGTATTGTAAGATTACCATTACAATTACAACCAGGAATTCATCCCGATGCTATTTTGATTCCATTAGGATATGGTAGGACTTCAGCTGGAAAAGTGGCAAATAATGTAGGCGATAACGGATTAAAGATCGCTCGCATCGCAGAAGATTCAATTCAATTGGCTGCATTAGAAACAGAAAAACATGGCGAACTACCATTTAAATTAACAGGCGAAAGAGTTACTTTGCCATGTACACAAGTAGTATATCGTTCTGGAAGAAATACAGAAGATAGAGCCTTCTTTGCACCTGGAACATTACCGAATGCACCTTATGATGGTTCATCACAATACGATAGAAATATTGTTCTAGAAACAACCTACAAAAATTTCAATAAAGGTTGGAAAGCTCCAAAACAAACCATCGAATATCCCGAAAATGCCGCTTTAATGCCAGAATGGAAATATGATGGTATTCGTTGGTATATGGTGATCGATTTAAACCTATGTACTGGATGCGGTGCATGTGTAACAAGCTGTAATATAGAAAACAACATACCAACTGTTGGACCGGAAGAAGTAGCAAAAGGTAGAGAAATGCATTGGATGCGTATCGATAGATATTACTCTGGTGATGAAAGAAATCCTGAAGTTGTTCATCAACCCATGTTGTGTCAACACTGCGAAAATGCACCTTGCGAAAATGTATGTCCATTCGCTGCAACCTCTCATAGTGATGAAGGTCTAAACGTAATGGTATATAACAGATGTGTAGGTACAAGATACTGTGCGAACAACTGTCCTTATAAAGTAAGACGATTCAACTGGTTCGAAAATTGGGATTATATGGAAGGTGCAGTAAGAAAGCTTCGAGATCCTCAACAATTAGCGTTAAATCCCGATGTGACAGTAAGACGAAGAGGAGTAATAGAAAAATGTAGTTTCTGTATACAGCGATTGAATAAAGCAAAACTAGATGCAAAAATCAAAGGATTAAAACGTGTAGTTGATGGAAGTGTTAAAACTGCATGTCAAGAGGTATGTCCAGCTAATGCAATCTATTTTGGAGATATCAACGATCCAAATTCCGAAGTATCACGATTAGTTAAAAATGGACGTGGTTATAAGGTATTAGATTTCCTTGGCGTAAACCCATCCATAACCTATTTAGCTAAGGTAAGAAACCCAATCATTTAAAAAGGAAAGGTATATGGCACTAGAATCATTAACAAAAGAACAAAAAGAATACATTAGCCCTACAATGGTAGAAGGAAACAAGAATTATAAACAAATCACAGATGATATTATAAGACCTCTAAATACGTTTCCTTCTAAATTATGGTGGATAGCCTTTGGAATTGCTTTTTCTTTATTACTTTTATTGTTATTCGAATTGGCCTATCTAATAGCAGCAGGTATTGGAATTATTGGGATCAATGTTCCTGTAAGCTGGGGTTCGTTTATCATTACCTTTGTTTTCTGGATTGGTATTGGACATGCAGGAACGTTGATTTCCGCAATCCTCTATGTTTTTAGACAACAATGGAGAATGGCAATTAACCGTTCAGCGGAAGCAATGACCATTTTTGCCGTTATGTGTGCTGGAATTTACCCTCTAATACACGTTGGACGTATTTGGTTTATTTTCTGGATTTTCCCTTATCCTAATGAACGTGGAACCCTTTGGCCTAACTTTCGTTCTCCTTTATTATGGGATGTTTTTGCGATTTCTACCTATTTTACTGTATCGTTAGTGTTCTGGTATTCAGGTTTGATTCCAGATTTCGCAACAATTCGCGATCGCATAAAAGAAGATAGCTTAGTCAATAAAATTCGGAAAAAAGTCTATTCTGTATTATCGATGGGATGGGTTGGAAGTGCAAAAGCTTGGGCTCATTACGAAGCAACAGCAATGATACTTGCAGGTTTATCCATGCCATTGGTTTTTTCTGTTCATACGATCGTTTCTTTTGACTTTGCAACATCTGTTATTCCAGGTTGGCATACAACAATATTTCCACCTTATTTCGTTGCTGGTGCTGTTTTCTCTGGTTTTGGAATGGTATTAACATTGTTAGTAATCATGAGGGAAGTTTTTAACTTTAAAGAATATATAACAGAAAAACATCTAGAAAACATGGCAAAGGTTACGATGTTGACAGGTTCATTAGTGGGTATTGCTTATGCCACAGAATTTTTCGTAGCATGGTATTCTGGAAGTAGGTTCGAAGCATTTACATTTATATCTAGAGCATTTGGTCCTTATTGGTGGGCATATTGGATCATGGTTTCTTGTAATGTTATAACACCACAATTGTTCTGGTTCAAAAAAATTCGTACTAATCCCGTAGCATTGTGGATCATATCAATTTTTGTTAACATTGGTATGTGGTTTGAACGTTATGTAATTGTTGTTACATCTTTACAAAGAGATTTTTTGCCTTCAAGTTGGGATTTATATATTATGACGAAGCATGAGTTTGGAATTTTACTTGGTTCTTTTGGTTTGTTTTTTACTGCCTTTTTACTTTTTGCAAGATTTTTCCCAACCATCGCTATGGCAGAGGTAAAAACCTTAGTAAAATCACCAGAAGCAAAGGGATACGGACATTAAAAGGAGCATTACTATGCAAATGATAGAAAAAATTTTTGAATCCTTAGAAAAATTTTTGGACAAATTTTTTGGTAAGCAAATTGAATTTTTAGACAATGTATTAATAAAATCTTTTAAATATAGATACGAAGAACCAACTTCTGGTATTGTGGCAATTTTTTCTTCGCCAGAACGAATTCTTTTAGCTGCGAAAAAAGCCAAAGAAAAGGGCTATACAGGGTTTGATTGTTTTACTCCATTCCCTATCCATGGGCTTGAACATGCAATGGGGCATGAACGTTCTAGATTACCCTATCTAACTTTCTTTGCGGGATTATTGGGTCTATTAACAGCGATTTTTCTACAATATAATGCACACGAAAACCTTATACCTTATACAATCACGCGTTTAATTGATGCTTATCCCAACCTTAATTCTTATCCACTAAATTATGGTGGTAAACCAACATTTAGCTGGCCTGCAATGATACCAATTTGTTTTGAATTAACCGTATTGTTTGGTGCTCTTGGAACTGTTACAGGATTATTCTTATTATCTAGAATGCCAAAGACATCACGTGTTCCTGTACACGAAGCAGTAACTGACGATAAATTTGCAATTTGGATTCCTGCAAGTTCCAATAATTATAACGCAGAAGAAATAAAAACTTTATTCCAAGAATTAGGTGCAGAAGAAATCAAAGTGGTAGGTTGATATGAAAGTAAAAAAAATCAATTATATAATTTTATTAATTTTAATATTAAATTTTATCCATTGTAATTACGCTGGAAATAAATCTGGTTTGCATTGGTTTTTAGACATGCATGATAATTTAGCGATTGAATACCAAGAAGAAGATCCTACAACGATGCTTTTATCTTACAAAAACGAAAAGATGAAAGGAGCAGATAACATAGAATCTTTAACAGGACCAGGTTCTAGCTTGAGGGTACCTCCCGAAGGAACTGTCCCAAGAAATTATACACCTTATTTGTACGATCCCAATGATTTTAATACACCTGCAAAAGAGTTAGTTAACCCTCTAAAACCAACCAAGCAAGTATTAGAACGAGGTCAAAAGCAATACAACGTCTATTGTGCTGTATGTCATGGCTACCAAGGGCATGGTGATGGACCTGTATCTCCAAGATTTCCTAATATTCCTGCATTAGCTGGAAAAAATTCCAATGTTTTAAATTGGGAAGATGGAAGATTCTTCCATATAATTACTGTTGGACGCGCAAGAATGATGCCCTATGCAGCACAAATTTTACCAGAGGATCGATGGGCAATCATTCATTACATTCGATTATTACAAAAAAATTCACAATAAGGAGTAAGAAATGGCATCTTTACCAGATATTAGTAAATTAGAATTTAAGTTTTCTCCTAAATTAAGAAATATTGCATTAGGTTTAATTATCATAGGTTTAATTTTAACTATATTGCAAATTTTCTTTCCTTGGCATGGACACGAAGGCAAACATCATGGAAATCCGCGACTATTTTATTCTTTACATTTGGCATTTTTGGTTTTTTTACCAATAACAATTGGTTCAATTTTTTTTGTTGCAATGCATCACCTATCTGGTGCAGCTTGGAGTGTAACTATACGAAGAATCGCAGAAGCTCATGTTTGGTTTCTTGTAGTTCTGTTTATTTCGATGATCGTTATTCTAGGATTTGGTATTGGTGAGGTTTTTCATCATTGGGTACATGCACCAGAAACGGATGAATTAATTAAACATAAATCTGGTTGGTTAAACACAAAGTTTTTTATTACGAGAAACATCCTTATATTTATCGTTTGGTTTATCTTTGGATGGTATCTTTGGAAATTATCTGTAAAACAAGACGAGGATGGAAAGTTCGAACATACACCTAAATTAGCAAAAATTTCTGCTGGATTTGCTGTTGTATTTGGTCTTACTATTTCTTCTACTTCTTGGGATTTTAGTATGAGTGTTGAACCTCACTGGTTTTCGACAATTTGGGCTGTTTATATTTTCGCTGGTGTATTGTTATCTTCGTTTGCAGTTTTGGCAATCTGGTCTTATTTTCTAAAAAAAGAAGGCTATTTTGAAAATACCTTAACAGAAGATCATATCCACGATATTGGTAAATATTTATGGGGAACATCTATTTTTTGGGCTTATATTGGAATCGCTTCTCAATTTTTATTGATTTGGTATGGTCATATTCCAGAAGAAACAATATTCTATCATAGTAGAATTTATAACGAAGATTTAACCCACAATCCATGGGCTATTATATCTTTGTTGTTAATCGTCATACGCTTTATTCTACCTTTCTTTCTACTCATAAAACGCGATTATAAAAGAAATTTTCAATGGTTAGCTATCGTAGCAGGTTTGATTTTATTCGGTCAAATCTGGGATATGTACTGGGTATTATATCCAACTTTGGATCATGGACATTTTGTATTCTTATCTTGGCAAGAGTTAGGAACATTGCTCCTATTTAGTGGTCTATACATATTTACCATAGCAACAGCATTAACAAAAAGTAAATTGATTCCTATCAAAGATCCTCGATTAGAGGAATGTTTACACATACATCATTAAAAGGGTTAGCAATATGGATAAGAGAATAATATTATTGATTTTAACAACATCGTTTGTTTACATAAATTGCAAAGATTCTGATCAAAAGATATATGAACCAACCATAGAATCCATCAATTATGGTTCTATTGTATATGCTTCTTCCGAAGTGAATTGTAAGAATTGTCATGGGGTGGATTATAAAGGGAAGGGACCCGACGCAAAGGATTTGGATGTCCCAGTTCCTGATTTAACAGGCGTGATTGCACCAGAAAAAACTCCTTTAGATTATTTTAAAGCAATCTCTGTTGGAACAGAAAAAACAAAAAAAAATGGATTACAATACCATGCATATTATTCTTTAACTGATAAAGCAAAATGGGCACTTGCAAATTATTTATATTCCTTAGCACAAGAGCCTAAAACAAACCAAGAGAAAAAAGTAAGACAAGAATCATTAGCAAAAGCAATGAAAGAAGTTCGTGAGATCTATTCAAAAAACAGAAAATGGTATATGGGAGAAAATACACCTTCTACCGAGCGCGAACCATCACCGAAATTAGAGGAACTAATTCAAAAAACAAATTTTAAAACCGAACAAGACGTTTCTGTAAAAATACCTACCGAAAAAGAATTAGAAGCAGTCTTTGTAGCAAGACAAAAATATGAAGAAGGGTATTACATCTATCAAAATCATTGTCAGAAGTGCCACGGCATAGCGGGCGAAGGAGTACAAGGTTCTCAATTCTTAGGCATTCTTGATCATTCTCGCTATGATGCTATTAAAGGAATTGCAAGAAGAAAACCGGCTTTCGTGGGTATTCCACCAATAAGTAACAATGTAAAAAAAGAAGATGTACTAAAATATCATTCTTACTATTTAACAGAAGAGCAATGGAATGATTTAATCAATTATATAAAAGCAATTACGGAGTAATATTCTATGGAAAAACAAGGATTTAAAACCACAGCATTATATTTTAAAAACGCGGGAACAATTTGGTTTATATTAGGAATTTTATTCAGCATTATTGGGAATTTTGAATTAACAAATTTTCTTTTTAAGAAGAGTGATGTTTTATGGTATGGAAAGTTGCAACCCATCATAATTCAAGTTCTAATATTTGGAGCAATTCTATCTTATTTCTTTGGTGCAGTTTTCCAAGAATTAGATCAAATCAATGTAGATGTAATTAAACCAACAATAGTAGGAAATACTGCTTTTGGAATCTATCAATTTTCTTTGATTTTTGGTTTGATCACGCTTATGTATGGATATAATCAAGGAAGAAGTTATGGAGAGTTGAATTTTATCGCGGATAATCTATTTATGCTTGTTTTTACGATTATAGTTGTATTAACATTGATCTATGCAAAAAAATCCCAAAAACTTCTTGGTTCTTTCCAATTTATAATTGTTACATTAGCAGGTATGATGGTAACCTATTTTCTTGGGAATTTTGGCTTTCCTAATTCTTACATTACTACTGTACCACCTACTTCTGGTTTTCAGGATGCAATGGTACAAGGATTTTATAAAACATCAATTATGGTATTTTTTATTTCTCTTCCATTATTATTTATACTTTATAGCACGATGAAAAATTTATACAAGATTGCGGACGAAGAACAAAATTTTATTCTACCTTTAATGCTTATCACAATACTAACAGCATTTTCTGCTGGGGTTGGTTTAGAGAAATCTGCTTTAAGTAACTTTTGGACAATTCTTGGAGATTACATCTATTCTGCAATCAGTATCTTACTTTTAGGAATTGCTTATATCTTGCACAACATCTATAAAGAACATAAACAACAAAAACCTATGATTCTTCTATCAGTTTCTGGAGCATTATTGAGCATATTTTTCTTTTACAATTTTGTTGTAAACCTACCTATAATACATCAATATTTCCAGTATACATTAGCAGATTCTCTTGTATTGTTCAACAAATTAATCTATATGATTTTACCAATAGCTCTTGTTTATAATATAATCTCTAATAATTCTCAAAAAAATCTATCGAATGCAGTTTCTTTAATAATATTAATATTAGGTAGTGTAGTCTTTATCGTATTTGTTATAGAAGGTATAATGAATGCACTTGCAATCTATGGAATGAATAATAATGAATTGGCGATAAAACAATGGAGTCAGGTTGTAAGTAAAAACATGATTTTTGTTTATGTAAGAACCATCATCGATATAGTATTTTTTGTGTTAAGTTTTTATATCTTACCATATTCTATTTCGGAAAAACAAGTAGGACAAAAAAAGGCAGCATAGGAGTTTTAAAATGAAGGATCCCATAAAATTATTTTTTACTACGGTAATTATTATTGTTGTTGGTTTTGTTGTAAGTGTTGTAATACCCTTTAAAGTTGATTTACATGGAAAACATGCATTTACACAAGCACCAGAAAATCCTCTTGTATTAAAAGGATTAGAAGTTTATTATCAAGAAGGTTGTCAATATTGTCATACAATCAATGTGCGAAGTGTAAAAGGAGACGTAAAACGATACATCGATCTAGAAAAATATGGTTATGATCCATCTATTGAACCCAATGAATATCTCTTTTTTGCTCCATTTCCAATAGGTGAGCTTCGAATTGGACCAGATTTAGCAACTATTTCTAGTAAATACAACAAACAGCAATTAGAAAAATTGTTAAAATGGACAGAAAAAAATGATCAATCTTTATTCCAAAAATATCACAACTATCAATATCTATTTATCGACGAAGACTTAAAACCCATATTCTTATCTTGGAAGATTCGTTGGTTAATGAATAGTGGATTGCCCTTAAATGATCCATACCAAAGAAGTGTATTTTTAGCTTTGGAGGAAAAAACAAAAGGGGATGCCTTAATTGAATTTTTAGATTATTTGGGTAAAAGAAAGCAAAATTTCGAAGGAAAGTTTTATAAATAGGAGTGTAATATGTCAAATCAAAAGAATCAACTTCCTGGGTGGGCAATATTCCCAGCTGCTTTGGTTTTGATTATTGGAATATTGGTAGGGGTATATAATAAAATCTTTTCGAAGGAAAGCACAGCAATTCAATACAAAGAATTAGCTGGTGTATTAAAGGTCGAAGCAAAATTGGATTTAGTCATTCCACCTCGTACTAATGATGCAATAGCTAGTGGAGAAAAATTGTATTCTCAGGTCTGTGCAGCATGTCATGGACAAGATTTAAAGGGTGGTGTAGGTCCCAATTTAATCGATAATGAATGGAGAAATCCGCCAGCGAAAGAAACTCATCTCTTTAAATTGGTGTGGAATGGAATACCTAACGGTAACCCACCGATGCCAGCAAAAGGCGGTAGAACCGATTTAACTTCTGAACAAATCTGGCAAATTATGTATTATATGTCTTCGAAAAACAAAAACATAGAAAAAGACGCAGTTCCTAATCAATAAAAGGGGAATACCCCCTTTTTTTATTTATTGATAGATTTCTAATCCTTTCTCTTTGAATTCTTGGGATTTTTCTTTCATACCTTCTATAATTGCTTTTTCTAGCTCGTATCCTTTTTGATTTGCATATTCTCTAACATCTTCGGTAATCTTCATCGAGCAGAATTTAGGACCACACATAGAACAAAAATGAGCTAATTTTGCACCTTCTGCTGGTAAACTTTCGTCGTGGTATTCTTTTGCTGTATCCGGATCGAGGGATAAGTTAAATTGATCATACCATCGAAATTCAAACCGTGCTTTCGATAAGGCATGATCTCTTTTTATTGCTTGTTTATGGCCTTTCGCAATATCTGCTGCATGAGCGGCAATCTTGTAAGCTATTACCCCTTGTTTTACATCTTCTTTATTAGGTAATCCTAAATGTTCTTTGGGAGTAACATAGCATAACATAGAACAACCCATAGAACCTATGTTTGCAGCGCCAATTGCAGAGGCAATATGATCATAACCCGGAGCAATATCTATTACAAGAGGACCAAGGGTATAAAAAGGTGCGTTAAAGCATTCTTCTTCTTCTTTTCGCATATTTTCTTCTATTAGATGGAGTGGTATGTGTCCCGGTCCTTCTATCATTACTTGAACGTCGTGTTTCCAAGCTATTTTGGTCAATTCTCCTAATGTTCTAAGTTCTGAAAATTGTGCTTCGTCGTTTGCATCGTATATACTTCCCGGACGTAAACCATCACCTAAGGAAAATGCAATGTCGTAAGACTTCATGATTTCGCAGATTTCTTCGAAATGTGTATACAAAAAGTTTTCTTTGTGATGAGCTAAACTCCATTTTGCAATAATAGAACCACCGCGAGAAACAATTCCCGTCATACGATTCGCTGTTAAAGGAATATAACGTAAGAGTACACCTGCATGGATGGTGAAATAATCAACCCCTTGTTCTGCTTGTTCGATTAAAGTGTCGCGAAAAACTTCCCAGCTCAATTCTTCTGCAATACCACCTACTTTTTCTAATGCTTGATAGATAGGAACTGTTCCAATTGGCACAGGCGAATTCCTGATGATCCATTCTCTTGTTTCGTGAATATTTTTCCCTGTTGATAAATCCATTACGGTATCTGCACCCCATCGAATTGCCCATACCAATTTTTCTACTTCTTCTTCAATAGAGGAACGAATAGCAGAATTTCCGATGTTTGCATTAATTTTTACTAAAAAATTTCTACCGATAATCATTGGTTCAGATTCTGGATGATTGATGTTTGATGGGATGATTGCTCTACCTTCTGCAACTTCTTTACGAACAAATTCTGGTGTTACGTATTCAGGAAGTCCAGAGGGTAATATTTTGGGATTATATCCAAATTTTTCCCATAGAAGTTCTCTTGCCATATTTTCTCGAATTGCAATATATTCCATCTCTGGGGTAATGATTCCTTTTCTTGCATAATGCATTTGTGTGACGTTTTTGCCTGGTTTTGCTCGTCTAATTCTACGTTTTCTTAAAATTCCATCGTATTTGATGATTTCTGTATCGCTTCTTTCTTCTATCCATTTTTCGCGTAGTTCTGGTAATCCCTTAGTTATATCGATTTCAATGTTTGGATCTGTATATGGACCAGAAGTATCATAAACGATAACTGGATCGTTTGGTATTAACTTTCCATCTTTTGTTCTTGTGGGGGAAAGTTGAATTTCCCTCATTGCAACTTTTATGTCTTCTCTTGAACCTTTTACATAAATTTTTTGTGAGTTAGGAAAAGGTGTTCTTGTTATGTTAACGGCGTTAAATTTTACGATTTGATTCATTGTTCCACTCCCTACGGCAGTATTACCTGCATCAGGTTCAAAGGGTATAATCTCAGCCCCATAGTTGAATCTATGGAGCACCCCCGGAACGTGATGTGGTATAAAGTACTCTATTTAAGAAAAAAAATTTCTGTTATTAGTCAATAAAAAACAATCCGTTAGCAAATATTTCATTAAAATATTAATATAAACGTTGTTCTATTATTTCCAGTTTTTTTTATCTGCAAAAAATTCTTTTAACGATTTTGGGAAAGACCACTTGGGCTTTCTACTGGCTGGTCTTGCTGGAACTTCGACCATTTCTCCAGTAAAAGGGTTTTTTTGTTTGCCTGCTTTTCGAGCGGGAATGTCTTTCATGGTTAAGATTCCTAATATAGGAAAGCGAACTTTACTTCCTTTAACAGCTTCTTTACTCGCATTGGTAAAAACATCTTCTATGGCTTTTTTTAAATCAGCTTTTTTAATAACTACTTCCCCCTTAGAATTAACTTGAGAAATTTTAAGGATTTTTTCGTGTAAGTCATCGATTAAGTTGTATTTTGCTGAATTTTTTTGTGGTTTTTTAGAGCTTGCAGTTTCTTTTTTTGCCATATTATACTCCTTCTTCCTTTATGATCGATTTTTTATTAATAAAACTAAAATTTATTTATTAAAAAATTTGTAAACAATTAATAAATTTTAAATAATAATATATCGCTGTAATTGATTTTAAACCGAAAAAATTCTTCGATGGGCAGTTTATGATAGATTAAATAGAACGCACGTATTACACCCAAATGAGTAACAATGATGATATTTTTGTTTAAACTTATGTTCGCTTGATAAAAATCATTTACTCTTGAATAGAATTGGTAAAATGATTCTCCTTGTGGTGTAGGTTGATGAACATAATCGTTTGCCCAATTAGTAAATTCTTGTTCTATTTCTTTATAAGGTTTACCTTCCCATATACCATAATTAAATTCTTTTAAAGAATCGTGTAATATCAAAGGTAGTTGGATTTTTTTTTGTAAATACTGTGCTAATTGTTTACATCGGGTTAAAGGGCTCGAATAGAGAATCTCCCAATCGATAGATAGTTGAGTAATTTGTTTTAGGATTTGTTTACGTTTATTTAAAAAATCATGTACTTTAAGTGGTAGATCAGTTTGACCATAACATACCCCATCTATAAGATGGGGTTCTGTGTGCCGAATCAATAGCAAATTCATGCTTTACTGACACCAGCGCTGTCGAAATCTGCCATTTCGTTGATAAATCGAACAGCAGACTCCAATATAGGATAAGCGATTGCAGAACCAGTACCTTCTCCTAATCGTAAGTTCAGGTTTAAGATAGGCTCTTGCGAGAATAACTTCAACAAATTTTTATGTCCATTTTCGTTGGATAAATGACTAAAAAAGGTATGATGGATTATGTTGGGATTGATTTTATAAGCTACAAGATAAGCAGATGTAGAAATAAAACCATCAATCAATAAGATCATGTTTTTTTTGTACGCTTCTAAATACATTGCACTCATCATAGCAATTTCGAAACCACCAACATATTGAAGAACTTTTAAGGGATCTTGGTTTTTTAATTGATATCTTTCTACACTTTGCTTTATGACTTCTTTTTTCTTCTGTAAAGCAGATTCGTTGATACCAGTACCTTTTCCTACGCAATCATCGATGGAATAATCCGAAAGAGCATATAGAATTGCGGAAGCAGCCGTTGTATTTGCAATGCCCATTTCTCCACAAATCAATAAGTTTTTGTCGATGGCATAGTTTTCTAGAATGATTTTTGCAGAATCAAAAGCTCTTTTGAGTTCGTTTTCTGTCATTGCAGGTTCTTTAAAAAAGTTTCTTGTGCCTTCTCTAATCTTGTAGTGTAGCAATCGAGGATGATTTTCGAATGTACCTTTTACACCGCTATCTACAACGTAAAGAGGTATTCCATGCTGATTGCAAAAAACATTTATTGCAGCACCACCGCGAAGAAAATTCAACACCATCTGATATGTGACCTCTTGTGGATATGCACTTACCCCTTCTTCTGCAATACCGTGATCCGCAGCAAAAATAAAAGCAATTGGTTTAAGAATAGGATTTAAGGTATTCTGAATTTTACAAATTTTGAATGCATATTCTTCTAGCTTACCCAACGATCCTAATGGCTTAGTTTTGTTATCAATTTTGAACTGTATTTCTAAATCTGTTAAAACTTTCATGGGTTCATAAGAATTGTTTTGTTGTTTATAGTAAATCATTATTATTCTTTATAAAAGATATAATCTCTGTTTTTTCCTTCTAATTTTGCACGAAGTAAAGCTTTATCCGCAGAGTGGAGTAAAGTAATTTCTTCGTCGGCATGTTGAGGAAAGCCAGCAATACCACTACTAAAAGTAAAAAACATTTTTTCTCCAGAGATTTCTGCTAATATATCTCGAATTCTTTCTAACAAGGGAAGTGCTTTACTAATCGATGTTTCTGGAAGGACTAAAAGAAATTCTTCTCCACCAATGCGTCCAAAGGAATCTTCTATACGAATGTTGTCTTTTACTACATTTGCGAATAATTTTAATACTTTATCGCCTGTTAAGTGTCCCATTACATCGTTAATTCGTTTAAAGTTATCAATATCGAATAATACAATCGTTAAGTCGTGTTTATATCTTTTTGCTCTTTCTAATTCTTTTTTGAGTATGCATAAAATAAATCTTCTGTTGAAGATTTGGGTTAATTCGTCGTAAGTTGCTTGAAATTGCAATCTTTCGAAGAGATGTATATCGATGATGGTTGGATTTTGAAAAATATTAGAAGAAATAAAATAATCTAACATTGCAACACGAAAACTTACATGTCTATTTAACTGTTGTTGCATTTCTTGTTGTCTTTTCCTGATTTTCTCCCATAATTCGATTGCTTCACTTTCGGAAAATTCATGGTGGGTTAGAATATATAAAAGAGTCGAATAAATTTTTAGGTTTGTGGGTTCTTCTTGCTTTAAGATTTCGATTACTTTGTCTTCGTTTGGGGGGTTTTCGTCTAATAGTTTTTTTATTTTCTCTTCTAAATCGAATCGCTCATTCTGATAATATAATTTATCGTACGAAGCAAGCTGTTCGACTCGATTTAATTCTTGCACTTCTTCGTAAGCTTGGATGATTTTTTTACTTTCTTTTAATTCCTTGTGGGCTAATTCTCTAAATTTGTCGTAAGCCTCAACGATTTGGTTTAGTCTTTCTATTTCTTTTTGCAAATACTCTATATTTCTTTGCATAATAAAATCCAAATTCAGAATAAAACATTTTTTTTCAATAATTTTTATATTTTTTAAAACAATTTATATATTTTTTTTGATTCTAAATCGAATCATTTAAGGTTGAATCTTTCGAAGGATCGTTTTATCATAGATTGAATGCAAAAAGATTTCGTTATTTTAATGGACAGAATAAAAAAACTGTATAAAATGTGATTAGAAAATGATTAAAAAGTTTTTTTTATCTAAATCGAATTTGTTTAATCCCCTATTCAATGATTTAGAAATTCCTATAATGATTTTTTCTACGGATTTTAAAATATTAGAATGTAATCTATATTTTAAAAAAATATTACCTGTTGGATATGAACTAAATGATTTTTTAAAAGATAACGAAAATTTTTATTCGTATTTAAAAAAGGTTCTAAAAGAAAAAGTTATAAAAGCAATTCTTCGTATCCATTTAGGTAATGAGACAGAAAACGAATTCGAAGTTCATTTCTTTTATCGGGAAAATAAAATTTATTGTTATTTATATCCTATAAGAGATACAACAAAAGCAAATTTTTCTATTTTAATGGATTATTTACCCTTAGGAATTGCTATTCATCAGAATCATCAAATTGTTTTTGTGAATAAGCAAGCATTAAAGTTACTTAATGCACAAGAAGAAAAACAACTTCTCGGTAAAAATATTTCCGAATTTGTAAAACCAGATTATCAGCCTATTGTCCAAAAAAGAGTTCAGAATATTTATAATAAAGACGAAGAAGCACCACCAATCGAAGAGGTTTTACTTACTCTTGATAAAAAGCCTATCATCGCAGAGGTTCGAGCAAAAAAGATTCATTGGAACCATCAACCAGCTGTTTTAGTAATTTTTCAGGATGTATCGCAACAACATCAAAAAAGAAATTTTGCAGAAAAATCCATTGTTTTACTCGAAAAAATCATCCAAGAAGAAGAAGTCGAGAAAGTTCTTAGAGAATTACTGGAAACCTTCCAAATCGTTTTAAGATCCCAATTGATCTGTATTTGGTTTGATGAACCAGTAAATGAAAAAAATATCGATGATTTATTGAATACAAAAAAATATCACATAATAGCAAATAAACAAGAGGATAAATATTTAAGCGATTGGCAAAGGATTATCAGTCATTTGGATTCGCCTATAAGAAAAAATCTTTTGAACAAAAAGCCAGTATTTTTTAGGAATATCTTACAAGAAATTTCCGATCCTCAATTACAACAAATCTTTATAGAGTATTCCATCATTTCTTATTGGTGTATGCCCTTTGTGAATAAATTCAATCAATGTTTTGGTTTATTGATCAATTATTTTGGTATTGAACAAAACATAGCAGAAGTAGAGATTGAATATTTGTATCAGGCATCGGTGTTGTGTTCTTTAATTATAGAAAGAAATAAGATCGAAAGAGAAAATTTTTTGTTATCTCAAATATCTCGTAAAGCAAATGATTTGATCTTGTTAATCAATCAAGAGAATGTTATTACATGGTATAACGAAAAATTAAAACATTATTTTCCTTTTTTGAACAAAAATCAAGATATCATAAGTTTTATCCATTCTCTTTCGATTGACTCAAAAGATAAAGATTGGATTGTTAGAAAGATTTATCTCAAAGAATCTTTTAAAAGCGAAATAGAAGTATTAATAAAGAACGAAAAAAAATATTTTCAATTTACTTTCGAAGTATTAAAAAATAGTCATGAGGAAATTCTTTCGTATTATTGCATTTTACAAGATATTACCAAAGAAGTAGAATACGAAAAACAACTCATAGAATCAAAAAACATTGCAGAAAAGAATGCACAAATCAAATCCGAATTTTTGTCTATTATGAGTCACGAAATCCGAACACCTCTAAACGTAATCATAGGTATTGTACAACTTTTGTTAGAGAATCATCCTCGCGAAGATCAGTTAGATGATCTAAAACTACTAAAAAGCTCTTCGGAACATTTATTAAGTCTTCTAAATGATATATTGGATTACAATAAAATAGAAATGCAAAAATTGGAATTACAAATTTATCCATTCGATTTACGCGAACTAATCATAAAAATTGTAGAAATGTTTGAACCTCAAATCGAAGAAAAAAAACTATTTTTTTCTTGCGAAATAGCAGAAAATTTACCCCAAAATGTTGTTGGAGATCCTACGCGATTAAATCAAATACTCATTAACATTATTTCTAATGCAATAAAATTTACAGAAGAAGGTTCCATTAAATTTATCGTAAAACCAATAGAGTTTGTTCAAGATAAAGTAAAGATACGATTCGAAGTAGAAGATACAGGGATAGGAATTCCCAAAGATAAATTGATGGACATATTTGAGCCATTTAAACAACTCGATGCTTCGAAAACCAGAAAACACTTTGGCTCTGGACTTGGTTTAGCGATTACAAAAAAATTGGTGGATTTGTTCAACGGTAAAATTCTTATCGAAAGCGAAGTTCATAAAGGTACAAGAGTAATCATAGACCTGCCATTTCAAATACACACCAATATTCCAAAAGAAAAAGAACAGAAAGAGAAAGAAATGCAACACGATACAATAAAAGTCCTAATTGTAGAAGATTATTATCCAAATCTTCTTATTACTCAAAAGTTTTTAGAAATTTGGAAAATTCAGTCCGATTTTGCTACCAATGGAGAAGAAGCAATCCATAAAGTTCGTCAAAATCATTATGATGTAATTCTAATGGACCTACACATGCCAATTATGGATGGATATACAGCAACTCAAAAGATTCGCGTATTCAATCAAGATATTCCTATTATTGCAGTAACTGCTTCTGCACTAGAAGACATATCAGAAAAAATACAAAAATTTGGTTTAACCGATGTAATCATCAAACCTTTTAAGCCAGATGATCTTTACAAAAAGATCATTCATTACGCGAAGAAAAATAATCCCGAAAAATCAACATCGGATTTTTCCATTTAGAATCGAGCAAATATTCTAAGTGTAGGTGAGGACCAGTAGTTCTTCCTGTTTTTCCTGTAAGACCGATGAGATCTCCAGCTTTAACACTATCGTTCACTTTTACATGCAAAACAGCAAGATGAGCCAAAAGAAATTGTTCGTTTTGGTTTTCTATTATAATGGTCTTTCCATATCCTTTTTTAAAGCCAGAAAAAATCACTTTACCATCGAAAGGAGCATAAACAGGGGTTTTGTATTCGGCTTGAATGTCGATTCCAGGATGGAAGGCTTTTTTATTTGTAAAGGGATCGATTCGCCAACCGTAAGGAGATGTAATGATGTTATTTTTTGTTGGTAAGGGGAAGAAATATTTTTTGGTTGTATGATTTGGTTCACTAAACTGTTTCTGATAAACCATCAAATCTTTTTGGTGAGGATAAAAATAAAAGGTTTTTTTTAGAGAAGCAATGACGATGCGATAATTCGTTGGTTGGTTTAAAGCTTTTTCGGTAAAGTATCCCCTACAATTCGGAATATAGATTACTGTATTAGGTTTAAAATCTTCGATTTTGATTTGATTCAAAGAAAGAAGAGAAGAATGATCCATGTAGGTTTTTGCCATTAAATAATAAAAATCTTCGTTTTTTTTGAGTCTATATTGATAAATCTTTAAGTCGATGTTTTTTTGATGAGATTGTCTTAAATGATATTTGACTTCTTCTCGTAAGAGGTTTAAATTTGGGTCATTTTTTAAATCTTGAATTTCTGGTATGTTTTGTATTTCTTTTATAGAGCCATCGAATTGATTTGCCCAAATTAAATAGGGTAAAATACAAAGTAACACGGTAAATTTGATTTTCACATTTTTAAATTTCGGTAGAAAATCAAAATCTTTCAATAAAGAATTGATTGATAGTAGAAATAAAAAGAGATGGCAATAATGAAGCGATATTGGTTATTTTTATTTTTATTTTCTTTGCCTCTTCTTGCAGATGATTTTTATAGTTTTGAATCTACAAAATCTTTGGAAAACTCCAAAACACAGATCGAAGAAATTTTAAAAAAAATCGACAACGATAATTTTAAGATGATTGATGAAACATTAGGATTTCATTATGGATGGATCTCTCGGTGGCTTTCGCCATTCAATTATAAAGTTTATTTAACACAACTAGAAAAAAATCCTCAAATTGTGATTATTCGCGTAGAAGGTAGTGGAGGCGATGCATTATCCCTTCGAAGCATATTTTATCACGAAAAACTCCATAAAGAAGATTTGTCGAATTTTAAGTTTTATCAAATTTCCGAAAAATCTCATTTCTTTGGGCAAACATTGAATTTGGTTCATCCTGTATTTGGAATCCTTTACGCGGGGTATGATTCTCCATCTTTGGTGAAATCTCAGATGTGGAAGCGAAGTATTTGGTATTTCGCTCTTGATACATTCCTCATTTGGGCGGGTGGTAGAAATTGGTTTCGTAGCAAATGGGATCCAGCAAAATATTCTGGTAATATCGTAGGGTCTATGTTATTTGTTCGAACAATTTCGGGTATTCAGAATGCAAATTTAATTCGCGGACATAATCGTTTTGTGCGTTTAGGTTATACTTTTCCTTTAGACTTATATTGATGGTTGATTTTATCTACGAAGACAATCATATTATTGTTATAACAAAGCCCGTTGGGATGCTATCTCAATCCGATGTAAAAAAACAATACAGTGTTTATGACTATTTAAAAGATTATCTAAAAAAACAAAAACAGAAAGAAAATGTTTATTTAGCAATTGTTCACAGGTTGGATCGAAATACAGGCGGTATCATGATTTTTGCAAAAACCTCTAAGGCAGCAATGAGGTTGTCTGAGCAGTTTCGAAATCGTAGCATTCAAAAAAAATATATTGTAGTAACAGAAAAAATCCCTACAACGGGCGAAAAAGGTCGAATGATCAACTATATGCTAAAAAACGAACAAAAACGAATTGCCATAGCATCATCTTCTAAAAATCCATCTGCAAAACTTGCGGAATTAGAATACGAACTAATAGACCAGATACAATATCGCAATCAAACTTATTATAAATTTATCGTGCATCCATTAACAGGACGATTCCATCAGATTCGCTTTCAGTTTGCTTATCATGGTGCACCATTAATCGGTGATAGAAAATACGGAAAAAATACTATTATTGATTATCCCGCTATATGGTCTTACGAAATCACTTTTCAACATCCTACACTAAAAAAAACGATGAATTTTAAAAGCACCCTTCCAGAAAATTGGCCATTTTGTTAGGTAATTTATGTAAAGGTGGCATGATTCCATTTGCGGATTTTTTTAAAAATTAGAAGCTGTCGTTATTCAGCATAAAATTAGAATAGAAGAAAAGTTTATAAAGGGTGATTGTTAACCATGCAGTTAGACCCAGTAGATCAATTTGATGTTGAGCTTTTTAAACAAGTTCTTGAGATGATAAAGCAGTTAAACTATCCGATAATACAACAAGCACAAAAGGTAAATCAAACTAAAAAACCACTAAAAAATCAAAACGGTAGTTTCTCTATGCATAAAAAAGGTTTAATTGAAAGCACAGAGAAGGCGCAAGATCTTATTATATTTGGCGTTGTTTTTTTGAATAATCAGAAAATAGACAAACTGGGCACAAAACAATACGTAAAAAAAATCTTATCTTACAAGAGGTGGATTTAAGCTAAAAAAAGGTTTAAAAGCTTTTAACGTAAGATAAGATTTGTCTTGTTATAGGCTCTTGAACTGGTAGATTTAATGACTTGTTTGCTTTAAAATGCAGTTTTGAACTTTACGAATTTTCGATAATTTTTATTGCTTCTGAAATGATTTATTATTCATAATTGCTAAAACTACCTGACAAACCCATAGATTGTTTATTTTCTTCGTAGAATTTTCTTCCTTTCTCTGTTATCTCCCAAATTCCTTGTGGAGAATTATTAGCGAGTAATCCTTCATTTACCATTGTATTTCTTGCCCATTGGGCGGTATTTTTCCATCGTTTCACTTTTGGACTAGATGAAAGGGGTTCATAATCATAACTATTTAAGATATTTTTCATTTTATCATGCACAAGTTTTAAAACATCTCTCATGTCTGCCCTTCCCCCTAATTCAATAATAGATTCTAAAATAGGTATTACATACTTCTCATTAGGTGTTCTCAATCCCCTTTTAAGTTTTCCTTCTACATGTTTTTTTCGATAATGAGTAGGAATTTTTTCACTAAAAATTGTTTGCCATTCTTTCTGAAGTGCCTTTACTTTTTCCCTAAAATCTTTTAATCGTTCGCCATATTCAACAAGAGTCTTTGCTTTATCGAAATCCTGAGTTTTAAAAGCTTCTTCGCCTTCTTCGCTTATCATATTAAAAACCTCTTCAATCTCTTCGAGCAATATTTCAAAAGCCGAGTTTACCTCGTTTTTATCCATTATTATCTCCCTCCTTCAATTATTTTTATTTCTTCTGATGTTAATCCGTACAATTTATAAACCAACTGATCAATTTGGTGTTCTAAATTGCTTGTGTTCGCAAATGGGTTTTGCTTTTTGGCGGAAAGGATTTGGTCTACTTTTTGGGTTATTTGGTCTGCTATGGGTTGGTTTTCTTTTGTGATTGGGGGAAGGGGAAGTTGTTCAATTTTATCTTTCGCTCCATAAGCATATTGTCCAAGAGTAGTTAAATTTGTAAAAAATAATAGAAGAGTATCTGCAAATTTGCTATTTAAAATTCCGATTAAATATTTTAGAACTGGTGGATCTCCTGTAATCATAAATAAAGCATTGTTTAAGTAAATTCCAGCTGGAACATAAGCAAATTCATATCTTCCACTTACATGTTGCCACACTATCTTTTCCTTTTCAAATTCTGGGTAGTATGCTATGTTATCTTGTGTCTCAAACCATTCATTTGATGTATTTTTACGATGACCTGGTTTTCCGTCTTGTAACAACCTATCTCCAAAGCTTGCTAAATACTCTTTCAAAGCTGGATAATCGTTAATATTCAGATATTTTGCTGGAAAAGTTCCAATTATCCATAACCCTGCCCACTTATACCTGTATTTCTCAATATCTCTACCTCTTAAAACTGGCTTAATTATTTCTTCTGTCCTCTTTCTTTCCTCTTCATCTCTACAATTTTTTAAAATTTTGTTTCTTGTTTCTGTGTCTATGATAAAAGCATCATTAAATCCTGTTTTTATTCCAAAGTAAATCTTAACATCCCAAGCCTTTAAAGGTTTTCCTACTTTTTCAATTTTTTCTTTAAAATTCAAAACACTTACATCTCCAAGCGTCCAAATGTTATCGGAAAGCTTATTTTGATACATAGTTTGCCAGTTTCCACCAGTTAAATACTTCTCTATATCCTCTACATTGCTTTTAACCTCTAAGAATTCAAAAACATGCTCATTAAATGGCTTTTGCTTTCTGAAAATCAAAATGTTAGTATCTACCGTCTGCTCAAAAACCCTATAACCACCAAAATCTATAATTTCTAAAATAGCTGTTTTTAATTTTAAAAACTTTCTTAAATTCTCCCCGTATTTAGCTCTCATCCATTTATTGCTTGTAATGTATGCTAAGATCCCCTCTTCTCTTAACTCATGATAACCTTTTTCATAAAAATAAACATACAAATCTGCCGTTAATGTGAAAACTTCATAGTTTTGTTTTTGTAAAATTGGCTTAATCGGTCTTATCTTTTCCTGCCTTACATACGGCGGATTGCCAATCACTATATCAAAGCCATCCCGCACTCCGAACATCCACTCGGGGTCGAACCAATCAGTAGATGCATTTTGGTCAAAAATATCAAATTTAACGATCTTTTCTGCTACTTGATCACCCCAACCACCACGAATCAAAGCTTTTTTTAACTTTTCTCTTATCTCTCTATCCTCATTCTGTAATTGAATCTTTTCTGCTCTTGACTTAATTCTAAAATATCTATGTCTTAAAAACTTTAACTCTTGCTCTAATCTTTCAATCTCTGGATTTCTTAAAGAGTGTTGAACAGACTTTTCTAATCCAATCAAGGTATTTGCAGAGATAAACTTGGTTTCAAGGTTTGGCAAGGTTAAAATTCCAAAGTTTGGCTTACTTCTATCTACTTTCTGGTCTAATATCAAAGATATAAAAAACCTTAGCTTACTAATCTGTATAGCTATAGGCTGTATATCTACTCCGTAGATACAATTTTCTATCAAATAAAGCTTTCTTGCATAGTCGGGATAGTTTACGCTTTCGTCAAAGTTTTCGTTGATTTCTTCTAAGAGCTTTTCTCTTTCTTGTTTTTCTTTTTCTGATCGAAATACCGCATCTGCTTCCTTAGATGCTCTTTCTAATTGAATTTCTTTCCACGTTTCATTTTTAGGGTCAAGCTTTTGGAGTAAAAACACAAGCTTATGAAGAATTCCCATCGGAAAAGCACCAGAACCACAGGCAGGGTCAATTATCTTTACTTGGTCTATTGCTTTAATTAGCTTTAATCTTAAACCTTCAGGAATGCTTAACTCTTCCACAGAATAAGAGAACAAATCATCAAGTATTTCTTGTGCTTCTGGTACTTTTGTTTTTAGGTACTCTCTTAAGCTTTCTTCTACCATGTAATCGACTATCTCTCTTGGTGTGTAGTAGCTACCTGTTGCCTTTCTTGCTGTTGTCTGTGTTTCTGGATTGTAGCTTGCAAGGAGATTTTCGAATACTTTTCCAAGTAGTTCTGGGTCAAGGGCTATCTCTTGGTCTATGGGTGTTGCTTCGTCTGTTGTAAAGTTGTAGCTATTTAAGATATCAATCAGTCCTCTAACCTTTGCGTTTTTGCTCAAACCATAGTTAGATAAATCAGCGGTTTTCTCTTCATTGCTAAAAAACAATTCATCACTGATTTTAGCTTGTTTCTTCTCGTTTCTTGAAAATCCATCAATGTAAACTTTGTCTTTATCTAAACAATCAAAAAGTCCACCATTTATAAATGGAATATCTAAAAACAGCTTTAAAACTTCTTCTTTGCTTATTAAAAGCTTGTCTTCGTATCTGTATAAGCTTTTTACTCCAAAATCTTTTTTGTTAGCGGGAAAGCCTTTATCCTCTGCCCAGCCTCTTTCTTCTATGGGTTTGTTTAATGTTGCAAAAAATAGATTCTGTAAAATTGCATTGTAATAGTTATTACCTTTGCCAAAGTCTTTGATTATCTTTTTTAATTCTTTTTCGTTAAATAAATTGCTTGGCACTAAGCCTTTTTGTTTTAAAAACCATATAAAAATTAATCTTGTTATAAGTCTGATTAAGCTTTGGGCATTTCGGATTTCTTTGTCTTTTTCTGGGTCATCAGAGTATTTATAATCATCGGGAAATTTCACTTGATCCATTGCATAGTAATACCAGTTTTGAAGCTCATTATAAAACTCTTTTGTGATAGGTTCAACTCTAAAAGCTTGCTTTATAGAGTTTAAATCTGTAAAATCACAATCTTTAAGCTGGATTATAAATGTTTTGTTTGTTAGGTTTGGGCTTACGTAGAAGGTAAATCTTTTGTAGTGACTATACTTTGCCTTTGTGCCGTGGGTGGTTTTAAATACAAAAGAAAGTCTAAAATTTTTGCTATCGTCATAAAATACAAAGAGTCCATAAAACTTTTGATATTTTTCTAAAAGTTTTTTAGCGATGTCAAACTGCTTTTTCTTGCTTGTTCTTTCTGTAAGGTTATCAATCTTGATGGCAAAAACTACTAAATCTGCCTCTTGCTTTAATCTGATGTATCCAATTTCTTGTATGTCTGATACGTTATATTTTTCTTCAATATCTTGAATGTCGTAAACTGGGCTTACATCAACAGTAAATTCTTTATCTAATAAATAACTTTCTAAATTATCAAGTGAAAAATCTTTTGCAAGGGTTGAAAGTTTATCCATAGGCTAATTACCTCTTACGTTTCACATTTCACGTCTCACGTATAAGCTTCTGATTTTCTACTGCTATAATCACTTCTTGGTTTTCTAAATCCAACAATTTTAACTGATTTTCTATTCTCTCTATAAAATCTTCTCCAATCTCTTTTTTAATCTCTTCTAATTCTTTTTTTACTTCTTCTATGTTATCCAAATGCTTTTCCACCTTGATTATTCTTTGAAAGATGTACTCAGAAAGGCTTGAATACTCTTCTATATCTTTGATTAAAGCTAAAACAAAAGATTTTAGCTCTCCAATATCTTTATCTTTTAAATGGTTTAATAAATTAAAAGCTTTTTCTTCTGTGGCTTTTGGTCTAGGTTTTCTTTTTATATATGCTTTTTTATCACAAACTATTTTGTAATTGTTCCAAAAATCTTTTGACATTTTTAATCTTTCTGTTTCTGGAGTAGATTTTATCTTCTCATAAACTTCTTCGAAGCTTACTGTTTTTGGTTGTCTTTCTGCATAATCTTTATAGCCTACAAATAAGTCTTTGCCTTTTCTTATAAAGACCATAAGTTCGTTTTTGTCAGACTGCTTAGCGGTTTTTACTCTATGAGGCATATTTTGTATTTCTTTTATAACCTCTGGATAGGTTTCTTCTATTTGACTAAACTCATCTTTAACTTTTGTAAAAAAGCTTGCTTCTTCGTCTTCTTTGTACTCGTTTAATCTTCTGTAGAGTTTTGATGCTTCTGGCTCTTCTGATGGGTCAAAGATTTTAGCATCTTCTCCAAGTATACTATGAATCATAAACATCTTTGTTTGGGCTATTTGTCTTGACCGTACTATATCCGCTCCTTTTTCTGTTGGGAAGAAGTTTGCTATGAATATCTCATCATATACTTTTTTACCTATCCTGTTTATCCTACCAACTCTCTGTATAACTCTAACAGGATTCCATGGTATATCGTAGTTTATAACCACTCCTGCTTTGTTTAGGTTGTATCCTTCAGAAAGTTTATCTGTTGTAAGTAGAATTTTATATTTATCTTCTTGATATTTATACTGGGCATCAAAATTTTTTGCTATCTCTTCGAAGGTTGTTTTTCCTATGTTTCCATAAGCTGTTAAGACTATATCTTTAAAATGTATTTTTAGTATGTTATCTAAATGTCTTGCGGTGTCTATATATTCTGTAAATATGACAACTTTTCTATCTTCTTTTAAAAACTCCTTGATGCCTTCTATAAGTCTATCTGCCTTGGGGTCGTTTTGTGTAAGGTTTAATTTTTCTATCTTTTCTAAAAACTCACCAAAAAGATCTATGTCGTTTTGTATGTCTTTTATAAATTTGTCTTTTTGTTTAAAGTTTTCTAAGTCGTAAACTTTGTAATATTTAATGTTTGTCTTTTGTTCTTTTAAATTTTGCTCATATTCTTCAAGCTCTTTTAAAATCTCCTCTGGGTCTTTTTCTGCTAAATCTTCCATTAGTTTTCTATCAAGAATAAACTTCTTTGTTTTTTTGATAAAATCTAAGGCTGTTTCATGAATGCTTTTAAATCTTTTTATACTTTCGTAAAATGAGCCAATGCTACTTTCAAATCTTTTAACTAAAAGCCTTCTCATAAAGTCATAAAGGTTTATTTGACTTTCGTATATAAGTAAAAAGTTCTCTTCTTCTCTTTCTTTTAACTCAGGTTCATCATCTATAATGCCTTTTTCATATTTGATTGGGACGTAGATTGCACCTTTAAACCTTCCTCCCAGCAGTTCCTCGTTAAAAGCTGATATTACTTCATCATAAAATTCTAACTGCTCTTTTGTAAGCTCATAAAACCACTCTATTGGGTCCTTAACTTTTGGTAGGTCGATCCTTTCTTTGTAATGCTTTAAATCAAGCCTGTTTCTTCTTATTACTACTGGTTCAAGTATTGATCTTATGTGTCTTGCTAATTCCTTAATCTCTGTTTGTACTTTGTCTATTTCTATAATTTCATTATTTTTATTATTTATACCAAAAATTTTTTTGTAGTAGTTTAAAGCTCTTTCTCTTTTTTTCTTGTTTGGAGCGTTGTGATAGTTTTTTATATAAGAAAGTTTAGTAAACAGGTTTTCGTAATCTTCAAATTTAGATTTAAGGTCTCCATCAAATATAATGGTTGATTTTTTTGGTATGGTAAAGAATTTCAAAAGTGCGTAAATGTCGGAAGGTCTGTTGTTAAAAGGTGTTGCTGTTAGAAGTAAGATGGTTTTTCCTCTGCATATCTCATTAAGATAATGATAACTAAGGGTATTTTCATTTCTAAATCTATGGGCTTCGTCCACAATTACAACTTCTATATTATCATGGTCTTTAACAAACTCTAAGGCTTTTTCTAACTTTCCAACGGAAAAAGTCTCCCAGCCATATAGCTCAAAATCTTCTAAGTATTTTTTCCATCCTATGGATTTATCCTCAGTTCCAATAAGATGGGGTGGTGCTATGACTATGCCTCTTTTTCCTAATGCCTTTGCTACCATGCACGCAACAACGGTTTTTCCAAGACCTACAACATCGGCTAAAATTGTTCCACCGTGAGATTCACAGTTTGCGATAGCCTGAGAAACCGCTTCCATCTGGTAAGAGTATGGCTTATAGTCTTTTCTCTTCATTAGATCTATAAGGTCTTTGCTTATATCTTTTGTTTTATGGGTATCAATGTAGGTTTTTAGTAGATAAACGTAAGCTAAAAATGGAGTTATCTTTCTTAATGCAGTCTCATTTTCAATAGTATGAATTAGCTTTCTTACATCATCTTCTGACAATGATATTGCATTTTTCCATTGATCGTCGAAATACTTTTCTGCTTCTTTAAATCCATAATCTTTTATCTCAACGTTAAACTCAATTTGACTTATAATTCCTGCTCTTGTTAGGTTGCTACTACCTGTTATAAAAAGGTGCGGTGCTGATCTTTCATTTGTTTTAAATAGATAAAGCTTTGAATGGTTAGGCTCCTTAGTTTTTTTTATGACTATTATTTTTTCTTCTAAAAGTTTTAGAAAAAATTCAACTTGCTGGTATATCTCTTCAGTATCTAACTCTTGGCTTGTAAATGCTGTTTTTACAGAGTTTATTAAAGCTTGAATATACTTATCTTTATTTTTATCTTTAAACTCTGTTGACACTTCATATAGTCCATAGTTGCCTTTGTCTACATTTAATCCAACTAAGATTTTTATATGTTCCTGTAAAAGCTTGCCTTCTTCGTAGAGTTTTATTAGAGTTTCGTAAAATTCTTTTATTCCTGAAAAATAGAAAAACCCAACAAGAAATTTAAGCTCTCCGCTAATTTCTATCAGCTCTTGAAGTCTTCTTTTAAGGTCTTTATTTTCATGATTGGTTATAAATGTGCTCAAAGGTTAGGAACCTCCTTTATTAATTTACATTAAAATTTTATATATCTCTTGCATTGTCGAATAATAAAATATCATAGGATAATTTCTTTTCGTAAAAAAAACACCAATTTTTAATTTTTTGAGTGATAATTTTATTAAATTGTGAAATTTTTGGACAAGCTTGAAGAATCTTATAAATAGGTTAAAATAATTTATCGTGGTGGTGTGAGATGATAGGTTTACAGGAGCTTATTGTTTTGGTTTTGCTTATGCTTTTAGTAAACATCCCATTATTTTTAATCGCATTAGTGGACATCCTAAAGAGTAAATTTGCGAGCTATAATAAAATTGTTTAGTTGTTAGTAGTGATACTTGTTCCATTAGTTGGTCCCATAGCCTACTTTTTAATCGGCAGAAAACAGAAGGTAAAAGATGAGAGAAAAGATTAAAAATATCCCTGTTGAATTTAAAAAATGATTGAAAAAAAATTGCCAAAAAGGTAGATTAGATTATATTAAAAAGGGAGGCATCGATTATGAGTAAAAGGTTTTTTTTATTCCTGGCTTGTTTGATAGCATCGTTTGGTACCACTATAAGCCCATTATTGGCTCAGGAAAAGCCCGAAATTTTTGTGGAGTTGGAGCATAGTGACATTGTCTTCTCCGTAACCTTTTCTCCCGATGGCAGGATCATAGCATCAGGAAGCCATGATAGAACAATCAAGCTCTGGGATGTAAAAACAGGAAGAGAGATAAGGACATTAGTGGGGCATAGTGATGGAGTCAAATCCGTAACCTTTTCTCCCGATGGCAGGCTCATAGCATCAGGAAGTGGTGATGATACAATCAAGCTCTGGGATGTAAAAACAGGGGAAGAGATAAGGACATTAAAGGGGCATAGTGGAATTGTCTGGTCTGTATCCTTTTCTCCCGATGGCAGGCTCATAGCATCAGGAAGCTATGATAAAACAATCAAGCTCTGGGATGTAAAAACAGGGGAAGAGATAAGGACATTAAAGGGGCATAGTAGCTCTGTCAACTCTGTAACCTTTTCTCCCGATGGCAGGCTCATAGCATCAGGAAGCGGTGGAAGTGGTGATGATACAATCAAGCTCTGGGATGTAAAAACAGGGGAAGAGATAAGGACATTAAAGGGGCATAGTAGGGCTGTCATCTCCGTAGCCTTTTCTCCCGATGGCAGGCTCATAGCATCAGGAAGCGGGGATGATACAATCAAGCTCTGGGATGTAAATACAGGAGAAGAGATAAGGACATTAAAGGGGCATAGTTTGCATGTCGGTTCCGTAGCCTTTTCTCCCGATGGCAGGCTTATAGCATCAGCAAGCGGGGATAAAACAATCAAGCTTTGGGATGTAAATACAGGGGAAGGGATAAGGACATTAAAGGGGCATAGAGACTATGTCACCTCCGTAGCCTTTTCTCCCGATGGCAGGCTATTAGCATCAGGAAGCTTTGATAAAACAATCAAGCTCTGGGATGTAAATACAGGGAGAGTGATAAGGACATTAAAGGGGCATAGTGGGAAGTCTACTCCGTAACCTTTTCTCCCGATGGCAAGCTTATAGCATCAGGAAGCAAGGATGGTACAATCAAGGTCTGGGATGTAAATACAGGGAGAGAGATAAGGACATTAGAGGGGCATAGTGGCTGGGTCACCTCCGTAACCTTGACAGCAAAGCCCCAGACAGTGCCAGATTTTCCGATAGCGGTGAAATAAAAAGTATAGTTTAACATTGTTCAGGGTGGTTTAACATGGTTCAAGAGTTGTTCAAAAATATAGTAGTTCAAAGGGGGGTTCAAAAGTGGTTCAAGAGGTATCTCACTCTCCATATCCCCAAATATCGTCTTAGGTGTCCTTATGTAAGACCGATTGCCCTTTGAAGGGTTTTTTATCTATTTTGATTGCAGATAAATACTACAACCCTTCAAAGGGGATTTTAATGATACAATTTAGTGTACACTACTAGTAGAAAGGACTAACACTAAAGAAAAAAATTAAATGATTCAATAAATTTGAACATCTAATGCGTAGATTGCTATAGACATACTTATCAGAAAAAAGTTAACAAAGGTGAAGTAGTTATGGAGGAAGAAACCAAATCTAAGTCATTGTCAAAGATGATATCTGTAGTAATTTCAAAAATATATTAAATCAATTATGATACAGGAACAAACTACAAGAAATTAATAGATATTTGGTTAAGAAGAAAAAAAGGAGAGAAAATTAGGTGACCCGCCTTCACCAAATTTTAGCTTTACAGCCATTCTCTCCTAACAAATAAAATATTAATTTTTTAAAAAAAATCAACCACTTTTTATACTTTTGCGTTTTTCTCGAGTCTCCGGTAATGCAAAAAAACATGAAAAATATTATAACTTATTGATAAACTTATTTCACAAAATGTTCGCAGTTGGATCAAAATCTATTCTCATATTTTCCCGGTAATGTCAACTTAATTGTGTCATGTCTCCCATTTATTAGCACTATCCTCAGAGTGAAAATATCCCCTAACCCTATATTATCCTTTAACATTATCTCTTCTATCATCCTATTGAAATATTTTGATAATTGCTCTATAATTACGTTAGCTAATTTGCTGTAGTTAGCTAATACAGCCCTTCAAGGGGGATTAATGACATAATTTAGGGTATACTACAGTATTTTGGTTTTGCTTATGCTTTTGGTAAACATCCCATTATTTTTAATCGCATTTGTGGACATCCTAAAGAGTAAATTTGCGGGCTATAATAAAATTGTTTAGTTGTTAGTAGTGATACTTGTTCCATTAGTTGGTCCCATAGCCTACTTTTTTATCGGCAGAAAACAGAAGGTAAAAGATGAGAGAAAAGATTAAAAATATCGCTGTTGAATTTAAAAAATGATTGAAAAAAAATTGACAAAAAGGTAGATTAGATTATATTGAAAAGGAAGGCAACGATTATGAGTAAAAAGTTTTTTTTATTCCTGGTTTGCTTGATAGCATCGTTTGCTATAACTATAAGCCCATTGTTAGCTCAGGAAGAGCCCGAAATTTTTGTGCAATTGGGGCATAGTAGCTGGGTCACCTCCGTAGCCTTTTCTCCCGATGGCAGGCTATTAGCATCTGGAAGCGAGGATAAAACAATCAAGCTCTGGGATGTAAAAACAGGAAGAGAGATAAGGACATTAGAGGGGCATAGATGGAAAGTCACCTCCGTAGCCTTTTCTCCCGATGGCAGGCTTATAGCATCGGGAAGCGAGGATAGTACAATCAAGCTTTGGGATGTAAAAACAGGAAGAGAGATAAGGACATTAGAGGGGCATAGTAGCTTTGTCACCTCCGTAGCCTTTTCTCCCGATGGCAGGCTCATAGCATCAGGAAGCAATGATAGTACAATCAAGCTTT
>Ga0308419_1000277_pt1 | contig 39681 bp, 26 predicted proteins | sample HotsprSampleMS50_FD_203674 | JGI IMG/M metagenome (GOLD analysis project Ga0308419, IMG submission 203674) | Hot spring phototrophic mat microbial communities from Mushroom Spring, Yellowstone National Park, Wyoming, United States - 20090730_MS50 ... | reverse complement strand
ATAAAAAAGTAATGAATATAAAAGATTTTATCAACGGATGGCGATTCGAAAAGTCGGGAAAAATCGAATTTTAATCTTTCAGTCTTAGATAAAAAATTAATTTAGTCAAGTAAACAAAATATTTTTTCAGTCATAAATAATTATTGATATTATTTTAAAATAAAAGTTAGTTTAATATTTGCAAGTTTATGAAAAATATAGAATTACGAAAATTAATATTTTTTATTATTATGTGAATATTTTTTATTTTTAAATATGAATTATGTTACAAAATGTTAAATAAAAATTAAAGAACTAAGTTAATGGAGAAATATATGTCTAAAAAAGAATTTATCACAATAGACGGTAACGAAGCTGCAGCGTATGTAATGTATAGAGTAAACGAAGTATGTGCAATCTATCCAATTACACCATCATCTAATATGGGTGAATGGGCTGATGAATGGGCAGCAAAAGGAATTAAAAATATATGGGGAACAGTCCCAACCGTTTGCGAAATGCAATCAGAAGGTGGTGCAGCTGGTGCTGTTCACGGTTCATTACAAGCAGGTGCTCTAACAACTACATTTACAGCATCGCAGGGCTTATTACTAAAGATACCTAATATGTTTAAAATTGCAGGCGAACTAACATCCACAGTATTCAATATATCAGCGCGTAGTTTAGCAACACACGCATTATCAATATTTGGCGATCATAGTGATATAATGTCAGCACGTTCCACAGGTTTTGCTTTTTTAGGTTCTTGTTCGGTTCAAGAAGTAATGGATATGGCTTTAATTGCACAAGCTTCTACATTAGAATCGCGTATACCCTTTTTACATTTTTTTGATGGATTTCGTACTTCGCACGAAGTATCTAAAATAGAAGTCATTCCCGATGAAATAATGAGAGAAATGATTACAGACGATATGGTAAAAGCTCATAGAGAACGAGCACTAACCCCAGATAGACCTATCATAAGAGGTACTGCTCAAAATCCTGATGTGTTCTTCCAAAATAGAGAAACTATCAATAAATTTTATGAAGCTTGTCCGGACATAGTCCAAAAGCAAATGGATAAATTTGCTGAATTAACAGGAAGGAAATACAAAATATTTGATTACTATGGAGTAGAAGACCCTGAATACTTAGTAATTGCAATGGCTTCAGGATGCGAAACTATACAATCAACAATTAATTATTTAAACAAAAATGGATACAAAGCAGGATTAATCAAAGTAAGATTGTTTAGACCTTTCGATGTAAAGCGTTTTATGGAAGCAATACCACATAGTGTAAAGAAAATAGCAGTTCTCGATAGAACAAAAGAACCAGGTGCAGTAGGCGAACCACTTTATCAAGATGTAGTAAACGCAATTATCGAAGGATTAAATAATGGATATGGCAATTTAAAATCTTTACCTTTAATCGTAGGTGGACGTTATGGATTGTCGTCTAAAGAATTTACTCCTGCGATGGTAAAAGCTGTTTTAGATAATCTAAAAGCAGACAAACCAAAAAATCATTTTACCATAGGAATTAATGATGATGTTACATTTACTAGTTTAGATTATGACGAAACATTCGATATAGAACCCGAAAATATGTTTCGTGGATTATTCTACGGATTAGGTTCGGATGGTACAGTAGGTGCAAATAAGAATTCAATTAAAATAATTGGTGATTATACTGACTATTATGCTCAAGGATATTTTGTTTACGACTCTAAGAAGGCTGGTGCATTAACAGTTTCTCACTTACGATTTGGTCCCGAACCAATTTTAGCACCATATTTAATTTCTAAAGCTAATTTCATAGGTGTTCATCAAACTGTATTTTTGGAAAAATTTGATTTGGTATCTAATTTAATAGAAGGTGGTACATTCCTGATTAATACTCCATTACCAAAAGAAGAAGTATGGGATAGCCTACCAAAATCTCAACAAGAACAAATAATAAAGAAAAAAATAAAAGTTTATGCAATAGATGCTCAATCAGTAGCCGAAGCAAGTGGAATGGGACGACGAATAAATACTGTAATGCAAGTATGTTTCTTTGCTATTTCTGGTGTATTACCAAAAGATCAAGCAATTGATGCTATCAAACAATCAATTATCAAAACTTATGGTAAGAAAGGCGATGCAGTTGTCCAGATGAATATTAAAGCTGTAGATAATACTTTAGAAAAATTATATGAAGTTCCCGTACCAAACGAAGTAACAAGCAAATTTGAAATTAGGAAACCAGTAGCAGATATGGCTCCACAATTTGTTCGCGATGTTATTGGCGAAATAATTGCAGGTCGTGGAGATAAAATTCCTGTAAGTAATTTCCCTGTTGATGGTACCTGGCCTACAGATACTGCTCGCTGGGAAAAAAGAAATATAGCACTCGAAATACCCGTTTGGGACCCCGATACTTGTACCCAATGCGGGAAGTGTGCTATGGTATGTCCACACGCTACTATTAGAATAAAAGTATATGAAGGAAAATATTTAGAAAATGCACCTGAAACATTTAAATATACTGATGCTAAAGATAAACAGTTCAAAGTAGAAAATCTAAAATATACAATACAAGTTGCTCCCGAAGATTGTACAGGTTGCGGAGTGTGTGTAGAAGTTTGTCCAGCTAAAAACAAATCAAATGTAAGTCTAAAAGCAATTAATATGGCACCACAACCACCATTAAGGGAAAAAGAAGCAGAAAATTGGGAATTTTTCTTAAATATACCAGACTTAGATCGCTCTAAAATCAGTCTAAACTCAATTAGATTACAACAAATACAAAGACCATTGTTTGAATTCTCGGGTGCTTGCGCTGGTTGTGGCGAAACTCCTTATATCAAACTTGTCTCTCAATTATTTGGCGATAGAGCTATAATAGCTAATGCAACGGGATGCTCCTCGATTTATGGTGGCAATTTACCTACAACTCCTTATGCTAAAAATGAAGAAGGTCGTGGACCAGCTTGGTCTAATTCATTATTCGAAGACAATGCAGAATTTGGCTTGGGCTACAGATTAGCAATAGATAAACAAAATGAAATTGCTATTAACCTATTAAATTATTATAAAGATCAGATAGGTGCTGATTTTGTAAACGAAATTATCAATGCTGACCAATCTACAGAAGATGGAATTAGAGAACAACGTAAAAGAGTTGAAAAACTAAAAGACATTTGTAAAAACTTAGATATTCCCGATGCTAAAAGATTGATAAATGTAGCAGATTATTTAGTTAAAAAGAGCGTATGGATAATAGGTGGAGATGGTTGGGCATATGATATTGGATATGGTGGTTTAGACCACGTAATTGCTTCGGGAAAAAATGTAAATATCTTAGTATTAGATACCGAAGTATATTCTAATACAGGTGGACAAACTTCTAAAGCTACTCCATTATCAGCCGTAGCAAAATTTTCGGCAGGTGGCAAAAATACTCAGAAAAAAGATTTAGGTGCTATGGCTATGGCTTATGGCAATGTTTATGTAGCAAGTGTAGCATTCGGTGCTAAAGACGAGCATACATTAAAAGCATTCTTAGAAGCAGAAGCATATGATGGTCCTTCGATAATTATTGCTTATAGTCATTGTATTGCTCACGGAATAGATATGTCTAAACCATTAAGACAACATAAATTAGCAGTAGAATCGGGGCAATGGTTATTATACCGATACAATCCTAAACTAAAAGAAGAAGGTAAAAATCCTTTTATTCTCGATACAAAAGATTTAAAAATACCAGTAAAAGATTATATTACAAGCGAAGGACGTTTCCAAATGATATTAAAATCTAATCCTACAGTAGCGCAGCACTTATTTGCCGAAGCACAAAAACAAGTTAATGAAAGATTTAATAAATATAAATATTTAGCAGAACAACCTTTAAATGGACAACAAATTAAACAAGAAAATAATTAAGGAGAAATAATTATGGATTTAAGAACGAAATATATGGGTATGACTCTAAAGTCGCCACTTGTAGTTTCCGCAAGTCCACTCTCGAAAACTTTAGATGGTATAAAAAAAATAGAAGATGCGGGTGCCGCTGCATTTGTTATGTATTCTTTGTTTGAAGAGCAAATTGAATTAGAACAAAAAGAATTGTTCTCTATTTCTACTATGGGATCGGAATCTTTTGCTGAATCTCTATCTTATTTCCCAGATGTAGCAGAATATAATTTAGGACCTGATGAATATTTAGAGCATATTCGTAAAGCTAAAGAAAGTGTAAGTATTCCTGTTATAGCAAGTTTAAATGGTAAAACTACAGGTGGATGGACACGCTATGCTAAATTGATGGAAGAAGCTGGTGCCGATGCTTTAGAATTAAACATCTATAATATTCCAACTTTAACAGAATTAAAAGGTGAAGATTTAGAAAAGAATTATATTGAAATAGTAAAAAGCGTAAAAGACAATTTATCTATTCCTGTTGCAGTTAAGTTAAGCCCATTTTTTACAAATTTAGCAAATTTTGCAAAGAAATTAGATGAAATAGGAACAGACGCTCTGGTATTATTCAATAGATTTTACCAGCCTGATATAAATTTAGATGAATTAGAAGTAGAGCCACATATTGTATTAAGCAATCCTACAGAAATGAGATTACCAATGAGATGGATAGCTATTCTAAAAGGCAGAATTTTTGCAGATCTGGCAGCAACTTCGGGTATTCATTATGGAGAAGATGTGATTAAAATGTTGCTCGTAGGTGCTAATGTTACTATGTTATGCTCTTCATTATTAAGATATGGAGTAGAGCATCTAAAAGATATTCAAGAAGAAATGATAGAATGGCTTGAAGAACGAGACTATGAATCTGTTATGCAATTACAAGGTTCAATGAGTCAATTAAATGTAGCAGACCCTAGTGCATTCGAGCGTGCACAGTATATGAAAGCCATAAATAATTATGTAATTAATTATTAAAAAATAATTATTTATTTGTTAATTTTGATATATAAATTGCTAAATAGGAATTTTAAAAAAAATGGAAAACAAAGTTATTGAAGTAGAAAATGCTATCATTAGATTTGCAGGTGATTCTGGTGATGGTATGCAAATTACAGGAAGTCAATTTTCAGATACTTCTGCATTACTGGGAAATGATGTAAACACATTCCCTGATTATCCATCGGAAATTAGAGCCCCCGAAGGAACATTATATGGAGTGAGTGCTTATCAAATACATTTTGGCTCTAAGAAGACTAATACACCAGGAGATGAAATTGATGTATTAGTAGCAATGAATGCATCATCTCTAAAAGTTAATTTAAAAAGGGTTAAAAAGGGTGGAATAATCATTGCTAATTCATCCGGATTTAAAGATAAGAATTTAAAATTAGCCCATTATGAAACTAATCCTTTAGAAGATGGTTCTTTAAAAGATTATCAACTTTTTGCTATCGATATTAATCAATTAGTAAGAGATATTTTGGCTGATTTTGATTTACCTATTAAAACTAAAGATAGAACAAAGAATATTTTTGCTCTTGGATTTACTTATTGGCTGTTCGATAGACCATTAGAGCCTACTATCAACTGGATACAAAAGAAATTTAGCAAAGATCCATTGATAATGGAAGCAAATCTAAAGGTATTAAAAGAAGGGTACAAATTTGGTGCTATGCGGCAGGATATGATAGTAAGATACCACGTTAAACCTGCTAATTTAACTCCAGGAATTTATAGAAATATTACAGGAAATAATGCTGTTGCTCTTGGATTAGTAGTAGCTGCTGCTAAAGCTAAACTTCCTTTATTTTTAGGTTCTTATCCAATTACTCCAGCTACAGAAATATTACATCATATTTCTAGTTATAAGCCATATGGCATAAAACATATGCAAATGGAGGACGAAATTGGTGGAATTACTTCAGCAATTGGAGCTGCTTATGGTGGTGCTTTAGCAGCAACATCTACATCAGGACCTGGATTATCCTTAAAAGTTGAAGCATTAGGCTTGGCAGTAATGTTAGAACTACCGCTAATTGTTATTGATGTTCAACGTGCAGGACCATCAACAGGACTACCTACAAAGCCCGAACAATCAGACCTATTTATAGCATTATGGGGACGTCACGGCGAAGCTCCATTACCTGTAATTGCTGCTCGCTCTTCTAATCATTGCTTTGATATGACTTACGAAGCAGCACGCATAGCATTAAAGTATATGACACCTGTGATTTTGCTTACAGATGGTTATTTAGCACAAGGTTCTGAAGCTTGGAAAATTCCTACTTTAGATGAGTTGCCCGAATTAACTACTAACTTGATTTTTGATAAAGAAGATTTTGCACCATACAAAAGAAATCCCGAAACACTTGCACGCCCTTGGGCTATTCCTGGTATTAAAGGATTAGAGCATAGGATTGGTGGATTAGAGAAAGAAGATATTACAGGATTAGTAAGCCACGATCCGCTTAACCATCAAAAAATGTGCGAACTAAGAGCAGCAAAAATAGCAAAAATAGCCGATGATATACCATTAGCTTATGTAGATGGCGATGCTACAGGTGATTTATTGATTATCTCTTGGGGAAGCACTTACGGAGCAATACGTAATGCTTTAGAAATAATTCGTTCTAAAGGATTAAAAGTATCGCATTGTCATATAGATTACATTAATCCATTACCAAAAAATCTTGGCACTATAATTAATAGTTTCAAGCGAATTTTATTGCCCGAAATGAACCTTGGACAAATGAAATTATATCTGCAATCTCAGTTTATGAAGCCTATTATCGGACTTCATAAAGTACAAGGTAATACTTTCACAGCAAAAGAAATACAAGAAAAAATAGAAGAATTATTAAATGTAAAGGTTGGTGAATAAAATGACAACAATAATTGATAATTTAGTATCGCAAAAATACACTGAAATACCGCAATACACTCCAAAAGATTTTAAAGCAAATATTGATGTGCGATGGTGTGCAGGATGTGGTGGTTATTCTATATTAAATCAAGTTCAAAGAATTATGCCCGATCTTGGCATACCAAAGGAAAAAATAGCATTTGTATCGGGAATTGGATGCTCATCACGTTTTCCGTATTATATGGATGTATATGGATTACACGGTATTCACGGAAGAGCACTTGCGATTGCTTCGGGATTGAAAGCTGCACGCCCTGACTTGAGTGTGTGGATAGCAACGGGGGATGGTGATTGTATGAGTATTGGTGGTAACCATTTCATACACGCTTGCCGTAGAAATGTAAATATAAATGTTATAATGTTCAACAATGAAATTTATAGTCTTACTAAAGGGCAATTTTCACCAACCTCACGATTTGGACAGAAGACTAAATCATCACCATATGGAGTAATTGATAATCCATTTAATCCAACTTCTTTGGCACTTGGTTCGGGAGCTTCTTTTGTAGCACGTGGAATTGACAAAGATGTTTCTCATATGAAGTATTTGTTTGAACGAGCAGCACGTCACCAAGGCTTTTCTTTTGTTGAAATTTATACTAATTGCGTTATATTTAATGATGGTGTATTCGAAGATTTTTCTCGCAAAGAAACTAAAAGAGAAAAAACGATTACTTTAGAACACGGTAAACCCCTAATTTTTGGCGATAAGAACAATAAAGGTATAATTTTAGATGGATACGTTCCGAAAGTTGTAAATATTGATGAAGGACCATACTCAGTAAATGATATAATAGTACATAATGAAAAAGATACAACTCTCGCATTTATTTTATCTAATATGACTTACAACGATGAATTACCACGTCCTTTAGGTGTAATTCAAGCAATAGAAGGACCGACCTACGAAGAATTAATGGAAGAACAAATAGAACACGCCCGTTCCAAAGCTAAAAGTACTTCTATTGATGACTTATTAAAAGGCGATGATTATTGGGAAATTAAATAAAATATAAACAAGGTATCTAATTTCATTAAATAATCAAGTTAGATACCTTTTATATTTTTTACAATACATCCCAGGGCATAATTGTTATTTTGAAAATTTTATTATCTTTAGTTTCTAAAATTATGCCTACTAAACCGTATTTATGATTTCCGATATATGTAATTTGTTTAAGTAAAGGGTCGTTTGGTGTTTCTTCTACTACACGAGTAGTTTTTACCATCAGAAAACCCAATTCCCAATCTTCTGTAGTATGAATATGAGTAACTACACGAGTAATTTTAACACCTTCTGCTGTAGTAAATTCATATTTATCGCCTATATTAGCACTATATTTAACTATAGTAAAAGGTTTAGATTCATCACCTTTAGAATAAATAAAATCCTGGATACCTTCTGAAGTAATTTTAAATTTTGCTTCGAATTCTGCTTTTATATTTTGTTTATCTGAACTATCAATAGAAAAATTATAGATTTTCTTGTAATTATCGGCAAAAGCTCTTTTAACATTCTCCGATAATCTTTGCAAACCTAATAAAGTATCTATTTGCTTTAGTGATAGTTCATCTATCGCTAGTAAACCTTTGAAAGTAACAATACCGTTTTGATTTTTTATAATTTTTATAGTATCTCTAATATTTGATAAATCTGGATGATATTTATTAGCAAATTGTACTGACACTCCGAATTAATTACCTACTTTGGTTAGAGCTAAGTCTGTATTACCCCCTATTTCATTAGGTCCTGTAGCTGTATCGCAAGATTTTAATAAAATTAATAAAATAATTGTGAAAAATTTATTAAACTTTTTCATAACACTCTCCTAATTTTTGTTAAAAATTAATAATTATTATGTATAAATTTAATACATAATTTTTAAATAAAAAAATATAATAAATGTTTTGGTGATTTTGTTGTTTAACATATTAAGGTATTCTACTTATTAAATAGAATACCTGTTTATGAAGTTTTTAAATAGAAAATGCAGAAATTAAATTAATCCTACTTCTTTTAATGATTCTTTTAATCTAAAGAATGTTCGCTCTATATCCATATCTAATCCAAATGAAAAACGAATAATAGAGCCCGTCATACCAATTTCGTTTTGGATATCTTCGGGTATTTCTGAAGATGTGGAATGCTTTGGATTACTAAATAAAGTCTTGAAATAACCTAAACTAACAGCGAAATAACCAACTAATTTTTCTTGCATCAAAGGTAATAATTTATGAGCAATTTCATCAGTTTTTACATCTAAAGTTACCATTCCACCAAATCCGAAGCCAGGATTTAAATATTCTTTCATAAGTTCGTGCTGTGGATGGCTTTTTAAACCAGGATAAATTACTCTTAATCCTAATTTTTCTAAATTTTCTGCTATATATAATGCATTATTACTATGTTGGATCATTCTAATATGTAAAGTATGTAAATTTTTTAGAATACTTGCTGCTCTAAAGCTATCAAGAGTAGGTCCCAAAAGCATAGCAGTACCATTATTTACATCTTTTAAGCTTGTTATAAATTCTTTATCTGCGCATATACATCCTGCTACAGCATCGCTCGAACCATTAATAAATTTTGTCATACTATGAACTACAATATCAGCCCCAAAATTATATGGAGTAATAAGCATCGGAGTAAATGTATTATCCACAACTAGTTTAGCGCCGCAGTTTTTGGTAATTTTGCTTAATTCTTGTAGATTAGCAATTTCCAACATTGGATTGCTCATTGTTTCGCAGTAAATTACTTTGGTTTTCTCATTAATCTTTGCTTTAACTTCATTTAAATTTAAAATATCGACAAAATGAACCTTAATTCCAAATCTTGGTAATACATTTTGGAAAAGCGCAAAAGTACCACCATAAATTGTTCTACTCGAAATAATTTCATCACCTGCTGAACAAATTTCTAAAATAGTGCAAGATATAGCAGCCATTCCCGAAGCCGTAACGTGAGCAGATTCAGTATTTTCCATTAAAGCTAATGCATCACTTAGATAATGTCCTATTGGGTTCATATGTCGTGAATACAGATAGCATCCTTCGATTTCGTGCTGGAATACTTCTTCCATTTTTTCTGCCGATAGAAAAGTATAAGTAGAAGAATCAGTAATAGAAGGATTTACATCACCAAATTCACCAAATACTAAATAGTCTTGAATTCGATTTGCAGGTTTTAAATTAGTCATATTTACCTCCGTTTTTAACAGAATAAAATTAAAAAATTAAGTTCCAATTCCTTTATAATAAATTCCCGAATTTAATATATCGATTTTATTCAAGCAATTTTTACCGTCAATTACGATATTTATATTATTTTTCTTTAATATTTCGCCTGTAATATTTTTAAAAATATCGTGATCGGTAGCAATTAATATAGCATAAGATTTGTTCAATATTTCATCAAGAGAATTTACATTACTCATTTCGGGGAAAAATGGGTCGTAGATTAATAAATCTGCACCTTTTTCAATTAAAATATTTTTTAATTTTATAGAAGGACTTTCTCGCAAGTCGCCTACATTTCCTTTATAAGATAATCCTAACAATCCAATAGTAGTTTTTTTGATAGGTTTTTCGTAATTATTAAGAGCTTCGCTTAATAAATTGATAGTATATTCGGGCATAGAATTATTAATTTCTCGGGCTAATTTTAGAAACTTATGGTCGAAACCACTTAGTTTAGCTCGTTCAATTAAATAATATGGATCAATGGGAATACAATGTCCACCAACACCGCAGCTTGGATAATGGGGCATAAAAGCAAAAGGTTTATTAGAAGCACCTCTGATTACTGCCATCAAATCAATACCTAATACATCGAAAGATTTTGCCAATTCGTTTACAAACGCTATATTAATATCTCTAAAAGTATTTTCAATAATTTTAGTAGCTTCAGCAGTTTTTAGATTTGGCATTTCGTTTATCTCTGCATTGATGAAACTACGGTAAAAATTTGCCATTTTCTTTGTTGCTTCGGGCGAAGTAGCACCAAGATTTCTTGGTATATTATAAACATTCCAATACTTATCTCCTGGATTGATTCTTTCGGGGCAATGTACAACATCGAAATCTACAGCTGATCTAAGCCCTGTCTTACTTTCGATTATAGGAACAACAACTTCCTCGCAAACGCCAGGATTAATAGTTGATTCGATTATTACTGTTTGACCTTTTTTAATAAATTTAGTAATGTCTTCGGTAGCATTTCTAATAGGTCTTAAGTCGGGAGTATAATCATTTAATACAGGAGTAGGAACACATACAATATAAATATCACTATTATCAATAATATTAACATTGTCAGAAATTTCAAAATTAACATTTTCTAAATCTTTTGCACATTGCACATCGTCTATAGGACATTTTTTTTGTTTGATTAATTCAATTTTGTTTTTATTTTTATCATATCCAACTACAGTATGATTAGTTTTTAAGGCGATAGCACAAGCAAGTGGTAATCCTACATATCCAAGTCCGATAACAGATACTTTCATTTTGATTTACTCCACAGTTACACTTTTAGCTAAATTACGCGGCTTATCAATATCCCAACCTAGTTCCAGAGCCATATAATAAGCAAGTAATTGTAATGGAATTACAGTCAATATAGGTACTAACATTGGTATAGTTTCGGGAATATAAATTACATAATCGGAAACTGATTTAATTTTTTCGTCTCCATCGGTAGCAATAGAAATTACTTTACCTTTGCGAGCTCGCACTTCTTGAATATTAGATATTACTTTATCGTAAATTTCGTCGTGCGGAGCTATAAACACCACGGGCATATTTTCGTCTATTAGTGCTATTGGACCGTGTTTCATTTCGGCAGCGGGGTAACCTTCTGCGTGGATATAAGATATTTCTTTTAGTTTTAGAGCACCTTCTAAAGCAACAGGGAAATTAAAACCACGCCCAAGATATAAGAAATTTCTAGCATTTTTGAATATTTTTGCAAGTTCTTTTATGTTATCAGCATTTTTAAGAATTTGATTAATTTTTTCAGGAATATTAACTAATTCTTTAGCAATTTTTATAGCATCTGTTTTGCTTAATGATTTCATTCTACCTAATTTAAGAGCAATTAAAGCTAATACAGTAAGCTGCGAAGTAAATGCTTTGGTAGACGCTACTCCTATTTCGGGACCAGCGTGGATATAAACTCCTGCTTCTGTTTCTCTTGCAATAGTAGAGCCTACAACATTTACTATCCCAATAACTGTAGCTCCCTTTTGTTTTGCTTCTTTTACTGCTGCCAGTGTATCGGCAGTTTCACCACTTTGAGAAATAGCAATTACTACATCGTTTAGTGTAATTACAGGATTACGATATCTAAATTCCGAAGCATATTCTACTTCTACAGGAATATTAGCTAATTGTTCTATCATATATTCGCCAACTAATCCTGCGTGCCAAGAAGTACCACAAGCTGTTATAATAATTCTACTACAATTTCTTAGTTTGAATTCTACATTATTTAATCCACCAAGTTTAACGTTACCTTCTTCTACTTGTAATCGCCCACGATAAGCATTTTGGATTGTTTCGGGTTGTTCGAAAATTTCCTTTAACATAAAATGCGGAAAACCACTTTTCTCGATTTGTTCTAAATCAAATTCTATCTCTTCAATTTGCCTATAAATAGTTTCGTTATAAATTGTTTTTGTATAATAACCATTCTTAGATATTACAGCCATCTCATTATCATTTAGATATATCACTTGCTTTGTGTATTGAATTATTGCGGATGCATCAGAAGCAGCAATATATTCATTATCTCCTATTCCTACAAGCAATGGACTACCGCGACGTGCAGCAATTATTTTATCAGGTTCGTATTTTGACAAAACTAATATACCAAATGTTCCATCTACTTCGGCAAGAGATAGTCTAACTGCGGTTTCTAAATCATTAACTTTATTGTACATTGCCCCGATAAAAACAGCAAGAACTTCAGTATCGGTTTCCGAATAAAAGTGATAACCTTCGTTTAGTAGAGCTTTTTTTAAAACGGCATAATTTTCGATTATACCATTATGCACTATAGCAATATTTCCCGAATTATCCCAATGTGGATGAGCATTAATATCGTTAGGATAGCCGTGAGTTGCCCAACGTGTATGTGCAATTCCAATAGTAGAATTAAACTTATTATGCTCTATTAATTTTTCTAATTCTGATACTTTACCTTTCTTTTTAATAGTATGAAGTTTATCATTTTCGAATACAGTTAATCCTGCTGAATCATATCCCCTATATTCCATTCTTTTAAGACCATTAATTAGAATATTCGAGACTTTTTCTTTTCCTACGTAACCTACAATACCACACATAATTTATTATTTATAATATAATATAAATTGTAAAAATAATACTTTTACTCTAATTAATTATTATCACAAAAAGATATCAAAACAAGATTTAAATTTTAATAAAATTTTATTGTTTAAGTTAAATACAAATTAAAAGAGTTCTGTTCTTAATATTTATTTATTCTTAAGTACAGAACTCTCTTAACAAATTTTAATATTGTTTATGTTCCTGCGTTGTAGTCGTTTGCGTATTTAATTTGGTCTTCGGTTAAGACGTCTAAACTTAGCCCCATCATTTCTAATTTAGTCTGAGCAACAAATTCATCTTGCTCAATAGGTATATCCATAACTTCGATAGGGAATTTTTCGCCTTTAGCCCATTTTTCAGCAAGTGCAAGATGAGCCATAAATTGATTAGCAAAAGACATATCCATAACTTCTGATGGATGACCCTCGGCTGCAGCAAGATTAATTAATCTACCCTGAGCTAATAGATAAATTCTTCTACCATTCTTTAGAGTATATTCTTCGCAATTAGGTCTAATAGTTCTTTTGGTTACAGATAATTCTTCAAGTTCAGGAATATTAATTTCTTTGTCGTAATGACCCGTATTACAAACAATAGCACCATCTTTCATTTTTTCGAAATGCCATTTACGAATTACATCTTTCATACCTGTAGCAGTGCAAAATATATCGCCTACTTCGGCTGCTTGGTCCATAGTCATTACTTCGTGTCCTTCTAACAAGCCTTTTAAAGCTGCAGTAGCTTTTACTTCGGTAATTATAGTATTACAACCCATACCTTTTGCACGTTTTGCTACCCCGGAGCCACAATGTCCGTGCCCTGCCACTACAAAATTTTTCCCTGCTAATAATACAGATGTAGCTCTAATAATACCATCAATAGTAGATTGCCCTGTACCATAAACATTATCGAAATCCCATTTGGTTTCGGCATCGTTTACAGCAAATACAGGATAATATAACTGCCCTGCTGCTTGACGAGCTCTAAGTCTATGAACACCCGTTGTAGTTTCTTCTGTACCGCCTATTACTTTAGTTTTTGCAAGTTCGGGATATTTTTCGTGAACAGTATCAATCAAATCGCAACCATCGTCTAAAGTAAGGTGAGGTTCGGGATCAATTGTACGTTCGATACACCAGTAGAAATCTTCGTGATTGCCATACCAAGCATATATAGATATTCCATCGGCTGCAAGAGCAGCTGCTACGGCATCGTTAGTAGAAAGTGGATTGCAACCCGACCAATAAACTTCTGCTCCACAATCTCTAAATGTTTTAATCAAAACGGCAGTTTCTTTGGTAACGTGAAGGCAGCCTGCAATTTTAAGCCCTGCAAATGGCTTAGTTTTACTATATTTTTCTCTCAATCCCATTAGAACAGGCATTTTACTTTCTGCACAATCTATTAGCAATTTTCCTTCATCTGCAAGTTCTAAATTACGAACGCAGTATTTTCCTTCTACTTCTGAAAAATTTCCAGTTGATTTTTTAGGTGGAATTTTTGACATATTTTATCCTATTTATTATTAAAAAATTATTCGCCTTGACCAAGAGAAAACGCAGCTTCTCCGTCAATAAAATATAAATTTTCAGTTTTAATTATTTCAAATCCTGCAGAAATGATTATTTTTTGCAATTCTAATAAGTCATTGTTTGTCAAATTTAATTTTTCATCTTTTTTCTTAAAACGACAACGCCAATGGTCTGTACAAAATGTTTCAGGGAAACCATCAGGATATACTTTTACACCACGATTTGTAATCATTTTCAAATAAAACTTAGTATTTTCTACAATTAAAGATAAGTTATTACCTAATGAATTTGGATTTCGGCTATCACCAGTCCAATCTAAGAATATATCAATACCTTGCAAATCTTTTTTTGGTTTGTGGTATTCCTTGGTTTTTATACGAATAGGTTTATAATTTGGATTATAACTTACTGCTTTTAAAATTTCGGGCTTCTTTCCTAATCTTTTAATAACTTCTTCTGCAAATTCTTGAGTGCCTACTCTAACTCGAGAAGTTCTCTCCTTGTAAATATCAGCAGTATGATATCCATCTTCTAAGGTTTTTAAAAGAGCATTTTCTATTAATTCAGCTTTATCAGGCATACCTAAATGCATCAACATCATAACTGCTCCATTAATTAAGCCACTTGGATTAGCCTTATCTTGACCTGCAATATCGGGAGCAGAGCCGTGTATTGCTTCGAACATAGCAAATGAATCGCCTATATTAGCGGACCCAGCTAAACCTACCGAACCAGCAACTTCTGCAGCAACATCAGAGATAATATCACCGTATAAATTTAATGTAACAATTACATCGAAATTTTCGGGATAGTCTGCAATACGAGCAGTACCGATATCAATAATCATATGATTTGTTTCAATCTCAGGATACTCTTTAGCAATTTCATTAAATGTTTTATGGAAATAACCATCGGTTAATTTCATAATATTATCTTTTGTCATACAAGTAACTTTACGTCTGCCATAAGCACGTGCATACTCGAAAGCATAACGGATAATTTTTTCTGTACCAGGTTTAGAAATTAATTTTAGACATTGAATTACTTCGCCAGTTTGTTGATGCTCTATACCTGCATATAAGTCTTCTTCGTTTTCTCTAATTACTACTAAATCCATATTAGGGAAATGAGAATGAATTACATTAGTATAAGCCATTGATGGTCTTACACTTGCAAACAATCCCATTGATTTACGAATAGTAACATTTAGACTTTTGTAACCACCACCTTGTGGAGTTGTTATTGGTGCTTTTAGAAAGACTTTATTTTTTCTTAATATATCCCAAGATTCTGGTGCAATTCCAGATTTAATTCCGCTTAGATAAATTTTTTCGCCTATTTCTATTACATCATATTTTAAATTACATCCTGCAGCATCCAAAATCTTTAATGTTGCAGTCATAATTTCTGGTCCTATACCATCACCATAAGCAACAGTTATATTCATAAATTCCCTTATTATTTAAAATTTTTTTGAAATAAATCTACTAAATCAAGTTTTTCCCAACTGAATTCATTACGTCCGAAATGTCCATAAGCAGCTGTTGGTCTAAATATTGGTTTTCTTAAATCGAATCGCTCTATAATACCTATAGGAGATAAATCTATATTTTCGATAATAAATTTATCCAATAATCTATCATTTACTTTACCAGTACCGTGTGTACTTACTAAAACTGATACAGGTTGCACTACACCTATCGCATAGGAAATTTGGATAGTACATTCATCAGCAAGTCCCGCAGCCACAATATTTTTTGCTAAGTGACGCGCAGCATAAGCACCGCTTCTATCTACTTTAGTAGCATCTTTTCCTGAGAAAGCTCCGCCTCCGTGGGGAGCTCTACCACCATAAGTATCAACAATAATTTTTCTACCTGTAAGTCCTGTATCGCCATGTGGCCCACCAATTACAAAGCTTCCCGTTGGATTAATATAAAATTTAGTTTTTTCGTCCATTAAATCAACAGGTATAACTTCTCTAATTACCTTATTTATTACATCTTCTTTAATTAAGTCATTAGTTACATCAGGATCGTGTTGAGTAGAAATTACTACTGTATCTACTCTTATAATTTCGTTATTATCTCCATATTCTATAGTAACCTGCGATTTAGCGTCAGGACGAAGATATGGCATTAGATTTGTGTTTTTACGAATATCTGCTAATTTTTTTACTAATTTATGAGCATACATTATTGGTGCGGGCATTAATTCTTCGGTTTCGCGATTTGCATAGCCAAACATCATACCTTGGTCTCCGGCACCACCTTTATCTACACCAAGAGCAATATCTTCCGATTGGTGATTAATAACATTAATTACAGAACAAGAATCAGCATCGAAACGTAATCCATATTTATCATAACCTATATCGCGAATTACTCCACGAACTAATTGTTGTAAATCAATATATGCTTCGGTACGAATTTCTCCACCTACTACAATCATACCTGTTGTGGCAAAGCACTCGCACGCTACTCTGCTATTAGGATCTTCTTTTAACATAGCATCTAATACTGCATCGGAGACTTGGTCGCAAATTTTATCAGGATGTCCTTCTGATACGGATTCTGAAGTAAAGAAATAAGTATTACTCATTTTATTAACCTTATAATTTAAATAGTTTAACTTTCTTGTATTTGGCTTGAATCGCCTACATTTAACCTGTTAAAATGTCCTTTTACATCGGCATCATTACCAATAATTGATTCTTCAAGCAGAGAAGAAATAACTTTAGCACCAAAACTGATAATAGAATTTTTTATTATACTATCTTTTACTATTGCACCATCTGCTATAGATGTATATGGACCAATTACTGAGCTTTCTACTTTAGCATTATCAGAAATATAAACAGGTGGAATTACAATAGTATCTTTAAGCTCGGGGTAATATTGCTTTTGGTCTAACAAAAATCTATTCGTTGATAATAAAGTTTCGGGCTTTCCACAATCGTACCAACCTTCTACAGGAAAAGTATTAAACATTGCTCCATTATCTAACATTATCTGTAAAGCATCAGTTAATTGGTATTCGCCCCTAGTTTTAATATCTTGCTCTATTAATTTATCCAGACTATTTACCAATAACTCTGTATCTTTGATATGATATATACCTACTATTGCTAGATTTGAAATTTTGTCTTCGGGCTTTTCGATTAATTTAATTATTCTTCCATTAATATCTTTTACTACTACACCGAAACGCTTAGGGTCTTCTACTTCTTTTATTCCTATAGCATTAGCAGAATTGTTAATTGCAAGTTTTAGATCTACATCGAAAATTGTATCGCCTAAAATTATCATCAATTCATCATTTTTGTATGTATCTTTACCTGTCCAGATTGCGTGTCCTAATCCTAATCTTTCTTCTTGGAGTACAAAATCGAATTGAATATCGCTGTATCTCTTCGATACATATTCTTCCACTAATTTTCCCATATATCCAGTTATAATAGTTGCTTTAGTTATATTTTGCTCTATTAAGGAATCTAAAATATGGGCTAATATTGGTTTGCCACCTACGTTTAAAAGTACTTTGGGTAATGAATATGTATGAGGTCTTAACCTTGTACCTACACCTGCTACAGGAATTACTGCTCTCATTACAAAATATAAAATAATAAATATTGGTTAGACGTAAACTAATTTAAAATAATCTAAAAAATTCTATAAATTCATTAATTGCTTTTTCAGGGTTTATCGAAGAAATACCATTATCTCCATTTTTTGCTCTTACGGTTTTAAAAATTTGTGTAGTAGGTTTAAATTTTTCGTAGAAATCGTCTAAACCACTATAAAGTGCAAAAATTGGCTTTTTGAATGCCGATGCAATATGTACAATTGCAGTATCGGGAGTAATTACTAATTTAGATTCTGCTATTAGTTTCATTACATCTCTAATTGAGCGAGCATTATGATAATGTAACTTTGGAAATTTATTTTTTATATCATTAGCCATATCGAATTCGTTTTCTGTATAATTTATAATAATATTATATTTTTGGAAAATTTCAGTTTCAGCCAAAAATTTACACCAATTATCTGATGACCACTTTTTATGCGGCATACTTGCAGAAATATTAAGAAAAATATATTCATTTAATTTTAATAATTCATTTACATTACTCGAAAAAATTTCATTATTAGCAAAGTATAATTCGGGAGTAGGTATTTGATTTGGAATTTGTATACCAATTGGTGTTAAAGCGTTTATACCTATTAGAGTATGGTGAATTATTTGATTAGTTTTTGGAATATCAATGTTAAAAATTCTTTTTTTATTAGGCTTGTTATATCCAATTTTATTTCTTGCATTGATAAACGAAGCTAACAATCTACTTTCGGTGGAGTAATGGTCTTTTGGATCAATCCAGTAATCAAAATTATTAAATTTTATTCTAAATAAGAATTTGAAAAGTGGTAATATTTTTTTATTAAATATTATTATTTCGTCTAAATATGGATTATTTAGGGCAATATCATAATTTCTTCTACCTGCTATTAAATATAGTTTAGATTGTGGATATTTTTCTTTAATTAATCGAAAAGCAGGTGTAATAAGTACTAAATCGCCAATTCTTCCTAATTGGACAATGGCAATTTTTAAATTATTCATACAGGTTCTTTTCTGCTATTAATTCTTCGAATGCTTCGTAAACAGCTTCTATAGGTATATGCTTTAGTTCATTTGTTTTGGTTTTTACGCATTTATTTGGGGAATTAAACGGTGTCCAGGGAATACCTGTATCTTTACTTCCTGTAAATGTATATAGACCAATACAAGGAATTTGAAATGCCGCTGCTAAGTGAACGACTGCAGTATCAGGCGATAATAATATATCACAGGTTTTTACCATAGCAGCAAATAGATTAAAATTATTAGTTTCGGGAGCAAATTTTATATCAGGATTAAGTTTTAATTTAGGTATAGACTTTAAATCACCATTTGCATTAAATATTAATATTTCATACTCATCAAAATATAGCAAAACTCTCTCGATAAATTCTATATAATTAGATGTTCCCCAATTTTTAGAATTATTCGAGCCACTAATATTAATACCTAATCTAAATTGTTTATTCTTATGTCCTACTAAATTAATTGCTTCTTGAATTTCTAATTCTGTAAGATTGTATATTAATTTATTAGTTATATTGTGGCTTTCTATTCCAAATGGAAAAAGTAAATTGTTCAATCTAACCACTATATGATGTTTTAACTTGTTCGGTAGTGGTACTTCAATGTTGTAGAAATTGGTAATATTTTTTCTAAATCCTAAACTATATAAAGGTTTTATCAATTTGATTAATAAAGCATTTGTAGTAGAAGGATTATCAAACAAATCTATTACTAAGTCATACTGCTGTTTTTTTAAATTAAATACTAATTTAATTAAACTAAATAACTTTTTTCTGAAAACAAAGATATTATTTACATAATTTTCTACTGCACGTTTTGCAACTATATTTTTTTCGGATAATAAAATATCAATAGTAACATTAGGATTAAATTTCCTAAGGGTATAAATAAATGGTGTAGAAACAATTAAATCGCCAATTCTATCATTTCTGATAAGTAAAATTTTAGAGCCTTCGAAAAAAGATAAAAAGTATGTAGGTTTTTCGATAAATTTAGAATTTACTTTTTTATAAATTAATCTATCGAATAAATTTTTTATTGACAGTTCAATTTTTTTAAGTTTTAAATTTTTCAATTTTAAAAAAAATATTATTCATCTTCTTTAGACTTCAGATCTTCTAAAGCTTCGTCTACTGTATCATAGAAATCAAATATTTCATCTATTTTAGTCATATTCATTAAGCTTCTTACAAAATCAGTTACTCCAACTAAAGCTATTGGAATATCGTGTTCGCTTAGCTGTCTATTAGCCAGAAGTAAAGCACCAAGACCCGAGCTATCAATAGCTTCTACATTACTCATATTTATAATTAAAGCATCTATATCGGGCTGTGCAACTATCAGCATACGAGCCTTTAAGTCGGCAGAAATATTAGACTCTATTGTCTTATTCTTTATATCGAATATTACAATATTATCTTTGTGTTCAATTGTATAATTCATACTTTTGTTATCTAAACAAATTTAAAAAAACAAATATAAAAAAATGCTTTTAAATGAACAAAGTATTAGTAAAATTCTTGTTTTAAGATTATCTTCGATGGGCGATGTAGTACTAACTAGTAAACTGATTCGTAACTTAAGAAAAAATTTCAAAAACTCAATAATTAAATTTATTACTAATAAAGAATATGAAGATTTGATTAAATATAACCCAAACTTAAATAAATATCTCCTTTATGAAAAATATAATATAGATAAAATTAATGAATTAAAAAATAATTTAAGAGAGTTCAATCCCGATTTAATTATTGATTTACAGAATAACAAACGAAGCAAAGAATTAATCAAAAACTTAACAAATAATATTTTTCGATTTAATAAAAGAACATTTTATAAACTACTATTAGTTTATACCAAAATTAATAAAAAAACTAAGTATGAATTAATTCCTGATTTATATTGTAAATCTATAAAATTACCAAATTTCGGAATAGATAATTTAGGACTTGAAATTTGGCTAAATAATAAAGAGAATTACGAAAACATAATCAATAGAAAATATTACAGAAAAAATAAATATAAAATTGCAGTTGCTCCTGGTGCTACATATAAAACTAAGAGAATACCCGAAGATATATTAACCAAGATTTTAAAAAATTTATCAAAAAATATAGAAATAGAATACTTTTTAATTGGCGGTAAAGAAGAAATAGATATTTCCAATAAAATTGAGCAAGAAATCGATTCTATTAATTACACAGGTAAATTATCAATTTTAGAAACTGCTGAGATAATAGACCAATCAGATTTGCTAATTACAAACGATACAGGAATAATGCACATTGCTTCGGCAAGACGAACACCCATTATAGTATTTTATGGTGGTACGATACTAAATTTTGGATTTGTTCCTTATTACACTCCACATATTATCTTCGAAAATGATTTGTGGTGCCGTCCTTGTAGTCATATTGGAAGAAATTTTTGCCCATTGATACATTTTAATTGTATGCAAAAATTTAACGTTGTAGAAATTTCTGATAAAATAATAGCATTTTTAAATAATCTATATAAGTTCGGTTAAATTAATATTTTAAAAAATGTCAGTTTCAAATGAGAAAATAATCTCGATACGTGGAGCAAGGGTTCATAATCTAAAGAACATAAACGTTGATATACCAAGGAATAAACTAACAGTGATTTCGGGAGTTAGCGGTTCGGGAAAATCATCACTTGCTTTTGATACATTATATGCCGAAGGACAAAGGAGATTTGTAGAATCCCTATCGAGCTATGCAAGGCAATTTTTAGAAAGGATGGCAAAACCCGATTGCGATAGCATATTAGGTATTCCCCCTGCAATAGCTATTGGGCAAAATACCTTTGCACGTAATCCACGCTCAACAGTAGGAACTACAACAGAAATTTATGATTATTTAAGAATTCTTTATGGAAGGATTGGTACCACAATTTGTCATTCCTGTAAAAAACCTGTAAAAAAAGATAATACTGCATCTGTATTAAAAGATATAGAGAAATTAGAAGATAATACTAAAATTTATATTTGCTTCAAACCAGAAATTAAAGAATATAACTCCGAAACTGTAATTAATAATCTAAAAGATAAAGGATTTTTTAGATTAGTAAATATCAATACTTATGATATAGTAGATATAGAAGAAGTATTAAAAGAATTAAAAATTTCTTTTGATAACTGGCTGGTATTATTAGATAGAGCAATTATCCACAAAGATACAGAAACAATTAATCGTATTGCCGATTCATTAGATATAGCATTTGATAACGGAAATGGTAATATACAAATCATTAATTTAAATACTAAAAAAATTTTAAAATACTCTTCTAATTACGAATGTGCTGATTGTGGTATTCGTTACCAAGAGCCAGAACCGAAATTATTTTCTTTTAATAATCCTTTTGGTGCTTGCCCTAAATGTCAAGGATTTGGACGCACTGTAGGAATAGACGAAGATTTAGTTGTTCCTGATAGGAGCAAATCTATTCGTAAAGGTGCTATACATCCTTTTAAAAGCGAAGCAAATTCTCCATATCAAAGAGAATTACAAAGATTCTGCTTAGTAAAAAATATTAATATTGATAAACCATATGCAGAGCTTACAGAAAAAGAAAGAGATTTAATTTGGAATGGAGATAAAAAGGTAGGATTTACAGGAATTAATGGCTATTTCGAAATGTTAGAAGAAAAAAACTATAAGGTAAATTATCGAGTAATTTTAAGTAGATATAGAGGATATACTAAATGTAGAGCTTGTAATGGTTCTAGATTGCGAACATCAGCACGGCAAGTTTATGTATCGGGTAAATCAATTCCCGATTTGATAGAATTACCATTAACTCAATTATTAAATTTTTTTGAGAATCTAAACATTACAGATTACCAAAGAGAGGTTGCCAAAGAATTAATTAAAGAAATTATTTGGAGATTAACATTATTAGTAGATATAGGATTAGGATATCTAAATTTAGCACGATTATCACATACTTTATCAGGGGGAGAATCGCAGAGAATTAATCTTTCTACTGCCCTTGGTTCGTCTCTTGTTGGTACTCTGTATGTATTAGACGAACCATCTATAGGATTACATCCACGCGATACCGAACGATTAATTAATATTCTATATAAACTAAGAAATTTAGGGAATACAGTAGTAGTAGTAGAACACGAAACAGATATTATAAAAGCAGCTGATTATATTATAGATATAGGTCCTCTGGCTGGTAATAAAGGAGGAGAAATAATTTACCAAGGCAAAAAAGATGAATTCTTAAAGGTTAAAAATTCCTTAACTTCTGATTATATTACTGGAAGGAAAAAAATTCCTATTCCCGAACATAGAAGAACTCAATTAAAAAAATATATTAAAATTACAAATGCACAAGAAAATAATCTCAAAATTGATAGTTTAATTGTTCCATTAGAAAAAATAGTTGTTATTACAGGAGTTTCGGGTTCCGGAAAGAGCACTTTAGTTCACGATATAATTTACGCGGGATTGAAGAAATTAAATGGAAGCTATCAAGGGAACGTTGGAAAATTTGAAAGTATCGAAGGTTATACAAATTTTCAGCATATAGAATTAGTTGATCAAACTAAAATAGGTACTTCATCTCGCTCTACTCCTGCAACTTATTCTAAAGCATTTGATTTAATTAGAGATATATTTGCTAGTACCCAAGCAGCTCGGCAGTTAAGTCTAAAACCTGGTTATTTTTCGTTTAATGTAGCTGGTGGGCGTTGCGAAGTATGCGAAGGCGAAGGGCAAATAGTAATAGATATGCAATTTTTACCTGATGTAACATTAGAGTGCGAAGAATGTAAAGGCACCAGATATAAAAAAGAAGTAAGAAATATTCTTTATCGCGGCAAAAGTATAGTAGATGTATTAGATATGACTATAGATGAAGCTATAGAATTCTTTGCTGAATATCCTAAAGTTCAAGCAAAATTAAAAACATTCTCGGATGTAGGATTAGGTTATCTAAAACTTGGGCAACCATCTTCGCAACTATCGGGCGGAGAGTCCCAAAGAATAAAATTAGCTGTAAATTTGGATATTAACAACAACGAAGAAACTTTATTTATCTTTGATGAACCTACTACTGGTCTTCATCCGTATGATATTTCCAAATTAATTGATAGTTTCAACAAGTTAGCTGATTATGGTCATTCATTGATAATAATAGAGCATAATTTGAGTGTTATGGCTAGCGCAGATTATATAATTGATTTAGGACCAGAAGCAGGGGAATTAGGCGGATATGTAATTGCGCAAGGAACCCCTGAAGAAATAATTAAATTAGAAACACATACGGGTAAAGCACTTAGAAATTATTTTAATTTGTATAAATAGATACATTTTTTATAAGTATAATTTTAAAAATTTATTATCTTTGTTTTGTATAAATAAATTTATGAATTTTGTTTGGAGATAAAATGTCTGCATTAGTATTGAATATTCACTATCAAACACCCGAAACTAATAAAATAGCAAAAGTAGTTGATGCATTGAAAAATGGTGCCGTAATTATATATCCTACTGATACACAGTTTGCTATTGGGTGTGCCCTATCTAACAAAGAAGGTATAGAACGAATTAGAAGAATAAAAGGTATTGATGAGAATCACGCAATGACTTTTTTATGTGATTCATTATCAAATATTTCAGAATTTGCTAAAATTAATGACGAAGCATATAAGTTAATTAAAAGATTAATACCTGGACCTTATACTTTTATTTTACCAGCATCCAAGCAAGTTCCAAAATTTGCTCAAAATGCTAAAAGAAGCACTGCTGGTATTAGAGTACCCAATCATAATCTTTCACAAACTTTATTAAAAGCTCTCGAAAGTCCAATCATTGCTATATCTGCTCGCCTCGAAGGGGAATCTTCTGCTTTTGATGAAGAGCAAGTATTAAATAATTTTTCTAAACTTGTAGATATAATTGTTACTTCTGATTCTTACCATTTCGTAGGAGAATCTACAGTATTAGACCTAACGGGCGAAGAATACGAAGTAGTAAGAGAAGGAGCAGGAATGGATAAATTAAGTGATTTTATTAGATAAATTCGTTTAAATTTAATCTTATTTGTATTTTTGAAAGATTTTAAATTCTATGTTTTTAATATTATGATTAAAATAACTTTTCCCGACGGTTCGATTAGAGAATATCAAGAAGGTATTACAGGTTTCGAAATAGCAAAATCTATTTCCGAAGGTCTTGCAAGAAATGCAATTGGTATTGAATTTAATGGTGCTCTAACTGAGCTACATAAGCCACAATACGAAGATGGTTCTATTAAAATACTAACATTCGATAATGACGAAGGAAAACAAATGTTTTGGCATTCTTCGGCTCATTTGATGGCAGAAGCTCTACAAAATTTATATCCAGGAACAAAATTTGGTATTGGACCAGCAATCGAAAATGGATTTTATTATGATGTAGACTTGCCCAATGGCATTAGAATTAGTAATGATGATTTACCTGTAATTGAAAAAAAGATGTTAGAACTTGCAAAAAATAATTCTGAATATAAAATGTATGAATGGACTTACGAAGACGCAATTAATTATTATAAAGAAGTAGGAAACGAATACAAATTAGAATTAATCGAAGGTCTAAAAGATGATAAGATTACGTATTGTGTTCAAGGCACTTTTACCGATTTATGTAGAGGCGGTCATATACCAAATACTGGTTTAATCAAAGCTGTAAAATTGCTTTCTGTTGCAGGTGCCTATTGGCGTGGTGATTCTAATAATAAGATGATGACTCGTATCTATGGTATTTCATTCCCTAAACAAAAATTATTAGAAGAGTTTCTTCATCAAAGAGAAGAAGCCGAAAAAAGAGATCATCGTAAATTAGGCAAAGAATTAGAATTATTTATGATTACACCATCTATTGGTGGTGGATTGCCCGTTTGGTTGCCTAAAGGGACTACAGTAAGAAGATTATTAGAAAACTTTTTAAAAACAGAGTTAGTAAAACGAGGTTATCAAGAAGTAATTACTCCACATATCGGAAATCTAAATCTTTATAAAACTTCGGGGCATTATCCATATTACAAAGATTCTCAATTTTCTCCAATTCAGGTAGAAGACGAAGAATATATGCTAAAACCAATGAATTGCCCACACCATCACCAGATATATTCATCTAAACCACGAAGTTACCGTGATTTACCATTAAGATTAGCTGAATTTGGGACTGTTTACCGTTACGAGCAATCTGGGGAATTATCTGGCTTATCGCGAGTTCGTGGATTTACTCAAGACGATGCACATATTTATTGCACGCACGAACAATTAAAAGATGAATTAATCAATTGTATAGATTTAACACAGTTAGTGTTTAAAACATTTGGAATGGAAGTTACTACACGATTATCTTTCAGAGATGCACAATCTGATAAATATGCTGGAGATCCTGCTATATGGGATATTGCCGAAAAAGAAATCAAAGAAGTTGCTGATGAGATGGGATTAAATTATTTTATTGGTATAGGCGAAGCATCATTCTATGGTCCAAAAATTGATTTTATTGTAAAAGATGCTATAGGACGTAAATGGCAATTAGGTACTGTGCAAGTAGATTACGTAATGCCCGAACGATTCCAATTAGAGTATATGGGATCGGATAATCAAAAGCATAGACCTGTAATTATTCATAGAGCTCCGTTTGGTTCGATGGAGCGTTTTATGTCTATTTTAATCGAACATTATGCGGGGAATTTTCCTTTCTGGATAGCACCAATCCAAGCAAGTATATTACCTATAAGCGAAAAACAAAATGATTATGCAATAAATATTTATAATGATTTAAAAAACTTAGGCTATAGAGTAGAATTAGATACACGTAACGAAAAAGTAAATAGAAAAATTGCTGAGTCAGAGCAAGCTAAAATCCCTTTTGCTATTATCGTTGGTCAAAAGGAAGAAGAAAATAATACTATTTCATTACGTAAACACGGCGAAGGCGATTTAGGACAGAAAACAATATCAGAATTAAAAGATTTATTTTCAGAATTAAATAAAAATTTAAAATAGTTTATAAATTATTTACTCTTGAAGGCTGAAAAATAATTTTCAGCCTTTTTTTATTTTATTACATTCCTCTACGGTATTTACCACCTACCTCGTATAATACCTTAGTAATTTGTCCCATTGTAGCATACTCTACAGTATTAAGTAATTCTTCGAAAATATTACCGTTAGAAAGAGCTACATCGCGTAATCTATTAAGTGCATCTTCTACTTTATCTTTATGTTTTTCTTTAAATTTAGCAACTTCTTCTAATCTTTGTAATTTTTCTTCATCGGTAGTGCGTGTAATTTTCATATTATCGTAAAGATTTGGCGGATTTTCATTGATGAATGTATTTACACCGATTATTGGATATTCACTCGATTGCTTTAGATATTCGTAATACATACTTTCTTCTTGAATTTTGGAGCGTTGATATTGTGTTTCCATTGCACCTAATACACCACCTCTTCGGGATATCCTATTAAACTCATCTAAAACTGCCTCTTCTACTAAATCAGTCAATTCTTCGATAATAAACGAACCTTGATTAGGATTTTCATTTTTAAGCATTCCAAATTCTTTTGATAAAATTAATTGAATAGCCATAGAGCGTCTTACCGATTCTTCTGTAGGAGTAGTAACAGCTTCATCGTAAGAATTAGTATGCAATGAATTACAATTATCATAGAAAGCTAATAGTCCCTGAAGAGTAGTTCTAATATCATTAAAATCTATTTCTTGGGCGTGAAGGGAGCGTCCCGATGTTTGAATGTGATATTTTAGTCTCTGGCTGCGGTCATTTGCTCCATATAGCTCTTTCATAGCAATAGCCCATATTCTACGAGCCACTCTACCAATTACAGAATATTCGGGATCCATACCATTAGAGAAAAAGAAAGAAAGATTTGGAGCAAATTCATCTACATCTAAACCTCTGTTTAAGAAATACTCTACATAAGTAAATCCATTTGCTAAAGTAAATGCAAGCTGAGTAATAGGATTTGCACCAGCTTCTGCTATATGATAACCGCTAATACTTAGTGAATAGTAATTTTGTATCTTATGTTTAGAAAGGAATTCCTGCAAGTCCCCTATCATTTTCATTGCAAAATCTATAGAGAAAATAATTGTATTTTGTGCCTGGTCCTCTTTTAACATATCAGCTTGGACAGTTCCTCTTAATTTACGAAATGTATCAATTTTTAAATTATACTTTTCTTCGTCTGACAATATTTTACCTTCGTTTTCTAATTTTTTTAATTCCCTATAATATGCAGTCATAAAATAAAAAGCTACCATAATAGGAGCAGGAGCATTAATAGTCATAGAAACTGAAGTAAGCGGATCGGTTTGGTCGAAGCCTTTTAACAATTCATCCATATCATCTACATTGCATACAGACACGCCCGATTCGCCTATTTTGCCATATATATCTGGTCTAATATCAGGATCTTCGGCATATAAAGTAATACCATCGAATGCCACTGATAAACGCTTAGCTCTATCATTAGCACAAAGAAAATGGAAACGCTTATTTGTTCGTTGAGGGCTACCTTCTCCCGCAAATTGCCTTTTAGGATCTTCGGTTGTTCGTTTAAATGGGAATACCCCACTTGTGTATGGAAATTCACCTGGTAAGTTTTCCAAATAGAAAAATTTGGTAAGTTCGCCCCAATTATTATATTTTGGTAAAGCTACTTTTGGAATTTTAGAACCAGATAAACTCTTTGTGAACAAATTAATTTTTAGTTGTTTATCCTGTATTTTATATGATATTTCGTCTTCAGAATATTTTCTTTTAATTTCTTCCCAATTTTCAAGGAAATTAACTGTCTCATTTTTCAAATTAGATTTTAATTTGTTATAATTTTTTATTAAAATTTCTTTTACATTTATATCTTCAATAGTTTCTATTGTTTTTTTTAAGGAATAAACTTTTTCAGCTAATTCTGATTCCTCGAGAGCTTCTTTTTTATAATTTCTTACTGTTTCTGCAATTTGTGATAGATAATTAACTCTTTCGTTGTTTAATATACCAAAATTTCTATTAAGTTTAGTCGGTAGAATTGCAATTCTATCATCCTTTGTTTTAATATCTGGAAATAAATTTTTAATTTCTTTCAATAAATCTATAAATAATCTATTAACTCCAGGATTATTAAATTGATTAGCATTTGCAGCATATACAGGCAATTCTAATTCATCAAGAGGTATAGTTTTATCTACTTTTACATTTCTATTTCTAATATAATTAATTTTTACTTCTCTGTAAGCATCTTCGCTGCCTCTTTTTTCGAATTTATTAATTACTATATAATCTGCTTTGTCTAACATATCAATTTTTTCGAGTTGTGAAGGAGCACCGAATTCTGCAGTCATTACATAAATAGACTTATCCGAGATTTCGGTTACCGAGCTATCGCCCTGCCCTATACCGCTTGTTTCTACAATTATAATATCAAAACCTGCTGATTTTAGCACATCAATAGCATCTTTAATACCTGTTGTTACTTCTGATTTACTTTTTCGAGTAGCATAGCTACGGAAAAATACTCTTGGATTGTAAATTTGATTGTATCTAATTCTATCGCCCAATAATGCACCACCTGTAGTGCTTTTAGTAGGATCTACAGCCAAAACTCCAATTTTAATATCTTCTACTAAGCTAACAAATCTACCAATCAATTCATCTGTTATTGAACTTTTTCCACTACCTCCAGTGCCTGTAGCACCAAAAACTATAGACTTTTTCTTTTGATTTTCTTTATATATTTTTCTAATATTTTCAAATATATTATCATCTTCGGTATCTTCTAAGTAAGTTAATTGTTTAGCAATCGAAAGAAAATCATTAGTGTTATTTTTTGCAACTAATTCGGGCGTAATTTTATATAATTTATTCTTACTTGGGAATTTTGCTTTTATTCTATTTAAAATATCATCTGCAATTCCATCAATACCGATTTTCTGTCCATCTAAGGCATGATAAATTCGTTCAACGCCATATTCTTCTAATTGTTCAATTTCTTTTGGTAAAATTACACCACCGCCACCACCAAAAACTAATATATCACTAGCATTATTTTCTTTTAATAAATCAATGACATATCTAAAATATTCATTATGACCACCCTGGTAAGAACTAATAAGAATAGCATCCGCATCTTCCTGCAAAGCCACAGTAACTACTTCATTTACAGAGCGATTATGACCTAAATGTATGATTTCTGCACCGCGTTTCTGTAGCAATCTTCTAAATAAGTTAATTGATACATCGTGACCATCGAATAAAGCAGCTGCAGTGACGATACGAAAATTATGCATTTAATTCTCCTAAAAGAAACTAATTTTTGTTTTGACGAAAAAAGCGTTGAATTGATTTATATATAAAATAAAAATCCTTCCACTTAAAAAAGTTGGAAGGATAGGAGGTGTTTTATGAAAAAGAAACTTTAGTTAGTATCCATCGCCACAAATGGCATAAGTGCCAAATGACGTGCATATTTGACAGCTTGAGCTATCTGACGTTGCTGATAAGCACTTACACCTGTTATTCTTCTTGGCAATATTTTACCTTGGTCGTTAGTAAATTTAGATAAAAATTTAGCATCTAAGTAATCTACTACTTTTTGGTCTTTCAATGGATTTGGTTTTTTCTTTACAACTTTTTTGTTTTGTTTATTAAAATTAGAACCTGTTTGCATAGGATGAATAATACCGTTGCTCATTATTTTGATCTCCTTGATTCCATAATTTCTTTCGAGCGTTGAAATCTTTTATTAAATCTATCTACACGTCCGGCAGTATCTACCAAAACTTGTTTACCTGTAAAAAATGGATGCGATTTAGAATCAATTTCTAAAACCATTCTATCGTTTTTATAACAAGATCTAGTTTTAAACACTGTTCCATCGGTCATTACTACTTCTATTGTATGATAATATGGATGTATTCCTTTTTTCATTTGTTGCTTCCTTATTTACTTATATCAACTTTATCAATCTGATTAAGATCATCTAATTTTACTAATTGCTCGATAAACTTTACATTACCATCACTACCTTTAAACCCTTTTAAAACCTTTACAACAGGCTTTATTTCTTCTTTTTTCTTCTTTAGTTTATCACCAAATGTTTGTTGTTTTGCCATTTTTTAATTCACTTTAAAATTTTACAAAATTTAGGACTACAAATATAATATTTTTCAAAAAAACTACAAAAAATTATTTTTTTACAGGTTCTATTCTATCAATTCCATCTTCGGGGCATCTTTGATGAATTTTATACGATGCCGATAGAGTGGTAATTGGTACTGCTCTTAATCTTTCTTTTGCTATTAAGCAACCACATACTCTACATATACCATAAGTTTTATTTTTAATACGCTCCATTGCATCTTCTAATTTTTTGATATATTCGTGTATTCTTTGTATTTGGGCATAGGTTTTTTCTTTTTCTTGTGCTTCGCTACCTTGCTCGCCCATATGCATAGAGTATATCATACTTTCTTCGGCTGTTTCTAAACTAGTAAGGTCTTCTAATCTTTCTTTTAGCATTCTTAATTCTTCGAGAGCATTTTCTTTTTCTTGAATAATTATTTTTGCAAATTCAGCTAATTCTTCATCAGAATATCTAACCGTAGGAGCAAATTCTTCTTTTTTATTTTCTTTTTTTGGTGTAATAGTTTCTTTTTTTTGGGACTTTTCTTCATTAAGAGTATTTTCGGTACTACTTTTTTCAACTTTTAATTCATTAGTTGATTTTACTTCATCAGTTTCTTTCTTTTTTCTACTTGCTTTTTTTTCTTCTGTTTTTTCTACAACAATATTAATATTAGATTTTTCTTCTTCATTTTTATCTAATACTAATTCATTCTCTTTTACGGCTATTACAGGTTCTTTTTTCTTTCTACCAACTTTTTTTTCTTCTAATTTTTCTTCAATTATTTTATTTTCAGCTTTTGGTAAAATAGTTTTTTTAGTAGTTTTAGTTTGTTTTTCAGAAGGTTTTACTTCTACTTCAGCTATTAATTTACTATTATTTTTGTTTTTTTTGGTTTTTTCGTCTACTGTTTGAACAACTTCTTTATTTGAAGTTTTATTCTTTTTTGTAGTTCTTTCTTCATTCAAATCAGCAGAATTTTCTGTTTTTATATTCTCTTTAACCTTCTTTGCCATTTTAAAATCCTTAATAATTTATCTTTTTGTTTATTATAAACTTCAATTATAACACAATCTTAATAATTTAACAAATTAAATTTAAATTTTTTCAATTTTTACTTTTATATTAATATCATTTATATCAATTTCTGTCATTTCTTTTTCGTTATCGTTTAAAAATAGTTCAGTTGCTAATATTTCGTTTTTAATATAATCTGATTTATTTTCTATAGCTTTAGTGATGTTTTCGTTCCCCGAATAATATACTTTTATTTTATCTGTTACTTCGAAATCTAATTCTTTCCTTAAATTTTGAATTCTATTTATAAATTCACGAGCAATACCTTCGTTTATTAAATCTTGGTCTAATGATGTATCTAAAGCTACTGTAATACCATCTTCTGAAGCCACCAGCCATCCTTCGATATCTTCGCTTGCTATTTCGATATCTTCGAGAGCGATATTAAAAATATTATCATCAATTTTTAAATCTAAATTACCTTTTTTTTCTATTAAATTAATTTGTTCATTATTCAAACTTTTTATAGCATTAGCAACTAATTGAGTTTGCTTACCGAATTTTTTACCAATAACTTTAAAGTTTGGTTTAGCTGATTTTTGAATAATACTATTAGTTTCGTCTTCGAGATATTCAATTTTTTTAACATTTATTTCTTCGATAATAATATCTTCTACTTTTTGCAGCATTCTTCTAAAATCAGAATTTAGAACAGGAACTAATATTCTTCTTAGAGGTTGACGCACTCTAAGATTTGCTTTCTCGCGTAAAAATCTTGTAAGAGAAGTAATTTTTTGGGCAATATCCATTCTATTTTCTAGTTCTAAATCTATGTATTTTTCATTGACTTCGGGTAAATTACATAAATGTATAGATAAAGGTTCGTTGTCTAATTTCATTCTTTGATATAAATCTTCGCTTATAAAAGGTGCAATAGGAGCAATCATTTTCAATAAATCGAGAAGTACTTCTCTTAAAGTTTGATAAGCAGCAATTTTATCTTGATCTTTTTCGCCTTTCCAGAAACGCCTTCTATTTCTACGAATATACCAATTAGATAGTTCATTAATTACAAAATCTTGCACAGAGCGTGGTGCCTTTGTTAGTTCGTAGGCATTCATATATTCTATATAATTTTTAATTAATGTATTGATTCTGGAAATTATCCAACGGTCTATTTCGGGTCGCTCTTCAATAGGAATAATTTCTTCATAACCGGTAAATCCATCAATATTAGCATACAAAGCAAAAAAAGCATACGTATTAGACAAAGACCGCAAAAAGTCTGATATAACAGTCTTTGCTATATCGTCTTCGTTAAACTTAGTAGTTTTCCAAGGCGGATTATTTACAAATAAATACCATCTTACAGCATCGGCTCCGAATCTTTCCATGATATCGAATGGATCTACACTATTACCGAGCCTTTTAGACATTTTAACGCCATTTTTATCCAATATTAGTTCATTAACAACTATATTTTTAAATGCGGGTTTGTCAAATAGTGCAACAGCAATATTATGCAAAGTATAGAACCATCCACGAGTTTGGTCTATACCTTCGGCAATAAAATCTCCCGGGAAAATTTTTTCGAATAATTCTTGATTCTCGAACGGATAATGAATTTGTGCAAATGGCATAGCACCCGAATCGAACCATACATCGATTACTTCGTGAACTCTACGATATCTCTTACCATTTCTAACAAATATAATATTATCTACAAAGGGTCTATGTAAATCTATATCTACATTTGCTTCTTTGATTGATATTTCTTTACCATCAGGGAATATATAATACCCTTCCATTAATTCACTAATCGAACCAATTGCAAAATAATCATCTTTGTCTTCTTCGTTTACCCATATAGGCAAAGGAGTGCCCCAATATCTATCTCGCGATAACGACCATTCTTTTACTTCTTCTAACCAATTTCCAAATCTACCTTCACCAATTTCAGGTGGTTGCCAATTTATTTCTTTATTTTTTTCAATCATTCTATCCTTATATTCGGGTGATTTGATAAACCAAGATTCGCGTGCATAATACATTATAGGATTTCCCGTACGCCAGCAATGTGGATAACTATGCAGATAATCATTAGTAGAGCGATATATCTTATTTGCATATTTTAATTCAATTACTATATCTTTATCGCAACCTTCTTCGGTATGGTCTTCGTAAACAAAGTTTTTGATTGCTCTACCTGCATAAGGACCCATATCTTCTGTAAAATGTCCATTAGGAGTAACAGGCTGAATGAACGGTATATCAAAAATTTTAGACATTTGATAGTCATCTTCACCAAATGCTGGTGCCAAATGCACTACTCCCGAGCCATCTTTTGTAGAAACAAAACTACCCGGAAGTACTGTTAAAGCATCCTTAAATTTTTCTCTGTCAATTTTTGCATAAGGAAGAATTTGCTCGTAACCTGTTCCTAAAAACTCTTCTCCTTTGAATTCCTTTAAAACAACATATTCGCCATCTAAAGCAGATAATCTTTCTTTTGCCAAAACTAATTTATCAACCAAAATTTCATCTTTATTTTTTCTTGTATTTTCTACTAATACATAATCAATATCCTCACCTACGGCTAAAGCAACATTAGCAAGCAAAGTCCAAGGAGTAGTAGTCCATACTAAAATTTTGCTGCCGACTAATTCCTCGATAGGTGATGATGTAATTTTTAATTTCAAATAGCAATTAGGATCTCTAACATCTTTATAACCGAGCGATAATTCGTGGGAGCTAAGCGGAGTTTCGATTGTAGGAGATTGCGGAACTACCTTAAAGCCTCTGTAGATTAGACCTTTATTGAAAAATTCTTTTAATGCCCACCAAATAGATTCTATATATTCATTAGTACAAGTAATGTATGCTTGCTCTAAATCCACCCAATAACCCATACGTTTAGTAAGATAGCTCCAACCTAAATCTTTTTCTATATTTTCATAGACAAATTTTTTACATTCTGCATTAAATTTTTCTATACCAAAAACTTCTATTTCTGATTTATCTTTCAGCCCTAATTTTTTTTCCATTGCTATTTCTACAGGTAATCCGTGAGTATCCCATCCAGCTTGCCTCCTTACGAAATAGCCTTGCATAGTTTTGTATCTACAGATGGTATCTTTTATTGTTCTAGCCATTAAATGATGAACACCTGGACTACCATTTACAGTTGGTGGTCCTTCGTAAAAGCTATAGTAGGGAGCGTCTTTTCTCCATTCTAATGATTTTTCAAAAACTTTATTACTTTCCCAAAATTTTAGTATTTCGTGCTCTATTTCTGGATAAGATAATTTTTCTGGTAATGGCTTAAACATATTACCTCTTAAATCTTATATTTATATATTAAATATTAAAAAAACGTTTTACGTTCATTCAAATTATTTATTTTTGTATAATTTAATTAATATATTTTTAGTTTGTAACTTATATTGAATAAATTTCGTATTATAGAAAAATTTTTTTTAAATTTTGAGGTTCATTTTAAATGTATAATCCAAAAAGTTATTTATCGCTACTAATAGCATTATTATTAGTATTTAGCAATTCATATGGTCAGACTGTTGCAGGATTCGACCTTTCAAAAGAAATTCCAATGAAGAAGGAAGTAAGAACAGGAAAACTTCCAAATGGACTTACCTATTTCGTTTTAGAAAATAGGAAGCCAGAAAATAGAGCAGAACTACAACTTGTAGTTAAAGCCGGATCTGTATACGAAGACGATGACCAGAAAGGCCTGGCACATTTTATTGAACATATGTGCTTTAACGGAACAAAAAATTTCCCAAAGAACGAATTAATTAATTTTCTTGAATCAACAGGTATGCGATTTGGAGCCGACGTTAACGCAAGTACAGGATTTGATAGAACTTACTATACATTAACAATACCTTTAGATAAGCCAGGATTGTTAGACAAAGGTCTTCAAGTATTAGAAGATTGGCTTGTAAATACATCTTTTGATGATGAAGAAATCGAAAAAGAAAGAGGTGTAATTTTAGAAGAATGGAGATTGCGTGGGAATGCAGGATTTCGTACTTTTATGAAGCATTTACCATATGTAGCATATAATTCTAAATATAAAGATAGAATGCCAATAGGCGATACAGCAATTATCTTAAACGCCCCGAAAGAAGCATTCCTAAGATATTACAAACAGTTTTATAGGCCAGAACTTTCTGCTATTATCGCAGTAGGCGATTTTAATGGTAAAGAAGTAGAAGATTTAATCATCAAAAAATTTTCTGATGCTAATCAACCCGGACCATTCAAACAACCACCATATATTAACGTACCTTATACTCATCAGCCATTAGTTTCTATTGCAACAGATCCTGAACTTCAGATGCCAAATGTTATGATAATGTATAAACATCCAGCCGAAGTAAGGGGGACTTATGGAGAATATAGAAGAAATTTAATAAAAAATATATATAATTATGCTATAAATCAGAGATTGCAAGAAATTTCTCGTAAACCTAATCCACCGTTTTTATATGCTATAGCTGAATATGGCTCTACAGGATTTTTAGGCGATATTAATGCTTTACAATTAGTAGTTGTTCCAAAAAGTGAAAATATCTTAGGTGGATACGAAACTATATTGACAGAAGCTTTCAGAGTTCATAAACACGGAATTACCAACGGCGAATTAGAGCGTGCTAAAAAAGAATTATTAAGTAATATGGAATCTACTTATAACGAACGTGATAAAATCGAATCAATGGCAATGGCACAAGAGCTATACAGATATTTCGAATCGGGCGAATCTGTTCCAGGTATAGATAAAGAATTCGAATTATATAAAACATTTTTACCAACAATAACATTAGAAGAAGTTAATCAATTTGCTCAAGGATTGATACGCGATGAAGGACTTGTAATTACTGTTAGTGCACCTAAGAAAGACGGAATAACAGTACCTACAGAAGACGAAATTGTCAATTCATATCGTAAAGTAGAAAATAGTAATATAGAGCCATATACTGACTTTTCGTCAGATGTGCCATTATTAAAAAATTTACCAAAACCAGGAACAATTAAATCTAAAAAAGAAATCAAAGAACTTGGAATTACAGAAATAATATTATCTAATGGTGCTCGAATTATTCTAAAACCTACAGATTTCAAAAATGATGAAGTTAATATGAGTGCTTATGCATGGGGTGGTACTTCGACCGTAAAAGATGAAGATTATTATTCTGCATCATCGGCAGCATCAATAATTAATCAATCAGGTATTGCTGAATTCGACCAAACAACATTAAATAAGCTACTAACAGGCAAGCAAGTTAGTGTAAATCCTTACATATCAGAATTATCACAAGGATTTAATGGTAGTTCTACTACTAAAGATTTAGAAACTTTTTTCCAACTACTACATTTATACTTCACAGCACCACGTAAAGACAAAGATGCTTTCGATTCTTATATTACAAAATTTAAAGATCAATTGATGAATAGTAGTTTAGACCCAAATAGTGTATTTAGAGATACCATTATGGCTGTTATGGGTAATTATCATTTCCGTAGAATGCCTTGGACAGAAGAAACTATCGAATATATAAATTTAGACAAAGCATTTAATTTTTATAAAGAAAAATTTAGTGGTGCGGGTAATTTTACTTTCATCTTTGTTGGTAATATTAACCAAAATGAATTCGAGAAATATCTTACTCAATATATTGCGTCTTTGCCAAAAGGCAAAAAAGATAATTGGAAAGATCTGGGTATTCAGGCACCAAAAAATTCCTTTAAAAAAATAGTCAATAAAGGTTTCGAGCCAAAGAGTTCTGTTAGACTAACGATAAATGGCGATTTCGAGTTTAATCGTGAGAATAGATTTTCTCTAAGTTCGATGATTGAAGTTTTAAGTATTAGATTAAGAGAAGTAATTAGAGAAGACAAAGGCGGAGTTTATGGTATTGGTGCAAGACCATCATTCAATAAATATCCAAAACCAAGTTATCAAGTTAATATTTCTTTCGGAACTGCTCCAAACCGTGTAGAAGAATTAATAACTGCTGCCAAAGAAGTAATAGAAGAAGTTAAAAACGGCAAATTCGATGATTCTTATGTTGATAAAGTAAAAGCAATTTTAACCCGAGAATACGAAACAAATATAAAAGAAAATTGGTATTGGATGAATACGATATCTTCGTTATCTCAGTATGGTGAACCATTGACTTTAATTAAAGATTACAATAATTACGTTAATAAAATAACTAAAGATTATATAGTAGCAGCTGCAAAAAAATATTTAGATATGAATACTTTTAAAGAATTTATATTATATCCTGAAGAATAATTGATAATAATGAATGTGATTTGATAAAAAGGGGCTTAAAGAAGCCCCTTTTGTTAACTAAAAAATTAAATCATTACTTCAATAAAAAATGTTGACAAGCCATAAGTAAATCTCTCCAAGCCCAATGAACTATTTGACTTTCGTCTGCCATAATCATCCCACCTTGATAATATATAGAACTTGCTAATTGATATATATGATAAATGGTATTAGAATATTCCTCATTAAAGATAAAATTAGTCAATTGTTGGGCATTCTTATCGAATTCTACTGATAATTTTTGCCACATTTCTAATAATTTCTGATGAGACAATTTAATTAATTGCAACTCATTTAATATTCTATTTTGGATTTTATGTCCTAATTCAGAAATATATGATAGGTAACATTCTATAATCCCGCTTAATGATGCTAACATACAAAATTTAGCAAATGTATAGAAAGGTATTTTGTGTAATGAATATTTTTTAAATGAGTTTTTAATATCTATATCAAATTTAAGATAATTAGGTACCCAAGCATTATTTACCACGACTGTAAAGGAAGAAGTAGGTTTTAAACCGAAACCATTCCATTGATCTATTAATGTAACTTGTTCTGGCATCAATACAAAAGATTTTTTATCACCGTTTTCAAGAATAGCAGTGATAGTATATGCTGACGAATGAGCTGCACCTGTGCAATATTTCCACTCACCATTAATTAAAAAGCCATCTTTGTATTCGATTGCTATTCCTGTAGTAGCACCACTGCCAGCTATTACTGCTTTGGGA
>Ga0308419_1000276_pt1 | contig 39872 bp, 31 predicted proteins | sample HotsprSampleMS50_FD_203674 | JGI IMG/M metagenome (GOLD analysis project Ga0308419, IMG submission 203674) | Hot spring phototrophic mat microbial communities from Mushroom Spring, Yellowstone National Park, Wyoming, United States - 20090730_MS50 ... | reverse complement strand
AATATGATGCTTTCCAATTCCTTGAAACTAATATCAATATTTTCTTCCTGAATCTGTAAAATTTTAATTGCAACCTGAGGAAATACCGGTAAATCTTTTATATCAAGAGTATCTTTATTAATCATATTCCCCTTTGTCACATAATTTATTTGTTTAATAACATATACACTTTTTTCACGCTTATCAATTATCGGAAAAATTAAAATGATACATTACCCAATTAATATTGCAAAATATTCACTTTAAAAATAACATACAGAAACATGGTACATAGGCTATGATGTCAATAATTTAGTCTTTAATTTGATTTTAGTTAAAAAATATTTTTATTCTTAATGGAATACCTTTTTTTTACGACAAATATAATACACAGCTTTTAATAATGGGGGTAATAATATGATCCACAATAATTTTGACATGAAACGCTGGAAATTAGAACAGATAAAGTACTTTAAAAAGTATCAGAGTACATTTCCAAAAAATTCAAAAGAGTACAAAATACTTGATGAGAGCATCAAAAAGTTAGAATCTACTCTTGAGTAACTTCTTCATATTTATTCTCATCATATTTTTTAAATATCTTTTTTTTTACTGGCATTTCCTCTAGTAGCGATAATAGCATATTTAGATTGCTGCAATCAAAGCGTATTACCACCCCACAATTGTGCGATAGTTCCCGTGGGGTGGCTATTACATGTAAATTACACCCTGCTTTAAGTAAGATCTTTTCAGCCTTCATCACATCATGAACTGATGGCAACAATAACACACAATGGCTCATATCATCCCTTTGTTATAGTTTCAATAGCCTTACATAATGCATCAATCTCTTTATCTTGAGTGAAAGCACCAACTGAAATACGAACAGTCCCATGTGGATATGTGCCTAACGTTTGGTGAGCAAGCGGCGCGCAGTGTAATCCCACGCGCACGCAGATAGAATATTCATCGTTTAGCCTTTGGCCAATTTCACTGCATTCAAGAGTTTCATGAGCAAAAGAAATAACTCCAATCTGGTTTTCAGAATCAGTGCCCCAATAAACGGTGCAATGCTTAATTGCTGCAATGCATTCGATTATTTTTTTTATATGTGCTTTTTCTTTATTCCTGATTTCATCAATTCGTGGTTTAATATATGCTATACCAGCATGCAAGCCCGCAATACCCGGAAGATTAAGTGTACCACTTTCAAATTTATCTGGCAAAAATTCAGGCTGGTACTGACTTTCTGATTTACTTCCTGTCCCGCCCATAATAAAAGGCTTCAACGGTTTAGCTGTATTAATAATTAATCCACCAATTCCCTGCGGACCATACAACGCTTTGTGCCCGGTAAACGCTAAAAAATCGCATTGTATTTTTTTTACATCAATAGGCACAACACCTGCACTTTGCGAAGCATCAACAAGAACGGCTATGGATGAATTATATGCTTTGATTTTTGATACAATTGAGGCAATGCCTTGGACTATTCCATTAACATTTGATGCATGATTAATAACAACAAGCTTTGTTTGGGGCTGTAACGCTTGTGTAACATCTCCAATTATTTTGCCGTTTCTATCTGATTGCAAAAAAGCTAACGTAATTGTCCCTTCTTTTTCTAAATACCGCAATGGCCGCATCACTGCATTGTGTTCCATTGATGACACAACCACATGGTCGCCTTTGTCTAAAAGCGATGCAAAGACAGTGTTAATTGCCATTGTTGCATTTGCAGTAAAAATTATATTTCGTGAATCCGGCACATTAAATAATTCAGCCACTGATTCCCGAGCCTCAAAAACTACACGGGCCGATTCAATTGCAAGCCTGTGTCCAGAACGTCCTGGATTGGCACAATAGCTTTGTAAGCACTCAGTTACAGCTTTGATGACTGTTTCAGGTTTGGGGAAACTTGTTGCAGCATTATCTAAGTAAATCATGATTTCAGTTTAGCATCATAAAATGTATATTTCAATTAATGCACAATCTTTATCCTGATATCAAGCACCTGACAGCCATCATCAAATACACGTACTGGATTCAGGTCTAACTCTTTTATATCAGGTGCCTGTGCCAATATGTGTGAAAGTTTCCAGATTACATCCACATAGGCATCAATATCTTTTGGTTTTTGGCCACGTGCCCCTTTCAATAACGCATAGGATTTAAGCTTTGTAATTTTTTCTTTTATTTCCTCTTTTGATGCAGGGCATAATGAACAGGCAACATCCTTAAAAACCTCAACATAAATTCCTCCAAAACCATACAGTATAACCTGTCCAAACGAATCATCATATTTGCTACCAACAAACATATCTACGCCACTTTCAGCCATCTTTGAAATGCGCACCCCTTCAATATGTGCATCAGGTTTGTGCAATAGTACATTTGTATGAATCGTTGCAAAAGCCTGCTTCACCGCTTCATCGCTGGCAATATTAACGACCACACCACCAACATCTGATTTGTGTAATATGTCTTTTGATACCAATTTACATACCACCGGATAGCCAATACGTTGAGCTATCGCCACCGCTTCTTTTTCAGTTGTGGCAATACCTGATGATGGCACCAGAACATTTAGACCTTCAAGAAGTTCCATTGCATCTTCGCCAATCTCGCCAGAATTGCGTTTAATCCATTGCAGTGCACTGTCAAACGATACAGTGCACGGTTCTTCCTGCTTTTTGTAAAGATGCCGCGTATAAAATTTCATCTGATAGGCAAGCGCACGCACCATTTCTTCTGGTGAATTGAATATTGGGAAATTGACCGCACGTTTTACCTGTGCCATCTGGCGGGATAACCCAAACAGACAAATGCCAAGTGGCTTTGCTGACGATACAATTGCCCCCCATGTTTCTTTTGAAAGATCAGCTAAAAACATCCGTGAAAAAACACTTTCCCTATCAGGCATCTGTGGACGCTGGCTAACATACACAGCGCCATCCACATTTTCATTATGCATTACTGAATACACTACATGGGCAGTAAATGCCGGATCATAGATATCGCCCAAATCAAGGGGATTTGAAAAATGAATGACCCCCGCATTTGAAAAGTTCTGAAGGCTTTTATAAAATTCCTGACCAGGATCTGCAAATTCAAAACCCGCCTGTTCACACAAATCAGCAGTCATAACAGCAAAACCGCCAGCAGGGCTCATAATCATGATACGCTTTCCACGCATTGGGGGAAGCTTGAATGCTTTTGCCACAGCAAAGAAATCATGATAATTGTGTATTCGTATGATTCCGGCTTTTTCAAACGCTGTATCAATGATATCTTCATCATTGCTCATGGCCGCTGTATGGCTCATGGCAGCCTTTTTTCCTGCCTGTGTGGTATTGGATTTATATACTACAATGGGCTTATTGATTTTTTGCGCTACTTTTATTAAGTCAGCTCCCCGTGGCACACTTTCAAGATACATACAGATAATTGATGTAGCAGGGTCATTGCCCAAATATTCAAGGAAATCAACCTCGTCTAAATCTAATTTATTGCCAATGCTGGCAAACTTTGCTATGCCAATATTCTCATCCATAATAATATTCCACATCATGATGGCAACACCACCACTTTGCGATATTATTGACATCCCGCCAAACTCAGGCCGCAGCAATGGGACAAATGGCAAGCATAAGCCATTTTCTACATTTGCAACAGTTAACCCATTGGGACCAACAAAGTGTATGCCATATTTTTTTGCTGTTGCAACTGTTTGCTCAGCAAGTTTTTTGCCCTCTTCACTGTATTCAGAAAAACCTCCGCTTGGAATTGCCATCCATTTTACGCCTTTTTGGCCACATTCTTCAACTATACCAGGAACAAACTTTGCCGGTACCAGTGTATATACTAAATCAGGGACTTCCGGCAAATCTCCAATAGATTTATACATACGTATGCCATCTACCTGCTCATCTTCACTGCGTGGATTTACCCCAAATATGCGGCCTCTGTATCCCCAGCGCAGCATATTTTCCAACGTAAGCCGTGGGATATTGTTTTGACGTGAAGATAGGCCAACAATTGCAACTGATTCAGGATAAAACAATTTATGCATCATAGTATCACTCCATCATTATTTTATTTTTCTACACATTTTATTTACACTATAGTAAAGAATGACAATAAAGACAATTAATTTTATCACCATTTATTCATAAAATATAAATCATGTATATTTAAGAATAAAACAAAAAGTTGTTTATATATCTGTTGTTCAAAAAAAGCTGTGATGTGTCCTCAATGTGTTTTAATCTATTATTCTAAAACTACAATATTAACATAATCCTTATATGTATCTGACTGGGCACATATGACGTGATTTCCCTTTTGAAGTTGCCATACTATTTCACAACCCTTCCCTATATAATGGCCATCAACAAACCACCGTATTCCCTTTTGAGTACTGGCTACCCGTAATGGAATTGCCTGGAGTGATTTTCGTATAGTTGTATCAATTTTAAATGCTGCCCCATTTTTTGGAAAAATAATTCTTATATCATTCTCCTGTGAAACATCGTAATGTTTTTTTGCAGCCCATCCGGCATATTCTGCTGGTACTGTTGTTTTGCCATTGAAATGCCAGTTACACAAACCTTTGGGTACATTATTCAGTGCATATAGTTCATATTCTGTTTGTGGGCACAAAGAAGTGGCTGGTAATCCTGACAACAAACATATCTTTATAGACTTTATTTCTTTGTTGGTATTTGTAAAATTTTCAAATGGGAAGCCTTTATCCCACAAATTAAGCAAGACATTTTTTAATACAATACCTGCACCTGATACTGCTGGAAGATTATCCAGTGTTTCGTTATATAAATTGCCAACCCATACAGCGCAGGTAATCTTTGAATTATACGCTGCAACAAAATTATCTTTAAAATCCTTTGATGTTCCTGTTTTGGCAGCAAAGGGGAAAGGAAAGTGAATTGCTGAATGCAATCCAAATGCTTCAACTTTATATTTATATTCTGAAAGTATGTGGCTAATAAGGTAACACGTTGATGGTTTTAACACCGTTATCCCTTTCCTGGGTGATACCACGTACTCCTTTCCCGAGGCATCCACAACCTTTTGTATTGCATTGGCCTGGCTATATATACCTCCCCTTGGAAATATTGTATAGGCATTTGCCAATTCCATTAATGTAACCTCAGCGTTCCCCAAAACCATACCCAAACCATAGAATGATGGTGAACGGTTAATTGAATCAAATCCTATTGAACGTAAAAAATTATATAATGGCACAATGCCAATCTTACTTGTCACATACACTGCTGGTATATTGTACGAACACCCCAATGCTTTTGCCAATCGAACCGGCCCGTGATAACTCTGGCTGAAATTTTTTGGGATATAATTTCCAACCTTTGAATAAAATTGGGTATACACATCGGGCAAAATGCTTGATGTGTGGAATATTCCTTTATCAAGAGCTAACGCATAGGCAAACGGCTTCATGGTTGATGCAGCCTGCTTTTTTATTAATGTTGCATCAATCTGGCCTTTGCCATAATCAAAAAAATCTATACTGCCAATCATGGCAATGATTTCCATGGTTTTGTTGTCAATAATAACCATTCCCGCATGGAGTGCATTTTTATCCTTTAGAATGCTCAATGAGTTACGGACTATGGCAAGTAAATCTTTGTATAATGGAGCATCCAGTGTAGTATATATTTTTGTAATATCTTTGTTCGGGAACAATTCACGAGCCTTTGAAAGGGCATACAAACAGAAAAGAGGAGCACATACATTGTTTTCACTATACTGTAAGTGAATTTTTTTATTTCTGTATGCATCTTTCTGCATTGGTGTAAGTTTTAGATAACTCTGTGAGGCTCTATCCAGCAGCATCCGTGCCAGTTTTACAATTGTATCAGGATTTTTATAGGGATTATACTTTTCCGGGGCTTTAACCATGGAAATTAAAAATGCCTGTTCCAAAAGATCACACTGGTATAAATGTTTGTCAAAATATACAAGCGCAGCCTTTTCAAAACCATATATGTTATTGCCTAAATATATTTCATTAAGATATGCCTGCAATATTTCTTTTTTGCTGAAATGCAACTCTAATCGTATTGCTTCAATAATCTCTGCCAGCTTGCTTATTACAGTATTGCGAATAATCTCTTTCTTAGATTTAATTAATTGCTGAGTGATGGTTGACCCGCCGGATATTATCCGCATTGCTTTTAAATTTTTATACAGCGACCTTGCAATCCCTTTTATAGATATGCCCCAATGATGGTAGAAATTTCTGTCTTCAGAAAATAACAGTAACTCAATAAATTCAGACGGCACCCCTTTCATATCAACATACTGAGACAAACCTTTCTTGCCACCAGTTGTCTCCATTAAAACCATGCCATTTCTGTCATATATTGTGATGGGAGCTTTATAGTTTGTTGCAAGGTATCCTTCACGATAAGGGAATACTATATAGGTAACTATCGCCACAACAAATACAATGGCGATAGCTTTTAAACCCTTTGTGCTGTAATATACTACACGTTCCCAATATGCGTGCTTCATTGCTACTCCACTATTACACTATTGCTGAAATACAGGATTCCAAACACTTCAGGATTATACATCTCTTCAACCTTGCAAGCAGGGAGTTTAAAGGTGCCTGAATTTGTTGCCCTCACCTTAAATGTAACCTTGTGTGAGCCCCTTTGCATAAAATCTGCATAATAGACAACCCTGTCACTGTATTGCTCATAGTGATTGAATGTACCCCACCCTTTATAGTAATCGTTCTTTGCGTTCCCCACTATCTTCTCCTCAGTGGCAAATGTAACATTGACAGGCTCAAGCCCTGAAGGCAATTGGTCTTCAAGTACAGTGATACCGTGGTCTTTTGGTGTGTACACGGTTATTTCAACAATATACTCTGAGCCTTTCTTGAATGCTGATACTTTTTCTTTTGTTTTTACATCTATAAATGTTTTGGTTATAGCATATCCCATATTCTTTGACGTCATTGCTTCATAAACCGGAATATATTTGTATTGCATTGTATAGTAACATGGACCCTGCCCGTTTTTGATAAACGTAATTGTGCGCATGCCAATGTCAGCAGATGTTATCATATATTGTTTTGTTAAACTCACATCGCTGTTGTTTACAATTTCTTTTAGCAATTCTTTTGTATCAACTAGCACCTGCAGTGAATAATTGGGCTTATCCTTTTCATGGCGCATGAGATAGCTATTGAGCGCCCACCACACTATTGCATTCTGGTGAGTATTGAGCCATGCATACCCCTTGCGCTGTTTTAATAAATACTGCACAACCTTGTAATCATTATCAAACGGGATGTTTGCTTCCAGAAGAGCCTGCAGGATGAGAGCAGTTGACAGGACTGTGTCATAATAAAAATATCCCCACTGCGAAGTATCAGTAAAATAAACATATCCCGATTCAGTCCGCATACGGGTAAAGAATTTTTCGGCAATTTCTTTCAGTATAGTTTTTTTAAATGTTGAATCTGGATACTGTGCAGCAGCTTTCAATAAATATGCATACGCAGCAATGCAATCGTCGTATTTTTTGTTTATTGTACTGTATACAAGCTTTAATTCATTTTCGCTGCTATAGCCATGTAATGCTGCAACATAGTGAGCAAATGCAAGCGTAGTGTATGCATACCATGATGAATGCCAGCTTTCTTCATGCCTGAATATGGTTCCTTTTTTTACAAACTGCTTTACGGTTTTAATGGTATCATTATAAATTTTTTCACTCACTTCATAGCCTCTTTTCTTGGCCATGGTCATAATAAAAGCAGCATATACTGTTAGATAGCTACTTGGTACTGATCCACCCTTCCAATACGAAAACCCACCGTTGTTATAGTAAGCAGGGAATTCCTGTAAAACGTCTTTAACCACATTTCTGAGATCATCTTTTGATTTTGTTTTCAGAAGCCCTTTTTGAATTATGACATCCTCACCTAAAATAAGCGGCAAAATTTTTGAAGCCTTTTGTTCCAGGCAGCCGTAGGGATACTCCACTAAATAATCAATGCACCCCTTTACATTGACAAATGCTGATGGTGAAGCAAATATATTTATTGATGAAACATCAGGAATAATATTTTGTGTTACAGTGATTTCTTTTACTTCTTTTGCCTGGGCTATTGTAAGTCTTCCATAATGGGCTACTGTCTCAAATATATTTGGAGCTTTGATTGGTATGGTATCAGTTATTCCATCTGTATGCTGCCCAGTCCGGGCTTTTATAGTAAACCCTGCAACAGCAGTATGCCCAACCACAGTAATAGGGAAGCTTACCTCCTGCGATTGTCCACTGTTAAGGATTATATGTTGCATGCTGCCCGTAGAACCATCCTTCAATTTCAAGCCGTTTTTTAATTCTAAGCTAACCTTTACATTTTCCTGTTTACCGGTATAATTAAATACCAAAGCACCAGCATTAAACGTATCCCCAACACGAACAAACCGTGGAAAGGTTGGCAATACCATCAAAGGTTTTTTAACTTCAAAAATTGTTTCACCATAGCCAAATTTTGAATCTTTTGTATGAACCACAACCATTGATTTGAAGCTGGTTAGATTGTCAGGCAGCTTACACTGCACTATTGCTCTACCCTGTTTTACCTGAACAGTTGCCTGATAATATGCACTGAACCGTATATCAGCACGTGGGACAATCATACCCATGGAAGCAATCCCGCCATCTCCCCCTATAAGTTCACCCTTTTCTTTGAGATATCGCTGCCCAAGAATAATCTGCCGCACATCAAAGGTAGTAATTGCAAGTTGGCGTGGTGCATAAAAGTATTCATAAGGGTCTGGCAATGTGTAATTTACCAGGTTTAACACACCTCTATCAGCAATAGAAATTGTTGCCTCCCCATCTACTGGCTGCCCTTTATAATCCTTCACCTGTATTTCAACTGTTGAGTTTTCTCCGGGCTCATAGTGTTTTTTATTTGATATAACCCGTACAGATAATTTCTTTTGATTTGGCGAAACTTTAATATTGGCATATCCTATCAAACATCGTGGCCTTGCCATATCTTCGCCATTTTTTAATGTATTAAATCCTGTTCTTCCAGAATAAAGCAAAACACTCACATAAATATTAGGAATATGCTCCTGTGTTATTTTTATTGGTATTAAAACTACACTTGATGTAGCAGGCACTTCAAAATAGTCATAAAATTTTTCCCTTTCAATGCTAACAAATGCTTGCGCCTTTTCAAAGGGATTTTTAACTAAAATTATTGCTGTATCGCCAACATTGTAATTTTTTTTATCAGTCTCAACTTCAACAGCTTCATCATCATTAACACGCCACCCTGCTTCACCTTTGCCCAAAACATAAAAATCATACACTGCATATTTTCTTTTTCCATGAATGTCATAGGCTTCTGCCGTGAAATATCCAGGGTCATTAATGGTAACTGATACATCTTTTTTACCAATAGTGTGATTCTGCGCATATACTTCTGATTCAATTTTTTTGTACTCCCATTGCAACCTTCCATTTACCCCTGCTATCTGAAAGGATTTCCATTCATGCTTTTTAACTATCAGTTTTATTACAGTACCTTCAACAATAGCATCATCATTATTGCAGGCAACAAGCTGTATGGTAACAGGCTCTTTAGTATAATTAAAGTAACGGGGGACTTTTATGCCAACATGAACCGGTTCCATAACTTGCAGTCCACTTTTTGCACCAAATACCGGTGAATCATCTGAAAGATATGTCCGTGCAGTAATTAATATTTCTGCATTGGGAATATTGGAAACTGCTTTCAGTGGAACAAATACCTTGGCAATGCCCTTTTCATTAACCTTTGCTTTTCCTGTTGCAAGAACTGTAGCGGGGGGACTATACTCATCATATTCGTCATAATAATAGAGCTGCGTTGAAAATGAATAATCTGTAAAAACCGCACTGCGGTAGGTCACAGGCTGTAGTGTCACTGAATATTCAACATCGTTGTTTACCGGAGCTCCAAATAAATACCATCCAAACATATCAACAGCCAGTATATCCCCCCATAAAAATTTCAGCTTTGAAGGGATAATCTTCATCTCTGCCTTAGCCGGTTTAAATTCTTCAACCTGAAAGTGAATACTTTGTTCAAGATCATAGTCCTTATTGCCGGAACTAACCATGATGCGATAGTAACCGGTAGGATAATCTTCTTTAAGAATTACATCCCAGTCTATTCCCCCTGTTGCTGATACTGGCCGTGCAGCAGAAGCAACTTCTTCGTCACGGGAATTATACACAGTGAGCATAACATTTTTTATAACAGTTAACGGTGGTTTAATACTCCACTGGTCATTATTCCTGTACCTGAGTATGCCTTTAATGTGAACGGTTTCACCTGGTCTATATAAATATCTGTCAGTAAACAGATGCACCTGCGGCCGTATTACATAATAATCGCTGCCATAATATTTTTCAGGAAGACTAATTTTAGTATGTTCATAGTCATCGTCATAGCCATTATCACGTTGCATGGCATAATAAAAAATACTTTTATCATGTTTTACTGTAAACAGAGTGTAATCATTATTCTTAAAAATCAAGACGCCTTTTGAATCAGTTTTCCCCAACAGAATATCTGACCCGGTTACAAATATTGAAGCGCCAGCTAATGGCTTGTTGTGCAATAAATCTCTTGCATGCAGAAATACTTCTTTTTTTGTTTTTTTAACAGTAACACCAATATCTGAAATCTGCATTATACCGCGGTAGGCACCATTACTATCGCCATAGGGATGTTCCATCATGGGCGATAGTTCATACACAAAAATACCACTATCTGCCTGATGCAGTTTGGAAAAATCAAATTTAACAGTCTTATATACATCCCATGACCAGTTCAACGTATACGATTTTACTTTTGCATGTTTACTAAAATATTTTTTGGGGTCTTCAAAGTACGCTTTAATATCTTTTTCATCCACAAGCGAGAGATATTTGCAATCAAACGAAGAAACATTTACCATTCGCAAGGGAAGAATTTTATCAAGATAGTTTTCAAGCACCATATATCCTGTGGGGCAGGAAAAGTACGAAAATGCGTGCTCAAATTCAATTTCAGTTACAACAGGGTCTTTTAACGTTTGCCCGTAGATATCCTGCAATGTTTGTGCGATAGTTACTGTGTATGTTTCTTTGCCAATAAAATTTCCGCTCACTGAAATAGTACTACCATATACATGTACCTGTAAACCACCAGGATCTGGCGACACACTTACAAATTCACCGATACTTTTTCCCTGCGGCACAACAATCTCATTGTTGAAAGTAAATTCAACCGGGTAATCAGGATAATATGATGTATCATCACTGTACCGGCTATATGATGATTGTATATCTGTAAGTTCAAATGGAAAATATGTTTCATATTTAAAAACATATGAAGAATCCATGCCAATGACACCATGATCAGGGACCATGCTTTTATCAATGGTTAAGGAATATTTTTGTGCTTTTTTTTCATTCACGGGCTTGACTACTATCGTTTTATGACTGGTATCGCTGCTATCATATTCCAGTGTATACTGGACATCCGGCCTTATTGACATTTTTTGCTTAAGAACATCCAGTGAAACCGGAAAATTAAAACGAAGCGTAATAGGGCTATTTATTATTTTGTTATCTCTATAGCAATGAGTAATCTGTAATACTGGTGTTCTGAAAAAGTATGTTTTCCCAAAATCTATTTCTTTATTGTTAACAGTTATATGTAAGCCCTGAGCATCAACATTATTTAAACTAATGGTAAATTCATATTCATGCGCTGGTTTGGGGTTATATATCTCCACAATACAATTACGGGAATCTAAAGGCTTTATAACATAATCTAATTTGGGAGTAAATGTTATATATAGCTTCTGTGCTATATCTTTTTTCATTGAATCAATATCTGAAATAATAAATATATCTTTAGAAAATTGTAATGCCATCTCGGTATACGGTGTATTGCTTTCATAGTCTATAGTCAGCTTAATTTCATTTGAATTTAATACATATGCAGTTGTTATGCTAAAGCATATCGCTAAAATAATCACGATAGGTACAATAGCTTTTTTCATTATAGGTTTCATAGCAACCCCTTCAGTAAATATATTTTTTTTCATCTACCTTATGTTCATATAGTCCTATGCACTTGAGAAAGTAAAGTCATAATTCAAACTCACACCACCAAATACATAATGTACATCACCAAGCAAAATACATGATTGTTTTGTGCTATTATAACAATTATCACACTGTTAATTCAGTAATGTATTATATTGTACAAATTTTAATTAATGTACACTCCCGCCGCCGAAAGCGGCGGGAGTGTACACGTATTTATGTTAAATTATTTTTAAGGAATAAATACTGCAATTATTAGATTATGTTTATATTATATTATATATCTATAATATTTAATAATTATAATAAATATTTTTATTGACATTATAAGATTGTATTATTATAATATTTTTAATGACATTATTTTTCTAAATGGAGGAAATTTATGAATTACTGGAATGAATACAAGTCCAAATTAACAACGCCTGATGAAGCAGTAAAAGTTGTTAATTGCGGGGACGTAGTAGATTATGGTTTTTTCAATGGAAAACCTGTTGTACTAGATCAGGCACTGGCTCGAAGGGCTCCTGAATTAAAGGACGTTTTAATTTATACGGCTGTTACATTGCCACCAGTTCCTGAGGTAATAAAATACCCTCAAAGCTTTACGTACATTGACTGGCAATGGAGCAAATTGACACGTCTGCTTCATACACAGGTTGAAGCTGCATACTATTGCCCAATATTATACCACAGGGCACCTTTCTATTATCGCTATCTCTTAAGCCAGGATCCTCATGAAAATATTGACCCCGGTTACCGCTCATATTACTATAACCGCCCTGAAAAAAGCAAAAAAGTAAAATGGATTGCCATAGTACAGGTTGGCCCTATGGATGATCAGGGTTTCTTTAACATTGGCCCGCAAAATTCTGAAACATCAGCCAAGATTGATGCAGCAGACTATGTGCTTGTAGAAGTTAATAAAAATATGCCACGGTGCCTGGGCGGTTCTGAAGAAGCAATTCATATATCACGTGTTGATTTTATTGTAGAGGCTCCGGAAACTCAGATGCTATTTGCAGCACCAGATGTTCCACCCACTGAAACAGATAAGCAGATTGCCCAGCATGTCATGAAATTCCTGTACGATGGATGTTGTATACAGTTGGGAATTGGCGGTATGCCTAATATGGTGGGCAAACTTATTGCTCAGTCTGACCTTAAAAATTTAGGTGGCCATACAGAGATGTTTGTAGATGCATACGTTGACATGATAGAATCAGGAAGAATGAACGGGGCAAAGAAGATTATAGATAAATTCAAATGTGTGTATACATTTGCAATTGGTTCTCAGCGCATGTATGATTTTATGCATAACAATCAAGCGTTGGCTTCATATCCAGTTGATTATACCAATGATCCACGCATTATAGCACAGAATGATGATATGGTAAGCATTTGCAATGCAATACAGGTTGACCTGTTCTCACAGGTTAATGCTGAAAGTTTAGGCTCTGGACAGGTTAGTGGGAACGGTGGCATGTGGGATTTCGTCTTAGGAGCACAGTGGTCAAAACGCGGAAAAAGCTTTATATGTCTGGCATCAACATATACTGATTCAAAAGGGCAACTACAGTCGCGTATAGTACCACAGCTACCACTAGCTTCAACCGTTACAATACCCCGCCAGATGGTTGACTACATTGTAACTGAATTTGGCGCCGTTAAACTTGTTGCATGCCCAACATGGATGCGTGCAGAAAAGCTTATAAGCATTGCACATCCACAATTCCAGGATGAGTTGGTAAAACAAGCCGAAAAGATGAAGATATGGACACGAACCAATAAGCAATTACCAGTATAATATATTTTTGCAGAAAAAAGCACTGTTAAATCCTAAATGTATTTTCATGTACACTCCCGCCGCCAAAGGCGGAAGGAGTGTACACATATTTATGTTAAATTTTTTACTTTATTTTTTTACACCGCATGTACGTGCTACATTTATAGCATCATTCTATATAACTTGATAGTATAATTACATGTAACAATGGAACACAATTTTAACAGGCGCATCTACAATTTTCCTCTTTTGGTTAAAGATATTGCATATCTTCTATTCCATTTTCCTGCAATTATTGGATTACTGCGGAATAAAAAAATAAATAAAGCTTTTGTTGAGAGGATTATGCTTGTTGTCACAGCAGTAAACAGTTGTCCCTACTGTGCATGGTTTCATGCACACAAAGCAATGCAGGCTGGTTTAACCAGTAACGAAATTAAAGATATTTTGAACCTACAGTTTAGCACACATGCACAGGACTTTGAAATACCAGCATTACTCTTTGCCCAGCATTATGCAGAAACAAACAGGAACCCCGAACCACAGATGATAGAAATGTTATATAAACATTACGGCAATAAAACTGCCAAACATATACTATTGATCATCAGGATGATCTTTTTTGGTAATCTTTCAGGAAATACATTTGATGCTTTCATTAGCAGATGCAAAGGGCAAAAAGTATCTGGAAGCAATGTAATCTTTGAAGTGATCTTCTTTCTGATAAGCGCCCCAATTCTTTGGCCTATAATGCCCTATGTCAGGAACTATCGCAAACAATAATTACAATTTTTGTATTTACGTTTTATCAACATGCTATCACTTATTTAATCAATAACAACCCAGTTGTACCCGTCAAATTGAACCACCAGTTCATACGGATGCCCTAACCGTATAAATGAAAACTTTACCATGGGCTTATTCTGAATCATAAATTTTTTTGCTTCCATCTGAGTCAACAATTCAAATGCCCACCACACGGCAGCTTCAGCAATGTATTCATTAATATATCCTTTCCATTTATATACACTTTCTTTTTCAGGATGTATGCCCGTTTGAGTAGGCATCACTGTCACAGTAACCCATTTGCTATTGCGCACAACATTATAAAATATTTCCAGCCCATCTAAATGGGTCCACTGCTCTACAAGCTGGCCGTCAGGTCGCAATCCATAAAACGGATTATCCTGTCCCCACTCTTCAATCATATTGTTGACAAAATCACGCAGTAGTTTTGGCATACCTCATCCCTTCTTTTTTGGCGGTTTGATCACCGAAGCCCGCAATACATTCAATCCCCTGTTATGAATAGTATCAATAACCTCCTCAATTTTTTCAACCTTTTGTTGATGCTGGTTTTCAAAAAGGTTCATCTGCATGTCTGCATTACATATTAAATTTGAAACCTTCACGCCTAAAAGCCGCACTTTCCTTTTACCCCGCCCAAATGAAATGTATAAATGCAGGATTTCTTTTTGCAGTGTTGCCATATCACGTGCATGCTGCTGCAACGTTTTACTGCGTGTGTATGTTTCAAACCCCTCTAACCGTATTTTTAAGGTTACTGTTTTAAAGGAAAATTCAGATGCTCTGGCCCTTCGTATAACACGGTCACACAGTTCAACCAGTGTTGAAACAATACCATCTTCATCATCAGTATCCACATCAAAGGTTGTTTCCTCACTTACCGACTTTGCCTGCGAATATGGCTCAACAGGCCTTTTGTCAATACCCAGAGCACTTTGGTGTAACACAACGCCCCATTTACCAAGCAGGCTTTGTGCATAATCCTCATTCATACGCTGAATATCACCAATGGTTTTAAATCCCAATGACTCTAAATACTTTTGTGTTTTTGAGCCAACGCCATATAATTTTGAAATGGGTAATGGGGCCAGAAAATCTTTTTCCATCCCAGGCGCGCAAATAGTGAGCCCATCAGGCTTTTGCAAATCCGATGCAATCTTAGCAATCAGTTTATTTGTTGCAATCCCAATACTGCAGGTTAGACCCGTAGTTTCATAAATTTCTTTCTTTATGCTGTGTGCAATGTGTTCCTTGCTTTGAAAAATTTTCAACGTTCCAGTACAATCTAAAAATGCTTCATCAATACTTATCTGCTCAATACACGGGGAATAGTGCTCAAGAATTTTTATAATAATGTGCGATAGTTCAACATAACGGTCAAACCGTGGGGGCAAAAATACAGCATGCGGGCAACGTTTATAAGCCTGTGAAATGGGCATTGCAGAATGTATGCCAAACTTGCGTGCTTCATAGCTTGCAGCCGAAACGACACCGCGGCCCCTTCCACCTTTAGGATCAGCACCCACCACAACAGGCTTACCTTTAAGCAAAGGATTATCCACCTGCTCCACCGAAGTAAAAAAGGCATCCATGTCCACATGAAGTATGATTCGCTCTTGCATAACAATACTATACTTATATATAGTATTATTGTCAAGAGTTTTTCAACTATTCAGTTATATTAATTTGTGCATTTGTACTTGATTTCAATACTTTCCCATTCACTTCTGCTTCAATAGTACAATATAACTTGTAGCTTCCAGCTTTATCGTAAGCATGGACAAGGGGAATAGAACCAGAATATTTTATGCCATAATCAGGTTTGCCTTCTTTACCAACAGTTTCAATAGCAAAATTTTTATAGTCAATAGGAATATCTTCGCTTTTTCCATCACCCCAATCTACAATTAATTTAACCCAGCTTACATCTTTATCAACTGATATCAAGAGTTTACCAATGTTACCTGCCATACTTTCTTTTAATGAAACGCTTGTTGGAATTTCAAATAAAACATTTGGCACAGAAGGATCAAGCTCTTGCAAAACTTCTATATCGCGCACATCCTGTACAACCTCATCACGAGAAGGCCCTTTAACATTTAAAACAAGCTGGTAAGTGCCTGGTTCTTGTACAACAAAAGTTTTGAAAATTTGAGTAGATTTTACTGAATAACCTGAATTTTCAAACAAAACGGTTGAAGAAATCTGTTTATAATTTACTACTTTTCCATTTTTATCTTTTATAGCTTCAACCTTTTTCAATATCAAGGAAACTTCACTTAAATTTGTATCGGGATCACTAACCGTTGCTGAATATCTAATCTCTCTGGATGTTCCAACTGGATTTGGCGTTACCAAAACATTGCTTATAACTGGCATTAACGAACTTGTGCTAACGCAAAAACGCTGTGGATTTTGCATAGCATAGAGTAAGCTGCCATCTTTTGCAAACACTTTGAATGTTCCACAATACAACGTTGCAGGCGAAATACCACTTAAGGTATATCGTATTGTTTCATAATTGCTAATTTCAATTGTTTTGGCAGGATTTTCCAGTATTAAAACATATTTGCCAAATTCATCTTCTTTATACCATGCTTTCCACTGGAATTCTATAGAATCATTTTTAACATTAAATTGTGGATACGTGACTGGCCCAGAAGCCACATCCAATTTTTCCCATTCCTTTTCAAGTGAAATCATTTCATACGTTTTAACAGAGTATTTATCCATAGCATATATAACAAATGTATGCTTTCCAAAAAGCTGTGTTGACATATCCAATGTTTTATTAATTTGATATTTGGAATTAGCAACCGTTGCATGCACAAATGCTGTACTTGTTGAACTTCCATCTGGTTTTATATGTTTTATGCTAAATTTTGTAGGTCGGTCAGACTGAGCTGATACTACTAAAGAGTTGGATACTCTACTTATTGCAATATTTTGTAACACAGGTGGTTCAGTATTATACTGACAAACAGCTTGTATAGTATTGAAATCATCAGCAAATGCACTGACCGTAATAGTAGTTGGCACAAAATCAGGAATTCCACCAGTTGATGGAGGAGCAACAGTTATAACAAAAGTATGTTCATTGGCATCAGTGTATCCCGGCAAAACAATGTTTGCAAATCCCCCCACATTAGCATTTGTTTGAGCCTTTACCTGTTCACCTTCTTTCACAACTATACTTGCATTGGCAAGCTTTATATTATTAGGAGTTTTTGCATTGATAGCAAAAACTATTGAGTTGGATTTAAGTGTTACCGGTTTAGCTATCAATACACCATGTTCATTCGCTTCGGCGGTAAAACTTAAATCTCTATATCCATCCTTGCGTGCTGTCAGGGTATATGTCCCTTTCCCCAGCAAATCTCCATTGAAATTATAAAAGCCTTTTGCATTGGTAGTAACGCTTATTGGAGATGAACCTTTTAAAGCTATACCAGTAGCTTTTTCAATTGGATTACCCCTGCTGTCATATACATAGCCACCTGATGGATTTTTATAATCTAAAGTTATTGGTGCCAACATTAGTCCTTCTTGTTGAGCAGGGATAGTCAAGGTTATAGATTTATCCCTATAAAACGGATGATTATTGACCGAGGCAATATACTGCTTACCTTTTTCAACGATAATTTTTTCAATCTTACCATTTTCATCTGTATAGTAAATCTGGTTATTGCCATCTTTTGAAATAATTATTGGAACATTTTTTGCTGGAACTCCCGTGGACCGTGAACATATAATTGTAACCATAGGTGCCAATTTAGTAGTAGTGCTACTTATATACTCAAGTACATTGAGTGGGTGCCCCAAAGGGTCATTTACTATTTGCGTATCATTATTATTAGCAAATAACCATGAAGCTATGCGATAGTAATATGTAGTACCTGGTTCAAGACCCGTTATAGTTATCGAATGATTTGTTTCAAGCACTCTATTGCCAGGTGAATCCGTGGATCCAAAATACCCTTTATCAATAATAACCGAGGAATAATTTCCATTATTATCACGTATACCACGCTTAAAATATCCAATATAATCTTGTGAAAAATCCTGTGACAAACCTATCATGACTTCGGTAGATGCTGGAACATTTGTTTGCCAAGTAAATGTTATACTATCGACCCCGACGGTTACATTTGGATTTGTTAATGTACATGTACCAAATGAATATGTATAATCAGTATGATTCTTAAAAGAATAAGGCGATTTTTCTAATGTTTTTGCATCCAACACATACTCAGGTGAAACATTACCCTGCCCATCTATACTTGTCATAACAAATTTATAGGTTGTATTTGCTGAAAGATTGGCAAACTGTACCTGGTGTGATGTAGTAAAATTTTGTTCGGTTTTCTGTGCAATTAACTGATTATCCTTATATACTTTTACAGTGCCTTTCAGGGGTACATCGGGAGATGCCCACCATGCAGTGGCTGTTGTAACACCTGCCTTTATTTTATAGCCAAGTATTCTTTCGGAACTTTTATTAATTGGTATTTGCAGCAAAAAATCATTTGTGGTTAAAGATTTTTTTACTTGAGCATAGGTTACAACCTTTTTTGTATTTACCACATCAAATTCGGGAGATTTCACCAAAGGTATTGTGCCTATTGCCACTTTAAAATTTAGATTTTGTTCTAAGGTGAAATTATAAGTTATGTCTTCAATAGTTACGTATAGTTTATCACCATCATGAATAAAAGGCGGTAAGAGAAGACTAAGTGTAAACTCCTCATTTTCTGATCTAAATTCAATTGGATAGGTACCACTCATCTTCCCAGGAATCCAATATTTTACCATTAATACTATTGAATGGCCTCTTATTTTATAACTTGGATCCCCTTTAATAGTAAGAGATGCCATTTCGCCAACTTGTTCCAACCCTTTCCCAATGAGATCTTTTACAAATTTTTGGGCACCTGCATCATCTAATTTTTTTGCTGCTTTAATTGTATTTATTAATAAAGTTTTTGTTGAACTAGGAATCTTCCCAACTATCTTATTAACCATCTCTTCTTTCTTTGCGTCAGTTATAAAGTCGGCCAGACTAAAACTTATTAAATACCTGGTATCATGATATTCAACATCAGTCCCTATTGGCAATTTAGCCTTAGAGTTCATATTGACACCAATTTGATCTTGAGCACTTGCAATATAACTACCTACCTTTGGTATAAAACCAACCAAATCCCAAAAATCATAGGGCAATTCAAACCACGGCAAAATATCAGGCATTCCAGAAATACTTACAAACCCTACTTCTATTGAATTTGGTAAATATAAACCAAATGCGCTTTCAAAAACATTGTTTGTTCCATCAATAAATGAAGGTTTTATTTTTAGTTTAAGGGTTTTATATGCTACAGCTTCAGAATCATCCCAGCTAAGGTTCACCTGAACGGAATCTTTTACAGCTATTGTTCCCGTTGAAAATCTAAATCCCATTTTCATTCTTACAATTTGTTGCGTTGGCATGGGAAGGTAGGGAGTCAATAGGTTTGAGGTGTGGGCTTATCTTGAAAATTCCAGCTAATGCAATCCGTAAATCTTGCTGTATAGCTTTGAGGAGCAGCAATGACAATATCATTTAGTGCAATACTATAAATAATAAGTGCAATTACTAAGAAAAAGAATCTTTTCATGCCATTTCCCCCTAATTAAAATTAAAGATTCTTATATAATTGCAATTTATTAAAGTATTATTTATAGAATATATTCACATCAAAAATTTATAAATGGTAATTCAAGGATGTCAATTTTATTTTAAAAAAATTCATTGTACAAACAATTATATAAATAAACAAATGATAAAGATGCAAAACCCGCCCCATAAAAAAATTATTAGATAAATTCATATAAGAATTTGTGCATTTTACATACCAATAGAAGACAAGTTATAGCTAAATAAGTGTAAAATTATTAAAAAATGCTTGACAATCGTATATATTAAAGGATATTTTACGATCATGGAAGATAAAATGCAGTATATTTATCGAAGTTTAAGTAATTTTTTACCCACGGATAACGATAGAAGACTTGTTTTAATTACTGGAGCTCGGCAAACAGGTAAAACTACATTAGCAAAAAATGTGTATCCTAACCTACGGTATATAAATTTTGACTCACCAGAAATTAGGCTAACAATTAGAAATATTCCTACAAATGACTGGGCAAATACTGTTGGCACTGCTATCCTTGATGAAGCCCAAAAAGAGCCTTCTGTTTTTGAAAAGATTAAATATTGTTATGATGAATCATCACTAAGATTTTCTGTTATATTAGGTTCAAGCCAGATACTTTTATTGAAAAACATAAGGGAATCCCTTGCAGGAAGGATATGGATTTATGAATTATGGCCACTTATGGTAGCTGAACTTTTGCATGGCAACAATTCCTTTAAGGAACCACTTTTGATTGATCTCCTGGAATCAGAATCATTTCATACTGTGTTAACACAACAACCATCAGCTATTATCGGCAACTATATGAGCACATGTAAAAATATTGAAAATTATTTGTTACAGTGGGGAGGGATGCCAGCTCTTATTCACCTTAACCAAATTTCTGAAAAACAACAATGGTTAAAGAATTATATTTATACTTATCTTGAACGAGACCTTTCTGACCTGGTACGTTTGCATGATCTGGAACCATTTCAAAAATTTCAGAAATTATCAGCATTGCGTTGTTCGTCTTTATTGAATTATTCTGAATTGGCAAGGGACGCTGGTATAAGTGTAGATACTGCTCGTAGATATTTAGAATATTTAAAATTATCTTATCAGGTAGTTCTTTTACAACCATATATGCATAACTTAACCAGCTCAACAGTTAAAACACCAAAACTTTACTGGATTGATAATGGAATTTTGCGGCAGCTAACTGGAAATATAAGTGATGTCGTAACAGGACAAATATATGAAAACTATATTGTTTCTGAAATGTATAAATGTATTAAGACATCACAAAAGCCAGCTACACTGTACTTTTATAGAACCAGGTCAGGATTGGAAATAGACATCGTAATAGAAACAATACATGGATTAATATTTTGTGAAATTAAAAACAGAGAAGAAGTTGTAAAAAGTGATTACACAACTATAAAATCAATTGCCCAAAAACTTGGCAAAAAATTTCTTGGCGGATTAATTATCTATCGCGGTGATCGTTTGCAATTACTTGACAATCCTTCAATATGGGCCATTCCTTCTTGGAGGCTTTTTTCATAAATTACGACTTTATTACCCTGTTTTTTTCTTCACTGGCTGTTTTGGTTGTGGTTGTTTTATCCCTTCAGCAACACCCAAATTCTTATCAATAATTGCTTTTGTTGCTGACAGCACCTCAGCGCTTTCAACCCTGATGAGCTTCAGAAAAATCTCATAATTTGCATTTTTCTTATATAAGGTACCAGTAATTAACATCTTTGCCCCCAGCATCTTTCCAGCTTTTGCGGCGCCTGCCTCATCTACTATACCGGTTTGTCCCAAACCAATTTCATTCAATATCTGTTGCAAGTTTTTGCGCTCAACCTGCGTAAACACCTTGTTTTTGCCAAGTGCCATTGAAAGCTGTTCGGTAAAATATTCAGCGTTTGTGGCAAGTGCAGCATCAGAAGTTTTTACCGGCAACACTGCTGTTGGTTCACCCTTTTGTATGTTTATTGCCGAGTAGTCAATTAATTGAGCTATCGCCATATCAAAAAGCTTTTGGAGTGTTTCCTCATTTGATTCATCTTCAACCTTTTTGGCATCAAAGTACCCCTGGCCTTCTTCAAGTGGCTGGTCAGTGAGGTGCGCCAATTCCTCTTTAGCAAATCGTATAATAATTGATTCTAATTTATCTGTCTGGAAATTTGCGCCGGTATGATGGCTCACACTGCCTTCCTTGCCGCCTTCGCTTTCACCACGCTCCCCGTATGTTAAAAATATATATCTGCCTTGAGTATACTGTGAAATTTGGCGCAATACAAACTCGCCTGCTAAAGGCAGCCCGCCGGTGCCTATCGAATAAAATTTAATTGCTTCTTTTTTTGCATCATGCGCTGCATCAACATAGGTATATTGTTGTCCGTAATCTAAATGTGGCTCTGCATCAGTTATAATAAACGCCAAACGTATGCCACCAGTATTCCATTGTATTTTCTTAACTGCATCAGCCAGTGCTGACTGCAAATCCTCCGGGCCATCACCGCCACCACCTGCAGTAACCAATGCCAACTCTTTCTGAAATTTTTCAAGGTCACCTGTTAATGGAATAATTTTAGTAACATACTCATCACCCTTATCCTTGTAAAGTACCATACCAAAACGCACATCCGGCTTAGTGCTTAAAGAAGCAATGTTCATATTTATAATCTCAATTGTTTTCTTTAACCGTGCAATTTCCTCACCCATGCTGCCAGTGGTATCAAACACAAACAATATATCCAGTGGTACATTTTTGTATTGCGGCCGCTGTGTATTTAGTGTGACCACATGCTCACGCTTTCCCTGCCTATCTACTGCTATATCAGCTTTTGCATTCAATGCTTCAAATGTCAGTGAATAGCTGGTAAGGCGCGCATCGTATTCTGATGGATAGAACATGAACGAACCATCAGCGTATGTTTTACCTGTTGTTAAAAGTTTTTTCCCGCTATATACTTTTACCAGGGCATTTGGGATGGATTTACCACTGACATCCTTACAATAAAATATAATCCTTTCAGAAATATTAATGGGATAATAGGGAACCTTATCCTTATATGTATTAATAAAATTTACAAAATAGTTGAATTGCTTGTTGTCATCCGCAAAGCCGGCTTTTAATCACGAAGGACCCTTTCCCCCTTCAGATTTACCCGGCAACAAACCTTTTGTCTTTGGTACTTCTTTGGTTGCAAATTCTTTTGTTAGTGACTCAGTTTCTTCAGCCTTCTTTTTTACAACAGCTCTTTCCTCGTCTGATATTTTATCGGTTACAGCTTCTGCTGGAGCAACAGATTTTTCTTCTTTCATAGCTTTTGTTGCACAACCCAACGAAACAAAAAGCACAGCCACAAGTATTAATATAAAAATTACAAATAGAGATGTTATTTTTTTCATTGTAATCTACCTTTTAAAATTTTTATTACACTTTTCAATTAAAGCAATTTTGGTACTTTCCGAATATAGATAAACAATGCTACGCTATACACACAAACCAATAATGCAGCTACAAATAATACAATAATTCGATTTAAATCAGGGTAATTCATGACAATATGATTATTTATTAAAGGCACTACTACAAACACAAGTATGGGAAGTAAAACTAATACAATATACGATACTTTTTGTAATGCATTCAACGGCAACCCAATTATACTCACTATGGTAATAACCCAAAAAACTATAGCTATCAAAATCATTAATATAATTATTTCAACTATTCCAAAACCCATGCAGAGTGCCTCACTTTTTGAAATTGTAATTATAAATAGCTCAACCATGCATAGTATGTACAAAAACAGGGTGTACTCCGCTGCCTAAGGCGGCCAGGTGTACATTTATGGTAATAATTCATTCACCTTCTTTACCATATTGGTTACAAACTTTTGATAATCATCAACTGTATCTTTTGGCAACCTGAAACCAATTGCTCCTTCATGACCTCCGCCGTTTTGAATGCCCATTGTTTTTAAAAATTCTCGTAAATCATAGTTTTTGTAATTCTGGCTGCGGCGCATACGAAATTGTATCAAATCTGATTTTTCAGGAATATCATAATATGATACCAACCCAACCTTCCCTGAATCTTCAGCCAGCATATCTGCCAGAGTTCGTGTAGTTGAAATAATATCATCATCATCAAAATTTTCATAGAGATAGTGCATATCATCTTCTGACAGTATTGCATACCCAACTGATTTAAATACCTTGCTTTTTTTCTTTATATACTGAAAACAATGTTTTTCTTTTTCAGATGCCTGTTTCAATTGGTCAAAGATCTGATTCATATTGGTGATATTTGTTTCTTTAATGGTGGATGTACTTAATATATCATTAAACAATGTACTAAAGATCCTGTACATCCTCTTTTCCCGTGATGACTTTAAATAACGCCCCATCTGTGAATCACCAATTATGCCTGTCAAAATTGCAAGCACTAAGTTCCGTGATAGCGGATCCAGGATAACATATTTTTTCAATATATTTTTCTTTGCCCTGAGTTTCAGCGCTATTTGCCCCACTAACTCACTGGCACTGGATGCTTCGGTTACCAGGCAGTAGCCTGGATCACCTGCATATTCGCTATCGGTACCAATATGATGGTCTATTTCTATCTTGCGGATAGTGGTGTTTTTAAGCATATGCAATACAGTTCTGTTGGCATCAATCATGGAAGGCTTAGCAGTATCACATATAACAATTGTATCAACAGCATATGATTTGGGAATTGCAGTAACCACATCAATGCGGTTATATATGGCAATATCAACAAGGTACTTGAAATTTTCCGGTATTTTTTTTGATGTAAAAATCTTTACCTGCTTGTCAAATTTTTTTGCAAGCAGTGCAAATGCTATCATAGAAGCAACACAATCTTCATCAGGGTTAGTATGTCCTAAAATAAGAAAAACATTTCGATTTACTAATTCCTGAATTATTGCTTCAATACAGTCATTTTTTTGTTTTGCTGTTTTAAACCCTTCTTTAGGCATGGGAATTTCCAATACTATTGGCAGTAAATATAGAACATTATTGTTTAAATGTCAACAGTATATTTTTTATTTTTGTAATGCTTGACTGAGTGGATTTTATTCATTATTTTGAAGGGGTGGTTCAATGATATGAATAGAAAATTTTTTTTATAGGAGGTATAGATGAATTTTGAGTGGAAACGGTTTATTCTGGCTTTTTGTGCAATGATGCTCTTCTTTTTTGTTACAGTTTTTGCATGTTGATGTACGCATCGTGTTTTTATGTATTCTCTCAGCGTCATAGTACCGATAATGATAATGGAAACAACTATATGAAGAAAATATTTGTATATTGCCTGATAGCCCTTTTATCAGTAACTATCGCCCATACTATATCCTTTGGTGCAAAAAAGGAAGAGGAATCCCCTTTTAAAAAAGGCGTTAAATATTTTTATCAGCAAAAATTTGAGATAGCTGAGCTCTTATTTCAGGAAGAGTTAAAAAATAACCCCGAAAATGCCTTAGCGTATTCGTACCTGGGTGATATCTTTTTATATAAAAAACGCTATGATGGGGCATTACAGCTTTACATCAAAGCCATGGAATTAAACCCAAAAAGCGCCGAAGATGCGTTCAGAATTGGGCAGGTATATTATTATAAAAAGCAACCACAAGACGCGCTTACATATTTTAAAAAAGCATTCAGCCTGAATCCACAGCTTAAATTTGCTTACTATCACATTGGCCTTACATATTTAATGCTGCTGAGGGATAAAGAAAAAACAATTGAGTCATGGGAAAAATTTTTAGCGATAGCTCCTGAAGATCCTCAGTATGAAAAGATAAAGAGAGTCATTGAATTATTACGGGATCCAAAATTTGTATTGCCCCCGCCGGGAAGCGATGTGTCCATTGAAGAAGCATTGCATTTGGGCGGAATAGTACTTGACGATGTGCAGCGTGAAGCGCAGGATAAAAAGGCAGGACACGAAACAAAGAAGACAAAGAACAAGCTTGAAGAAATTTACCGTGACGATGAATTATAACACAATTTAAAATAGTAGAGGTTATATATGGCATACTATTATGACCGTTACCGCAATCTAAAAATTGCAGGTGTTGCTGCATTAATACTTTTGCTGCTTTTTGGTGGATATTATTTTATTTCACGACCAAAGGATGCTTTAAAAGATATCGTAGATATACGCCTTAAGCAAATTGAATTGTACGAAAAGATTTTGGAAACCAATCCCAATGATGTAGACACACTAATAAAACTAGGCAACCTCTATAAAGAAATAGGCAATATTGACAAAGCTATTGATTACTATAAAAAAGCATTAGCACTGCAACCTGATAATTACAATGCACTCAATGAATTGGGTCACGCATATGCATTAAAAGGTGATTATGAAAATGCGATTAGGACATTGGAGCTGGCAAAAAAATATTTCCCCAAATATCCGCAAGCCTATAATAAATTAGGCAATGTGTATGATACACAGGAGAAATTAGACAAAGCTCTGAAAGAATATAAAAGCGCTATTGCCGTTGCACCTGGGTATCAGGAAAGCTATTGGAACATAGCAAAACAGCGCATGAAAAAAGGCGATTACAAAGGCGCTGAGGAAATACTGAAAAAAGGCATCAAGGCCAATCCCGCTGATCCTGAAGGCTACTACAATCTGGGAAATCTTTACATGCATACAAAGCAATACGCAAAAGCCATCCCAGAGTACCAGAAGGCAATTACTCTGTCGCCCGGAACAAGCAAGTATTACCGTGCACTGGGCGATGCGTACCTTGCGCAGAACAAAATACCAGAAGCTGTTGGTGCATATGCTACCGCGCTGTCAAAAGACCCGGGTGATGCACTGGCTGCCGAGCGTCTGGGTGACATCTATACTTCACAAAGCAACTACCAAAAAGCTGCCAATTACTACAAACAGGCTTTAAGCTATAACAGCAATGATGAAAATTTAAAACATAAATATGCTGATGCTCTTGCAAAATTACAAAAACCGTCAATTGTTCAACCTACTCAGCAGATAGCGGTTGAACCAAAGGGAAAGGCTGAAACCATAACGCAGCAAGCAATCACACGGGACAAGGATTTAACCGAAACTACACCACAAACAACACCTGCAAACACTGTCAATGAATCAGCACTTAAGTGGCGTGAGCTTGGCGATAAATACCGTGCAGAGAAAAAATATGACGAAGCACTCAAGGCATACGCCAAAGCAACACAGCTTGATAAAACCGATGACCACTCACATTACTGGATGGGGCGCATCTATTACCATAACCAGATGGATGACGAAGCCAAAAAGTCATTCCAGAATGCAATTATTGCTAATCCCAAGAATGCCGATTCGCATTATCATTTAGGCCTCATTTATTACTCAGAGGGCAAATATCAGCCAGCCGTTAATGAATTTACCAAAGCTATTGAAGAAAAGCCCAATTTTCCAAAGGCATACTATGCCCGGGGGCTTGCACAATACAAAATGAATAACCTGCAAACAGCCATTAAGGATTTGAAACAGTCTATTGAACAGGACCCCAATTTAGACAGGGCATATTTCAATTTAGGTGATATTTATCTTAAACAGAAAAATTATAAGGTGGCTCTTGACTATTTTACCAAAGACAGGGAACTAAGGCCAAATAATCCGGATACACTGTTTAAAATTGCAGAAACCTATCACGAAATGAAATCATACTCAAATGCTGAAACATTTTACAATAAAACGCTTGAAGCTGATCCTGAATATTTTCAGGCATTGTTTAACTTGGGGCTTATTGCAGCTACCAAGCAGAATTACGCACAGGCTATTTCATTATACACAAAAGCATTATCAATTAAGAATGATGACCCGCCAACACTGTATGAACTTGGCAAAGCATACGAAGGGCTGGGTGATGATAATAAGGCAATTGAATATTATTCACTGGCTATCTCCAAAAACCCAAATTATACAAAAGCTTATATTAATCTGGGTAACCTTTATAAAAAGAACAAATTGCACGATAAGGCCATAGAACAATTCAAGCAAGCCACCATTAATGACCCAAAATCCTTTGAAGCTCATTATAACCTGGCCAATGCATATTTGGCTGCCAATATGAACGATGAGGCAATTGAAGAATATAAAACCGCAATAGATCTTTCCCCAATGAATGATCAGGCACATTTCTTTTTAGGTGTGGCATACAGGGAAAAAGGCATTTTTGACCAGGCAGCAAAGGAATTTGAACGTTCATTGCAAATTAATAGTTCACTGGCTGATGCCCATGAGGAGTTGGGAATGATCTATTACCGAAAGCTTAAAAACAATGAAAAGGCCATTTATCATTTTGAAAAGCTTTTATCAATGAAGCCAAATCATCCAAAAGCTGACCAGATACGGGATATTATTAACATGCTGAAGAAACAGTAATATAACATTTTTTATTTGACATATAACGATTTGTTCTATTTTTGTATAAGTAAATTAATGCTTATTAATAAATGGTAAACCAATGCTCAAAAGCACATCTTTCAATAAAAAACCGCCTGCTGTGAATATTTTGAAACCAGTTACACGCATTACATTCATCTTCTTTATATTACTTTTATCTTGTGCACATGATGAAGCATACATCAAATCATTAAGCAATGATATCATCACGCAGGGCTTTATTAACGACAACTGTTACCAATGTATCATTACCGCAAAACCCGACCAGGGCATTGAAGGGTTGGTGGCAAGCAGGGAAAGTGCACATATTAATCTAGTGAAATCACTTCATCAGCAATGTTATGATAATCTAATTAATGTAACGGCGCAATTACAGGGAAAAGCTGTAGCCGATAGTTCTTTACAACAATGCCTGCTGCAACAACTAAAGCCCTATGTTGAAAAAAAAGTCATAGTTGTTACCTATTTCAATGAAGATTTTAGCGAAACTGCTGTTGTACGTATATACGAAGATGGGCTGAAACAAAAACTTGAAACCTTGCGATGCAAATAACAAGGGGCAATTGGGGTAATTATGGTTTCTTATTTACGATTACTTATGTATAGTCTGTTTGTGTACATCCCCATTATATTTTATATCTCTTCATGTGCCTCAGAAAAACAAATTTCCCAAATTCCACCACAAGAAAACAATGCCCTTCTTTTTGAGTATGAGAAGGAAGGGTTTATTGATAACAACACATTCCGGGTTATCGTTATAATTCCAGCAGAAGAACACTATGATGAGCTATCGGTACAACAAAAAGGACAGGAACGTGCATTTGTTTCTTTAAAAAATTATATTATTTCCCAGAATAAAATTTTTGATTCAAAGATGCATAATTACCTTATGACAACCATCACCGGGTATGGCTCCTTGAAGAAAAGGGATTCAACATGTTCTACACGATATTGTTACTACTTTGATATAACAAAAAGCGGGCTGAAAACAGAGTTAGACACATTAGGGAAATAATCAGGAATAAAGGTAGTAAGAAAGATTTTTCAATATAAATATATTGAGGTTGCGCTTGCCGTTATCATAAATGCTGCTAAACATAACGCCAATCCCATATTTGTTATCATCACGCTTGTCCTGTCGCACAACCATTGCCAGCGCTTCAATATCAGTAAGTTCAGTATCAACTGCCCTGAAATCAATAACCACCCGTATTATTGAAGAAAGCTCAAGAGGAATGTCCGATATAAAATAAAGCCCTCCCTTACTGATATTCACTATTGTGCCAATAAGCTCCAGCGCTTCGGCTTCATCTTTTGAAGATTCAATAAGCAGCTCCACCACCCGTATAGGTATTTCAACATCCAGGCGAAAATGCTTGCGCAAGTTATCACCTTGAGTATGATATTTAGCAATCATAAACGCATCAAACTGATGCAAAAACCAGTCCTCCATGGCATCATCTAACGCTGTATCGGGTTTTTTTTGTTTTGCTACTTCCCAATACTTGTATATTGCATCTTTAATTTCTGCCGAAAGCTTGTCATAACGTATATATTTTCTCATTATGCCCTCTTCCATAACGAATGCTAAACCTCTGTATTATAGTACAGTATATTTGCATTCAAAGCAATTAAAATTTTTAATGCGAATTTTTTTTGTTCGATAGCTCCAGCCACAATTGCCGCATTTCATTATCTATTGGTATGGATTTGCCTGTTGCCAGGTCCACTATTACATACACCACTTCAGCATCCAGGATTATTTGTTGGTTTTTCTTATTGTACATCTTTTGCTTTACTGTTATACTGCGGTTGCCAATCCTATCAACCACTGTTTCAATGATTAATACATCCCCTAAAAATGAAGGCGCACGGAAATTGACATTAATATTAACCAATGCAAGAAACACTCCACGTTTTGCAAATTCATCATAGTTCAGGCCAATAGTATCTAAATAACTCCAGCGGGCATCCTCTAAAAAATCCAGAAAACGCTGATTGCTTACACGGCCAAAAAGGTCAAGATGATACCCTTTAATCTTTATTTCAACTGTCGACATGCAATACCTACTTTTGAAATCAACAAAGTAAGTTTAGCCTTACATACTGGAATGATTTTTGCAATCAGTTTTTTAATCACTTTCTAAAAATATAGCTGGTTCAAAACATCCCGCAAGGCAAAGATTGTTTTCAAAGGTAGCTTGTTCATTATGTGAAGTTAAGAGCACTTTCTTTTTTATTTTGTTTTCTGGAATGACATTTTTGATACTTGAGAAAAGTTCTTTACGTTTATCTAATGGATATAACCATTTTGATTCTATAAGGATAAGTTTTCCTCCAGTTGGAATAACAAAATCAACTTCATGGCCATAAGCATCTCTATAAAAATATAAATCCGGCCTTATACCTTTATTTTCGTAATATCGTACAATTTGCCCAAGGCATACTGTTTCAAAAATATTTCCCAATAGCGGACTATCAAGCAATTCATCCTGGGATCGTATCCCAAGAAGATAGAGTAAAAGCCCGGTATCAAGGAAATATATTTTAGGTGTTTTAACCAATCGTTTACCAATGTTTTCATAATAGGGATGAAGTAAATATACAATATTTGAGATTTCAAGAATAGAAAGCCAGCTTTTTACCGTATGCCCGCTTACGCCTATCTGTGACGCAAGTGATTGAAGTGATAATAATTGACCCGATCGAAGTGCTAACAAACGTAAAAATGTATTAAAAAAGTGTATATTTTTAATATTAATCATTTGCCGAACATCTCGCTCCAGATATGTTGCTATGTAATCATCAAAAAACTCATGTGGCTTTAACCCAGCAGCATGTAGCTCCGGATATCCACCCAAAAATATATACCATATTAAATGTTCCCGGCTGCTTTCACCATAGAATTCTTTAATTTCTTTAAGGGAAAGCGTATGTAATGTAATTATCCCAATACGTCCCGCCAAGCTCTCAGAAACACCTTCCATAAGCGAAAATTTTTGAGAACCTGTAATAAAAAACTGACCATTTGTTTGCCTATTTTTATCAATTTCAACTTTTATATGGCGCAAAAGCTCAGGTGCATATTGAATTTCATCAATTATTAATGGCCTATTAAATTTTTTAAGAAAGATATCACCTGCTATAGCTGCTTCCTCTGCATACAAAGGAACATCAAGGGTTACATATGGTAACTCAGGAAACTCATGCTTAAGAAGGCTGGTTTTCCCTGACTGCCGGCATCCAGTAAGTAGAATTGCTGGCCTTTTTTGTGCCAGTGTTTTTAATGTCTTAGATATTTCTCTTTCTATCCACATAGTCACAAGTATTTTATTACTTTATAAATTGACAAGAATGTAATGTCAAGGATATTATTACATTTGATTTCGGATAATACGAAGTTATAGTTTAATATATCCGTATTTTTTTACATCAAATATAATTTTTTCAAAATTATGAAATAAATTTAATTGTTCTAAAGCGTTCTCCCCGAGGGATTACTTGCTTATGATATTGCGAAATTGATTTCTACAATAATGTCACCCCTACGGGGTTACTCTACCACTATACCACTATACCACTATACCACTATACCACTATACCACTATACCACCATACCACCATACCACTACACTGCTCACCATCCACCCTTGCCTTAGCAAGGAGAGGGTCCGTTGTGAGGTTAACTACTCTATTCAATTAACCCATAGGATGTGCAGAATGATGCACCAAAATACACAGATTTACTATCACCGTTGTATTTTTTACCATTAGGAAATTCCAATGTAGCATAGCCATAAGCATACTCAATAAATATGCCTACATATGGAAGCACTCCAAAATCAATGCCTGCACCAAATTGGTAACCCCAGGATGTGGTTTTATAATCTTTAGTACTATTGAAATAGCTTATCACAGGATGACACCTTACTCGTTGCCCCAAGGCAAAAACATAGGGTTGTATGGTTATACCAACATAAAATGTATAGGCATACCTAATTCCTGCACCTATTGACATTGTGCCAGTGTCAGCTGCAAATTGTCCACTAATAGTGCTTATATTCCACAATTGCTTAAATAACAGTGCTTGCTCATCCGAAGAAGAAAAATCAGCATTTCGTTGCCAAGCCCGTAACCTCACCATCAAATCCAACCCATTGCCGTTTTCATTCCTGAAACGCCATGGGAAAAAATCTAAAAAAATATTTTCCTTATCTTCAGGATATAAATATTCTAATTCGCTATCGTATGTATTATGTATACCATATCCAAATCGCAACAGTGGTGCACGCCACTTTAGCTTTTGTTCCCAGGTGTATTCCTTCTTCATTGTACCTGCAAGCTTTTTGGCTTCATCTTCTATGAATGCCTGCGGCGGAATTTTTGATATAAATAATACTTCTGCTTTGTTTATATGGAACTCTTCCGTACTTTGTAGCTCTATGCGGCAGGTATAGCTTTCGTTGTCTTCTTCTACTATGTACACAGGCAACACTGTCTTATCAGCCTTCATTATGTACATCTTGGTCTTGTAGCTATCCTGCAACAATGTGCGTATAATATCCTTGCGGGGAATGGTCATCTTTTTGCCATCAGGCAGCTTCACATCCATTGCTTTGTCGGTCTCTTTTATGATGTCGCCTTCAATAATCCTGCCATCCTTTAAAAATATTGACTCAGCATGAGCAATACCAATAAAGAACACACATGTACAGAGCATTGCTACGATAATTGATACATTAAATGTTTGGTTCGTATGCATTTTGCCTCTCCTCCAATTTAATAATTATACATGCTACTCTTGTGGAGATACTTACTGCAGTAATCTTGCCACCAACCGCCATTACGGGATTGACCCGGATCCCGATACAATCGGGGGAAGTATCCCTTTGACTTAACGGCGAGATCCTTCGTCTCCCGATAAAATCGGGATCCTCAGGATGACTTTTTGGTTATTAAATCCTTCCCGATGCAATCAAAACGACGCTCTTTGACCCGCCATCTATTTTCTACAATAATGTCACCCCTACGAAGTTACTCTACCTCTATACTACTATACCACTACACTACTACACTACTCACCATATTGTCACCATTATCTCATGACACTCACAGAGCGTACCTGTTTTTTGTCTACTTCAATGACACCTGTTGTGGTTAATATCTTGTATTTATTTTCACGGCCTATGATTGCACCCTGTATTTCTTTGCCTGAATACAGTTTTACTACATCGATGCGTTCACATGCTTCTTTTATTTCTTCTAATGTTCGTGTTTTCTGCTGAATTAATCGCTCAATGCGCTCTTTCTTTATCTGTTGTTTAACCTCATCATCGGTCATTGTATCTATCTTTTCAATCTTCTCAACATTTTGTTTTATGGTTTCCTGTATCTTCTCTAATGTCTCTGGCTTCTTCACTTCTTCCATTGGCACAACCTCAACTTTTGCAACCATCTCTATCTTTACTTTGTCCTTTACGGATATTTCCTGAATTTCAACGGGTGGTTGTTTTACATCTTTGGTTTCCTCAACAGTTACTATCGCCGCCTTACCCTGCTCAACTATTGTTTCTTTAGCTACAACTTCTTCTTTTTCAGCTTCAACAACTGGCTTTACGCTAACACTACCCGTATGTACTGCAACTTTTCCTATTTTTTCATCAGCCCTGACAAGGAACTGCGTACCGCGTACACTTGCAACCACCGAGCGTGTCTTTACCATATACTCCTGACCTTTCTTCAGGCGCTCTACCTTGGATATCACCTCGCCTTTTTCTAAATACAGGTTAACTGATGTTTCTAAAAGCGACTTTACGACAACCTTGCTGTTACTGCCAATATGGGCAATTGAACCATCGCCAATCTGAAGAACTGCAACAGATTGATTCCCTGTTGCAATGATATCATCCGGGCTAACAATTGCACCTAACGCTGCTGGCTTATTTACATCATTTTGAATAATGGTAACATCACCCTGCGTAAAAATAAGCTGGGCCGTGATGTTTTTTTGAAGGGGTTTACAGGAAAAGATTAAAAGCGCAAAAGTGGTAATAAGTATTGCTATAGTAATCTGTGTACGTTTCATATATACCTCACATTACTCTTTGTCAAGATAGCAATGCAATATAAGTATAGATTGTTGTTATATTATATTATTAAAATTATTGTTAATATGCAAGCTTTTTTTATCATTTTTTACAGTACATCCAAACTTAAAAAGTCTTGAGTTCATAGACCACGATTATTGCCATACAATAAATTATCTTGATTTTTAAACCTGCAATGCTACATTATAGCTAAAAATAAATAACACGAGGTGATACCCTATGCCTGATGATTCAAACCATGTTGTTGAGTCAAAACACCTTATTCTGCCTTCTGAAATTTTGCCCGAAATTATCCCAATTATTCCCATATCGCACAGGCCAATATTCCCGGGAATGATGGTGCCGCTGGTGCTTACCGGTGATACCATGCTTAACACTGCACGTGCCATTGCCGAATCTGACCACAAGATTGGTGGTGTGGTGTTAATCCAGAATCAACGCGAAGGAATGGTAACATCTGAGGACCTTTATAAAGTGGGGGTTACCATTAAGGTATTGAAGATAGCACCTATCGACGAAAACACCATACAGGTAATGGTAAATGCATTAAAGCGCTTCACACTGCAACAAGTAATCACTGAACAGCCCATTATCCGCTGGAAGGTGGACCACTATTACGAACCAGAGCTTGAACCAACCGATGAGATGAAAGCCTTCTCGGCAGCAATACTTTCTTCGGTAAAAGAATTAATTAAATCCAATTCCCTGTTTCAGGAAGAGCTTAAACTTTTCCTTAACCGCTTTAGCCTGGAAGACCCTGGTAAACTGGCTGACTTTGTTGCATCACTTACTTCAGCCGAACCTGCCGAAGTGCAGGATATCCTTGAAACATTTGATATCAGAGCCCGTGTTGAAAAAGTACTTTTACTTTTAAAAAAGGAACTGGAATTATCAAAGCTGCAAAAGAAGATTTCACAGCAAATAGAAGAACGTATTGCCAAAAATCAGAAGGAGTTTTTTTTACGTGAGCAGCTTAAAGAAATCAAAAAAGAACTGGGCCTTGAAAAAGATGAAAAAACTTCTGAAATTGAAAAATTTGAAGAGCGTGCAAAAAAGCTTACATTAAGTGAAGAAGCAGTAAAGCGCTTTAATGAAGAATTAGAAAAACTAAAAGTGCTTGAACCACATTCAGCCGAATATGGTGTAACACGAAATTATTTAGACTGGCTTACTTCATTGCCTTGGGGTATCTATTCTGAAGATAATTACGATATACATAAAGCTAAAAAGATTTTAGATAGGGATCACTATGGCTTGCAGGATATCAAAGACAGGATTTTAGAGTTTATCAGTGCCGGTAAAAAGAAGGGCAGCATTACTGGTTCAATTATATGTTTTGTGGGCCCTCCAGGTGTTGGCAAAACCTCCATTGGCAAATCAGTAGCAGCAGCGCTTAACCGTAAATTTTACCGATTTTCACTTGGTGGCATGCGCGATGAAGCCGAAATAAAAGGACACCGGCGTACATACATTGGAGCAATGCCCGGCAAAATTATACAGAGCCTCAAAGTTGTTGAAACATCCAACCCGGTTATCATGCTTGATGAAATTGACAAGATTGGTGCAAGCTTCCAGGGCGACCCGGCATCAGCACTATTAGAAGTGCTTGACCCTGAACAGAATTCACAGTTTTTAGACCATTATTTAGATGTTCGCTATGATTTATCCAACATCCTGTTCATTGCAACAGCCAACCAATTAGACACAATACCGCTTCCACTCATGGACAGGATGGAAATTATGCACCTGTCCGGCTACATACTGGAAGAAAAATTGGAGATAGCAAAGCGATACCTTATTCCCAAGCAACTCAAAGAGCATGGCCTGAACAAAAACGAGGTTAAGATAGACACTGCAGCCCTGAAAAACATCATAGATGGCTATGCACGTGAAGCGGGCGTTAGGAGTTTGGAAAACAACATAAAAAAGATTATGCGCAAAGCCACCCGGCAAATTATTGAAGGGACAACATCAACCGTTACCGTTACAACACAAAATTTAGAAGAGTTTTTGGGCAAACCACGCTTTACCGATGAATCACTCTATAAAAAGCCAATTCCGGGAGTGGTCATGGGACTTGCCTGGACAAGCCTGGGAGGTGCAACGCTATATATTGAAGCAACCGCCATTCCATCAAAAACAAAGGGCTTTACCCAAACGGGGCAACTTGGCAATGTCATGAAAGAATCCACTGAGATTGCCTATTCATATATCAGGTCTAAAGTGAAGCAGTTTGGCATTGATACTGATTTCTTTGAAAATCATTTTATACACCTTCATGTGCCGGCAGGTGCCACACCAAAAGATGGCCCATCAGCGGGCATTACCATGGCTACGGCATTGTATTCCCTTGCAAAAAATAAGCCAATTAAAAAGAGCGTGGCAATGACCGGCGAGCTTACCATAACAGGAAGAGTGCTTCCCATTGGCGGGGTAAAAGAAAAGACTCTTGCAGCAAAACGTGCAAAGGTTAAAACTATCATCTACCCTGCTGAAAATAAAAAAGATTTTGATGAATTGCCTGAGCATATCAAGAAGGGAATTGACGCACGCTTTGTAAGCTATTTTGAAGAGGTTCTGGAAATAGTATATTAAAAAATTATTTTGGGCGATAGTTACTGAGGATTATAGCGACCTTCATCAAAATTTTTCTTTGCATCATCCAAGAATTCTTTTGCCTTTTGCATTCTAAGATTGCAGAGCGCCTTTTTATCTTCAGATGATAATGTCATAGCTGTATTCCTTCATGTATTATATTGTTATAAAATGGGCTGTTGTACTTTTTTTCCAATTCAAAAGCCTTTTCATCTTTAATAACTGGCGTAAATGAAAGATTATATTGCATCTCAATATCCACTATTACAGAAACTATCGCATATTCAATTTCTGGATTCTTGTCCCTTACAACAATAAGCACATCAAAATCCGAAGAGGCGCTAAAATCTCCACGAACCCGTGAGCCAAATGCATACATGCACACAATACGTTCACCAAATTTTTGATGTAACTGTTGGCTAATTTCCTTGAGTACCTGTAGTTCAATTGTTAACATATAAAAATATTATGCCATAGCATTAATTACCAGTAACTATCGCTTAAAAAAATACAACTTAAGCAAATGGCTGTCAATAATAAACTTTTTAAACAAATGAGAATAAACTATATACTGCTAATAGACACACAAACTAATGAAACAGGCGCCAATTGTCATTATTTAAAAAAATACAAAAATATGTCACTGTTAATTCCTAAATGTATTTTTATGTACAAAAATTAATTAATGTACACTCCCGCCGCCGAAGGCGGCGGGAGTGTACAAGTATTTATGTTAAATTATTTTTAAAGAATAAATACTGAAAATATGTTGAAATTTACAAAAATTATAGTATTTTAGTATTATACAATATGTTTAATTAGGGAAACACTATGAATATCACTATAACTGATTCAGCAAAACGAAAGATTATTGAAGCCACAAAAGATACAGATTTTAAACAACCTGCGTTACGCCTGGTTTTTTCAGGTATTGGTTGAGGTGGGCCCCGTTTGGGTTTGGCTCTGGATGAGTCAGATAACACAAAAGATACCATTGTAGTGGCTAACGAAATTCCCGTAATTTACGACAGCGATATAGCCCGCTTTATGGATGCTGATCGCACCATTACGATTGATTTTGTTGAAACACCGTATGGGGCAGGTTTCATGGTTGATACAGGTTCATCCTGCAGATAACATATAAAAGGTAATAGTATGAAAGAAGCAATCTGGTTTTTGATTCTTATGGCTCTGTGGTTTGCATTGAATATTTATATATTCCCAAAATTAGGCATACATACCTGACTATCGCAATCATGCCCTGTGGAACAGAGCATAGATAAAGACCAAAAAAATGATACAAACGATTCAAACAAGCTATGAACAAAGTGAAAACTATACACCCTGCCATTGAAGCGTAAGGAATGTATATCATTATAAGAAATTTTTTAAAATAATCATAAAAATTTATTGAAATATAAAAAGAATGTTGACATTTTTTATTTATAATATTTATGTCATAACTCGATATAATTTTAACAAGAAGTAATGCAGCCTTGAAATGAAAAGTTTATTAATAACAGTAACAATGAATAATAGCTGGTGGTGGTGGACAAAGAAGATGTCCACCTGAAGGGCTATTATTGTATAAATGGAAATTGCAGAAGCCGTGGGTGGACATCAAACCCACGGCTTTTTTATGGGCTTTTATATACAAGCCGTGGGTTTAACCAAAAATCCACGGCTTTTTTATTTTACAGCAAGGAGTAATACAATGTATCCAACATTACAACAATGCAAAAGCCTAAGCAGCACGTATAATAGAATACCCATATACAAGCAGCTTAACATTTCCCATCCCGGGTTACTGCTTTTACTGAAATCGTTTATCAATAACGGTGACTGCATATTTTTTGAAAGTGCCAAACAAAACAAAAAGCAAAGCAGGTTTTCTTTTTTGGGCTTTAATCCGGTACGCACATTCTATTTTTCTCCATCACAAATAAGTATAGGCGATAGCTCTAAAACTACATCAATACCATGCTCTGACCCCTTTGGCTTTATTGATGCATACATTGCAAAATACTCCTCACCGTCTTTCAAGCGTTTTGGCTCGTACAACGGAGGATTGTCAGGCTACTTTTCGTATGACTTAGTTAACTACACTGGCCATTTGCGACAACGCATACAGGAAGACACGCTTCATCCATTAATGGTACTGCACCACATTGACGACTTTATCTGCTACGACAATAAGTATAACACATACTACATTGCAACCTGCCTGTACACTGACACGGGCGATATTGAAACAGAATACTACAAGGCCATTAATAAACTTCATGCGCTGGAAGAAGACA
>Ga0308419_1000274_pt1 | contig 39955 bp, 33 predicted proteins | sample HotsprSampleMS50_FD_203674 | JGI IMG/M metagenome (GOLD analysis project Ga0308419, IMG submission 203674) | Hot spring phototrophic mat microbial communities from Mushroom Spring, Yellowstone National Park, Wyoming, United States - 20090730_MS50 ... | reverse complement strand
AAAACGCTCACGCCGCAATCTCATGGCACAATCCAAACAAGCGATTGGCGCAACGCCCGCCAGCCGAAACTGTCGCAAAAAAGCGACATCAAAAACTCATACACAACCAAACAAGCGATTGGCGCAACGCCCGCCAGCCGAAACTGTCGCAAAAAAGCGACATCAAAAACTCATACACAACCAAACAAGCGATTGGCGCAATGCCCGCCAGCCGAAACTGTCGCAAAAAAGCGACATCAAAAACTTATACACAACCAAACAAGCGAATGGCGCAATGCCCGCCAGCCGAAACTGTTGCAAAAAAGCGACATCAAAAACGCAAAGTGTCGCTAAAAGCAGACACCGCCTTCAAAATTGCGCTCAAATTCAAAGAAAAACGCATTGGCACAGTTTTAGAATATACTTCTACTGAACCCTCACAAAATATGAGGGCTAATTTGTTTAACCACATAAACACAACGAACCATGAAACGGACACTTCTTTTCTTCGCACTCGCTCTGCTGACCACCAGCGTTCTGCTGACAGGATGCAAAAAAGACGAAAACCCCGCTGACGGCGGTAGTGGGGGCGGCAATACACAAACCGGCGCAGGCACCATGAGTGCTAAAATCGACGGTCAAAGCTGGTCCTCTACTTCCATTCCCGGCTCGCCCATTCCCGGTGCGTATGCAGTTTACACCGGCAACCTCCTGACGATCACTGGCTCGCAAGTGCAAGGCACATCTGCCACGTTCCTCAACATCACGATTCTCAACGTAACCGGCACCGGAGAATTTAGACTAGGTTCCGATTCCGGCCAAGGTGCTGGGACATATGGAACATCTGCTAATGAGCAATGGACTACTACAGAAACAGAAACAGGCACTGTGAAAATCACCAAATTCGACACGCAAAACAAAATCGTCTCGGGCACATTCAGCTTCAAATGCAAGAATCCGAATCCGAGCGCAACCCCACAAATCCGCGACATCACGGATGGGCGTTTTGATGTCAAATGGGGCGTGCTTGGGGACAACTAAACAACCCAGAGAGGCACTTGCTTCTCGCAAGTAAGAGCCTTTCTACTTCAACTGATGATGGCAATGAAAAGGATAGGGAGTCTCATTCTGTTCGTTTGGGTGTCGGTCGCCGTGCAAGCGCAACCGTCGGATTTTGGATACAGGTATTGGGGCGGCGGCATTACGCTTGCTCATCAAGACCAGAACTATGCGCGAGGCAACTACGCCTCAAACGCCGGAGCCTACTACGGTGCCGCGCTCAATGCCAGTTACCTTGTGGATATGGCAGACTTTGGACTGAAGCTTGGCACTCATCAAACGCTCGGCATTGTCTATCACGGCAGTATGCAATTTGGTTGGGGCAAAGCAAGTCCATCGGCAAGTGATGCTGATGTGCATTTCTCGAATGCGATTGGCATTGGCTTCCTGAACGAAACGCTCTTCAACGCCACGCTGGGCATTAAAGCACTCGTGCCGTTTGAATTTGATGCACGCTTGCCCGCCACAGGCATTTGGATTAAGCCAACCCTCGACCTTGCCGATTATCACATCGAAGCCGGTTACTTAATGCCGATTGTCTCAAATCCAAATTCGCCTGAGTATGGCGTTTCAGTGGCAGAAATTACTGCTATCAAAAAGATAGACGACTACTTCGGTATCGGCATTCGGTATGAAGTGCGCCAAGCCGCCATTTCAGAGCGCGCCTCGCGTGTCAGCCTGATTGCGATGTTTTAACTATTCCTTGTCACCCATTGCAATCTCTTGCACCCAAAACCATTTTTTCTTTCTATAACCTTAAATGGAGAACAACAACCATGAAAAGACTTGAACTCAAAACCCTGCTGACCCTGCTGCTCATCGTTGCCAGCTCGCTCTTCTATGCGTGCAAAGAAGAGAGTAACCCTGCTGATAACAATGACCCGAACAACGACATTCCTGCTGACCCCGGAGGCAGTGCGCCTGCGCCGACCATCAACAACGTGCGCCCCGCCGCTACCTTCGCGAAAACACAAGGCAACGAAAGCCGCATTCGTATTTCGCTCTTGGGCATCATCAATCCTACTACAGGACAGCCGATTGAATTTACAGGCAATCAAAACCTGTATGTAACCGAAGACAACACGCTCAAAGGCATTAAACTGACGCGCGTGAGTGCCAACAATGCGTTGGGTGTCGACATCGTCTTCACGGTCGACAATTCCGGCTCAATGTTTGAAGAAGCGGATTCTATTGCGGCGAAAATCATTGCGTTTGCCAATACGTTGCAAGCATCAGGCTTGAACTTGCGCGTGGGCTGTGTGGGATACGACGGACCAGTAACGGGTGCGTTGGATTTAACGGCACCTGACAGCTTGCGCGTGTACTTGAATCGTGCTACTGGCACCAGCCGAACAAGAGGCTTTGGAGGAGCAAATGCACAAGCCTTGCAACAAGCGGCGCAAGGACAAAACGCCGGTGTCTTTGGTGAAAACGCGATTGTTGCCATACGCTTCGCCGATTCGCTCTTTGCGTGGCGACAAGGCACACAGCGCATCTACATCAACTTCACCGATGAACCCACCCAGCCGAATCAACGCCCATGGTATTCGACTGATGTGTTCTTAGCGAATTGGAACAACCAACGCGGCACGATTCACACGGTTTGGAGCGGCGGCGATACAACACTCTTCGGAAATGAAGTACCGCTTTCTATCGAGAAACCTTGGCGACTTTCCTTCGGAACAGGCGGCACGCTCAAAGTCATTCGCTCCGATGCTCGCGACCTCGATTTGACCACGCTACCAGTTACTGTTGCGCTTCAAAACAGTTGGCTGGTGGAATTCCGAAGTGCAAATCCGAATGTCCCGCATAACTTGAAAATCACCGTCAAAACCAACACTGCCGACGGCGAGACACGATACGAGAACGTAACCTATTGACACTTACGAAGCACAGGGCGACTGCACAAAGTCGCCCTTTCGTCTTATATTCGCGCCTCAATTCAAAACTGCCTTAAACTATGTTTGACCTTGAACGCGAAAAACTGACCACACTTTCCGAAAGACTCAACCAACTGCGGAGGTTTCTTTGACATCGATAAAAAATTAGAAACCATCGCACACCTTGAAGCCAAAACCACTGCCGACGACTTCTGGAACGACAACACCACCGCACAAAAAATCCTCAAAGAAATCGCTGAACTGAAATCGTGGACAGAGGCTTACAAATCGCTTGAAGCCAAACTAAACGGCGAAAAAGAATCAATGGACGTTGCCGAAGAACTCGGCGAAGAAGGCTACCAAGCCGACGCGCAAAGAAATCTTGAAAAGATTGAAAAGGAAATCGCCTCCCTTGAATTCCGAAATATGCTTTCAGGCGAAGACGATAAGCGCAATGCAATTCTCACGATTCACGCAGGCGCAGGCGGCACCGAAGCGCAAGACTGGGCAGAGATGCTCTACCGAATGTATATGCGTTGGGCAGAACGCAAAGGCTTCAAAGTCTATACCGATGATTACCAAGAAGGCGAAGGTGCCGGCATTAAAACCGCCACGCTCGAAATTCAAGGCGAGTATGCCTACGGCTACTTGAAAGCCGAAAACGGCGTGCATCGCTTGGTGCGCGTCTCGCCTTTTGATGCCAATGCACGTCGGCACACCTCTTTCGCAAGCGTCTTTGCCTATCCCGAAGCCCCGCCTGATGTGGAGATTGATATTCGGAAAGACGATCTGCAAATCGACACCTACCGAAGCGGCGGCAAAGGTGGGCAGAATGTCAATAAAGTCGAAACTGCCGTCCGAATCACCCATATTCCGACAGGCATTGTCGTGGCGTGCCAACAGGAACGCTCGCAGTTCCAAAACAAAGAACGCGCACTCAAAATGCTGCGCTCTCAACTCTACCAAAAACGGCGGGAAGAAGAAGAAGCTAAAAAGCGTGAAATCGAAGGCAAGAAGCGGAAAATCGAGTGGGGGTCGCAAATTCGCAGTTACGTCTTTGATGACCGTCGCGTCAAAGACCATCGCACCAATTACGAACGCTTCGATGTTGAAAACGTCATGGACGGTGATATCGATGATTTCATTGAACGCTACCTGATGGAGTTTGGAGATTGAAGATGAATCGCAGGCATCAAGAAACTGTTGCCGAAGTGGCGCGCCAATGCGCAAAGTTTGGATTCGTTGCCAGTTACGACGGCAATGTGAGCCTGCGTGCCGAGGAAGGCATTTACATCACCGCCACGCGCACGCTCAAAGCCAATGCTTCGCCTGACGACGTCTGCCTCATAAATCTTGAAGGAAAACTCATTGAGGGAAAGCGTCCGCCGTCAACCGAAAGCCTCATGCATCTTTACGTCTACACCCAACGAAGCGATGTGCAAGGCATTGTGCATACGCACCCACCTGCGACGACGGCTTTCGCGGTTGCACGCAAAGCCCTTGACCTTGCCGTCTTCCCCGAAGTGATTTTAGACATCGGTCCTGTGCCGCTTGCCGAATACGCTACGCCCAGCACCGATGAAGTGCCGCGCTCGCTTGCGCCGTTCATCGCTTGGGCTAATGCGATTCTCTTAGCCAATCATGGCGTTGTGGTCATGGGCAATGATATCCACGAAGCCTTGTATCGAACCGAAAAGTTGGAACACGCCGCCCAAACGCTCATCTACGCGCAAACACTCGGCGGCATTGTGCCTCTCACAAAACGCGAAGTGGATTACCTCTACGAAACCCATCAAGACTTTGAACGGCGCGGCATATTCGCCGACTTCCAAGAAAATGGAAACTGCAAGTGCGAAACCGAAAAACTTGTGTGCAAAACATGCGACGAAAAATCTGAACAGGATTTTGTCAGAAGCGTTGCAGAAAAAATCTTAAAGCGACTTTAATCTCAAATGCGTTTGCGCTAAATTCCGATAACTTTATCACCACACTCAAACAGGATTGACAACAATGGCAGTCTCAAAAGCAGATGTAGAATACATTGCCGCACTGGCGCGGCTTTCATTCAGCGATGATGAAAAGGAAGCCATGACGCATGACCTTAATGAGATATTGACCTATGTCGAGAAACTCAATGAACTTGATACCGAAGCCGTTGAGCCGCTCTCAAACATGGGCGATAGAACAAATGTGCTTCGCGAAGACGCGCCGAAAGCCTCAATCTCAACTCAAGACGCGCTCAAAAACGCGCCCGACTCGCAAGACCGATTTTTCAAAGTGCCAAAAGTCATTGGTTGATCATCTAAAACCTAACTGCAATGTCATCTATGAATCGCTTGTCAAAACTTCTCTCGCTCTTCTTGCTCATCACCTCGTCAAGCCTATTTGCGCAAAGCAAAGCCGTCGAGAAAAACATCTCCGATGTTGCCGATGGCGTCGTGCAACTTTCCATCTACAACGGCGACAATCAGCCCTTCAAATCGCTGACAGGACTTGTAGTATCCAAAGACGGTGTTATCGCCACCAGTGCCAGTGCGATTGAGAAAGCCACTTGGATTGGCGTAACAATTGAAAACAAAGAATACTTCGCGACCGATGTGGCAGTGGTTGATGAAACCAACGACATCGCGCTTATTCGCATCAACGCCAGCGGCTTAACACCCGTGAATCTGAACAAAGTTGGCGCAGTTGTTAAGGGCAAAACTGTTTATGAACTCACTTACACGGGCAAAGAAATCGGCTACTCCGAAGGTGAAGCGGGCAAGCCTGAAAAGGTCGGCAAGGCGCGCGTTTTGACGGCATCGTTCAAATGGGCGTTCAATCAAAATGGCGGCGCGTTGCTCAACGCACAAGGCAAATTGGCAGGCATGATTAGCACGAAACTCGGCGGGGCAACGCCAATCGCCAATGTCAAAGTCCTCACAAGAAAACTCAAAAAATTATCCTCTCCGCTCAAAACGCTTGCGCAAACGAAACCCGTTCTCGGTCCCGAAGTCAGAAAAACCTTTTATGCTAACGGCGTGATTCAATCCGAGCGTACCTACCTTCGCGATAAACTCGAAGGCATTTCAAAATTTTATGATGAGCTCGGACGCTTAAAGCGCGAAGAGTTCTACAAGGACAATCTGTTAGATAGTCTCGCCCGCGACTTTTATCCTGATGGCAAAGTCAAAGCCGAAGTGGCTTACCGAGCTGGCAAAAAGCATGGTATTGCCAAAACCTTTAACGAAAATGGCTGGCTGGAAACCGAAGCCACCTTTGAAAACGATGCGCTCGTCGGCTTAATCAAAGGCTATGAGTATTATCCGGGCGGCGAACTCAAAGCCACCTACACCACCACGATTGATGGCGTGCTGACCGGACAAAAACGCATCTACTACCCCGATGGCATGCTTGCCGCCGAAGAAAATTATGCTGTGGGCAAATTAGATGGAATCCGCCGCACCTACTATGACAACGGCTTCTTGGAAAAAGCACAAACGTGGCGCAATGGGTTTCAAGTCGGTGAAGAACGAATCTTTTTCCCCAATGGCAAACGCAAAGAGGAAAATAAGTTCAACGATGCCGGTGTGATGATTGAAAGCAAAGTCTATGACGAGCGCGGCAGAAAAATCGAGGATTTAGATGCAGGCGAAATTGCAGAACGAAATCGCAAACGCGGCGGTAATTAGAAAAGAGAGTTGATAATTGATAGTTAAGAGTTGATAGTTAAGCGTGAATCTGTGCAGTTCAATTTTTCGCAAGTCACTCTCAACTGTTTTGGATTCCTCGCTTTGCTCGGAATGACCAAGAAAGTGTGCAGAATGCGATATAATGACAAGATGAAAACGCGGAATGACAAGGTGAAAGAGGCTCTATTACGGTTGTCATTCTGAACGAAGCGTAGCTAATGAGTAATGAATAATGAGTAATAAGTAATAAGTAATGGGGAGCGAAGTTGTGCTTCTATTCTTCATTCCTTATTGCTCATTCTTCATCAGCGATGGATTCCTCGCTTTGCTCGGAATGACGAAACCTCATCTATCCATTCATTCGTCCAACACAATCTAACGGCTAACATTTGGCTTGTTATGCCAACGACTATCAGCCACCGCGTTCAACGCTGACTTCAACTCTTCTTCGCCGTCAAAGACTTCAAAAGCGATTTCCAAATAAAAGCACGCCGTATTTTTCAGACGATTAAACAGGGCTTCATTGGCTTTTAAGCGGAAGTAATCTTTTTCAGTTGTAACCACAATGTTAATGCCGTGCCGCGTAACTTCGGTGAGAATAAACTCAATATCGGATTCTGTGTAGATGTGGTGGTCAGGAAAGTGTTTTTGATGTTCAACAATTAGCCCGGCATATTGGAGCGTTTCCATAAAATTTTTGCTATCGCCGATGCCTGAAAACGCAAATGCCCACGTCCAAAGAAACGCCTGTGTGCCAAGCGGAATGAGTTCGCCTGAAAAGAAACTGCGAAGTCCAACAATGTGAATCCGCGATTTAACGATGGGTTTCGCAAACGGCGCGAGCGTTTTTTCGAGCGAGGCGAGGTCGGTGTAGCGTGTAACTTTTGAGAGCAGAATCATATCGGCGCGGCGAATGCCGTTAATGGATTCGCGCAGTCGTCCGAGTGGCAAAAGTGCGTCGTCCGCAGGATTTTGTTCGGCGTGAATGACAAGCAAGTTCAAGTTGCGAGCAAGGGCGCGGTGCTGAAAGCCGTCATCAAGCAAAATGACGTCGGGAAGTTGAGAAGAGAATTTTTCCAAGAGAAACTTTACGCCGTCGGCACGTTTTTCAGCGGCGATAACGATTGCCGTTGGGTTGCGCCGCGCGAGCATCAGCGGCTCATCGCCCGCCTCGCTGGCACTGACGCGCACCAAAGAACCATCGCAGACGAGAATGACACCTTTGGTCTTGCGACCGTATCCACGCGAGAGAATCGCCACGCGCTTGCCTTCGCGGTGATAATGCTTGACAATCCAATCGACAAACGGCGTTTTGCCCGCGCCGCCCACCGTTAAATTCCCAACCGAGACCACAGGAATCGGTGATTGAAACGACTTCAAAACCCGCTTGTCAAAAAGCCAGTTGCGAAGTGCGACCGCACCGCCGTAGAGCCAAGACACAAGATAGAGATGCAGGTTCAAGCGCGTTGAAAGGTTTGAGTGAGCGACTCTGTGAAGGCTTTTAGGTTATCTTCCGTTTCAAACTTCGGCACATCAATGCGTGTGAGATGAATTTCCACACGTGAGAACGGCTTTGGAATCTCGAACTTATCCCAACTTTTTTCTAACCGCCATGCCTTTTCAAAAGCGATGTCAATAAAAAGAATCGGGGTTTGCGTTTCAGAGGCAATGCGCACCGAGCCGTATTTGAAGACGTGGCGCGCGCCGCGCGGTCCATCGGGCGTAATCGCAATCGCGTTTCCCTCTCGCAAACAATCTATCATTTCAGATTTAACCACGTCCTTGCCCCGCGAACTTGACCCGCGAATCAGCCCAAAGCCCATCATTTCAAGGGCATTGGCGAGCATCGTGCCATCTTTGGAAAGGCTCACCACCGCATAGCACCGCTTCGGACGAACCAGCGATTTCGCCAAAAGCCACCCCACAAGCATTTTCCCATGCCAAAATGCCACAATGATATTTTTCTGTTCAGAAACGACTCCGTGAATGTGCTTGCGAAGCGTCAAATACAGAAGCCAAATGAGAAGCGGAAGAAGCGTTTTGCTCAAAAGAATTTTCAAAGCAGTCAAACGTTATGAAGCCGTCAGATGTTAGCCTTTCGTTGAGAAATTTCAGAGAACTTACAAAGAGAACTTACAAAGAGAACTTACAAAGAGAACTTACAAAGAGAACTTACAAATATACAGCGCGTTCCGTTAGGTTTTTAGGCGGGGAATGTGTAACTCATAGTGTATCTTTGTATGCGTAATTCGAAAGATTGCAATTTGCAAAAAGTTTGGCGAGCGTTGTAGTTCCCTATGTCATTTCCGGAAATGCTGCCAACTTGCCGACACTGGTTCCGCTTTTAGTTTCAACATTTCTGTTTTCCGAGTTCAAAGTAGTTCAGCAGTAACATTCAGTTCAGTTGTAGGTTGTCTCGCAGATGAAGTTCAAGGAGATGGCTTTTACTGAAAAGGAGTGTCGCAGATGAACGTTGCGCAATTCTTGTTGTTGGACAGAGGGGCTAATGCAAAGATGTTCAACATAACCGTTCAAGATGAGTGCATCATCACAGACTTTCAAAATAGGTTCAGGGCAAATTATCGGCAGAATTATCGGTAGAACAACACTTTCGGTAAAACAAACACTTAAATGAGAGACGAGTTCAGAGACGTTTTTTTCGAGACTGCACATTCGGGCTTGCTCGATGAGCTTGCAAAGACCTTGCCCCAAGCCGCTTCGGGCGTAGTGCATTCGGACGCACCGATTGATTCACTATTGCCCGTCTTGCCGCTTCGAAACACGGTGCTGTTCCCCGATATTGTTATGCCGGTGAGCATCGGACGAAAGAAATCTATTGCTCTGCTCAATTCGCTTGGCGACAAAAAATTCATCGCCTTCGTGACGCAAGCCGATTCCAACATTGATGAGCCGACCGAAGATGACCTGTTTCGATTGGGAACGGTCGGAAGGGTGCTGAAAATCTTGCGCATTCCTGACGGAAGTGCAAACCTGATTGTGCAAGGCGTTAAGCGCGTGCGCTTGGAAAAGTTCACCCAAACCGAGCCGTTTTTCATAGCGGAAACGTCCCTCATTTCGGACGAGGTCAAAGCCTCGCAACTCGATGCCTATTCGCGTTCCATTAAGCAGTTGGCTTCAAAGGTGATTGAACTCTCGCAAAACATTCCAAACGAAGCCAGTTACGCGGTTCAAAACATCGACAATCCAACCTTTCTCATTCACTTCATTTCTTCAAATCTGAATATACCTGCGAGTGAAAAACAAGAATTGCTCGCGCTCGATTCCATTGACGCACGCGCAGAGAAACTCATCGACCTTTTGACGAAAGAAATTCAGGTGCTGGAACTCTCTAACCAGATTCAAACCAAAGTGAAATTGGATATGGATAAAGCCCAGCGCGAATTTTTCCTGCGCCAACAGCTTAAAACCATTCAAACCGAATTGGGTGAATATGACGGGCAAATGCAAGACATGATGAAACTGCGCGACTTGCTTGCCAAAAAGCAACTGCCCGATGACCTTCGCACCCAACTTGACAAAGAAATCGATAAACTCTCGCGCACGCCGCAAGTCTCGCCCGACTATGCCGTTACACGCAATTACCTCGACACGGTGCTCTCGCTGCCTTGGAGCAATTATACCAACGCCAAAATCAACCTTCGCGAAGCCGAGCGCATCTTGAACATCGACCACTACGGACTCGAAAAAGTCAAGAAACGCATTTTGGAATACCTTGCCGTGTTGAAACTCAAATCGAACATGAAAGCCCCGATTTTGTGCTTTGTTGGCCCGCCCGGTGTCGGCAAAACCTCGCTCGGCAAATCCATTGCAAAAGCATTGGGCAGAAGTTTTGTGCGGATTTCACTCGGCGGCGTGCGCGATGAAGCCGAAATTCGCGGACATCGCAAAACCTACATCGGTGCCATGCCCGGTCGCATCATTCAAGGCTTGAAGAAGGCAGGAACCAGCGACCCTGTGTTTATGCTCGACGAAATCGACAAACTCGGCAACGACCATCGCGGCGACCCCAGTTCCGCCTTGCTCGAAGTGCTTGACCCCTCGCAAAATCACTCATTCAGCGACCACTATCTCGAGATTCCTTATGACCTCTCGCGCGTGATGTTCATCGCCACTGCCAATACGCTCGACACCATTCCGCACGCCCTTCGCGACCGAATGGAAGTCATCACCATCAACGGCTACACCGAGTTCGAGAAAATGCACATCGCCAAGCAGTATCTCATTCCGCGCCAAATGGAAGAACACGGCATCAAAGAAGGACAAGTGATTTTTGAAGATGAAGCCATCAGCAAAGTCATCAATTCTTACACCCGTGAAGCAGGCGTGAGAAACTTGGATAGAGAACTTGCAAGCATCTGCCGAAGCATCGCAATGGATATTGCCTTACGCATTGATGAAAATGAAGACAAACCGATTGAGCCGATTCGTGTAACCGTCGATGCACTCAAAAAGTATTTGGGATTGGAAAAATTTTTCCCCGAAGTCGACGAGCCCGTGCTAATTCCGGGCGTTGCCATCGGCTTGGCTTGGACACCCGCCGGCGGCGATATTCTCTTCATTGAATCTGCCGTAACCAAAGGCAACGGACGCTTGATTCTCACAGGGCAACTCGGCGATGTAATGAAAGAATCGGCGCAAGCCGCGCTCTCTTACCTCAAATCATGCGCCGACTACTTCCGCATTCCCGATGAAGCCTTCCGATATTGGGACGTGCACCTGCACATTCCACAAGGCGCAATTCCCAAAGATGGACCTTCCGCCGGCGTTACGATTCTGACCTCATTGGCATCAATTTTTACACAGCGGCGCGTGAAAGGCAAAATCGCCATGACAGGCGAAATCACCCTGCGCGGACACGTGCTTCCCGTCGGCGGTATCAAAGAAAAAGTGCTTGCCGCAAAGCGCGCAGGTATCGCTGAAATTCTACTGCCCGAAAAAAATCGTAACGACGTGTTAGACATTCTCGAAACAAATGGCGACGCCCTCTCTGGAATGACATTCAGTTACTTCGCTGAAATGGACGACCTTATCGACTATGCCCTCGCGCCCATCGCAACCGAAGAAGCCGAACGGCGTTATCGCGGATTAGACCTCACAGACCCGCTCCCACCTCATTCGGAAGAAGAAGAACAAAACGACAAACAGCGCGAACCACTCGCCGCAAAAAAAGGCGATATGATGATTAAGTTCATTTAAGCCATGCTCGCTAAACGTATTATTCCGTGCCTCGATGTCAAAGACGGGCGCGTTGTCAAAGGCATTAACTTTGAATCGCTCAAAGATGCAGGCTCAATTTTAGAACAAGCCCGCTTCTACAACGCCGAACTCGCCGATGAACTCGTCTTTCTCGACATCTCCGCCTCCATTGAATCGCGCCGAACCACGCTCGAAGAAGTCCGAAAAGTCTCCGAAGAAGTCTTCATTCCGCTCACTGTTGGCGGCGGAATCCGAACCTTAGACGATGCTCGACAAGTCTTCCTGCACGGTGCCGATAAAGTCTCGCTCAACACTGCCGCCGTTCAAACGCCCACACTCATCACTGAACTCGCCGAACGCTTTGGCTCGCAAGCCGTTGTGGTCGCTATTGACATCAAGCGCGTGAACCATCACTACGAAGTCTTCACCCATTCAGGCAAAACGCCAACAGGATTAGACGCGCTCGAGTGGGCGCAAAAAGTCGTCGAACTCGGCGCAGGCGAAATTCTGCTCACCAGCATGGATAAAGACGGCACCCAATCGGGCTACGACCTCGAGAGCCTCAAACTCATCTCCACAAGCGTTTCTGTGCCTGTTATCGCTTCGGGCGGCGCAGGAAACTTATCGCACCTCAAAGATGCCTTCACACTCGGCTGTGCGGACGCGGCACTCGCCGCCTCCATCTTCCACTATCGCCAACATAGCATCATCGAAGCCAAACGCTACCTTGCTCATCACGGCATTGAGGTTAGGTTGTAATCTCTATACAAAAACTTTGCGCGCTTCGTGGTGAAAAAAGGAAAAGCCACAAAGAAAAGATAGGAATACACGAAGTTCACGAAAGCCAATCCGCGCAAAATCCGTTTAATCTGTGTTCTCCGTGTGCCATTCTTCACGCTTGCTACTCCGCCAAACTTTTTGCATTATGCCGTCAGAACCTAAACGGAGTGCAAAATGAACACGACAGCATCGCAAAGCGATTTCTCAAATCTCTTCAACATTCTTCACGAACAAAGCAAGGGCGAAAAAGAAGAGGAAGTCAATCTTCACCCACAAACGATGTGTCCCGCCTTTGGCGGATTGCGCGTCATTACACGCATCGACGGCGCGCAAGTCTGCATGGCAACCGATAAAGGCTGTATGTATGGCTTAACCTTCGTTACGCATTTTTACGCCGCAAAAAAATCTATCGTCTCGCCTGAACTGATGTCGCAACAACTTTCAAGCGGCACGATGATTCAGGATATTCGCCACACGCTCGAAGAAATTGCAAAGGATAAATCCATTCGCTTGATTCCAGTGGTGAGTTTGTGCGTCGCGGAAACCGCTGGCATTGCCGAAGAACTCTTGCCGAAGAAAGTCGGAAACGCGGAAGTCGTGCTGGTGCGGATTCCTGCCTATCTCATCAAATCGCACCCCGAAGCCAAAGATATTGCCGTCGAAGCCTTGCTTAAACGCTTTGCTGAAACGCCTTCCGAGAAGCCTAAAAAATCCGTTGCAATTATCGGCGAAATTTTCCCGCTCGATGCCATGATGATTGGACAAGTCTTAGAGCGCATCGGCGTTGAATCGGTGCTGACTTTACCGTCGCAAGCGTTAGAGGATTACAAAGAGGCAGGCAAGGTGAGTTTAGCCGTTGTGCTTCACCCGTTCTATGAGCGCGTGGAGCAATTTTATCGTGAGCGCGGAATAGAAGTTGTAGGCGGAAATCCCGTCGGCGTGAATTCGACTTACAAGTGGATTAAAGCGATTGGCGATGCGTTGGGGCTTGATGAAGCAAAAGTCGAGCAAGTCGCGCAAGAAGAAAAAGCCAAAATCAAAACCGTGATTGATGCGAAGAAATCCAAAGGCACGGTGCTGGTTGCGGGATATGAAGGCAATGAATTTCCGCTCGTGCGCTTGCTCTTGGAAGCAGGTTTCAATGTGCCTTACGCCTCAACCTCAATTGCGCATACCTCGCTTGGCGATGATGACCACAAGTTGCTCACGATGCTTGGCACCGAACTCCGCTACCGCAAAACGCTCGAAGAAGACCGTCGCGCCGTCCTCAAATACAAGCCCGACTTGGTGGTCGGCACAACATCGCTCGATAGTTATGTGAAGGAACTCGGTATTCCTGCTGTCTATTACACCAACATCATTTCGTCGCGTCCGATTTACTTTGCACAAGGCGCAAACACGATGCTCGATTTAATTCAATCGCTCATCAAAAAGCAACCGACGTTTGAGAACATGAAACGCTTTTTTGAAGCCTAAACGATTTCTTCAAGAAAGCCATAAATCACCACATCGCCCCCTTCTAACTGACCCAAAGCGGCAGTTACTTTTCCTAACTTTACCTGACCGTGCTTTGTTGTGTAAATCATCTCCCAACTGATGTATGACTTTTTGCGCATAAGGTCGTTAAGAATTTTTGTGAAACGCACGCTAATATCTTGATGCGGGTTAAGTTCGTGAAGGCTTTGGTGCATCAGCTCCTCCTGTGAATACTTCAACAAGTTGCAAAGTGCGCGATTGGCTTTTAGGAAAGTGCCACCAACTTTCAAAATGCCTGCGGCAATCGGAAGACGCTCCAAAACTTCCTCAAAAGCATTGTAACCTTGTTCCAAAACCTTCAAAAAAGTATCCGACTTGGGTTGCGCAACGCCGTTTGGGTTTCCCGAAAAAAAAGATACTTCAGGTTGAAACACTTTATCGTTGGTGATGGGCTTTTGGCTCCATAGGAGGTGCTGCTGTTCTGCCGCTTTGACTGTCGTCAAAAACTCGGTTTTTCGGAACGGCTTGATAAGGTATCGAAAAACGCGCACCTCATTGACTAATCGTATCGCTACGTCAGCATCTTTTTGTTGTGAGTGCATGATGGCGCAAATTTCAGGATAGGATTCTTTCAACTCCATCAGAAAGTCTACACCGCATTCACCTGCAACGCGAGTATCACAAATCACACAGGCAATTTTGTGAGACTTTAGGACCGCACGCGCCTCATCAAAATTATTGAACGCAAAAATATCGTAGTCTTGCTCAAGCAGGTGTTTCATCGCAGAAAGGTGATTGGGGTTATCATCAAGAATCAAAATGCCCAACTTACCACGTGGTTCTTTTCTGCGCTCCACAAACGCCAAGTCTGCAAACTGATGTCGATGAAAAATGCTCAACGCCAACGAAATCACTTCTCGTAACTTAACCGCGTCCCAAGGTTTTGGGATAAACCTGAACACTTCACCCTGATTGACCGATGAGATAACCGCATCAAGATCGGCGTAGCCTGTAAGCAAAATGCGAATGATGTGTGGGTAGTGGCATTTCACTTCACGCAGGAGTTCAATGCCCTGCATACCGGGCATACGCTGGTCGCTAACTACAATGGCGACATCTGGGTGGGCGTTTAGTTGCAAGAGTGCGTCGGTCGCATTTTCTGCCGTGAGAACATCATAGTCGTGGAAAAGCAATCGAAGGGATTGCAAAATTTGCGGTTGGTCGTCTACAAAGAGAATCTTATCCATGTGTATGTTGATAGATGATTAGGCAATAAGCTCTTTCTTACACACTTCCAGCGGCAGATGCTTCTAATGTAGACTTCAAGGTGTATCAGCGAACATCATCCAAGATATTAGGGATTCTCGAGATGAGTCGATTTTAATGTTAGATTGCTTTTCACGATAAAGCAATTGGAACATTCGAGACGTTCCATAATTCAGCGGAGTTTCGCAAAGAACACCAATTTTTTCAAAACCAAGAGTCTGTTTCCTCAAGAGATGAACGACATCCATCATTTCGGCAAATACGATGTCGCTCTCACCTTGGGTCAAATCAACAAGAAGATGGTAGCCTGAGACTTGTTGCGCCCGAAGTTGGTCATAGAGATTTTTCAATTCAGAAAGGGCAATCTCTTTTGTTACAAGACCGATAAAGATAACCTCGACAATACGTTCATCTTTGTGCACCCGACAAAGCATCAAACAATAAGTGATGAAGGATAAAAGAGTTACGAAAACAAGTGCAAGTTAAAGAGCTTCATCAAGAAATGCAAAGAGGTCATCTATCTGAATGGGCTTTTGCAGAATTCGAATTGCGCCAAGTGCTTCAATATCGCTTCGTGTTTCATTGAGGAGCATTCCTGTCAGAACGGCGAATTTCAAGTCGGGTGATGTGCGTTTCATCTCAATGAGCATTTCTTTGCCTGAAAGGTGGGGCATGTTCAAATCTGTAATCACGAGATCGATGTCAAAAGGGGATTGAAGGAATGCTGAAAGTCCTTCTGTGCCGTTTGACGCGCTGATGACGCGAAAGTTTTTTTCGGTCAGAATATCGGTAAGTAGCTCACGCAGATCGGGCTCGTCCTCGACCAGCAAAATGGTCTTTTCGAGACTCGGCTTTGGGATTGGCTTTTCAACGGCATCAAGGAGCGGAAAGTAGCAGAGAAATGCCGTGCCTTTTCCCACTTCGCTTTCAACCTCAATAAAACTTTGATGGCTTTTGATGACCCCGTGAATGATAGAAAGCCCAAGTCCTGTCCCTTTGCCACTTGGTTTCGTCGTGAAAAATGGTTCAAACATTCGCCGCTTCACTTCGGGCGACATACCGACACCTGTATCCTTCACCTTTACCAAGAGAAACGGGGCATCGAACTTTTTGCCGAACTTTGACTCCATGAATTTGGAGGAGACTTGCGAAATTTCGTAGCGAATTTCCCCACCATTCGGCATCGCGTCGCGTGCGTTAATGCCAAGATTCAGCATGGCTTGATAAATCTGTGTGGAGTCGCCTCTGATTAAATCGTTCTTTGTAAAGACATTGATGTGGAGTTTAATAGTTTTAGGAATCGAGTGACAAAGCATCGATACCACTTGCTCAATGACTTTTTGAACGGAGACGGTCTCCATTTTCGGCTTTTCGTGTCGAGCAAAGGTCAAGAGTTGGCGCGAGATGTTTACGCCGCGCTCTGCCGCTTCTTCAATCGAGGTGAGGTATCGGAGGAAGTCGGGGTTTGAGAGTTTATGCCGTAAAATTCCTGATGCCATTTTGATAATGCCAAGCACATTGTTGAAGTCGTGCGCAATGCCACTCGCAAGCGTGCCGATTGCTTCTAACTTTTGCGCTTGAAGCAGTTGTTCAGTTAAGCGTTCTTTTTCCTGTTGCACGCGCCGCTGTTCAGTAATGTCGGTTGAAACAGTGATGACGCATGGTTTTTCGCTCAAATTCAACTTCTCAACGGTATAACTAAAAATTTTTTTCTTGCCTGAGCGCGTGGTGAATTCAAACTCCAAATTTTCAGCAGGAACGGCTCGCGAAAGGCAGTCGCTGATTTTTGTATAGTGTTCGGGGGACGGTTCAAGATGAAGGTCGTGCAGAGTGCGTCCGATAACCTCATCGCGAGTGAGTTCATAATAGCGTTCAAATTCGCTGTTGACTTCGAGAAGCGTTTGCGTTTCAGCGTGCATAATGCTCAACGCGATGGGAATGCGGTGGAAGATTTTTGCGAACTTATCCACTGAATCGCGTAGCGCAATATCTTTTTCGCGAATGGCGGTGATGTCGGTATGCACACCAAAAATTTTAACCAACTTTCCATCAGCGTTTTTGAGTCCAATCGAGTTACAGATAATCCAACGGTAAGAGCCGTCTTTATGACGCAAGCGGTGCAGGAGTTCAAAGTGTTCGATTTCACCGTGCATCAATTTTTTGACGGTTGTAATTGCGTGTTCAGCATCATCGGGGTGCAAACGAGATTTCCAACTGTCGTATTCATTTGGAAATTCTTGGTCGCTACAACCTAATTGCGCTTTGTAACTTGGTGAAAAAACGATGTCGCTCGATTCTAAATCCATTGTGTAGAAGCCAACTTGCGAGGCGCGAAGCATGAGGTCAATCATCACATTTTTCTCGAGCAGTTCGTTGTGCTTTTTCTTTTCGGCGGTGATGTCGCGGTTAAGGCTGAGAATCGCGGGCTTTCCGTCATACTCGATGAGCGAGCCTTTGCAAAGCATTGTAATTTCCTCGCCGTTCTTGCGAAACTGCACGCTTTCAAAATTGCCAATCTCCTCGCCGCGCAGAAGTCGAGCAATCGCTTCTTCGCCAAGAGGAACGTCTTTCGTAATCTGCTTCATTGAGAGCGAGCGAAATTCAGAGGGTGTGTAGCCGTAAAGGGCGCAAGCCGTTTCGTTGACTTCCAAAACCTGTTCGGAGTGCGGCTCAAAGATGAGAATCGCATCGCCCGCTTTCTGAAAAATTTGGGTCAGCGTCGAACTTGAAGGTCCCTTGTCACCTTGTAAATGCGCAGCAGTCTCGTGTGAGAGATGGGTCTTTTTTTTCATCGTGCTATGTCCTCAACATTTTAAGAGTTTTGAATGCTCTCTTCAGCCACGAATGTGATGCAAGCAGTTCAGTAACTTTGTGTGCGAGAACGCAGGCGCAGAGATACTGACGCAGAGATAATGTATGTAGTGAAAGGGTGTGAGGCAAAGGTAAAAAATGTTATTAAAACCCTACTTTTTTTGAAACCTCACGACCACATTAACAGGGCGGTTGAAAAAGACGTTTGCCGCTTTGTCAAAAAGTTTCCAAAGAGAAAAAGGAAGGAATTGAAGGAAGACATAAGTGCGCAGGAAGAGCAAGACTTTGTTGTTAAACGCCCACCACTCGACTTTTTCCAAATCTATGCCGCGATAAAGTGCCATCAGCCGATGTTCATCAAACGAGTGCAAGTGCGCGTTGACGGGCGTAAGTTGGTGGCAGTGAATACAGAGTTCGTAGCGGAGTTTTTCTTTGTAGGGCGTTGAGAGAATCAGCACGCCGCCTTTCTTGACCACGCGAAAGAGCGAATGAACAAAGGCTTCGGGGTTCGGCACATGCTCAATGACTTCGGAAGCAATCACACAATCAAACGACTCATCATCAAACGGCAAGCGAAACGCATCGCCAACCTTGCCTGTGTGGTTCGGAAAGGGATAACGCGATAAGGCTTTCTCCACATTTTTCGGGGAAATATCCATTGAGCAAACGGAAATGCCCTTCGGACAAAGGCTTGCGGCAACCCACGCTCTTCCACAGCCAACATCTAACACGGACTTTGTGTGGCTCGGCACAACAGAAAGAATCCACTCTGAAAGTCGCCGCTCACTGTGTGCCACAACGGGCGGACGCGCTTCAAAGTAATCGAACTGTTCCGCATCGAGAACATAGTGCTTTTGATAGTCAAAGTTCATGGCTTGCTTGGCGTTTCATCAAGCGCAAAGAGTTGGCGGAGCAAGGCGATTTTTCCCTCAATACTTTCTTCGCTTGGCGTAGGCGATTTCAGGCCTTTGATGGGCAGATGTAAAAACTTGCCAATCAATCGGTCGGCGAGTTGTTCGAGCAATTTGTATTCGCTCTCGCTGACTTTGTTTTTCAAGCGTGCCAGTTCTTGCGATTTAATCGCATTGAATTTTTCCTGCAACGCACGAATGGTTGGCGCAACTTGCAAACTGCTTTGCCATTGCTCAAATGCAATAATCCCTTCAATAATGATTCGCTCAACTTTTGGCAGTTCGGCTCTGCGGGCATCGAGATTTTTTTGGACAATCACTTGCAGGTCATCAACATCTTTGAGAAAGACGTTGTAAAGTGAAGAGGCTTTTCTATCGATGTTGCGAGGCACGCCCAAGTCGAGCAAGAGCATCGTGTTGCGTCGGCGTTTTTGCATGGCGACATCAAGTTCAGACGCTGAAAGAATCTGACCAACCGAGCCAACAGCGGAAATCACAATATCAAACTCATGCAAGCGTTCTTTGAAATAATCGAAGGTGAGAATGTTGCTCGTGCCGAGTTCGCTGGCAAGGGCTTCGGCTTTGGCAAGCGTGCGGTTTGTAATCGAGATTCGGTGCGCTTTTTTTTCAAGCAAGTGTTTGGCGGCAAGTTCGGCGGTTTCGCCCGCGCCAATCAGCAAGACATTTTTTTCGGAAAGGTCAGAAAAGATTTTTTTGGCTAATTCAACGGCGGCATAACTAACGGAAATCGCGCCTTCACAAAACTTTGTTTCACTCTTGACGCGCTTGGCGACATTGAAGGCATCGTGCGCCAATCGGTTCAGAACGGTTTTCGTTGTGCCAAGTTCTGCCGCAATGCGATAGGCATCTTTGACTTGTCCGAGAATTTGCGCTTCGCCCAAAATCATAGAATCTGCCGCAGAAGCCACCGTGAAAAAATGCTTGACTGCACCACAGGCAAATGTGCGAAAGAAATGTTCACGGCGAACTTCTTTTGACATTGAGCGGCGCGAGATGAGAAAGTCAATCAAATACTCCGCCGTTACTTCGGGCAATTTCGGCACGGCGTAAAGCTCCGTGCGATTACACGTGGAAAGAAGCATTGCTTCTGAAACTAATCCATCGCAAAGTTCTTCAAGCAAGTGTTTCGTTTCTTGTTCGCTGAACGAAAAGCGTTCGCGAATATCGAGCGGTGCGGTTTTGTGCGTAATGCCAACGGCGATTAAGTGTATCGCTTCGCTATGTGAATGGTTACTACGGTGCATAGTCTCTTTTTGTTGGAACACGGATTAAACAGATAAAACAGATTGACACGGATTTTTTATTAGACTTACTCCATCAAGAAGTGCTTGATTTATCTTAACCGCAACGCCTTATCCTTGACCTCACCCTGTTTCGGCATTGCCGAAACTTCCCTCTCCTTTTTTGCAAGGAGAGGGACGTCGCACAGCGACAGGGTGAGGTTACACTCCCCGCTCCTTGTGCTTTTTTGAACTATTTTCAGTGTAATAACTCTATTAGTTAAGCAAAGAAATTGACGCATAAAATCTGTGTGTCTATCCGTCAAATCTGTTAAATCCGTGTTCTTCTTCTATGAATGAAAACGAGACGAAAAAAAGTTCAGCACGGTCATGGAAAGAAACGCGAACAAAAATCCTGAAATGAGCATCACTGCCATGCGTTTGCCTTGAAGTGCGAGCCGTTTCTGAAACAAAAGTCCAACACCATAGACTGCCCAAACGATGATTGTGCCAATGAGTTTGAAATCAACGAGTGAGATGTTCGTTTTCGGAATCCAAAGTGCGCCGGCAACAAAGGCTACGGTCAGGAAAAAGAATCCGAACATCACGGCGTTGTAGCTCATTTTTTCAAAGAGTTCAAGATTTGGTAATCGCTCAAACAAAATTCCGAAACGGTTCGACTGAATTTGTTTGAGAAGCAAGAGATATAGGAGGCTGTATATACCCGCAATCGCAATTGCGCTGTAACCAAGCAATGCTGAAACAATATGAAGCGAAAGAATTGGACTGCGGAGCGAGTCGCTGACCGCGCCGACATCATCAATAAACCACGATGAGATGAGTTGAAAAAGGAGTGCAACCGACAGCACGAAAAATCCCGTTTCAATCACGCCAGTTGAAAGCTCAATGAACAGGTAGGTGATAAGGAGCGTAAAGGCAATCACGCTCATGAGTTGAAAGAGCGACGCAATCGGCAAGTAGCCGTTTTCCGCCACGAGCAAATTCAAATAAACAAGGTGAAGAATTGCCGTGAGGAAAAGAAGCGGACGCTTGACAGATGTTGCCCAGTGGAGCTTCCAAAAAAAGTCGGCGCAATAAGAAAAAGTCGCACCGGCGTAGGCGAGCGGAACGGCGATTGAAAAGATGTAAAGCGATACGTCCATTTTTTACTACAAAACTGCCACTACAAAACTGCCCGAAGTTAAGAAATCTTCATAAAACGTTTGTCTCTTGAATTGAGACTGAAACCGTCATGCCGCCGCGCACTTGCAAGATGCCTGTGGTCAAGACGGTGTCGCCTGCGTTTAAGCCGCGAGCAATTTGCACTTCTTTTTCGGTGCGAATGCCAATTTCAACGGGCTGTTCCGCCACTTTGCCATCTCGAATCGTGAAGACCTTTTGACCTTTCAAGTCAGGCACAAGGGCTTCGGAAGGAATCAACAAAGCATCTTTGATTTCTTGCAAGATGAGCTCGACATCAGCGAAAGCCCCTGCGATGAGTTCGCCTTGTTTGTTCGGATAGATGGCGCGAAGTTGAAGCGTGCGCGTGTTCAAATCAATGCGCGGCTCAACGGCATAAACGCTTGCTTCAAACACGTTGGGCGAACTTTGAACGCGGAAGAAGACTTTATCACCCACACGCACTTGCGAGGCATATTTTTCAGGAATAGAGAAATCAAGTTTAATCGGTGTTGAACTTTGAAGTGTAGTGATGCGCGTTGCGGGCGAAACATAACTGCCTTCACTCACATAACGCAAGCCGACTTTACCACTGAACGGGGCGCGAATTTCGGTGCGGTCAAGTTGTGCTTTCAAGACTTCAAGTTGTGCTTTGAGCGTGTTGAGTTCGTTGAGCGCGATGTCGTATTCTTCTTGGCTGGCGGCTTTTTGCGCAAGCAGTTCGCGCTGACGCTGTTCGCGCAGTTCGGCAAGGCGCAGTTGCGATTCAGTCCGTTTCTTTTGTGCTTGCAGTTCATCATCATTGAGTTTCAAAAGCAACTCATTGCGCATAACTCTTGCCCCTTCCTGAAAAAAGATTTTGCTAACTTTGCCCGTGATTTCACTGCGTAAATCCACTTCTTCATTGGCTATCAGCGTGCCTGTGGTATAGACTTTGTTTGCTAAGGTGCGTGGTTTCAGAACAATGCCATCAACCGAGAGCGGCGCATTGAGAGAAAGAGACGCAACGGCGGTTTTCTTTGCGGTGAACACTTTCGGCAACATCAACAGCACCGCAACCGCTAAACAACACAGCCCGATAATGAGGCGCGATTTTTTCATGCGTGTGATAACATTGTTTTTAATTTCATAAACAGAACGGAGGTTAGTTTGTTCCAAAACAAAACAGTCCGCAATTTACTCATTCTTGCCGTTATCGTCGGCGTTTATTTGCTGATTCAATCGCAAAATAAGAAAGACGAAGCACCCACGCCGAGTGAGACAAAAGCACCTACCACACAAAAGCAAGAACCAAAACCCTCACCAACGAAACCGCCAAAATCCTCTTCGACAAAATCTTACTTCGACCTTCACGCGCCACTTGGGATTCCGAAAGATAATGACGACAGCGACGACTACTTAATGGAAAAGCCGCAATACGTGCTTTCCTACAACAATGCACGCGGCGGCGCAAATTGGGTCGCTTGGAACTTGAACGAGAGTTGGTATGGAACCGTTGAGCGCAGACAAGGTCAATTCATCACCGATATGAGTTTGCCCGATGGCTTTCAACGCATTACACACAACGACTACACGGGAAGCGGCTACGACAGAGGACACATGGTTCGCTCCGAAGAACGCACCCGCACACGAGAAGACAACGACGCAACCTTTTTAATGACCAACATTCTGCCGCAAACGCATGACCTTAACGCCGGTCCTTGGCTCTCGCTTGAAACCTACTGCGAAGTCTTAGCCAAAAAGAAAAACCACGAACTTTATCTCATTGCCGGTGGCATCTACGACAAAAATCCTGAATATCTGAAAGGCAAAGGCAACGGGCGCGTTGCCATTCCAAAATCGACTTGGAAAATTGTCGTCGTCTTGGAGCGCGGGCAAGGCTTAGAAAGTGTCAACAAAGAGACTCGTGTCATTGCCGTCAATATGCCGAATGAACAAGGCAAAGAGTTCAAGAAATCAGGTTGGCGGAAATATCTCACCACCGTCGATGAACTCGAACGCCTCACAGGCTACGACTTCCTTTCCAATGTCCCGCCCGATATTCAAGCCGTGATTGAAAGCAAAACCGATTAACTGTGATGTCATTGAACACGAACTCAACAGACTTTGCCGTCGACATTTCGCTCGTGATTCCGCTCTACAACGAAGCCGAATCATTGCCCGAACTCACCGAACAAATTTACGACTCGATTCAAAAGAGCAACTTGCGCGACCTCTTCGGACACTCGCCCACATTTGAAATTCTTTTCATCAACGACGGCTCTACTGACGGCTCCGACAAAGTCATTAAACAGTTGATTGAAAAATATCACGAAGTCAAATTGATTTCGTTTCGGCGCAACTACGGCAAATCCGCCGGACTTGACGCAGGCTTCAAAGTGGCACAAGGCAAGTATGTGATTACGATGGACGCAGACTTGCAAGACAATCCCTACGAAATCGAGCCGCTCATTCGCAAACTCGAAGAAGGCTACGACCTCGTGAGCGGTTGGAAAAAGAAACGCTACGACCCGATTTCAAAAACATTGCCATCAAAACTTTTCAACTTTGTTACAGGCTTGCTCAGCGGCGTGCATATTCACGATTTCAACTGCGGCTTGAAAGCCTATCGGAATGAAGTCGTTAAAGCCGTGCAAGTCTATGGCGAAATGCACCGCTACATTCCCGTGTTGGCAAAGTGGAACGGCTTTCGCGTCTCGGAACTCGCCGTGCAGCATCGCGCACGCAAATATGGATACTCGAAATTCGGATTAAGCCGTTTCTTCAATGGCTTCTTGGATTTGCTCACGGTGATGTTCATTACGAAGTATATGAAACGCCCCATGCACCTTTTCGGTATGCTTGGAATTGTCTGTTTTCTCTTGGGCTTTGTGATTGCGGCGGTGCTTACTTACGGAAAGTATGTGCATGATGAGAGCGTGAGCAATCGTCCGCTCTTAATGCTTGGCGTGTTGCTGATTATTCTTGGCGTGCAATTTTTCTTGGGCGGCTTGCTCGGCGAAATGATTACGAAGAGTTATCTGCAAAGCGAAACGTATTTAATCAAAGAGACGGTGAATGTAGAGCGCGAAAAACTTACGAGTGGCGTGTGAGAACGGCGGCGAAAAATCCATCGGTCTTATCACGGTGCGGAAAGAGTTTGAGATAGGTTTCGTCCTTCAATCGCTCGCAAAGCCTTGTCAAATCAGCGTCTATGCGAATTTCCTTGACGACTTCCGAAGCCGGCAAGAGCGAAAACTGCTGATTGCGTGAAAGAAACGCTTCGACTTGTGCCTCGTTTTCCTCGCGAAAAATTGAGCATGTCGCATAAACCAACCTTCCGCCCGCTTTAAGCAGTGGCGCGTAATCATCTAAAATTTCAGATTGGGTGCGTTTAATTCGGTCAAGCGATTCGGGTGTGAGTCGGCGTTTAAGGTCGGGATTGCGTCGGAGCGTGCCGCTTCCGGTGCAAGGCGCGTCAATCAAGAGGTAATCGACTTTGCCGGTGAATTTTTCACGGAAGCGTTGAAGTTTCTCATCGCTATCCAGCAGTTCCACGTTTTGAAGTGAGGAGCGTTTCAATCGGTCGCGAATGTTGCCGAAGCGTTTGAGAATTTTCTCGTAAGCATAGACTTTCCCTTTGTTTTGCATCAGGGTTGCAAGATGAAGCGTTTTGCCGCCGCCGCCTGCGCACGCATCAAGCGTAATGGTTTTCGGTTTCGGATTGAGAAGCAGTGAAATCAGTTGGCTTCCTTCGTCTTGAATTTCGCACAGTCCTTGCTTGAAGGCTTCTGTGTGGAAAATCGGTCGTCGTCGGTCGCAGAGAAGCGCGTCGGGTGAAAGAGTGCCGAAGGTCGTTGTGATGTTTTCGCAAAGCAATCGCTCTTGCAAGTCTTCTCGTGAAATGAGAAGCGTGTTGGTGCGAAGCGTGAGCGGGGCTTCGCTGTTGAGTGAGGTGTAGAGATGTTCCAACGCTTGCTCTGAAAATTCCGCGCGTAATTTCTCCGTAACCCAATCAGGAAAAGAAAAGCGTTCAGAGAGCGTTTGGCTTTGGCGATGAGAAAGGAAACGCGCGTGCAAATCTGAAAGCGTTTGTTCGGGGAGCAATGTGAGTTCACTTGTTGGAGAAAGTAAATTTTCTTGTGAGCGTTGGGCGAGCGAAAGAAAAATGAGGAGCGCGTAAGTTAAATTGTTGGAGAGTTCGGGCAAGGCGATTCGGATAAAGCGTTCAAGTGAAAGTTCTTGTCGGAGTGTGGTATAGACGGCTTCGCTGATGAATTTTCGGTCGTGCGAGCCAAGATATTTTCGGGCGCGAAGGTAATCGGAAAGAACGACATCGGCGGGGCGAGTATCGGTGCGCACGGCGGTGTAGGCTTCAATGCTGTGCGAAAGCAGCGATTTGAGCGTCATTGAGATGAATCGTCGTGAGTTGAATGCAATCAAGAAAGCGCGAAGATACAACGATACGGGAAAACGATACGCTCACGAGCCACGCGAAGAAAGCACATAGACAAAACAAAAAAGGTCGCAAAGAGCGACCTCTCCTGCTTACAAGTGGCTTGCAAATTGCCTTACGAGCAACCGACGTGATGTTCCGTCGTGCTATCTCGATGGCGAGGCACGCATGGCTTCATCGCTCAACGGCGTGAGTTGCTTGACATTTTGTGCTTGCAACCCTTTGTTGGTTGTAAGCAGTTCAAACTCCACAGGTGCGCCCGGATCGAGCATTTTATACTTCCGCTCCGACGCAATCGCAGAGTAATGAACGAAAATGTCTTCGCCTCCCCCCGGATTAAGAATGAATCCATAGCCCTTCTTGCCGTCGAACCACTTCACTTGACTTTTGTGTGCCATTGACTAAAAACTCCTTTCGGTTTAAGAAAGATTCTTGAAAGAATTGTCGCAGCCGTAAGACTATTGCACACCTTCTTGGGCTACTTTTGCACTGTTAATATAGACGAGAGACATCTCCACACAAGCCAAATTATGCGATGGATACAGACGATAAAGCCGTTTTAACAGCAAGACCTTCGGCATTAAGCAAAATGGAAGGAAGTAGGGGAGCAGAAAAATTTAGAAGCGAAAACTGGTCGTTAGAACAATACTATTGATGGTGAGTGTTTCGCCCACTTGCGCCGAACCTGTGTAAAGGCTTCCGAAAACACTTTGTGTGGTGCGCAGATACGCCACATCGATACTTAATGTTTTGCGAAGCAGAATCCCTGCACCGAAGGTAATGGTTTTGCGCGCGTCGTCGCTTGTCGTTGGTTGTGTGCGTGCGGCATCACGAAATTTCAGCGGCGACATTTGGTAATTATACCCGGCGCGTGCGCGTATTGGCAAAAAGACTGAGCGCAGTTCCGCGCCGAGTGCATAGTCAATCGTTTGTTGAAAATCGGTTTTGAAAATGCGATTGATGTCGGCAAAACTTTCGCCATCGGCGCGATATTCAAGTTGCGTCCAATCGGTGAAGGTGGCTTGGGCAGAAATTGTAAAGTTCGGCTCTTCCAAACTCACGCCGCCTGAAAACACGAACGGTGTGCGCAAGCGATACTCAAACTTGTTTGAAGGCAATCGGTCGGAAAACGAAAGCGGCTGATTCGGTGCAGGTGCAACTTTGAATTGAGACGAGAGCGTTTGCGTGGAAAGTTCGTTGAAGGTTAAGGTCGTTGGCGTTTCAACGGCTAATGCCAAGCGAAAATGGTCGTCAAGCACATACAAGAGCGAGGCTTTGAGATTCCAACCCGTAATGTCGCTTTCAATCGTTTCTTCAAGTGTTAGCGATTGGAATTTTTCATAGCGATTTTGAGCATCGCTCTCGCGGTATGTGCGAATGTAGGAGTAATTGCCGCTTATGATGTTGAGCGTGCCGCCAATAAACAAAGACGGCGCGACTTCTACCGCAGTAGCAATCGCAAAAGAATTTTTCCCGCCATCTTCCAAGAGTTCCGAGTTTTGCAACACATTGCCGCGAATTGGATTCACATACAGTCCGGCTGAATCGTTAAGCAGAAATTGTTCCCAAGCATATGAGGCAAGGTCGCTCAAAATGATGTTGTTGTTGGAATCAAAGCGTGGATTTGAGTTCGCCGCAAGCCCATCTAAAATGCTTTGTGAGGCATTGAAGGCATTGATGGTTTGTGCCCCCGTGAAATTGGCTTGACGGTTATAGCCAAACGCCACCACGAAACTGCCTTGATAAGTCGGGAATGGCATCACGAACCCAAGCGACTGAATCGCTGTGCGGCTGTTAAGTGCGGGTTGCGTCGTGTTGAGATAAGACGCATTGCTGTTGTATTGATAAAAATCAAATCCAAGATTGAACTCCAAGCGTTTGATTTGACCAAGCCCCGCAGGGTTGTAGAAAATCGCGCTGTAATCGTTGGCGATGCCGGTATATGCGCCACCCATGCCGAGTGCGCGTGCGCCAATGCCAAGCCCTTGCTGGCTGAAGCGAATGGCATCAAGTTCGTTTTGTGCAGAGGCGTTGAAAGAAAAGAGGCAAGCAGATAGAATGAGAAAAAAACGAACGCGTTTCATTGTAGGAATTGATGAGGTTCAAGCAAGATGTTATCGTCATATCACAAATCCGTTAGCGAGAACGTCCGCTGTCGCGTTTTTCAGGTTGAGCGGGCGACGCTTGGCTATCGCTTTGTCGACGCGTGGGTTCAGAAGTTGGATTGCTTTCAGTGGTGCGTCGGCGACTGTTGCTGTCATCGTCATTCGAGTTCGTGGTGCGATTGGGGTTCGCTGTTGAGGTTGCAGGTGCGCTTGGTGCAACAGACGGTGCAGGTGCAACAACGGTAGCCGTCGGCGTGGTTGGAGAAGAGAGCCGCAAGCGTCCCGACCCGCGTCGATAACTTTGTCGCCGTCGACGTTCATCGGTGAGTTCTTCGTTGCTGGCAATCGGCGTGCTGTTGTAGAGCCTTGAACTCACGATATAATTATCATACCACCAAGGGTAGAAGTAATAGAAGCCAAAATCGCTTTCAGCGTAGTTGTCGTAGCCGCGCAGTTCCGCGCCGTTAAAGGCATCGGAGCGAACCAAATTGAGTTTGTCCAAACTCGTTTTGTTTTTAACGGCTTTGCTATAAACGGTGTATTTGTCGGTCAAATTCTCATGGCAACTGCCGCACTTGGAAAGCACGGACACTTGTTCCATCAAGAATTTTTTCGAGTCGGGGTCTAACACTTCGACTTCGGGGTGCGTCATTTTGGTAAAGCCACAGCCCGCCCAAAGAAAAAGAAATCCGAAAAAAAATGCGTGTTTCATAGTGTTGAAGCGTTATCGTTGTCGCCGCCCTGATGAGCCCGAAGAGGACGAACCAGAAGAACCCCCACCACGAGACGGTGCAGAAGCGGGTGGCGAACTGCGTTGCGACGGCGAAGAGTATGACGGCGTGCGTCGCTCTCCGCTTGATTGTCGGCGAGACGGAGCCGAGTAAGTTTCCTTTGATTTTCCATCTGATTTTCGCTCAACGGCTCTGTCTGTGCTACTGGGGCGGCTAGCATCGGCAGGTGCGGTATATGAACCGTCGCGCTGTCGACGATTGGACGGTGAAATCGTGCCGCTTTCATTTGAAGTGCCGTAGCGCGTGGTAGAAGGATAAAGCGCATTTCCAGTGTTGCCTGTCAGGCGCGTGCGACCAATGCCCGTCCGACGTGTTCCAAGCGGTTCAGTGGAAGCAACGCCGCCACCGCCCCAATACGGCGGAATGTAGGGGTTCCAGCCCCATCGGTTCCAGCCCCAACCGCCCCAACCGTAATAGACAGGTGCGAAACCATACCACGCCACGACAGGTGTATACCACAACGGATAATCCCAAAATGGGTCATACCAGCCCCACCACGCGCCGCCAAAGCCGTAAATCGTCGGTCGCAGAAAACGGGCGTAATAAGAATCATAATAATTGTTAATCGTAATATTAGCCCCGCTCTCAACCAGTTCTTCAACATCAACTTCAGTCGGTGACGAAATACGCTCAATCGAATTGGTTGTGGCAAACTGCGTGTAACAGCCCGTCGTGAGTATCGACAGTGCCAAAAGCGAAGTCACCAGCAGAAACCCCGAAAAAAAATGCTGAACCCGCATATCAATCACCTCGCTTAACTTTAAGTTGGAATAAAATTCAGAAAAAAAGTCGTTGCAAAAAGCCGTCAAGTTTTCCCCAGTCGTCTATCTCTACTCAACCTTGCAACCCAAGTCTGTTCCCATTAACGAATTCCCTTTAACGAAACATTAGAAGAGAGGTTTAATATACTTAATCTTAAAATGACAATTTTTCAGAATCTTCTGACACAAGCAAGAAGTCTTTACCGCTTCAACCTGACGCAAGTTGGAATAAGTTTCTCAATGAAGGCACGGTGAGGTATTGGCACGGGAGTTGAGTAAGTAATAAGCGAAAACGATTTCAAAAATAGTTTCTCTAAACCAAACCAAATAGGAGGAATCAAGCCATGTTAGTCAAATTCAATCAAAATCCGTTTGCCGCGATTGACCGTGTGTTTGACGATGTTTTCCGTGATGTGATGCCATCGTTCAACACGGGATTCAATCCCAACGCTATGCGTGTTGATATTTCCGAAGATGAAAAAAACATCTACATTGAAGCCGAACTGCCGGGCATGAAGAAAGAAGATGTGAAAGTAACTGTTGAAGATGGTGTGCTGATGATTCGTGGTGAACGCAAGCAAGAAACCGAAGAAAAGAAGAAGAACTATCATCGAGTTGAACGTGTGTATGGCAGCTTCTCGCGTGCCTTCACGCTCGGCGAAAACATCAACAAAGACAACATCGAAGCCAAGTATGAAGATGGGGTGCTTCACCTGACGCTTCCGAAAATGGAGCCCGTGAAAAATGTCAAAGAAATTGCGTTGAAGTAATTTCAGCCGTTGTTTCGGCAAAGTCATGTGGAAGCTCGGGCATCACGCTCGGGCTTCCTTTGTTAAAAAAAGCGAAGGGCTGACATTGAGATTCGTGTTATGACGCGAATAGAATTAAAATTTAAGTTACTTGAAAAACTTAACTTAATAAAAAACTTTGGCGAAAATGGTTAAGTCGGGAACAAAACAAGATGCGAAAGCATTTACAGGCGCAGTTCATAGTTATTCTCCTTTTTCAATGGCGCTTTCGCAGTTTTGTTCATTTTTCTGCGAGAGCGTCTTTTTTATTATCTCGCCGCAGTTTCCGACCGTCCTTGAACGCCAACCATCAAGAGAGCCAAAAACGTTGGAGCCAACAAAAAGGTATTTCAAAGAAGTTTTGGAATCTCCAAAGAATTTGCAGAGTTTAACTAACAATATATTTGTTCACACTAAACCGTCTTACAACCATGGGTAAAATTATTGGAATTGATTTAGGTACGACGAACTCCTGCGTTGCCGTCATGCAAGGCAACGAGCCAGTCGTGATTGCTAACTCGGAAGGCTCACGCACCACGCCGTCCGTTGTGGGTTTCACCAAAACAGGCGAGCGTGTGGTTGGACAGCCGGCAAAACGTCAGGCGATTACCAATCCGAAAAATACCGTCTACTCCATCAAACGCTTCATGGGGCGCAATTACTCGGAAGTTACCGAAGAAATGAAACTCGTTCCATATGAAGTGATTCCCGCAAACAACAGCGTCAAAGTTCGCATTGGTGATAAGGAATATACGCCTCAGGAAATTTCCGCGTTCATTCTGCAAAAGATGAAGCAAACCGCCGAAGATTTTCTCGGTGAAAAAGTAACCGAAGCGGTGATTACCGTTCCTGCGTATTTCAACGATGCACAACGCCAAGCGACCAAAGACGCGGGCAAAATTGCAGGCTTGGAAGTCAAACGCATTTTGAACGAGCCGACAGCGGCGGCACTTGCCTACGGATTGGACAAGAAGAAAGCCAACGAAAAAGTGGCTGTCTTCGACTTGGGCGGCGGCACCTTTGACATCTCCATCTTGGAACTTGGCGATGGTGTCTTTGAAGTCCGCTCCACTGATGGCGACACGCACCTTGGCGGCGACGACTTCGACCAACGCCTCATCGACTATCTTGCTGATGAATTCAAGAAGCAAGAAGGTATTGATTTGCGCAAAGACCCGATGGCACTCCAACGCCTGAAAGAAGCGGCGGAAAAAGCCAAAATCGAGCTCTCTTCACGCACCGATACCGAAGTGAACTTGCCGTTCATTACCGCAACGCAAGACGGACCGAAACACCTTGTCATCAATATCACGCGTGCAAAGTTTGAAGCCCTCTGCGCCGACCTCTTCGACCGCATGCTCGAACCGTGCAAACGTGCAATAAAAAATGCAAAGTTAGATGTCAAGGATATTGATGAAGTCGTGCTGGTTGGCGGCTCAACACGCATTCCGAAAGTGCAAGAGATGGTGAAGCAATTTTTCGGCAAAGAGCCAAACAAGAGCGTCAACCCTGACGAAGTCGTGGCTGTGGGCGCGGCAATTCAAGGCGGCGTGCTCAAAGGCGACATCACCGACGTGCTGCTGCTTGATGTTACACCGCTTTCGCTCGGCATCGAAACACTCGGCGGCGTGATGACCAAACTCATCGAAGCCAATACGACGATTCCAACACGCAAGACCGAAATTTTCTCAACAGCTTCCGACAACCAGTCGTCCGTTGAAATTCACGTCTTGCAAGGCGAGCGACCGATGGCAGTCGATAACAAAACACTTGGTCGATTCAATCTCGACGGTATTCCGCCTGCACCGCGCGGCGTTCCGCAAATCGAAGTTACCTTCGATATCGATGCCAATGGCATTTTGAGCGTTTCGGCAAAAGATAAAGCCACAGGCAAAGAGCAAAAGATTCGCATCGAAGCCAGCGGCAAACTTTCCGATGCCGAAATCCAAAAAATGCGCGAAGATGCCAAAGCCCACGCCGAAGAAGACCGCCGACGCAAAGAAGAAGTCGAAATCAAAAACTCGGCGGACGCGCTCATCTTCTCGACAGAACGCCAACTCAAAGACTTGGGCGACAAACTGCCTGCCGATGACAGCCGCAAAATCAACGACGCACTCAATAAACTGCGCGAAGCGCACAAGAGCGGCACAGCGGCAACCATCAAACCCGCAATGGAAGAACTCTCCAAAGTGTGGCAGGAAGTCTCAACCCGATTGTATCAACAAGCGGGAGACACAAGCAGTGCAAACGGCGATGCTTCCAAAAAGTCAAAAGAAGGCGAAGTCAAAAACGCCGACTTCGAAGTGGTCGATGACAAGTAAGTGAAAGTTATTGTTGAGAGTTAAGAGTGCAAAAGGGTTACAACTTTCAACCCACGCTCTTAACTCTCAACTCTTTATTGAAACACCGATTAGACCGATTGAACAGATGTTGCACGGATTGACGGGGAAGTCGCGTCAGTAGGCATGCTAAGATAGTCTATCATTCCTCACTCTTCATTCTTCATTACTCGTTACTCATTATCTTCAAGCCGAGCGATTTGAGAATCGGTGCATCGGGGCGCAGTTTCCAAAACACGACAAGGCTTACCACACGAAGCACAAACGAGATGAGAAAAATCCAATGATTTCCTGTAATCACATTTACAGGCGTTTGTAGGGAAATGGGTTGAAAGAAGTCTGCCAGTTGTCCGCCAATCAATCCTGACATGAAAAATCCCAAGCCGCTTGAAATGCCAACCCATGCGAAGTAGTAAGCGCGTCCTTTCGGTTTGCTATCGGTGAATTGAATGTTCATAGAGGCGAGGTCGAAGCCTGTCCAAGCCACTGCGCTGTTGAGAGCGTCGAGCCAAACAGGCAGAAGGTTATCGGGTGTGGCAAAAAGCCAAAGAAGCGGGTTCAGCGTAATGAGCGTGCCGCAAATTTTAAGCGTCGTGCTTGAACCGAATCGCTGAGTGAACTTGCCCCAAAACGGATTAAGTGCCACGCGCCCAACCGTTACAATGATGTTGAAGAGTGCCAGTTGCGTGAAGGACATCTGCAAAACGCTAATCATCTGCACCGTGAAAAACACAAGCGCAACGCCTTGCGCAATCGCCCAAAGCAAATTGAAGATAATGACGGGACGAAAATGCGCATCTTGAAGCGGAAGCCATACATCGCGCTGAAACTTACGGTCGGGCGCAGGGTGAAACGGCGGCTCATATTGTTTTTGGAACAGCACAATCGTTATCAATCCGCATAGCGAAGCAATCACGAGCATCACAAGATAGCCATCGGCTTCGTTGCCTTGGGATTTGAAGAGGTCGAGCATGAAGCCAATCGTGTAGGTCGTTATCACATTCACGACTGCCATCAGCGAGAGGCGAAAGCCGAAATAATTACCGCGCAATCGATTTGGAATTAAATCCGTCGCCCACGACATCCATCCCATGCCGAGCATGGTTTCAAAAATTTTCGCGATGAATGTAACGCCAATAAAGACAAGCAGAATCGAGTTTGTGTCGCCGTGCCAAAGAATGCCTGCAATCACCACGAGTAGCCAAGTGAGGCGTGCGCCGATTCCCGTCAAGACGGCAAAGCGTTTGCGATTGCCGTAATGCTCCACGAGATACGCGCCCAAGAGTTGAAAGACTCGAACTAAAAAGCCAATGCCGCCAATGAAGGCAATCACGGGGTTTGAGGCAGAGAGAATCACAGCAAACGCCGTAAGGTAAGTGGTATCGGTGATGACAATGTAAGGATTGGCAAAGATGCCTTCCCACGTGCAAATGATGATGCCCTTACGGCGTTCTGATGACGGTTTATTGGTCAAGGTCGGCGAAAGAATTAAAGATAGACGCGAATCATTCTGCGCCAATCAGGCCAATCGTGCTGTGCGTCGTTCCACACGTCGCATTGATTCCACACGCCTTTATCCCACAACTTTCTTGAAAGTTCTAAGGTGGTCTCGCGGCACGTAGGAATATCCCAAGTGCTGGTAATGAGTTTGAGGTCAATGGCGCGGATTCGTTCAAGGGTATTGTGGTCGTGCATATTGGGAACGAAGTCGAGCGGCGAGTTGAAATAAACATCGTTGTCGTAGTAGCCATCTAAAAAGCCTTTGGTACTGTATCCGCCCGACATAGCGACGAGTTTATTGGCGTGCCAAGGATGTTTGAGCGCGAAGAGTGCGGCAATAAACGCACCAAAACTGGTGCCTGTGAGAATCGTGAAGTGATTGTGATTTTTGTGTCGAATGAGCGGATAGACTTCGTGAATCATGTATTGCTCCCACACATTGTGGCGTTGCATTCGGGCGTTAGGGTGAATGCCGTAGTTATACCAAGTCTCTGACCAAATGCCGTCGACGCAGTAAAGTTGTAGGTATCCGCCGTCAATTTTATCCGCAATCGTATCAATCATTTTGAAATCTTTCCATTCATAAAACCGTGCGTAAGAGGTTGGAAAAACGATGGTCGGCGCGCCGGCGTGTCCGAAAATCATCAGCTCCATATCGCGATGGAGACGGTGGCTATACCACTTGTGGTATTCTACGTGCATAGCAGATTGTGGTTTAGTTTTTTGAAAATGAGCCGCAATCTAACGGTTGCAAGGTGGATTCAAAAATGCTATTGCCCTCTGCCTGTGATGACGACATAAATGGTTGCGAGAATGATTTTGATGTCCATGCCGAAACTCATGTTCTCGATGTAGAAGAGGTCGTATTTGAGGCGGTCGACCATTTCATCGACGTTGGCGGCATAGCCGTATTTGACTTGTCCCCAACTTGTGATGCCGGGCTTGACGCGATGCAGGCGTGTGTAGTGTGGGGCTTGTTTCGTGATTTGCTCGATGAAATACGGTCGTTCAGGGCGAGGACCAACGATGGACATATCGCCAATCAACACATTGAAAAATTGCGGGAACTCATCAATGCGGTATTTGCGGAGAATTTTTCCAAACGGTGTAATGCGGTCATCTTCTTTTTGGGTGAGTTTCGGTCCTGACGCTTCGGCATCGGGGCGCATGGAGCGAAACTTGTAGAGCGTGAAATGTTTGCCATGCAAGCCGACGCGGGTTTGCGAGTAAATCGGAAAGGCTTTGGTATCGAACCAAACCGCAACGGCAATGATGAGCCACAGCGGAAGCCCTACAATCAGAACGATGAGCGAGACCGTAACATCAAAGAGGCGTTTCAAATTGGCCTCAATCGGCGAGAGCAATTTCGGGTCTAAACTGACGAGCGGCATGCCGTAAATCTGCGTTGTTTGTGCCGCACCTGAAACGATTTCATACATATCGGGAAGCATTTTCAAACTTACGCCCTTGCCCTCGCATAGCCCGATAATTTTCAGCAGTTCATCGTGCCGATTGGCTTCCGCCGCAATCACAACGGTTGAGACTTGATGCGATTGAATCAGCGAGGGAATTTCGTCAACAGCTCCAACAACATTTTTCACCGATACGTCTTGTCCGTTTTGATGTTCTTTAATGAACCCAACCACGTTCAAGCCAAGCGCGGGGTGCGCCTCAATATCGGCGGCAAGTTCCCGCGCACGATTGCCTGTTCCCACAATGAGCGCGTTTTTGCGACCAATGCCGCGCATAATACGCTTGCGAATCACCGTTGCATGAAGCACGCGCGCAAACGAAACGCTTGCAATTAAAATCGCCCAATAAAAAAAAATACCGAACCGCGCCCGCGATGTCACTTCAACGCCTGACGATTGTTCGTAGAGGTAATCGTCAATGTAGATGAACAGCGCAAGCACAATCGCGCCCGTTGTAACGGCTTGAAAAACCAGCGAGACTTGTTTGTAGCGCGACACAAATTGCTCAACATCATAAAGTCCAAACAGCCAAAACAGCCCAACCCAAAAGAGCATCAGCGCGAGCATGGGCAAAATCAGCATCGGCACTTGGTCAGTGAATTGCACGAGCGGAATCGCCTCGCGGAATTTGATGTAAAGGAGAAAGGCGAGATTAAGCACCAAGCCGTCGGCGAACAGCGATGTCCAAAGCGTCAAATGGTTTTGTCGGTTCATTGGCAAGTGTATGACGGCTGACCTTCAAAAAAGGTTTAAGAAGCAATTTGTGCGAAAATAATCATCTCTTGGTCTCGATTTCAATCTTCACGATTGAGGTTGGTGCGTGAAGGCATAGAACACGGATTAGACGGATTGAACTGATGTCGCACAGAGTCAGAAAGCAAAGGGCAGGTTTGGAAACGACGCCTACATCAGTCAGCATACAAAAGAGAAAGAAAATTCACTACGAAAGCGTAAGTTGCCGATTCACTATCACAAACGATTTCAGATGAAACCGATTGAATTTACCGAGTTTGAGTTAGAGAACGGATTGCATTGCATCGTTCACGAAAACCACATCGCACCGATTGTCACGCTTGATGTGTGGTATCATGTTGGCTCAAAAAATGAAGCCCCAAACCGCACTGGCTTTGCGCATCTCTTTGAGCATTTGATGTTTCAAGGCTCGAAGCACGTCGGAAAAACAGAGCATTTCAGTTATGTGCAAGAAGCGGGCGGCACGCTCAATGGCTCAACCAATTTTGACCGCACAAATTACTACGAAACGCTTCCCGCCAATCAATTCGATCTTGCGCTGTGGCTGGAAGCCGACCGCATGGCAAGCCTGAATGTGAACGAAGAAAATTTTGAGAATCAGCGAAGCGTCGTCATTGAAGAACGCCGACAACGCTACGACAACGCGCCCTACGGCAGAGTGTATGAAGAACTCCACAAACGCGCCTACATTCATCACCCGTATCGTTGGATTCCGATTGGCTCTATCGCGCATTTGCAAGAGGCAACCGTCGAAGATGCTCAACGCTTCTACAAGACATTTTACGCGCCGAATAATGCAACGCTGGTTGTATCGGGAGATGTATCTGCAAAAGAAGCACGAGAAAAAATTGAGAAGTATTTCGGCGATATTCCGCGCAACGGTGATGTGCCACGACCGAAAAATGAAGACGCGCCGCTCACCGAAGAAATCCGCGACACCTTCTACGACAATATCGAACTGCCTGCCATTTTCATCGCCTATCGCATTTGCAACGCCACATCAAGCGATGCCGATGTGTTAGATGTGATTAGTGCCTTGTTGAGCAACGGACGCAGTTCGCGCCTGTATCGCAACCTCATTCACGAAGAGCGGCTCGCGCAATCGGTTGCAACGCACGCCTCTGCCAATGAACACGATGGGCTGTTTCACATCAGTTTAATTGCGCAACAGGCTACGCCACTTGCCGAACTTGAAAAACGCTTTGATGAAGAGTTGCAAAAAATTGTTGAGGGCAATATCACGGAATACGAATTGGAAAAAGCAAAAAATTCAGCCGAGATGACCCTCACGCGGCGATTTTCAAACAACTTCGGCGTTGCCGATTCACTCGCCTATTTCCACACGTTTTTTGGGAGCGCAAGTGAAATCAACCAAGAAATGAAGCGCGTGGAAAGTGTGTCGTTGGACGATGTTCGACGTGTGGCAAAAAAGTATTTCGGCGAAAAAAAGCGCGTGGTCTTGTATTGGCTTCCGCGCTCAATGAAATTGTCAGGTTAGAGGTTAGAGGTTGAAGGTTGGAGGTTGAAGGTTGGAGGTTGAAGGTTGGAGGTTGAAGCGGATTTTTTGTGAGGGGAACCAAACTCGTTTCACGCAACGCTGAATTTTTCTTACCTTTGTAGGCTTATTTTAAAAAGCCAAATTTGAGAGTAAAAACTCTCGCAGTAAAAACTCGCATCTATGGGCAGTTCTCTTCTCAGTCTCACCATTTTCTTTCCGTTTCTTTTTGCTATTCCGCTTTTGTTTTTCAACCGTGAAAAAGCATCGCTATCAAAATTTTACGCATTAGCAATTTCGCTGTTGGTATTTGTGATGGCGGCATCGCTTCTGATGAACTTTGACCCATCGCAAGGGATTCAGTTTCGCCATGTTGCGCTCGAAGCGTGGCTCGGCGAAGAAACTGACGTGAAATATGTTGTTGGACTTGACGGGCTATCGGTGTTGCTCTTTGCGTTCAGCGCGCTTGTCTTTCCGCTCGTGATTCTCGGCACTTGGACAAGCGTTCAAAAAAATGTCAATGAGCATCTCTTTTTTTTGCTCGTGCTTGAAACGTGCATACTTGGAATTTTCTCTGCGCTTGACCTTTTCCTTTACTACATTTTTTGGGAAGCGATGCTGATTCCGATGTATTTCCTCATTGGCATTTGGGGCGGAGCGAATCGCGCGTTTGCGGCGACAAAATTTTTCGTCTATATGCTCACGGCATCGCTGATTATGCTTGTGGGCATTATCTACATTGGGATTCGCGGCGCAGACCTCAACGGCGGCATCTTTACGACCGATTATCAAAAATTGCTTCAACTCAATTTACCCTTCTCAATTCAAGCGATTTTATTTTGGCTCTTTGCGATTAGTTTTCTTGCCAAAGCCCCGCTTTTTCCGCTTCACACTTGGCTTCCCGAAGTGTATGCTGAATCGCCGGTTTCCGCTGTCGTTACCGGTGTGTTGCTCAAAATGGCAACTTACGCGCTGATTCGCTTCAATGTTGGCTTGTTCCCGCAAGCATCGGCATATTTTTCAACGCTCATTGTGGTGCTGTCCATCATTTCCATCATTTATGGTGCGGCGATTGCCTTTGCTCAAAAAGAAATGCGGCGTGTCTTGGCATATTCTTCCATCAGCCACTTGGGATTTTTAACGCTCGGCATTTTCGCTTTCACCGAAGAGGCGATGCAAGGCGCGATACTGCAAATGGTCAATCACGGGCTTTCCACAGGCTTGCTTTTTATGCTTGTCGGATTTCTCTATGAACGCCGTCAGAGCGATAGGCTTTCGGATTACGGCGGATTGAAAAAAGTGATGCCGCTTGGTGCAATGTTCTTCACGATTGCTATGCTCTCATCGGTGGGACTTCCGGGGCTGAACGGATTTGTGGGTGAGTTTCTCATTCTCATTGGCGCGTTTAAGTCTCCCATTTTGCAAAACGGAACGTATGCCGTGCTGGGTGCAATCGGCGTGATTCTTTCGGCTGTGTATATGCTTCCGATGTTTCAAAAAATCTTTTTGGGGGAATTGAAAAGCGATGAGAATCGGCGCGTCTCGGAGTTGAACCTTCGCGAAAGCGTAGTTGCTGTTGTGTTCGTGATTTTAATTGTATGGATTGGCGTTGCGCCGAGTTCGTTTTTGAAACTCTCTGAAAAAAGCACGGCAAGCGTGATTGAAAAGGTTCAACAGAAGTCATCGCTCACAAGTAAGTAATCTCATTTCAATTTGTCGTTTGTTATGACACTTCACGATTTATTTCTTGCGCTTCCAATCACGTTTGTTACGCTTTGGGCAGTGTTGCTCATCGTGGTTGAAGCGGCGGCAAAACGCGCACAACTCACATTTTCGCTCACAAGCATTGGTTTCCTTGCTTTAATTGCAATAACGCTTGTCACAAATGAGCAAGGCTATGCCTTTGGTGAAATGGTGCGGCTCTCGCCGTATTCGCAATTTGCAAATTTCGTCTTTGCGCTGTCGGGATTACTGGTGATTACACTCTCGCAAAGTTACCTTGCCAAAGAAAACAGTCACTTCGGCGAGTATTCTATCATTGTCTTT
>Ga0308419_1000273_pt1 | contig 39998 bp, 31 predicted proteins | sample HotsprSampleMS50_FD_203674 | JGI IMG/M metagenome (GOLD analysis project Ga0308419, IMG submission 203674) | Hot spring phototrophic mat microbial communities from Mushroom Spring, Yellowstone National Park, Wyoming, United States - 20090730_MS50 ... | reverse complement strand
CAGCGTGTGCGCTTCGACTTGGGTGCCGCTCTCAATGTCATCTTCAAGAAAGAGTTGATTGAGAATATATCATACCAATCGCGTCTGGGCATCTTTGCTCCCTACCGTGAACTTGACCGCATGATTGTGTCGTGGGAAAATCTCCTTGTCCTGAAGGTCAATAAGTACGTCAATGTAACATGGGATGTGCAAGTTTTCTACGATGACCGTGTAGTTGTGCTGCGCAACGATGGTACAACGGGACCTGCCACGCAGTTCAAGAGTGTCTTAGGTGTTGGCATTGTCTACACGTTCTAACTTGGTGTGCGGCTCTGATTGATGCGATTTGGCTATGTCATGGCGCAATTTGGCGCGTAGCTCAGCCAGCTGTGCTATCATTAGCTCTGTGTGTCGCAGGTGATGGGTCAGCTGTTCTTCCATGGCACGTAAGTCTTCATCGGTGCCCTGCGTGTGTGTCTCTATGCGCTTTTTCAGTTCCACGGCGGCGCGTGCTTCACGTAGCTCGGCAAGTTCGCTGGTGATAATGCCAATGAAGAGGTTGAGAAATATCATGGCGCCAAAGAGAATGAAGGTTACAAAGTAAAGGGCAACACCAACTGGACTGTGATGCTTCATCAAATCTTTCATCAAGGCTGCCCAATCATCGAAGGTGACGATGCGAAAGAGTGTCAGCAAGGCACTGGGCAGCGATTCAAACTCTTCACAATCTGCGTGAAAGAAATCCGTGCCCAGCACCGCATAGATGTAGAAATAGAGCACCAGTAACAAAAACACATAAAACAGACTCGGCAGACTATTGAAGAGTGCATTGATGATGATTTGCAGCTCTTGCAATTGCTCAGCAAGTTTGAGAATGCGTAGCACGCGCGCCAGACGCAGCACGGCAAAAAAGTGTGCATGCATGGCTTCTTGCGGGATGATATACGGTAGTGCGCACGCCACTACAATGACCGTATCGAAGATGTTCCAGCCGTCTCTAAAAAATTTGAGCGGGGCTTTGCCATAACTGCCAATTCCGAATAGCAATTCTATGGTGAAGACGGCTAAGACAATTTTATCCAAGGTGTGTAGCAATGCGCCATATTCTTCCTCTATCGCTGGTGAGGTTTCCAAGCCGACAATCAAACCAGCGATCACAATCACGCCGAGCATAATGCGCTCAAAAATCGGTGAGTGATAGATGCGGTAGCAAAAATTATGCTCTTCCATACCGTTTTGTGACATCGTCTTCATAGTTCGTTTGCGCTTGATAGATTTCAGCAAATGTAATCAGATGCGCCAGCCGCTTGTGTGCGCAATTGCACAGTTTTTATGAGGATACGAATTTTGCGCTTAGCCTAAAATGGTGCGGAAGAGCAAGAACAGACTGCCCGAAAGTAGCATAGAAACGGGCAAGGTCAAAACCCAAGCTAGTGCAATTTTCTTGACCACATCGGCTTGAATACCAGATTTCTGCGCCACCATAGTACCTGCTACGCCTGATGAGAGGACATGAGTGGTGCTTACAGGCAGTCCGAGAAATGAAGAGAGTCCGATAGTGCTCATGGCCACCATTTCAGCGGCGGCGCCTTGCGAATACGTCAGATGTGATTTACCAATTTTCTCACCCACTGTTACCACAATGCGTTTCCAGCCAATCATCGTGCCAATGCCCAGCGAGAGGGCAATTGCCATAATGACCCAAGTTGGCGCATATTCTGTGATGTTTCGCAGCACTTTGAGTTTGGCTTTGAGATTCGCCATCGTCTCTTCAGGCAGGTTAAGCTGCTTATTTTTCTCAAGTTTGTTGAACGCATCAGTAACGAGCAAAATGTTTTTGCGAATCTCGAAGCGCTCGTGCTTTGGGATTTCCTCTACGGAAGATTTGCCTGCTAATTTGGCTTGAATGGCATGCAAATTTTCTTTCAGTGTAGCAAAGAGCGAGGGCGCGCTGCTGCTTGTCAGGGTAGCAGGAACTACGAGCTGTGCGGTAGTCTCACGCTGCACCCATGCTTCCAGTTCTTGCGAGATGGCGTGAGCCTCATCAATCTGCGCTTTGCTGTAGTCCATGTTGAGCGCATAGCTTGCTGGCAAGATACCGATGAGAATGAGCATGACCAGTCCTACGCCTTTCTGTCCATCATTGGAGCCGTGTGCAAAACTTACGCCTGTGCAGGTAAAGATGAGAATGGCGCGAATCCACCATGGCGGCGGTGTATCTCCTTCCGGTTCGCGATGCAGGTTAGGATTCGGGGCTAACTTTTTGAGCACCAAGAGCAAGACCGCTGCTAGCGTAAAGCCAGTCAGCGGAGAAATGAGCAGGGATAAGCCAATCTCGCCGGCTTTTGACCAATTGACCCCACTACCAAATACATGACCGGGCAACATTGAGTTGGCTAACCCTACGCCCAGAATTGCACCAATCAGCGTGTGCGAACTTGAAGCGGGAATGCCAAAATACCACGTGCCCACATTCCAAATGACCGCCGCAATCAGCAAGGCTAAGACCATCGCCATACCAGCCCCTGCACCGCTTGAGACTAATAGCTCGACTGGCAAGAGATTGACAATTCCAATCGCCACAGCAATTCCCCCCAAGAAGACCCCACAGAAATTGCAAATCCCTGACCAGACCACCGACGGCACCGGCTTGAGCGATTTGGTGTAAATCACCGTTGCTACTGCATTAGCAGTGTCATGAAATCCATTGACGAACTCAAAGCCACAGGCAATCGCCAGCGCAAGAAACAGTAGCACAATCAAGCCAACTGGCAGTGAACCACTAAAGATTTCAGCCATGGAAGTTTTGAGTTTTTAGATGCCAATCAGATTGAGCAGTCTTGGGATAAGTCATGTATCGCAGCACGGAAGTGTTCTGCACATATTCCCTCGTTCCAAGCATTTTTTGTGCTATTCCGAGCATTTCTCTGATGTCATCCCGAGCGCAACGAGGAATCCAGTGCGTGGATGCTTCACTGCGTTCAGCATGACAAAGCGCAAGATACTTGTATTTGAGGCCTGCAAGTTTTGCGTTTTTTCGGAATTTCTGCAAGGCATTACAAAAAATTTAACAGAAAGGTAATCTTCGCCTTTTGCCAGACTTTTTTACGGCATTGCATGGAGTTTGCGGATGAGCCATTCGGTCGCAAGGAGTACAATAATCAGGATGAGCGTTGGTGCCAGATTAGCTAATTCCATGCTGTGTTGCATTTGGGTTTCAATTGGTTGGAAAGCGGCATCGCGTTTGAGGTCGGTCAGCAGGGTTGCAAAGTTAGCTATCGGGTAGAACTTTCCGCCGCTTTGTGTGGCAATACTGCGCAGGGTTACCGCATCTGCATTCAAGGCTTTGAACTCCAGTCCTGTTTGAGCGACTGAAAAACTGCCATCGGCGACGCCCAGACTGTTTTCGCCTTCGCGTGCTTCTGCTGTGAATGTGTAGTCACCTGCAGGCAATCGTTCGAAAGCCGTGCCATAGACGCCTGCCTCACTGCTGGGTTCAAAGACGGTGGAGTAAGTTTCTTGGGTTTTTGTGTTCTGCACCTTAAGTGAAATGGTGGCTGACGAGATAGGTTGCAAGGCTTCGTCCTGCAAAGTTGCCGAAAAGAGGATGCGTTCAGATTCGTCGAAAATTTTTGCGGCAGGTTCAACTCGGAAGCGGCGTAAGTCCTCTTTGGTGGTTAGCCACTCAATCGTGCCCAGCAAAGTTTGGCGATAGAGCTCACGCACGTCGTTATCTGGCGACAGCCACAATTTCCACAGTTGGATGGCAGTCAGCGTTGCCGTTTTGCGTTCTGCTGACTTGCTGACGGCAAAGAGCACTTTATCGGTGGCTCGTGCTTGAATGCCTAATGTCCACAGCGTGGTGCTGTTTGGCTTTGGTTGAAAGTTAAAGTCAAGATAGCTGACAGGTGGCGCCAGACGGATGGCATTTTCCCACGATGCCGCCAGTGGTCGGAAAATGGAGAATTGTGCGGCTTGTGGTGTTGGTTTTATGGAAGCCAGATTATCTAACACATCGCCTGAAGTCCTGCCGATTTTAACCGCCAGAAACGGCTCAAGCGTTTTGAGACGCACGGGCGCACTCTGAAAGGTCATGAGCGATAGCACAGGCAATTTCGTGTTTTCCAGAAAGGTCTTCACGCGTGCCACAATTGCTTCACTTATCATTGTGTTTGGAAATCCGATGAGTACCACGGCGTCAGCGTCTTTGTGCTGTTCCAAGTTGAGTGCCCCTTCAATGAAGTCATTGCTCCCGCGCTGCGAAAAGAAGATGGCTTCTATGCTTGTGCTGGTTGCCAGTGCATTTCGCACCGCTGAAATTTCAGGGTCGGGCAAGCCAGCGATTACCAAAACCTTTTTCTTTTGCTTTTGCACCTTGATAAAAAAGCTCTGTGAATTGTTGCGTGTTGAGAACTCTCCTTCTAATGGGGAAAGTGAGAGTTGAAATCGTGTCTCCCCGACCTGCTTTGGGATGAGCTCAAACGCCAGCATTTGTTCTGGCGCGGTCAAGGTGATGGTTTTGCGTTCCAAAATTTCTTTTTCACTGCGTAGTGTTGCCGTCAGGGATGCCCCACGAAATCCTTCCTGCGTGATGATGACGGAGATTGGGGTTTTTGCACCGACTACGGTCATTTCGGGGGCGATGACGCGCCGCAGAGCAATATCTCGTTTGATGCTGGTATCGCCCACAAGGGCTGTGTAAATCGGCACTGGGGCTCGTTCTGCCGCATAACTTGGAGTTTCTCCTGCATTGAATTGTCCATCGGAAATGATGAGTGCGGCACTGAATTTTTCTATGGATTTTAAGCGAGATATTTCTTCAACGGCTTTGGAGAGATTGGTTTGCTTCTCCGAAAACGTGAGCGATTCAGGTGGAATGGGCTTAAAGATTGCTCCGAAACCATAGAATTTGATGTTGCCCAAGGCTTTAAGTTCGCTCTCATACTGGCGCAGTGTGGCTCGAACGATGCTATCGCGCCGACTGCTGCCATCTTGAATGGTCATGCTTTCCGAATTATCCACCACGATAGCTAAGGTTGGTGGTTGGATGCGAAGTTCCGTGCGAGTGAGGGCAGGTTCAGTCAGCAAGGATAACACCAAGAAAACGCTCACAGCACGCAATGCCGTTAGAACCATTTTCAGCGTTGGCGAAAGACTGGCGGTGCGATAGGTAAAAATGGCTAAGGCAATCGAGACGAGGAGAAAGAGCAGGAAAAGCCAAACGTTTGTTACACTCAACGAAAGTCCCATGGATGATGTTGGGTTGTGTTTGCTGCGGCGCTCTGGCAGCTATTGACCATCAAGTTAGTGTCTGCAGGTCTTCATGGCAAGGCAGCGCGTGTGGTTTTTGGTACAAATGAGCCCAGTTCTGGCACAGCAAAAATGACCGCAATCACTACGATTTGAATCATGATGAACGGGATGACCCCTTTGTAGATGTCCGTGGTTTGTATTTCTGGCGGGGTTACGCCCTTGAGATAAAACAAGGTAAAGCCAAAAGGCGGGGTAAGGAATGAGGTTTGTAGCATGACTGTAATGAGAATGGCAACCCATACCAGATTCATTTCATACTTTACCAGTAAGGGCGTAATGACAGGGACAAAAATGAAGATGATTTCAATGAAATCAATGAAACAGCCTGCAATGAAAATCCCTGCCAGCACGAACGCCAGAAAGAGCATGGGACTGAGTTTGGCTTGTTCAATCAGGTTGACCATCACGGCATCGCCGCCAATTCCTCTGAAGACCAAGCCAAATGCAGTAGCGCCAATTAAAATGATAAAGACCATGGAGGTTAAAAACGTGGTCTGCTTGCAGGTGTCTACCACGACTTCCCAGGTGAGTTTTCCTTCGAGTGCGGTGAGTAGCATAGCTACGGCAGCCCCAACGGCGGCGGCTTCGGTTGGCGTGGCAATGCCGGCATAGATTGAACCCAAGACAGCCAGCACTAAAAAAACCGGCAAGACAAACGCACGAAAGAGCCGCTGCACCAAGCCTTTACGCCAGAAGGCGTCGAGCTCTTCGGGTGCAATCGGCGGCGCTTCTTTCGGATTGAGTAACACCACCACGAGAATGTAGAGAATATAGCCCAGCACCAAAATGGCGCTTGGAATCAAGGCGGCGGCAAAGAGGTCTCCGACAGAGATGTTCATCACACTACCCAGCAGCACCATGACCACACTTGGTGGAATGAGCTGTCCCAGCGTCCCTGCTGCGGCAATCGTGCCCGTAGCTAAACTCTTGCTAAATCCACGCCGTAGCATGGTGGGCAGACTGAGCAAGCCCATGGTGGTTACGGTGGCGCCTACCACGCCGGTTGTGGCGCCTAAGAGTGCGCCGACAATAATCACCGAGAGCGCCAGTCCGCCGCTTAATCGTCCTAACAGGAGCGCCATCGTGTTGAGCAAGCGTTCCGCAATACCTGACTTTTCCAGCATCACGCCCATGTAGACAAACAGCGGCACAGCAATGAGCACATAGTTATTCATAATGCCATAAATGCGCAGAGGCAAAAGATTGAAGAAATCAAAGCCAAACACTGCCAGACCAAACACAATAGATAAGCCGCCAAGTGTAAATGCCACAGGGAAACCTAACAGCAATAGGGCAAATAGGAGCAGGAAAAGCAGGAGTGTGAGCGCTTCGCTTGACATTATTCTTCGTGTTCTTTTTTTGCCAGTGTTGTGAGATTTTCTATTAGCTGTGCAACACCTTGCAGAAGCAAAAGTCCAGCGCCCACCACAATCATAGATTTAATGACCCAGCGATAGGGTAGCCCGCCAGCATCAGGTGAGGCTTCACCAGAGACAAAGGCGTTGAGCGTGTAAGGTATGGCGGTTGCCAGTATCACGATGCAAAATGGCAGAAGGAAAACTATTGTGCCCATGACATCCGCCAGTGCTTTGCTACGCTTTGAGAATCGTGTATAAAAAATATCGACCCGTACATGCCGGTCGTGCAATAGTGTCCATCCTGCTGCCAGCAAAAACACCATTGAGAACAGATGCCACTCCATTTCATAGAAAAAAGCACTGGTTTTTTTGAGCACATATCTGACCACAACATCAAAACAAACCAGTGCAATCATCAGCAAATTCAGCAGTGCCGCAAATTTGCCTACGGCTTCATTAAGTCGGCTCACTAAGCGCATGTATGCTTCCATATCAGCAAGAGATAGTCATTTCTTGGTTTATGCACTACCCAGAACGATGCCAGTGGAGCTTTGTTTGCCAAACTCCTGCTCGCAAGCTCCTGCTCGCAAGCTATTGAACTTCCAGATACGGGCGGATGGCATCTTCAGATTTTTTGTTCCACTCCACGATATTTTTCTTGAAAGCAAGCATGCTTTCATAGACACGTTTTGCCAGTGGGTCTTTTGCAGTCTCTTCTTCTGCCACTTCCTTAGCCAAGCGTTGCAGTTCTGTCAGCACTTCTTTTGGGAGTTCCCGCACCTGTACTTTTTCTTCGTTGATGAGCTTTTGCAGGTAGGTGTTGTTTTTTGCCTCAAATTCTGCGAGTACCATGACATTTATGTGCGCCGCCGCATCGCTAATAATTTGCTTGAGGTCGTTGGGCAGTGCATCGTATGCTTTCTTGTTGACGATGAGCTCGAAAGCTGTACCCGGTTCATGCCAGCCGGGGTAGTAGTAAAACTTTGCCGCTTTATGCAACCCGAGTTTGTAGTCATGATACGGTCCAATCCATTCCGCCGCATCAATCACGCCGCGTTCCAAGCTGGTGTAGATTTCATTAGCCGCCAGCGTTACTGATGAGCCGCCTGCTTTCGTGATGACCTTGCCGCCCCAGCCCGGAATGCGCATTTTCAGCCCTTTCAAGTCTGCAACGGATTTGATTTCCTTATTGAACCAGCCTGCCATCTGCACACCTGTATTCCCGCACAGAAAGGGCACAACGCCTTGTGGCGCGTAGGCTTCTTCCCAGAGCTCTTTTCCACCACCCCAGTAGTACCATGCGTTAAATTGCTGCGCGTTCATGCCAAAGGGAATTGACGCAAAGAGCGGTGCAGCCGGCACCTTGCCCACCCAGTAGTATGCTGCACTATGCCCCATTTCAGCCGTGCCTTGACTGACCGCGTTGAAAACTTCTAACCCTGGTACTAATTCCCCTGCGCCATAGACTTGAATTTTTAACCTGCCATTCGAGGCACTATCGACATACTGCGCAAAACGCTCGACGCCTTCTCCAATGACTGGGAATTTAGGAGCCCATGATGTTACAAGTTTCCAGCGAAAGGTTTGCGTTGCCGCTTTCTGTCCCTCACCTTTTTGGGTATTACCGCCGCACGAAGCGAGCATTAGCATACATACTAAGCCCAGTAAAAAATTACGCATCATCGTCATAGTTAATTTTTTCTGTTTTAGTGTTTTGTTGATTGCTTTTGTGTGCGCAAAGTTAACAAAGTCTTTCCAAAAATATCATGTAAGCTATTAGCTTACTGATAGCGCAAGGCTTCTACAGGGTCTATGCGCATGGCGCGATAGGCGGGGTAGAGTCCTGCTATCAAACTGATGACCATTGAAAAGATTACGGCACTTAGCATCAGCCATAGTGGGAAATGAAAGAACTCTATCTTCGTGCCCGTCTGCGAGGCAATGTAAAGATTGACCAGCATGTTGATTGCAGCAGTAGCCAGTTTGCCTAACACAATGCCGCCAATGCCGCCAATGAACCCAATAACCACACTCTCGACAAAGAAAATCTTGCGTATGTCACGGTCAGCCGCACCTGTGGCTTTCATGATGCCAATTTCGCGGTAGCGTTCCATGATGGACATAACCATCGTGTTGGTGATGCCCAGCGTGGCAACCACCAGCGCTACCGTGCCAATGACAGCCAGCGCAAACTCAAAGACAATAAAGAGTTTTTTGAACTCCTCAAATTGGTCTGTGAAGCTGGTAGCATTTAGCCCGAGTGTTTCCATTGCCGCTTTCAGCGCCTCGCACTCTTTCTGACTTGTAGCCCGCACAATGATGGCTTGATAGCCTGCACTTTGTTCATTTTTGCGCAAGAGTTCAATGGTGGAAAGAAAATTCAGGCGACTGATTTTTTCAGAGGTTGCAATAGGCATGATTAACCGAAATCCACTGGAGAGTTTTTGAATATCATTGCTCAGCACTCCAACAATGCGAAAGTCATAACTTTTTTCAGCTACTGGCAGTCCCATTCCAAATTGCATCGGGGTAAGTGCCAACTGCATGACCCTTTGTGCATCGAGCGATACAGTGGTCAGCTTGATGTGTTTGCCAAGAGCTTCTTCAGGCGAGCGAATGCCAATGCGTGTCAGCAAAATTTCAGAGACGACAACATCATGACTGCTGTCGCTTTCGAAGAACTTGCCCACTCGGATTTCTCGATAGCCTGCCACATTTGCCATAGCCGCTGGGAGCGCCTCTGTCATGACAACAGTCTCCATGGTATCGAAGGTAACTCGGCTTGGAAAAATAATTTCAGGATAGATGAGCGCATTTGGGGCTATGCTACGGACCATTTCTTTGACTTTTTGCAACACAGAGTCGGTCAAGACGATGGGGTTTTTTATGTCGGGCTGTGCCAAGTTTTTGACTGTGCGTTTAGAGAGTGAAAAAATTGTCGAGAGATCGACGCGTGTGGGTGTAATGCGCACGGTGTTGAAGAGCTCTAAGTCATTGAACTCATCGGAGAAGGTTTTTTGCAGCCCGCTGCCGAAACTTACCATTGCCATCAGTGCAGCCACGCCGATTGAGACGCCCAGAATGGTCAGCAGCGAACGCAATTTTTCGCGCAGTAAGTTGCTGAACGCAAATTTGATAAGGTCGTTGAGGGTCATGATTGCAGATTTGTTAAGGCAGGTTTATGGGCTTCGTCGCATATAATTTCGCCGTCTTTGAGTGTGATAATGCGTGTGGAGAGTTGTTCAGCCAGAATGTGGTCATGCGTAATCATCAGCACGGTTTTGCCCTGCTGGTGAATGTGATGCAAGAGATGCACGATTTCATCGGAGGTGCGAGAGTCCAAGTTGCCTGTCGGTTCATCTGCAAGTAGGAAGTATGGGTCATTGACCAAGGCACGAGCGATAGCCACGCGCTGCTGTTCGCCCCCAGAGAGTTCCACTGGGCGATGATTGTAGCGGTGTGCCAAGCCTACACGTGCCAGCAACTCTTTGGCGCGCGCTTGCCGCTCGGATTGAGCCTTACCGGCAAATAGCATCGGCATCGCCACATTTTCCCATGCGCTCATGGAGGGAATCAGATTAAATGCTTGAAAAATCATGCCGACCATATTGCGCCGATAGTGTGCCAGTTCATCACGACTCATTTGCGAGATAGTTCTGCCAGCCACGATGATTTCACCTGAAGTGGGTCTATCCATGCCACCAATGAGATTGAGCAGTGTAGATTTGCCACTCCCAGACTTGCCAACAATGGCGACAAACTCGCCTTTTGCTACCGTAAAACTGACACCCTGCAACGCTGCAACAGGCACTGCACCAAGACTGTAGATACGACTGACAGCTTGAACCTCAATGAGCGGTCTTTCTGAATTTGACACAAGCGATAGACTGCGCCACTTAAGTTTTTGAATCCTCGATGTGAAAAATTGCGGTAATTTTCTTTCTGAACATTTCCTCAATAGCGTTTGTTCCATAAAAAAACCTCTTGACATACATATATGACCAGAGAACTTATTACTGCTATTAACGCCGTGAAAGCGGCGGGCAAATTTGCACGAAAAAATTTCGGGCAACTTTCTACGGCACATATCAGCCTCAAAGACCGCAACGACTTTGTTACCAAGGTCGATCGTGAATCTGAGGCTATTGCCGCAACAACTATCCGCAAGCGATTTCCATATGATGAAATTCTAGGGGAAGAAGGCACTTTAGAGAAAGGCTCCTCTGGGCGACGCTGGATTATTGACCCGCTTGATGGGACGCTCAATTTCATTCATTCATTAGCCATCTTTTGCATCAGCATCGGCTTGATAGATGAAAAAGGCGACTTGCTGGTCGGCGCTATTTATCAACCCATGACCAAAGAACTTTTCACGGCTGAACGCGGACGTGGCGCCTATCTCAACAACCGCCGTATCCGAGTCACACGTAACTTCCGCAGCGAACGCTTGCTGCTTGCTACTGGCTTTCCCTACAAGGTCTATGAGCATTTGGATAAGTATCTGGCACTATTCAAGGATATTCTGGTCAGCACAGCTGGCATCCGTCGTCCCGGCTCTGCCGCTATTGACCTTGCCTACACGGCTTGCGGTCGCTTTGATGGATTTTGGGAATATGGTCTGAATGCATGGGATATTGCCGCTGGCGCCCTCATTGTTAAAGAAGCAGGTGGGATTGTAACCGACTTCAAAGGCAATAACGACTATCTCAAATCGGGTCATATCATCGCCACCAACGGCAAAATTCACGGTTGGCTGCTCGGCAAGGTGCAAACCTATTTCGGTACCGACTTCGAGTAACACGCCTCATCTCTCTCAATTTGCACTCATGCTCATTACGATGCGACAGCTTGACTCTTACACTCTTGGCACCATCACTTTTCACCCAACTTTCTAGGGCAAGCGCAGTTGCACATTTTTGAAACTCGATAGACTTTTTGTAAGTTTATTGCTACATAATTTTATGTTTGCTTTGCATATGCGCATTCGGCTTGTCCATAAAGTTTGGAGTTTTCTCTTGGTGGCGGTTCTGCTGCTTCCTCACGGGCGTGTATGCCTTGATGAAAACTCTTGCAGTCTCTGCTCATGCTGCACTGCAGAACACTGCGCGCTTTCTTTTTCGGCTCCGCCTTGCTGTGCGTTCTGTGAGAGTGCGGCAACTGAAGCGACGCTCAATGATGCTATTGCCCCTTCTGAGCTGTCACTTCAATTTTTGCGTGCACTTACGCTGTCTACCTGCACGTTAGTTTATCCATCACTGCAGTTTTCTCGCCTTCCCGAGCAGCGTGCAGCACACTTTGCCGCACTTGCATCACAACCGCCCCTCTACCTACGCTGTGAAGTTCTCCTCATTTGATTTCTTTCTCAGCACAGTTTGAGTGCTTGGCGTGCATTGACGCGCCAAAGCGTGCTGATTTCAAATCTTAATTTCTATCAGTATGCGTGTGTTTCTTTTTGCCTTGCTGGTCTTTGGGTTTGCTGGCTGTTCGCTGGGCAACAAAACTGAAAAGCCGTTTAATGAGCTTTGTCCTGTCATGGGTGAAAAAGTCAATCCGAAAGTCAAGACGGTATCCTATACAGGCAAGACTTACGGCTTTTGCTGCAGCGGTTGCGACAAGAAGTTTGCCGCTGACCCGGCAAAATATGCGGCGAACCTAAGTGAAGACGGTAAGGTATTTGTGGGACAAAAATCATCTCATCAATAAAAATTGGAGAACAAAATTATGCGTAAGAGAATGTTGTCGTTTTTCGCTACTGTTATGCTTACACTCGGCTCAAGCCTTGCTTTCTTGCCAGACAGTGAGGCTTTTGCTGATGCAGCGTGCTGCTGTTCAGCTTGCACATATGAGGTTTGCACGAACTGTTGCAGCAGTTGCTGCGATACTGAGCGCTCATGCTGCACCGAGCCAATGGCATGTTGCTGTGAGTAACTGCTGAACCTGCTAAGCAAAAGGGACGCTACAAAGCGTCCCTTTTTTGTTTGACTTCATGCTCCCCCAATTTCGTGCTGTTGAACTTCATTTCTGCACGGCGACGCCTTCTTTACCTTGTTCTACATAGAAGTTGAGCACAGGGTCAATATCTCGCACGGTGAGCTGCGTGCGAATAGGTTTATCGGTGAGCTCTACGGTTTGAAAGAGTATGCCGCTCTGCCGCTCGGCATCATAGCCACTCATGAGCACATATTTGCCCGGTTTGAGTTCCGTGCCCAGTGTTGCGGCATCGAATCTGAACTTGCCTTGCTGATTGGTTTTGATGCCTTTGAGCTTTGGCAGCTGGATAATGAGTGCTTTCAGTACACTGCTTTTATACTTGTTTTTTTCTTTGTAGAAGAGATTGAGCGTATCGTTATACGCCATGAAGGTTTTCTCGAGCGCTTCTGTATTTTTGCCTGCACTGGCAATAGCTTTGCGCAAACTATCAATCATTAGACCCAGACGGTTCTCGACACTGTCAATGCTTTTCATCTCCGCCTTGAATCCTGCACGCCACATCTCCAAACTGCGTGAGACCACACTATCGGAAAGCAAAAAAACGGGATGGTCTATCAAGGTCTTATCATTTGCATTGGCATAACTCATAATGATTTCTCCCTCAATGAACAGCTCTTTTTTAGCACAACTGGTCATCAAGAAAACGGCTATCAAAGGTATGCTCAGCCACATGCGGGTTAAATGTTTACTGTTCTTCATTTTTGTTCCTCTTTTAGACTTGGTTTTATTGGTTTTGCAGATGCCCTTTCCTCATTAGTGAGAAGAAGTACAAGGACAAAGTTACAAAGTTTTGCACGATATGCAGGGGTCTTTTACATGCCTGCCGTTCAAACGTGTTCATGGGCGTTCCTGCTCGCAGTTTCTGCACTTGGATTGATGATGCTCACACATTCTGTAGCAACATGACACTAAAATTCTCTATATTAGAGATTTAAGTATCAAGGCTTTTTATTAACAGTACAAATTTCATAATTAGCGCTTTCAAATGGTCATCAAAAAAGAAATTGATCTCGGACAAGGTAAAATTCTTTGTATTGAAACGGGTAAGTTGGCAAAGCAAGCTGATGGGGCTGCCGTCGTTTCATTAGAAGAGACTATGGTGCTTGCCACTGCAGTTGCAAAGAAAGATGACCCTGTACCCGGACAAGATTTTGTACCGCTCCAAGTTGAATTTCGTGAGAAGTATTCGGCAGCGGGCAAATTTCCGGGCGGTTTTGTCAAGCGCGAAGGTCGCCCCAGTGAGAAAGAAATTCTTTCAGCACGTCTGATTGACCGAGCCTTGCGTCCGCTTTTTCCAGAGGGCTACACCAGCGAAACTCAAGTGATTGTTACCGTTATTTCTTCTGACCAAATCAACGATGGCGATGTCTTGGGCGGCGTAGCGGCTTCTGTCGCACTGATACTCTCCGATATTCCCTTCTATACGCCCATGGCGGAAGTGCGCGTCGGACGCATCGATGGCGAATTTATCATCAACCCAAACACCAAAGAGCTCGAGAAGAGCGACATGGACATCTGCATTGGCGGCACGAAAGATACGATTTGTATGCTTGAGGGCGAGATGCATGAAATCTCTGAACACGATATGCTCGAAGCCATTAAGTTTGGGCATAGCGTCATTAAGAAAATCTGTAAAGCGCAGGAAGAATTGGCACGCGAAGTCGCTAAACCCAAACGCCCTTTCAATCCGATTTTACCACCAGCGGACTTAAAAGACTTTGTCAAATCCCTCTGCTACGAGAAGCTCTACTCCCTTGCTCACGAGGCCCTTCCTAAGGATGTTCGCGCCGAGAAAACCAAGCTCATCTACGATGAAACCCTTGCAACCACACTTGAAAAATACAAAGCGGAAATCACACCTGAAGTGCTTGCGGCCTCGCCTGAAAAAGCCTTGTATCTGAATGAAAAACTTATTCGTCAAGTCATTCACGACTTTGAGCGTGATGCCATGCGCCAAACAATTCTTCAGGACCACGTGCGACTCGATGGACGCGCCCTGACAGATATTCGCCCGATTTCTATTGAGCTGGGTCTTATTCCGCGCTCGCACGGCTCGGCACTCTTTACACGCGGCGAAACTCAAGCGCTGGTCTTTCTCACGCTGGGGACCAAAAAAGATGTTCAACTCATTGACACCCTGACCGAAGACCCTGAAAAGCGCTTCATGCTGCATTACAATTTTCCGCCCTTCTCTGTCGGCGAGATTGGCAGAATGACTGGCGTCGGTCGCCGTGAGATTGGGCACGGCAATTTGGCTGAACGCGCACTCAAAAACATGATTCCCGACGAGAGCACATTTCCCTACACCATGCGTGTCGTTTCCGATATTTTGGAGTCCAATGGGTCGTCATCTATGGCTTCGGTGTGCGGGGGCACACTTGCCATCATGGATGGGGGCGTACCGCTAAAACGCCCTGTTGCTGGCATTGCTATGGGACTGATTAAAGAAGGCGAGCGCTACGCCGTGCTCTCCGATATTCTCGGCAATGAAGATCACTTGGGCGATATGGATTTCAAAGTTGCTGGGACAACTGAAGGGATTACCGCCTGCCAAATGGACATTAAAATCGATGGCTTGGACTATGGTATTCTTGCAGCGGCTTTAGAGCAAGCCCGAGTTGGCAGAATGCATATTTTGCAGGTTATGGCGCAAGCCATCGATAAGCCTCGCCCGACGCTTTCGAAGTATGCACCGCGCCTGACCACCATACAGATTCCTGTCGATGCTATTGGCACTGTGATTGGTAAAGGTGGCGAGACCATTCGCAGTATCACTTCGCAAACCAATACAGAGATTGACATTGCCGATGATGGCACCATTACTATTGCCGCCACAGATAGTGAATCTGCTGAACGTGCTATTGCCATAATCAAAGGCTTAACGGCTGAACCTGAAGAAGGCAATGTCTACAGCGGTGAGGTCAAAGAAGTGCGTGATGAACTGGGCGCAATTGTAGAATTTTTGCCTAAGATTACGGGTCTCTTGCACATTTCTGAAATTTCGCATAAGCGTGTCACCAAAGCCAGTGATGCCCTCAAAGCCGGTGAGAAAGTCTCGGTCAAACTTATTCGTGTGCAGCAAGACCCCAAGACGGGTAAAACAAAATACAGTCTTTCCATGAAAGCCCTCATGCCGCCGCCAGAAGATGCAGTAGAGATGCGTAAGCCGTCGCCACCCAGTAGTCATCGCCGACCGCAGCACAGCGGAAACCGCAGATAAACTTGCTGGACACATCATGGATAAACTCGTTATTCATGGCGGCAAACCCTTGTCTGGTGAAGTCGAAACATCAGGCTCCAAGAATGCCGCATTAGCCCTGATGGCGGCGGCACTCTTACCAGCTTCAGGCAAAACCGTCATTCACCGTGTGCCCGACTTGCGTGATGTGCATACGCTTGCCAATCTGTTGCGCATCATCGGCGCGCGTGTCGACTATGAAGACCACACGCTGACAATTTCTGCGGCAAATGTCTCGCATTTTGAGGCACCATATGAACTTGTAAAAAAAATGCGTGCCTCGATTTACGTTCTTGGTCCTTTGCTGGGTCGCTTTGGGCGCGCCCGCGTCTCATTGCCCGGCGGATGCGCTTTCGGTCCGCGTCCTGTAGACCTGCACATTGAAGCCATGAAACAGCTTGGCGCCTCAATTGAACTCGATGAGGGCTATATTGTTGCCAAAGCCAAGCGCAAGCGGCTGGTCGGTACTAAAATTGCTTTTCCACTGGTCTCTGTGGGTGCAACCGGCAATGCGCTGATGGCGGCAGTGCTTGCCAAAGGCACAACGAAAATCACCAACGCGGCGATTGAGCCTGAAATTACTGCGCTCGCACGCCTTCTTGTCAAAATGGGGGCGAAAATTGATGGCATTGGTACGCCTACGCTTGAAATCGAGGGTGTCGATGAGCTTTATGCGGTGCGCGAACATAACATCTCGGACCGTATCGAAGCCGCTACCTTGCTTGCGGCTGCTGCCATCACACATGGCAGCATCACATTGACCCATGTAAATGCCAATGATATGAAAGCGGTGCTCAAAAAGTTTGAATCCGCTGGCTGTCATATTACTATTGGTGCAGATTGCATTTCGCTTCAAGCTCCAGATGTCCTTCGCCCCACCCATGTTGAAGCCAAACCTTACCCGAAATTTCCGACGGATATGCAAGCCCAATGGTCAGCCTTGATGACACAAGCACAAGGCACTAGCCGCATCACGGACCACGTTTATTTCGAGCGATTCAAACATATTCCTGAACTCAACCGCTTGGGCGCAGAGATTGAACTCAAGAAAAACCGCGCTATTGTTCGCGGCGTGAAAACTTTGCGTGGGGCAAAAGTGATGTCGACTGACCTACGTGCTTCTGCCAGTCTCATTTTGGGGGGACTTGCCGCTAAGGGGAAAACCGAAGTGCTGCGTGTCTATCACCTCGATAGGGGCTACGAGCACATTGAGCAAAAATTGCGTAAGTTAGGTGCACACATCCGTCGCGAGCAGTATGATGAGTTTTCTACCCCCAGTCCGCCCGACGAAGAATGAGCATACACCAAATTGGCTTTTCGTGCAGACCATTGACCGTGCCTAAGATAACCTGAATGCACTACCATGCACTCACCGTATTCTCGCAGTTGTGTAAGACTAAAGAATGCCATTTTCTATGCCTACCATGGCGTTGGCGAAGCCGAACATAAGGTGGGCGCCCGCTATGAAGTGGATGCAGAATTGTATTTTGATTTTTCAGCCGCCGGTCAAACTGACTCCCTTCGCCAGACCGTTGATTATGAGCAGGTGTATGGCAAAATTTCCAAAGTGATTACCTCCCGCAAATTCTACCTCATTGAGGCTGTTGCCAAAAAAATCGCCGACGAACTGATGCAGGATTTCCCCATTTTGGAAGCTGTTCACATCAAAGTGCGCAAGCGCAACCCGCCCGTGGGCGGCGTGTGCGACTTTGCCGAAGCCGACTACTTCCTGCAGCGCCCGAACAACGCCCCATAGGCTTTCTTTTCCAGCAGTGCTGATTTAAGTGTCGTGAATACCCTATCTGTTTCTCTGCTTCGCAGACCTCTGACTTTGTTTTTGATTTTTTAGACTTAACAAAAATTTAATTCCGCAATAATCAAAACTTAATGCGTCAGTTTGGGGTCAAGGCGCTATATTTACGCCCGACTTTTAGACTTTTTAGCTGAAGCCTTTCTCAATAACCAAAATTGATCATCAATGAAACCAAGACACTGCATCACATCCTTGGTGGCACTGATGTTCCTTTCGGCGTTCTCTTCTCCGCTGTGGGGGCAGGGTGTTACCACCTCATCCATGATTGGCATCGTTACAGATTTGAAAGGTGAACCGCTTATCGGCGCCACAGTTATTGCGACACATATGCCCTCTGGCACACGCTACGGCGCGATTACACAAACCGATGGTCGTTACACCATTTTAGGCATGCGTGTCGGCGGTCCCTATCGTGTTACCGCAACTTACGTCGGATATAGCGCCCAGAACATTGACAACGTCTTCCTTTCACTTGGGTCTGCGGCAATGGCAAACTTCAAACTCGCTGAAGAATCTGTAACCACTCAAGAAGTAACCGTTACGGCGGCACGCAACGCTGCCATCAGTCCCGACCGCACAGGCGCTGTAACCAGCATTCCCAGAGAAGCTATCACGACTCTGCCCACCATCAATCGCAACTTTACAGACTTTACCCGTCTAACCCCGCAAGCGCGCGGAAATTCATTTGCTGGTCAAGATAGTCGTTTGAATAACATCACTGTCGATGGCTCCTACTTCAATAACAGTTTCGGTCTGTCTGACCTACCTGGTGGTAGAGCGGGCATTGCTCCTATCAGCTTGGAAGCCCTTGAAGAAGTCAATGTCAGCATCGCACCATATGATGTGCGCCAAGCTGGCTTTGTCGGGGCTGGGATTAACCTTGTGACTCGCCGTGGCACCAACGAATTTCAAGGGTCTGCGTTCTTCAACATCCGCAATCAAGGCTTCTTGGGTCGGCGTGCCGCAGGCTCTGATGTCAGTATCACCGACTTTAGCAATATTCAAGGCGGACTTCGCTTCAGCGGACCGATTATTCAAGATAAGCTCTTCTTTTCAGTAGCCGCCGAGACCGAGCAGAACTCTACGCCTTTTACTTTCCGTCCTCGCCGACCTGGCGAAACGCAAGGCGGAAACATCTCACGCCCTACCTTTAGCCAAATGGATTCGCTGAGCCAATTCTTGCGAAACAACTTTGGCTATGAGACCGGTCCGTTCGAGGGATATTCTTTGCAGCAACCTTCTGGCATTAACTGGTTGATTCGTTTTGACTACAATATCGATGATAACAATAAAGTCAGCCTGCGCTACAATGCTCTGGATTCACGCCGCGATGTATTTTTGAGCAATAGCAGCTCATTAGGCTTTGGCAGTCGTGTGGGCATCAACGCCTTGAGCTATCAGAATTCCAATTACATCCAGTTCGACCGCATTCAATCGGTGATTGCTGAACTGAACTCTACATTTGCAGGGAAGTTTGCCAATCAGGTGATTGCTGGCCTCACTTACCAAAATGAAGACCGTGGTTCACGCGGCACGCTCTTCCCGCTTGTGGAAATTCAAGAGGCTGGGACCACGTTGCTTTCATTTGGCTTTGAGCCTTTCACACCCAGCAACCAGCTGTCCTACACCACGTTCCAGTTCCAAAATAATTTCTCCTACTTTGCAGGCAGCCACACCCTGACAGCAGGAGTGAATCTGAACTACTACAGCTTCCGCAATGTTTTCTTCCCCGGCTCGCAGAGCGTCTATGTCTATAGCTCGCTTGCAGATTGGTATCGCGATGCGGAAGACCAGTTGCGTAATCCTAACCGCACAACTTCACCTGTTACGCTGCGCCGTTTTCAGTATCGTTATTCTGCACTGCCCGGTGGCGCTGAGCCTGTGCAACCCACACGTGTCTGGTATCCGGGTATCTATGTGCAAGACGAATGGCAAGTGCTCAGCAATCTGCGCGTCACAGGCGGCTTACGTGTCGATATTCCTATTTTCGAGAATACCGCTCTTGCCAACCCCATTGTGCCCACACTTGAATTTCGTGATGGCAACGGCAATCGCATTGAATCGCGCACTGACCGCTTGCCAGCGGCTACCCCGCTCTTTTCACCACGCTTGGGTTTCAACTGGAATGTTCTGGAAGATAATAGCCTCCAAGTCCGTGGTGGGACAGGCATCTTCACCGGTCCGCCAGCTTTTGTGTGGATTTCTAACCAAGTGGGGAATAATGGTGTGCTCACAGGCTTCGAGCAACTTGATCGTACCACTGCTCGTCCCTTCAAGCCGGATGTCAATGCCTATCGTCCAGCCAACCCGCAACTTCCTTCTTCTATTGAGCTGGCAACTACTGACCCGAACTTCCGATTCCCGCAAGTTTGGCGTACCAACATCGGTATTGACTATCAACTGCCGCTGGGCATTGTCGCCACCTTCGACGGCATTTACTCACGCACTTTGAGTGGCATCAGCTATATCAATGCTAACCTGCGCCCTGCGACACGTACGTTCGCCGGTCCTGATAACCGTTTGCGTTATGATGGGACGGATGGCAATGCTAACCGCATTAACGCTAACATTGTCAATAATATCGTGCTACAAAACTCTGGCGAAGACTATGCCCTCTCGCTGACGGCACAACTTGAAAAGGCATTCGGAGACAACTGGTTTGCAAAGCTGGCTTATACTTACACCGATGCCTACGCCAACAACAATCCGGGTAGCATTGCTTTTGGCTCTTGGGCGAACAATGCCATTCGCAACAATCCCAACTTGCCCGAACTTAGCTTCTCTTCAGAGGCTGTACCGCACCGCATTCTGGCAAGTGGCAGCTACCGCATCGAGTATGCTGGCTTGGGCGCCACCACCATCTCGCTCTTCTGGTCTGGTAGTCCACAAGGTCGTTTTAGCTATGTCTATGCTGGCGATATGAATCAAGATGGTGTGGTCAACAACGACCTCATCTTCGTGCCAAACCGTGCCAGTGACCTGCGCTTTGAGCAATTCACACAGTCTGGGCGTACCTTCACCGTTGCAGAGCAACAAGCGGCTTTTGATGCCTTCATTGACCAAGACGATTATCTGAAAACCCGTCGTGGCAAGTATGCCGAGCGCAATGGTGCCCTCTTCCCGTGGGTTTTCAGAGCCGACCTTAGTGTCCAGCAAGAGTTTTTCTTGGAGTTAGGCGGCAAGCGCAATACCTTGCAACTGCGTCTTGATGTGTTCAATATTGGGAACTTGCTCAATAGCGAATGGGGTGTCGGCTGGCAGCGTGTTGAGCCCTTCCCGCTCAACTTTGTCAGAGTCGACCCCGATGGCACCCCAGTCTTCAGAATGCGTTTTGTCAATACGCCCAGCGGTCCCGAACTGCTACGCGAATCTTTCCGCCGCACCGCCAGCATCGGCGATGTATGGTCAGCACAGTTCAGCATCCGCTACATCTTCAACTAAAGTTTAGTTCTCTTGCAGAAACCATAAAGGCGTTCCACGGGGTGGAACGCCTTTTTGTTTTCCGCGCTTAGCTCACCTGTGTGTGCAATTCGGTCAGTGCACCAGTTTTGCCATGCAGGATAGCCGTGAGCGTGTCACCGGGTTGCACTTTACCGACGCCTTCAGGCGTGCCCGTGAAAATCAGGTCGCCAGCCTCTAATCCGAAAATGTGTGAGAGATAAGAGATAAGAAAGCTAATGCTAAAGGTCATCTCTCGTGGGTAGCCAAATTGCACACGCTCACCATTTTTTTTCAGCTCAATAGCCATGCTGTCGATTTCCTGCAGTGGAAGTGAGACGAAATCAGAGACTACCGCCGCTGTGCGAAAGCCTTTTGAGAGCAACCATGGCTGACCATTCTTCTTCGCTTGAGTTTGTCTATCGCGCAAGGTCATATCTAAGCCTACCCCAAAGCCTGCCACATAGTCTGCCGCATTCGCTTCACTGACCTCTATGGCACGCCTGCCAATCAACACGACCAACTCGAGTTCGTGGTGCATCTCGCTTGAAATGGGTTCTCCTTTGAAGTGCGGCATTGCGATACTTTCGCCAGATTGAATGAGCGCGCTTGCGGGTTTGGAAAAGATAATTGGCTCTTGCACCGCTGCGGTGTCAGGGAAATTCAGCCCGAGTTTGTCGCGCATTTCTTTAGCATGAGCCTCATAATTTTTGCCGACACAGTAGATTGTGCCCACAGCGATTGTTTTTGATTCTAATGATACACTTGCCATGTTTTGATGAGGTTAAATCTTTGTGAGGATAGGCATTTGGTTAAGAAAAATCCAACTTCAATTCGCTGATTTTCATACGCCCTTATTTTTGTAAAGCCTTGACGAGTTTGTATCTTCCCCAAAACTCTATCTTGCACGAACAAATTGCAAATTCCACGGCAAAGGAGCACTGAATTGTATGGAGAAGGAAAAATTTACCATTGGTATCGAGGAAGAATATCAGATTGTCGACCCGCATACGAGAGAACTCAAAAGCCATATTCAACAAATTCTGGAAGATGGCACACGCATCCTGAAGGAGCATATCAAACCAGAAATGCATCAGTCGGTTGTCGAAGTTGGCACTGGCATTTGTTCAAACATTGAAGAAGCACGTAAAGACCTTGTGGCATTGCGCACGGAGATTGCCAAACTTGCAATTAGCAAAGGTCTGCGCATTGTCGCCGCTTCCACACATCCTTTTTCTGACTGGAAATACCAAGAAATTACTCAACACGAGCGCTATCATGGCTTGGTCAATGACTTGCAAGATATTGCCCGTGCCAATCTCATTTTCGGTTTGCATGTCCACATCGGCATCAAAGACCGTGAGGCGCAAATCGAGGTTATGAACCAAATCCGCTACCTTTTGCCACACATCTTGGCGCTGACCACCAGTTCGCCTTTTTGGCTTGGTCGCCCAACGGGACTTTTTTCGTGGCGGACGCAAGTCTTCAAAAGTTTTCCACGCACGGGTATTCCCGATATTTTTGATTCCTACACAGAGTTTGATGATTATGTCAAACTTCTTGTGCAAACGGGCTGCATTGACAATGGCAAGAAAATTTGGTGGGATGTGCGCCCGCATCCATTCTTTGAGACAATTGAAATTCGTATCTGCGATATTCCCACGCGTGTCGATGAATCCATTGCCGTTGCCGCACTTATTCAAGCAACGGCGAAAACCCTCTACGACCTCTACAAGCGTAACATGCAGTTTCGTCACTACAGCCGTGCGCTAATTGAAGAAAATAAGTTTCTTGCCGCACGCTATGGTCTTACTGGTCAGCTTATTGACTTTAGCAAGAAACAGAAAATTCCTACCGTAGATTTGATTTTGGAATTCTTGCGCTTTGTAGATGATGCCGTCGAAGAACTTGGCTCGCGTAAGGAAATCAATACCATCTATAAGATTTTGGAGCACGGCACTAGCGCCCGCAAGCAATTGCAAGTCTATGAAACCAGTGGCGGCGATGTCAAAGCAGTCGTAGATTTTCTCATCAAAGAAACTCTGCATGGCTTGCCTATTGAAGCGCCATCCATGGTTAGTACCACGACCTAAGTTTTAGGGTCTAAAAGCACACTCTCCAAGAGCTCTTCGCTTGCGTTCACTACGTCCTGCAGCGCAATAGATGCCACTATGCCGTTATGCGCATGCAATACCCTAAATGGCGTAAAGGTAGGATACCATGCCGTTTCGCCTTTGGGCAAGTGGGTTAGAATTAGCATAGGGATGCGCAAGATGTCGGCAAGATGCACGGCGGCAGAATCAGGCGTTATCAAGAGATTTAGGCGTGAAATTACGGCGGCAAAATCTGCAAGGGTTTTGGTCTCATCACATAGCTTTGCACCACTTTGCCGAGAAATCTCTTGAGCAATGTCGCAGTAATTTTTAGCATACAAAATGAGCAGTGCGGCATCGGGTCGTTTCATGCGCAGATATTTTACCAGCTCGATAAAGTTCTGCGTTCCCCAAAATTTGAATGTCTTTGTGCTTGCAGAAATGTTTATGCCAATGACAGCTTGTTCAGGCAAGGTGCATATCTTTTTGATGATGTTTTCGGCAAATGCCTGTGATGTTTCTGGAATAGCGAAGTAGGGTGAGAGTGGCTCATCATCAGGATTGATGTCAAAGAGGTGCAAGATTTCGGCAAGCTGGCGCATCATGCGTTTATTTGCAGGCATTTTTACTTTGGTATCATAGAGAAAGTCATTTTTGCGCTCGAAGCCTGCAATCACCTTTGCATTTGAGCAGAGGCAAATGAGTGTTGAGGTCGAAGAAGCCGAGTGCACCAAGTCCACCACAATATCATAGTGTTCTTTGCGTAACTTGCGTATTGCACTAAGCACATCGAATTTTTTTTGCTTGATGATGTAGCGCTTTTGGATGTGTGGGTTGCCTTCTATTGCAATGGCATTGCGTCGGTCGAGCAAGATGTCAATTGTCATAGCTGGATAGTGGTGCTTGAGTGCGGCAAAAATCGGTGTTGAAATGAGTGCGTCCCCAATTTGATTTTGGCGTAGGAACAGCACTTTTGCCGTGCGAAAATCTACTTGGCGCAGTGATGTCTTGCGGCGCGGTAGCAAGGCACGCAAAAGGAGAATCAAGCCTTGCTGTATTCCATATTCTGTCCATTTTATGGCTTCACTCAATAGATACTTAGGTGTGTATTTGACGGGCACGCGACTCATGGCGTTTGAGTGTAAAGTTGAGTATTGCTTTGTGTTTCAGTCATGAGAGGTGGCACACTGTGTTTCCAGCGGTTATGTAGCCAGAACCATTGTTCAGGATAACGGTAGATATAGGCTTCAATTGCGCGTGTGTATCGCTCTGCAAGTTTGTGTACGTTTTCTTGGCTGTAGGTCAGGTCGTCGGTTGGGATATGCGTGATTTCCAAGCGGTATTTGCCGAAGCCTGTTCGCACGGGCATTGCCAGTAGCATAGGCAAATTGGTGCGAAGCGCAAAGACCGCAGCACCCAAGAACACCGCCGCATGTTGTCCTAAAAATTCGGTGAAATATCCATCGCTGTGTCCCGCTTGGTCGCTGAGTAAGGCTAAGAGTTTGCCCTCACGCAATCGGCGCAAGCCTATGCGCGCCGCATCGTGCATGGGAATCAGTTCATTGCCGCACTCTGTTCGCCATTTGTTTAGCAGTGCATCCAGATATGAATTTGAGAGCGGTTTATAGACGATAGCAATTGGCGCCGCCACCAATGCCCAACACACTGCCATGAGTTCCCAGTTGCCAAAGTGTGCTGATACGATTACGCCACCACGTCCTTTTGAAAAACAAAGGTCTCTTATAAGGCTTACATCTATTTCAAACAGCTCTTCGGCATCATGCTTGGTGCGCAACAGAGGCAAGCGCAAGATTTCCAAGAAATTTATGGCTTGCCCAAGATACATGCGTTGGGCAATTTCGGCACGCTCGTCAGTACTTTTTTCAGGAAAAGCCGCTTGCAAATTTTGCTCAACCAACTTTCTGCGCAGTTTGAGTCTGCTGTAGAGCCATTTGCCCAATCGTTCGGCAAAGGCATATACCTGCTCTTTAGACATGCGTTGCACCAGCGCGGCTACAATACCAATCAGCCGATAGAGAACCCAATCTATGACACGCTTCACAAGCTGTTTCATTTGTCGTTTTATGGATTGTAACTATGCTCAGCACATCGCCCTTTGCCAGCCGCATCATCTTCAAACGTTTTATCAGAAGAACACGATACATTTGTATTTTCAAGCCGCACACAACTTTTTGATTAAGCGCTAACTTTGCGCTTGCAAATTTACAGCAAATCTTTTCGCAAAACTGCATGATGGATTTACACAGCGCCATTTTGCCACTTGATTATGCCAAACAATTGGTTTATCGCACTCAACAACTTGGCAAGACAGTGGTTTTCACCAATGGCTGCTTCGACATTCTGCATGCTGGGCATGTGCAGTATCTTGAGAAAGCTAAGGCGCTTGGCGATATGCTAATTGTTGCCATCAACAGCGATGCATCGGTGCGCCGACTCAAAGGTGCTTTGCGTCCGATAAACTCGGAGCAAGATCGTGCGTATATTCTAAGCCGTCTCAAGCCCGTAGATGCCGTTGTCATCTTTGATGAAGATACCCCTCTGCGCGTGATTGAAACACTGTTGCCTGATGTTTTGGTCAAAGGTAGTGATTGGGCTGTGGAGCATATCGTTGGCAGAGAGGTTGTTGAGGCTCACGGCGGAGCAGTGCGTACGATTGATTTCTTAGACGGTCGCTCCACCAGTGGCACGATTGAGAAAATCTTGAAGGCATACCGAAATTCTTGAACATGTGATGAAATTAGGCGATAAGATAGTCTTACTCTTAGCCCTCATTGCCAAGTGGTTGTATCGTCTCACTTTTTTTGTTTTCCGTAATGCTTTCTACTTGGTGCTTTTCCTGTGCATGGCTGCTGCAGCATTCTTCGGCTATGCTCAAACCGAACATGGTAAAGCATTTTTGAAAGAAAAAACTCTTGCCCTCTTTGCTGAAAATTTTAACGGTCGGCTGGCTTTTCATGAAGTCTTGCTGCATTTTCCTAATCAACTGACGATAGATAACATCAAGGTCTATGTGGCACAAGATAGTGTGCCAAGCCTTGCGGCAGACCAGCTTGCTATTGACTTCGATGCCGATGTGTTGTATGATGGTCTTTTGAATGGCTTTGTAGACCGCATTCACTTTCGGCGCATTTTTCTGCGCAATTTCTTCGTGCGCCTCAATGAAGATACAACTGGCAATTTTTCCATCTTCAATCTTCTCAAGTCAGGACCTGAAACTCCTGCCGACACTGCCGAAAGCACTCTGCCAAAACTCATTTTTGATGAAATCGCTCTGGATTCAGCTCAAATCATTTGGCTTCGTGCACGCGCCGCACCAGTAGTGCCCGACTCCATTTTCTATGACAGTTGGAATATCACCAACCTCAACTTGCTCTGCTATTTTGAATACAGTAACGAGATTCTTTCTCTCATCCTACGCCGACTGCAGTTTGAAGAGCCTTACAAAAATCTGCTCTTGCGCCATGCTTCGGGCTTCTTTATGGTCACGAACGAACGAGTGGAAGTTTTGGGGTTAAGAGTAGAAACCGCATCTTCGCGCCTTGCTTGCCATGCTTCGCTTAGCAGTATCAATATTTTTGCACCGATTACACAAGCCGCTATTGAAAAAACTCGTTTCATGATTGATTTAGATGCTTCGTGCATTGTGCCTATGGAGTTTCAGGCAATTGTTCCTGATGTGCCTCTGCCAAAAGGTGAATTTGGTGCCTTGATTGAGGCACGCGGTTGGCTCAATAACTTTACGCTCTCGCCAAGTTATGTACGCACGCCGCAAAGTTTGCTCAATCTCTCTGGTGAAGTGGTCGGCATCACCTCACTTGAATCGCTGTGGATAAACATTCTCGTTCGTGACTCCTATCTCTCTGTGCCTGAATTGTCCGAGCTCCTGCAGATGGAAAGTCTCAAGCCCTATCAGGGCTTAGGCATTGTTGAGCTTGAGGGTCGATACCGCGGCACTGCGGATAATTTCAAAGCCGAACTTGCGGCAGTTTCTGGTGCAGGCATTCTTAACGCCAATTTAGAGATGAGTTTTAGACCGGGTTACCCTGTTCGCTACATCGGCGATGTGAGCTTGCAGCATCTCAATCTTGCTACGGTGCTGGGTGATTCTTCCATGCAGAGCAACATCAATTTCAGCGGCGAAGTTGTCGGTGAAGGCACGGATTTTTTACGGTTGCGCGATGTCAATACGCGCATCAATGGTAGGTTAGACTCTTCTTCATTTGGGTCTCGCCATATTTCTTCGGCTACACTTAACCTGAACGCCGCCCAGCAGAAAGCCGTGGGTGAACTGCGCATTCGCTCTGGGGAACAGGAACTGCGCTTCAATGGTGAACTGGATTTGCGCCACAAAGAACCGCATTACAAGGGTCGCGCCGAGCTGGAGCAAGTTGACCTCAGTCAGTGGGTTGACGACGATAGCCTCACCACATCTCTAAACATGACTTGTGAGTTAGATGGTGAAAGTTTTGACCTCAGCAAAATTAGCGGCAACTTCAAAATCACTTTTGATTCGTCACGTGTAGGCAAGCTCTACATTCTTTCAGGCACAGAAGCCTCGCTGTCTCTTTCCCAAAGCGATAGCCTTTCGCGCATTTCTTTAGAGAGCGATGTTGTCAATTTTGAAGCCGAAGGTCAGTTCAACCTTTCTACACTGCTGAAGTTGCTGTCCTTGCAGAGTGCTGTGGTCAATGAGGAAATTCTCAAGAATAACATTTTCCGCAGTCCCGTCCAGCAAAAGCGCTATGAGCGCATCATGACTCGCTCAGATAAGCTTTTCAGGGATTTGCAGAAAAGCTCGCGCCGCAGCCGTATGCCCACTGAAGCAGAAGAAGGCAGCATCACCGATTCCTTGCTTGCTCTTCCCAGCCTTCAGGTTCGCTACAAACTTCGCTTCAAGAGCCTTTCAGATATTACGCTGGTGCTGCAATCTGGATACTTCAATGCGATTGGCGAGCTTTCGGGCTACTTGGAGAGCCAACCGAACGCTTGCCATCTTAGCGCAAATTTAACGGTTGATTCTCTACGCTTTTCCAACATTCTTGCCGCACGCACACTAAGTGTTTCACTCGACTATGTCGATAGTCTGGCGACCGATTCTTCTCAAGCTCGCACCTTTCATGAACTTAGTGGTACGCTCAATGCCAGCGTCTTTCGCATGAAAGCTGGCAACCAGCGTTTTGTTAAAACGTCTCTGCGCGCAAGGTATTCACCCAATGACCTTGACCTTAACTTGCGCACGACAAACCAAAACACACGCGGACTTTTTGACTTAGATGCAGATGTTCGCGTGGTTGGTGATAGTTATGTCATTTCTCTACGCGACGCCACCTTTGCTACACAGAATTATTTCTGGCAAAATGATGAGAATGCTCAAATCTTCATCAGTCGAGAACTTATCAAATTTGAAAACCTCACTTTCCACAATGCTGAGCAAGAAATTACACTGCAAGGGCAATTTCTGCTTTCAGGACGCAGTGACCTGACGCTGAACATTAAAGACTTTTCGCTTGCCGACATTCGTCAGTTCTTGTTTGACTCTCCCAATACGCAACTCGGTGGCTTATTTAACCTTTCTATGAATGTCACGGGCAATTTCACGGCACCCGCAGTTACCCTGACAGCAACGCTCGATAATTTCTTCTATGAAACTCTCGACCTTGGGCACTTTGACTTTGCTGGTAAGTATCTTGATACAGAGAAGTGCTTTACGTTCGAGCTGCGTGCCAATACCGACACGGCACGTTATCAATCGCTCAAACTCCCACTTAAGCCTTACACTCACATCACGGGAGAGGGGCGCATTCCACTTGACCTTTCACTTAATGCCGAAGAGCGCCTGCCGAAACGAGAACGCCTTTTTGTGCAAATTGTCTGCCCAAACATTAGTCCTGCCTTTTTGGAATTTGCAGCACCTTTGCGAAATACATTTGGAGAAATTAGCGCACGTGTGACGCTTTCTGGATTTTTCCCCAATCCGCAGTTAGATGTCTCGCTTTGGGTCAAAAACCTACATACGACCACTATTGCTTCCAATGTGGAGTATATCATCAATGGCAGTGCGGCACTTACGCCCAATCTTGTAAGTTGGCAAGGTGTGGAAATGCGAGATAGACAAGGCGGGGTATTGCGCACCAGCGGTTCTGTGCAAATGTCTGACTTTGATGTTCAGCGCTTCGATATTCGGCTAAGTTTCTCTAAGCTCCTGCTCTACGATAAATCCACTGGCAGAAGCGAAGAACTTTTAGGACGACTGGTCGCCAGTTCAGACGACTTGCGCTTTTCAGGCACGCTTGCTGAACCTATGCTCTCTGGGTCTCTGCGCCTTGACAATGGTCGGTTAGTTCAATTTCGTTCCGGCTCAAGCAAAGGCTCACAGATTGTGGAAGCCTCTCGTTTTATCACAACCATCGTTGAAGCCGACACCTCGCTTGAAGCTCGCCTGCGACGCAATCCTACACTTAACCTCACACTCGATGAAGAATTCGAGCTTTCTGAGACCGCACGTGCCATTCGCTCTGCCTATAAGCCCTCTTTTGTGGATGAGATGTCTATGTCGCTTCGTGTTTCAACCGTTCAACCGCTGGTTTATACACTCGTGTTTGACCGATTCTTGGGTGAACAATTGGATGCCACGATTGAGGACATGTCGATTACAATCAACAAGCGCCGCTTGAATTATCGTGTGTTTGGTTCTGCCAGCATTACATCGGGGCGATATAACTTCTACGGTGTGGCGTTCGATATTGAGCCGGGCGCCACGATGAAATGGTTCGGTGGCGGCTTAACCGATGCGACACTTGACATTTTTGCTCGTCATCCGCTGCGGGTGTTATCGCGTACTCGCAATGAGTTAGAAAATATCGTCTTGCGTCCGCACATCGCTGGCACGGTTGAAGACACCCGCATTGAGATTGGCTATCTTCTCAATGAACGGCTCTACAAGGCCCCCAACACCACCCTTACGGGCGAAGAAGACCCCAACGCCGTTCTGAATTTTGTGATGCTACTCACTGCTCGCCAGTGGTATGCGCCTCCGGGCAGTGCTACCAGTACGCTTTCGAGTGGAATGTTAACAGGCGCAGGTTTATCGGCTGGTGCTGGCTTACTTTCCACGCAAGTTACACGCATGGCGTCCGCCATTCAAGGTGTACAAGCCATCAACATTGATTTTGCACGCGACCGCAGCGGACAAGTTGCTGGTGTAGATTTTTCGCTCGAGTATGCCGTTCCCGGCACAGATGGGAGACTAGTGATTACGGGCTCGGGCTCTACCGCTGCCGTCGACTCACTTGGGCGAAGCAATAATGCCATCAGCAATACGCAACGCTTGGAGTATCGTATTAGTCGCAATGTGGTGTTCGAAGCCTTCCGAAATTTCGGTCCCAATAACTTCAATTTGTTTAATAACTCTATTGCTGAGGTGTGGGGGATTGGCATTTCATATCGTGAAAGTTTTCACACTTGGGGTGAACTTGGTATGCGCTGGAATGCTTATTTTGATGCGTTCAGCCGTTGGCTATCTGGCGCCCCAGCTCGTGGGCGCGATAGCACACTGCGCATCGATACCACTGCACCGCCAAATGCGGTCTCTCGTCTCTCTCTGCCTAACCTGAATGCAGCATCGTCTGACTCCAGCCGTACCAAGCTACCTTTTTCAGATACAGATACCAGTCGCCACAGCGCACTACCACCAGTAGACTCGAGCGCTGTCTTGCGGCGACGTCCTAAGTAACTTAATCACTGGCATCACTTGACTAAGGAATGTCTGACTCGTTCTCATGAGGAAACGCGTGAACTTGCACGGCAATTTGCCACGACCCTCCAGCGTGGTGATATTGTTGCATTAATTGGCAAATTGGGCGCAGGCAAAACCGAATTCACACGCGGCATCGCTGATGTTTTCAATGTCGAAGCCGAGATTACCAGCCCGACCTTTTCACTGCTCAATATCTATGTTGGGAGCGTACGCGGCAGACCCGTAGAAATTTATCACTTTGATTGGTATCGCCTCAATGACGCAGAAGAACTCTATAACATCGGCTTTGAAGAGTATCTCTACGGCGAGGGCATCTCTGTTATCGAGTGGGCTGACCGCTTTCCTGAACTGCTTCCCAAACATGCACGACGCGTTAGCATTGAAAATGTAGGCGAAACCGACCGCCGTATCGTCATTGAGGGGGGCTTGCCGATTGCACGTGCTGCCTCCTTCTGGCAATAAGCGTCACCTATCTCGCACTGTGTGACGGCAATGTGTCAGTAGACATTTTGCACGGTTTGTGTTGGGGCTTTTAAGAGTCGTGCGCGGTTATTTTTCAGCCGCAGGCGTACAACCACTGTTACCTCTGAACCTGTCGGAATCTCCTCTACGGTCGGTGTGTCAAGCAGGCGGAACTCTGCCATCGCACGGCTGGGCTCCGATGATTGCCTCTCGACCTTACATTGCCACAGGCGGTCTTGATGCAAAATCCATGCTCGGTCAATAGCTACCGCTGGCAGGCGTTTCCCCTCGCTGACTAACCGCAGTGTGCCCAAGAGGTGTTTTTTTGTGGCATTACCTACGGTCGGCATTTGGTCATACCACAGTTCGGCAGTTAGGCTCATTTTTACTCCGTGAAGTGTAAGCGCTGCTGGAGCTTTTTCCAAACGGCTTCTCAACGGTGTAGTCGATTGTGCAGATACTTGTAGTGGGATAAGACATACAGAGATAAGCAGTGTTACAAAGATAGCTATGGTGTGCATATCATTAGTGGTATGTTGTGGTAGAGAGCACTATTTCGTTTTTATGCAGACTGCGGTCAGGTCGTCGTATTGCTGCCCTTCGGGCTGAAATGCCTTTACGGCTTGTAAAATGGTTTGTAGAATGTGTTCTGCACTATCCTTGCAGTGCTTTGCAAGCAACTCTTCTAAGCGTGTTTCACTGAACTGCTTGCGCTCATGGTTCATAGCTTCCGTCACACCATCCGTGTAAAGAAAGAGCACATCGCCTGCCTGCAACAGATGCTGTTCAGTTTGATATGGTGCCAGCGTTGGCACAACGCCCAAAATCACTCCGCCTTTCTTGAGCATCGTGTATGTGCCATCAGCATGAACTAAATACGGTGGATTATGCCCAGCATTAACAGATATAAACTCACGTGTCTTAAAGTTTAGAATTCCACAAAAGAAGGTTACGAACTTATCGGCTGGCGTATTTTCATACATGATGGTATTGATTTTCCCTACCACTTTAGAGAGGTCAAAGGTTTTAGGATGGTAGGATAAGAGATAGGCTTTAATGGACGCCTGCAAGTTTGCCATCAGCAGCGCAGCTGGAATACCTTTGCCAGTTACATCTGCAATAGCAATGAAGAGATGTTCATCATCAAGTCTCATGACATCGTAGTAATCCCCGCCGACTTGCAAGGTTGGGATATTGATGGCAGCAATCTCGTAGTTTGAAATCACAGGTAATTTCTGTGGCAAGAGAGCGGCTTGAATTTCGCGAGCAAGTTGCAGTTCTTTTTCAATGGCTTGCTTTTTGAGCATTTCTTCAAACAGCCGTTGCTGCTCGAGGGCATTTGCCGCCTGCGATGCTGCTAGCGCCATAAAGTCAAGGTCAGAGCTCGAAAACATGGTTTCACTGTAGCGTGCACTGGTTAGTAGCAACCCAAATGTGTCTTCACCTGCACGCAGTGGGATGGCAACTCGCATCTCGGCATCGTACAGTTTCGGATAGCGCTCACGCTGGAGTTTGACTGGTGCACTCTCCTTAAAAAGTGGCTGCAATTCAGTCTCTGGCAACGGTGGAACTTCCAAGCCTTGACAGACTTCTGCACGAATCTCGCCATTTTGGCGCACATAGACGACGCAACTTTTAATCAGCATTTGTCCTGCCACAGAGCGTAGCAGCAATCGCAAAATATCCGTGCGGCTCATGCTGACATTGTATTCCTTTGCCAGCTCAAGCAGGGTGCGCAGTTTTTGTACAGATTGATCCAGTGAGCGGCTTTGTCGGCGCAGTTCCAGCAGTGTGTAAGCATTTTCAATTGCGGTAGCCGCCAGCGAGACCAATGACTCAATGAACTTTTTTTCTGCCTCTGAGAACGGTGTCTTGCTAAGTTTCTCACCGAGTCCTAAGTAGCCAATTTCTCGCTTTGGAGAAATTATCGGGAAAAGCGTCAGTCGAAATTGCTCTGCAAAGGCATCTTTATCATGAAAAGTCTCTGGCGCACCGACAAGACCGCGAGCAAGCTCTACTCGGTAGATTTTCTCCAAATTTTCCTGATAGGATTCGCTGACAATGCAGGCGCGTGTGAGCAGCAGCTTGCCCATGACAGTTCTCAAGATGTGTGAGAGAATAAAGCCTAACTCATCTGAAGAGTTGAGAATTTTGCTTGTCTCAAGCAGTGAATTCAAGTCGAACTGAAACACGGTGGCATCACTGCCCTGCATTGGGGATTCCAACGAAGATTGAGCATGCACATCTGACATCTTATCCAATCGCGTTTTCGGTAAGATAGTCTTTAGCTGACAAAAATCGTGCACCTACGCGTCGGAATTGGGCAGGTGTTTGGTGAGTGTGAGGCGGTTGTGTGAACCATGCGCCGCATATTCAATTTCATCAACCAAGAGTCGAATGAGTTTAATGCCTAAGCCCCCACGGTGCCGTTCTTCAAAGTATTTTTTCATATCGGGGGTTGTGTGCGTGCGCAGGTCATAGCTTTTGCCCTCGTCGTCAATCATGACGGCAAAAGATTTTCCGTTGGTTTCAATCGCAATGTTGATATGATGTCTGGGGTCGCTGTTGTAGCCGTGGCAAATGACATTTGCGCAGGCTTCGTCTGTGGCTAAAACAATTTTCTCGGCATCGCTTGGTGAAAAGCCAAATTTCAGTGCTGCCTCGCGCACAAATTGGCGCGCGCGCTCAAGTTCTCCTGTACGACTATGTATGGTCAGCGTTGCTCGTATTTTGTCTGACATCACCACAGAAAGAAATTAAGGCGCTGCTGAGGCTTTAAATTTTTCAATTGCTTCTTTTTCGTCATCGTAAATTTCATAGAGCATCGGAAAACCCAACAGGTCAAATATCTGGTAGATTTTTTCAGGCATGTTAGAAAACTTGATATCGCCACCCTTGTTGCGAACTTCATCAATAAATGCCATGAACACGCCCAGTCCTGCACTGGAAATGTAATTGAGTTTCGAGAAGTTGATGATGAGGTTATAGCGCTGACTTTGGATAAGCTCTTGAATGGTGCGTTCAAGTTGTACGGAGGTGTGTGCATCTAAGTCGCCTGACAGGTCTAAAATTGTTACAGACTCTACTATTCGTGTATTTGCAGAAAATGATGCCATACCGATTTGTCAGTTGGTTAAAGTGCATTTCAGTTGCGCTTACCCTCAGCGCTTGGCAGCATGCTGAACAGATTGCGTGAATATAGAGAGTGTTTGACTAATTTTTCTACGTTTTGCACCTAAAAAGGTTTCATGGCGTCACTTGGCTCACCGCACAGCGTTTGACCACAAGAATCGTCAAATCATCTTTGATGCTACCCTGTTCTCCAGCGAAGAGATTGACGGCATCAAACACTGCTGATTTAATCTCTGCCGCAGAATGTTGCCGCATTTGATTGAGTGTCTGCAGAAGGCGCTCGAACCCAAATTGTTCAGCATGGGCATTGACCGCCTCAATGAGACCGTCGGTGTAGAACACCACCACATCACCGGGCTGCAGCGTTCGCTCTTCTTCGGTAATCACTTTGTTGAATGTTTCTCCTTTATCTAAGCCTAATGCCAAACCGCGTAGTTTGACCATCTCTGCACCATTTTCCGTCAGGAGAACCATCGGACAATGCCCTGCATTTGAGATACGTACGGTATGACGCTCAGTGTCGAAAATGGCGTAAAGTGCACTGACGAATGACTTTTTATCCAGACTGCGCGATAAGGTTTCATTGGCATGTTTAAGCAGGTCAGTTGGGCTATGAGGATATAGCCGACAAAGCGATTGAAAGATACCTTTGAGTTCCGCCATGTAAAATGCCGCAGAAGCGCCCTTGCCCGAGACATCAGCAATCATCACACCAAATTTGCAGGCATTCCCGTTTTGTCCCTCCAGCAGCATGTAGTCGTAAAAGTCGCCCCCGACTTCAAATGCAGGGTAGGAGACGCTATCCATGTCATAGCCTTGTACAGCCAGCGGTGCATTTGGCAATAGCCGCAACTGAATTTTTTGTGCCACTGCCAATTCCTGCTGCATGCGCTCTTTGTCAATGACCTCACGAATCAGCCGTGAGTTTTGCACCGCAATTGCGGCTTGGTCAGCAAAGGTCGTAATCAGCTCAATATCATCTTTGATGAAGCCATACTCCACATCTTTTGCTACAGTGAGTACACCAATCAAATTGGCACGCGAGATGAGCGGGACGGATAGTGTGGAGACAATTTTTTCATCTTCAGTACCATTTTTCCTTCTCCAACGCTGCATCCAGAGTTTAAGCGAGGCTTTCTCTTTCACAATGCGCTTGTCAGTTGCCACATCATCAATGCGCATCTGACGAGGATGGCGAGACATTTCTTCCCATAGAAAACTTGCTTTTTCAGCAAACTCATGCAGGTTTTTCTCGGAGACATTCTGTCGCACCACTGTCTTAAAGAATCCTTTGCTTGTTTTCCACTGCAAGTTGGGCAGGCGTCCAGCCGTGCTGGCATCAACTGTCTTTGCATCAAAGGGCTGATAGATATCCACCCAGCCACAAGCGGATTTGCCTGCCACACCACATGCATAGCTGACCAAAGATGAGTAGATTTTTTCTTCATCGAAGACTTCGGCGGCAAAACGGCTCATGGCATAGAGGTTTCTTACCTCTGAGGTTTTGCGTTCCAGCGCTTCAGAGGTCGGCAAGTAGGAGAGCAGGCTAAAGAACGTCGTCAGCAGATACAGTGCCAGAAGTGTTGATACACTCATCAAAAAGTTGCCTACTACACCACTGTATACCACCAAATGTTCAGCAGTATCCGATGCCCCCAGAATTATCAACTCGCCTGCCATGCCCAGCACAAGAAACAGCGAGCGGATTTTGTCGTCGCGGCTCAAGGGCAATACCCACGAGAGACGAAACGCATTGACCAGCATCATGACCGCCGCCAGTAGCGCGACTATCACGGTCGTCAACCCGTCATCTGATTCGCCGGGCAACGACCCCATCTCTGCAATCGCTTTTACCACCAGCAGTGCTATCATCGCCAAAAAATTTGGCTGTGTATTTTTTGTGCGGCGAAATAGAATCAATCGTTCCAGCACTACAAGTGCCGCCAGCAACACCGCTCCTAACAAAATGGTCAGCAGATGTGTCTTGAAGACGGCTTGCAGTGACTGTGCGCGCAATACTTCTGTAGATGGAATGGTGTCATAGTTTGATTTTGGGGCCATCCAATTGGTCAGCACCATTGCTAACGCCAGCAGTCCTAACAATACAAATCCTTGCCATAACGCCTTGACGGGCTCTATCCAGATTTGCGAATCTGGCACAGCGCTATGCTTCATGCGATTGCGGATAATGACGTAGAGGGCTCCAAAAGCGAGCGCAGCAAGCACATCCTTGAGCACATAAGGCTCGCTTGAAAGCATGAGTGCTTGCTGTGCGTAGAACAACGCAATGTCGATAATCAGCAAAAGTGCTTCACAGGTCAGGGCTAATGCCGAGAGAAAGTATATTAGCCGTGATGAACTTTGCATAGCGCTGAATATAAAAAAGTCTATTACACGAATTCTATGCTCAACATACCGCTTCTGCTATACGCATTAGAGCTATAATCATAAATTCAATACTAAGCCATACCAGTTCAACTATGCAACTTGCTAAGATTAAACGCTACCGAGATAGCGCCTTAGAACTTACATGGAGCGATGGTCAGGTTACTTACATTACGCTTCAGAAATTGCGCAATGAATGTCCCTGCGCAAACTGTAAAGGAGAAAGTGTGTTATTTGAAAGCTATCAGCCTACCAAGTTACCTGTGTTTGTACCGGGTATGTATGAACTTAAAAAAATTGAGATAGTCGGTAACTATTCCATTCAACCGCACTGGGGAGATGGTCATCAAACTGGTCTTTATACTTTTGACTATTTGCACAAGCTTTCTTCGCCTGTTGCTCCCGAATGAATCGTTGACAGAGGCGCTACCGATACAGTTGCATGCGTGCTGAACTTCTTGTAATTTCCTGCATAGTGAAAACATTATGAGTTCAACATTGGAAAGGAGAAGTTTATGCCTCAACACACAGCACAGCACGCACGCACCCTTTCGCCAGAAGAACAGAAACGCTTGGCGCGTATTGTACAGGCGGGCAAAGAGTTGCTTTCCAAGTTACTCACCAATCAAGCTGAACTTCATTCACTGCTGAACGGCTTGAATGGTGGTTATGTTGCGCCGCAGTTCGGCGGTGATGTCATCCGCGATGGTGCGCGCGTGCTACCAACTGGTCGTAACATCCATGCTATGGACCCATGGCGTGTTCCTTCGGAATTAGCTATGCAGCGTGGGCAACAGATTGCACAAAAACTGCTTGCCGCTCACTGCAACTCCGCCAGCAAGTTTCCTGAAACAGTGGCACAAGTGCTCTGGGGCATGGATACCATCAAAACCAAAGGCGAGCCCATTGCTATCGTCTTAGCTCTGATAGGCGCACGCCCTGAAAAAGATGCTTATGGCAAAATTTCTGCCTACAAACTTATACCACTGTCTGAACTGGGGCGTCCCCGCATTGATGTGCTTATGACCGCTTCTGGTATCTTTCGCGATACCTTCGCCATGCAAATTGATTTTTTGGATAGGCTGGTCAAAGATGCTGCTCAAGCTGATGAGGCTCTGGAGATGAATTTCATCAAAAAGCATGTACAAGAAATCATGGCAGAAAAGCGAGTGAGCTTCGAAGAAGCTACGGCACGCATCTTTACCCAGCGCCCCGGCGATTATGGCAACTATGTCGATGACATGATTGATAGCAGTTCTTGGCAAGATGAAAATGAACTGGGCGAGATGTTCTTCAAACGCAATGCCTATGCGTATGGTGGCGCTAAGCAAGGCAAACTCTGCGCCGCTGTCTTAGACGCCCTAATGACCAAAGTCGAGCATATCTCGCAAGAAATTGATTCTGTCGAATATGGCATTACTGACCATCAACATTACTTTGCAGAATCGGGTGCCATGCGTCAGGCGGTTGCAAAACGTACTGGCAAGCAAGTTCAGGTCAGCTACATTGAGTCTTTTACAGCCGAAACTACTGTACGCAGCTTAGAATCTACCTTGCGCATGGAAGCACGTACCAAACTGCTCAACCCAAAGTGGTATGAAACCATGCTCCAGCATCAAGCCAGTGGAGCTGCTGAAATCTCCAGTCGTTTTACCTATCTCTTGGGCTGGTCAGCCACGGCAAAAGCTGTCGATAAGTGGGTCTTCGATGAATCTGCAAAAACCTACCTTCTCAATGACGAGATGCGCAACCGTCTGATGCGCCTCAACCCTGCCGCACTCAAAAACATGACAGGGCGTTTGCTCGAAGCGGCTGGACGCGGTCTATGGCAAGCCGATGCCGATACGCTCGCTAAGCTGCGGGATTTATACGCTGACTTGGAAGACCGTCTCGAGGGGCTTGTTGCCTCATCATGAAAGTTGGTTTAGACCTATATGACACGCAAATGTTTTTTGCTTGCGCCACACTTCCACCTTTGAGAGTAACCATTACGTTTTGTTGGCATTGTCTTTGTCCAGCCTAAGCTGAGTTTGATTAAACTAACCATCATCATGCTATTCAAAGAGCAAGTCCAACGCTATCTTGAATCCTTGCAGGAGCATATTTCTTCTTCACTTGAAGCCCTTGATGGCAAAGCAAAGTTCATAGAAGAGGTTTGGGAGCACCATACGGGCGGTGGCGGCAAAACGCGCGTCATTCAAGATGGCGCAGTTTTTGAGAAAGGCGGTGTTAATTTTTCTGCGGTTTGGGGGCTTTTGCCGGAGAAGATGGCGGCTAAAATGAACACCGATGTTGCTCCATACTTTGCCACGGGCGTCTCTGTGGTCATTCACCCTTACTCGCCAATGATTCCAACCGTGCATTGCAACTACCGATACTTTGAGCAATACAATCCCGATGGCTCTGTGAAAACCGCATGGTTTGGTGGCGGTGCTGACCTTACGCCTTATTACCCTTTTCTCGAAGATATTCAACACTTTCACCGTGTTCATAAAGCCGCTTGCGACAAGCATCACCCCGACTTTTATCCGAAGTTCAAGGCATGGTGCGATGAATACTTCTTCATTGCGCATCGTCATGAGACGCGCGGGGTTGGCGGTATTTTTTTCGACTATCTCAAAGAAAATTTGAGCGCCACATTTGAGTTCGTTAAATCCTGTGGCGATGCTTTTACAGAGGCATACGTGCCCATCGTGGAGCGGCGGCGTCACGAACCTTTTGGCGAGAAAGAAAAACACTTCCATCGCTTGAGGCGCGGTCGATATGTAGAATTTAACTTGATTTATGACCGTGGCACGCTCTTTGGGTTAGAGACACGCGGTCGCGTTGAGTCAATTTTGATGTCGCTTCCTAAGGAAGTCTCTTGGGAATACAACTACATGCCGCCGCCAGATTCACGCGAAGCCGTGCTCCTGCGGTGTCTCAAACCACGTGACTGGCTCAACGAGACGGCTCTGTGAGCGTGTAGCGTTTGATTACTTTTCACGCTGTGATGCGCCAGCATATTGCAAACACGGAT
>Ga0308419_1000272_pt1 | contig 40196 bp, 32 predicted proteins | sample HotsprSampleMS50_FD_203674 | JGI IMG/M metagenome (GOLD analysis project Ga0308419, IMG submission 203674) | Hot spring phototrophic mat microbial communities from Mushroom Spring, Yellowstone National Park, Wyoming, United States - 20090730_MS50 ... | reverse complement strand
ATTCATCAGGAATTAATGCTCCTGGAAGGAATTTTATATTTTCATTAAGAACAAAATTTTAAAAAATAAATGTTTATGAGAACAAAAATTTTTATTTTAGTAATTTTAGTAGCTATATTAAAAAATAAGAGTGTAACTGCTCAAACAATAGCAGCCGGTGGATGGCATTCAGTAGTTGTTTGTAACGATAGTACTGTAAAAGCCTTTGGTGAGAATGCAACTGGTCAATTAGGCGATGGTACTACAACAGATAGAAATGTACCTGTTAGTGTAATAGGATTATCAGGTATAATTGCTGTTTCTGCAGGTGGCGATCAGCTCGAAGCACATTCAATGGCTTTAAAAAGCGATGGTACAGTATGGGCATGGGGGAGTAACATATATGGCGGACTGGGAAATGGAAATACAAGCAGCACAATGGTCCCGGGCAAAGTTTTAATTATAGATAGTATAATTGCAATATCAGCAGGTGGATGGCATTCAGCAGCTCTTAAAAACGATGGAACAGTTTGGACATGGGGCTGGAATGAAGATGGACAATTAGGCGATGGAACTTTAAACAACAAAGTAGTTCCTGTAAAAGTGTTAAATTTGACAAATGTTATTCAAATAGCAGCAGGAACTTATCATATGCTTGCATTAAAAAGCGATGGAACAGTTTGGTCGTGGGGCGATAATCAATATGGTCAGTTAGGCGATGGAACAAATATAGATAGAACTATTCCAGTTCAGGTTCAAAATTTAACTAATGTTGTTAAAATTGCTGCTGGGCGATTTTTTTCACTTGCAGTAAAAAATGATGGAACTATTTGGACTTGGGGACAGAATTTATACGGTCAGCTTGGAAATGGAACAACAACAGACAGTAAAATTCCTGTTCAAGTTCAAGGCGTAACAGCTATGCTGCCAGCAATAGTTGCTGCGGGTGCTTTTCATTGCCTCGTTGTTGCTAATGATGGAAATGTATGGTCGTGGGGGAGAAATACATATGGTAATCTTGGCGATGGCACAGAAATAAATCGTTATACGCCCGTTCAGGTACAAAATATTAATAACGTAACGGAATTAGCTGCAGGAACAAACTTTTCTTTATTGCTGAAAAATGATGGTACTTTTTGGGGATGTGGTAGAAATGCAAGTGGGCAACTTGGTGATGGAACTTTTTTGCAAAGAAATACAGTTGTACAATCTACATCTTTATGCCCAGTTATGCAACCAATTTCTGTCGGTAAAAATAATTTTGAATTATATTACGTTAACGTATTTCCTAATCCATCGAATAATGGTAAATATTATTTATACTTTTCTGAAAATCAAAACAATGTTGATAACATTTACATAGAATTGTACAATTCATTAGGTAAAAAACTTTTAACCAATGTTTTATATAAAGGTTTGGAAAACAACTTTATTATTGATTTAACAAACTACAAAAACGGTATTTATTTATTAAATATTATAGCTAATGACAAAATAATTTCACATAAAATAATTAAAGCCAGTAATTAGTCGTCCCTTATTAACATAATAAAGCTTTGATTAATAATGAGTTAAAATTATTTTTTTGTAAAAATTTTGCAAGATTTAGTAGTTTAAACCAATAAACATTGCAATTTTTTTAAGAATCAAAAGTTTGTTTATGTGTAAAACTTTGTAACGTTCGTTGTTTTTTTTACTACAGAGAACACAGAGAGGCACAGAGTTTTTTTTCTCTGTGAAACTCTGTGTTATCCCGTGAACTCTGTGATTAATTAAAAAAAATAACTTTTTAAAGGACGACTAATTAAGTTTATAAATATTATTTGTGTTTTAAAGGATTTAAAAAAAAAATACCACTTGTAATTATTGGTATTTTATATAATAATTGTTGTTGGAATTGTTTTATTAACATAATTTAAATTGGATTGCTTCAAATTTTATGAAACAATAATAAGCTATTCAACGTAATAAGAAGAGAAAACCACCAAATCAAGAAACTATGAGACAATTGAAGATTAGCAAACAGGTAACCAATAGAGATAATGTTTCTTTAGATGTTTATTTACACGAAATAGGGAAATTAGATCTACTAAGTGTTGATGAAGAAGTTGAATTAGCTCGCAGAATAAGAGAAGGAGATAAAGAAGCTCTTGAAAAACTTGTAAAAGCTAATTTGCGTTTTGTTGTTTCTGTTGCAAAACAATATCAAAACCAGGGATTAAGTTTACCCGATTTAATAAATGAAGGTAATCTTGGTTTATTAAGAGCAGCAATACGTTTCGACGAAACGCGTGGTTTTAAATTTATCTCTTATGCTGTGTGGTGGATACGCCAATCTATCTTACAAGCTTTGGCAGAACAATCGCGTATTGTTAGATTGCCTTTAAATAAGGTTGGATTGCAAAACAAAGTACTAAAAGCTTTTTTAAAACTAGAACAAGATCTTGAAAGAGAACCAACAGCCGAAGAAGTTGCACAATATTTAGATATGTCGGTCGAAGACATTAAAGCATATATTAAAACTTCTAATAAACACATTTCAATGGATGCACCTATCAATTCTGAAGAGGAAACAACATTATTAGATTTACTATCGAGCGAAAATGATGAAATACCAGATAATTTTATGATAACTTCTTCATTAAGAATTGAAATTAACAGAATATTAAGTACACTTTCTCATCGCGAAGCTGAAATTATTAGAATGTATTATGGATTAAATGGTTACCATCAGCATTCTTTAGACGAAATTGGAGAAAAATTTGAACTAACTCGCGAACGTGTTCGTCAAATAAAAGAGAAAGCTCTAAGACGATTGAAACACACATCTAGGAGCCGTTTATTAAAAAGTTATTTGGGCTAGTTGTTTTTAAAATTGAAACCTAATTCAAAAGCCTGAATATTTTTGTTGATAACGTCATCGCCTTTGTTTTTAAACATTTGTCGAATTGCTTCAATCATTTCGTTTTTATCAAAACCAAGAAATGGTGCCGATGCTCCAAAAATAATCATATTCATAACTTTTTCGTCTCCAATTTCTTTAGCCAGTTCATCTGCTGGTATAAGAACGTGATTTTTAATTTTTCTTATTTCTTCGTAAATTTTTTCAATGTCGGGATAGTTAAGTATGTTAATATAAGGTGCTTTATTTACAATAAGCCAGCCGTTAGGGCTTAGATATGGTAAATAACGAAGAGATTCCATTGGTTCGAGTGAAACTATTAAGTCGGCACTTCCACACGGAATTAAATCGGAGTAAATAGGATTATCAGAAATTCTAAGATTTGACATAACATCTCCGCCACGTTGACTCATTCCATGAACTTCGCTTTGTTTTAAATACATACCTTTATTAAGTGCAGTTAGACCTATAATAGCAGCTAAGGAAATAATTCCCTGACCACCAACACCTGCTAAAATTATATCTTTTTTCATAACATTCAAATTTTTAATTTATACCGACTGTTTTTTAAATTTTTCTCGCATACGCTTATTTAATGTTACAATACATTCTCTTTGAGGAATAATAACCGAAACTCCTTCGTAAGAAAGCTCTTCTTTAATAGCTTTAACGTTTTCTTCATGATTCTTTTGAAGTGGTTTCAATACACGTATGTGTTCTTCTGGGACTCCAACTCCTTTACATATTTCAACTAAACGATTGTATGCAAAAGATGGTTGACCACCTGTCATAGCTGTTGTAAAGTTGTCTAAAATAAATATTTTTACGTTTGAATTATGAACAACACAGTCAATCAATCCTGTTATACCGCTATGTGTAAATGTGCTATCTCCAATAACGGCTATAGATGGTGTAAGTCCTGCGTCGGCAGCTCCTTTTGCCATAGTAATGGAAGCTCCCATATCTACGCAAGTATTTATTGCTTCTAATGGAGGTAAAGCACCTAATGTATAGCAGCCAATGTCAGAAAAAACTCGTCCTTTTGAATATTCTTTCAATGCTTCGTTTAAAGCTAAATATGTATCGTTGTGTGGACAACCTTTACATAAAACAGGGGGGCGCGGAACAACTATTGATGGAACAGGTAAACCTGTTTGAGTCGTTAAGCCAAGAGCTTTTGCAACAAGTGTTGGATTTAATTCGCCATCTCTAGGCAGTTTGCCATTTAAACGACCGTGAACTGGTTTTACTAAATTTAGCATTCCTTTCAAGTAATCTTCTACTAATGGATAACCTTCTTCGAGTACAAGAATTTCGTTACATTCGTCGTAAAGTTTCTTTATCATGTTTTTTGGGATAGGGTGTTGCCCAATTTTTAGGATAGGATAAGGACAACCGTTGGGATAGTTTTCCATTAAATAATTATAAGCAATGCCACAAGCAATAATTCCAAGAGAATAATCTGTTCCTTCGTAATATTTGTTATAACCTGATGTTTCTGCTTCTTGTTGTAGTTTATCTTGAAGTGATAATAATTTTTTGTAGTTTCTTCGTGCAATAACTGGTAACAAAACAAATTGACGAAGGTCATCTGGTAATTTAAGTTGATTTTGTGGTCTAACTGAAGGTTTTCTTACAACACCCGAACGACTATGTGCAAGACGTGTTGTTATTCTAATTAGCGTAGGTAAACCATATTTTTCTGATAAGTCGAATGCATAATGAACCATATCGTATGCTTCTTGCTGATTTGATGGTTCAAAAATTGGTATCATAGCAAAATTACCATAGAAACGACTATCTTGCTCGTTTTGTGATGAATGCATTGAAGGGTCATCAGCAGCTACAACTACTAAACCTCCATTTGCACCTGTTATAGAGGCATTTATAAACCCATCGGCAGCTACATTTAAGCCTACGTGTTTCATTGTAACCATTGCTCGTTTGCCAGCATAAGACATACCAATTGCAGCTTCCATAGCTGTTTTTTCGTTGGTACACCAGCTTGCAACAACTTTTAATTCTTTTGCTTGTTTCGAAGCATGAACATATTCTGGAATTTCTGTTGATGGTGTTCCTGGATAAGCATAAATTCCAGATAATCCAGCATCTATAGCTGCTTGTGCAATAGCTTCATCGCCTAATAGTAATAATTTCTCCATTTGTACAGAATTTTAATATATTCCATCAAACATACATGTTTTTTTAATATAAACAAAAGATTTTAGTCAAATTAAATATGATTTTTTAACTGATAATAGAAGCTAGAATTTTTCTGCTATAACTATGTCGTCTAAATTCGCACAAGTATATTCCTTGCCAAGTTCCTAATGCAAGTTTATTATTAACAATAGGAATTGATATAGATTGTCCGATTATACTTGATTTTATGTGTGCCGGCATGTCGTCTGAACCTTCTAAAGTATGAACAAAATGCTTGAAGTTTTCAGGTACTAATTGCGAAAAAAATGTTTCAAAATCTTTTCTTACAGTATAGTCGGCATTTTCGTTTATTGTTAATGCTGCCGAAGTGTGTTGTAAAAAAAGATGAAGAATGCCATTATTGGGTAATGGTTGTAAAGCCCTTACTATTTCTTCGGTTATTAAATGAAAGCCTAAAGGATATGGTTTTAAAACGATTTGTTTTTGTAATACCATAAATAATTATCAATTTTACAAAATATTATTTGTTCAAACTTACAAAAAGTTTTCAAAACTTGAAGCATATAAAAGTTCATATAGTTTTTCTTTTGTTATTAAATGTATTTTATAGCTATACTCAGGACAGGAAAATACTGCAAGTAAAGGGAATTATTACTAATCAGAAGGACGAGATATTATCTTTTGCGTTTATATACGACAAATTAGGTCAAAAGGGATATTTATCGAACGAAAACGGAGAATTTAATATTTTTGTCGAAAGAGGCACCGAACTGGTTTTTAGTTATCTTGGACATAAACGTTATTCATATACAATACCTGCAATAGGAAACACTAATATTATTTTTTTAAAGATTAAACTTGTGTCAGATACAATAATTTTAAACGAAATAACTATTTTTCCTTGGAAAACATACCAGCAATTTATTCAAGCTTTTTTAAATACTCATATTCCCGATGATGATTTATCAAGAGCAGAACGAAATATTGAAATTATGAAAAACCAGATGTATTTGTTAGAAACCGACGAAAGATTTCAATCTTCTTCTATAGCATATAAAATATCTCAAAATCAGATGGCATCTGCTTTATATTGGAAAGGTCAAACCCAACCACTTCAAATTTTTAATGTGATGGCATGGCAGGAATTTGTTAGATATTTACGTGAAGGAAAATTTAAAAATAATAGAAAGCAAAAAAATAAGGAAAATTAGAAAACAGGAATATCTTTATTTATTTTTAAACTGTCTTTTTTCATGTAAGGAATATTAATAAGTTGTCCGTTTTTATATTCGGCTTTAAGTTCTAATTGCCCGTTGTTTTTCCATAAAGTTAAATTTCCGTCATATTTGCCGAACTTGTACGTTATTTCGCTTTTTAATTGTCCGTTTTCGTACCAAGTTTTAGATATACCGTGTTCTTTTCCGTCAACGTAATAATCTTCGCTCATTTTTTGTCCGTTAGGATAATAAGTTACCCATGTTCCTTGTTCTAATCCGTTTTTGATATAGCCTTTTCGTTTTTCTTTACCGTTTTCATACCAGAAAATCCAGTATCCATCTTCGAGCCCCTTGGAATAGTATCCGGAAATTTCTTCTTGTCCGTTTTCGTGCCAAGTTTTAAAAACACCATTTTCATAACCTTCGTTATATACTACTTTCTTTTTTACATTGCCGTTTTCGTACCATGTAACCCACATTCCGTGTTCTTTATCGTTTTTATAATTAGCAGTTTGTTGTATTATTCCATTTTCGTACCATGTAATCCATTCTCCATGTTTTAGTCCTTCTTTGAAAAATTTTTGTTCTTTCTTTTTGCCGCTTTTATAGAATGTTATCTGTTGACCATTTAGTTTGTTATCTTTATAATATGAAATTGATTTAATTTTTTTATTATCGTACCATTCTTTTTTTATTCCTTCTTTTTTGCCTTTTATGTAGTTTTCTTCTATAAGCGAATCGCCCGAATTAGAAAATATAACTTGTCGTCCTTCACGAATTCCGTTAATAAATCGTAATTCTGCAACTTTTTTTCCTGTTTTACCAAATACATATGATACACCGTGAAGTTTTCCTTCTTTATAAAAGAAATGTTTTGATATTCCATCTATTTTAGTAGTGCATTTACCTGTATATGGTAAATTTCTTTTGTCTTTAGCAATACCATCAACATTCTTTAAATCATTACAATCACAAACATTTGTACATGCAAATAAGATTCCCAAAAGCATCATCAACAATGATATTATCATTTTATGATAAGTCATTTTTTTTGAGTTTCTTGTTTTTACGTATTATTTGAAAAAAAGTTGCAGAATAATTTGTTCAATTTTTTGTTTTATTAAGTTTGTAGGAAGTGGGCTATTATTTATTATTATGCAAAAAGCAATGGTTGTTTTTTTATCGGGATGAATATAACCAGCTAAACTTCTAACTTGTGTCATAGTTCCTGTTTTAGCTACGATTTTGCCTTTTGCAATAGATTTATCGAACATTTTTTTTAAAGTTCCAGTTTCTCCAGCAACGGGTAATGATTGATAAAATTGTTTTTTATAACTACTTTGGTTATACATAAATTCTAGGACGTTAACAAATTGTTGTGTACTAATTGCGTTAAACCTCGATAGGCCAGAGCCATCATATAATAGCATGTCTCCGGTATATTTTTGCCAGAAACGGTTTATGGCTTGATTTCCCATTTCGGGTGTTGTATTCTTGTACCTATGCCAGCCACATAAACGAGATATGTGTTCGGCAAAAAGATTAATACTATATAAATTGGTTTGATATACTATTTCGCTTAATTGTGGAGAATTATGAGTATGAAGAATAATGTATTTTTTGCTTGTATCGGGTAAATAATTATATTCGTAATATGAAAATGTAGTATCGCATACAATAATATTAGCTTTTAAAAGTCTGTTTTTTAGTTCAATAGCTGCTGTTTGTGCAGGATTCCTAATTGAACCACGAACTTCAAAACTGTCTTTGTTTTCTGGTATCATTCCAACGATAATAGACGTTGAATCGAATATGTCGCTGTATATAATGCTTTGGTCGTTTGTTATTTTTGAAGTTATAAGTTTATTATAAAGTTCTATTTTAACCGATGGTGGAAAAATATTTAATAGCTTAGCTTGATTGCTTGTATCTTTTGTAGAAAAAAACAAGCTATATTCATTATTGTATATAGACAATGCACAAGGAGTTGCACCGTAATAATTTGCTATGTCGCCAAAAACCCATGTTGAAATAGGTAAATTATATTGGAAAAAACTTGCATCGCCAATAACTCTGCCTGTAATTTGCTTAACACCTAATTTGTTTAATTTTATAACAAGTGAGTCGAAAGGATCGTTTTTTTGGTAATAATATTTAAAAAAAGGGCTGTACAATGTAGGATCGCCATATCCTTTTATAATAATGTCTCCGTATAATATGCTATCGTTAATTATACCGGTGTAACCAAGCTCTGTTTTAAATCTGAAGTTTGAACCTAATATATGTAGTCCAGCTGCTGTAGTGATAAGTTTTACAATTGAAGCAGGTGTAAGCCTGTAATGACCATTTACATCAAGCAAAATTTTATTGTTAATAATATCTTTTGCTGTAAATGCGACAATACTACCTTGCCACGAACTATCGTTAAACAATGAGTAAGCTTTTTTTATGTATATGCTATCGCCGCTTATTACTTGTGATAATGTTATTTGACTTTTTAAAATAAATATGATAAATAGCAACAAGTAATTGTTTTTATTGTAAAATTTCATTTTTTGCATGTAATACAAAAGTAATCAAATTTATTTCTATATAGATTAGTTTATTTAGAAAAATGTTTTGTAAAAATAATAACAGCAAATAATTATCTCAAAAGATTAAATAATCCATTTTTTGTAAGAACTTTACCTCCGTATGTTATAGCTTTTACAGTATAAGCGTATGTATCTGAATCTTGTTTTTTTCCTTTAAATGTTCCGTCCCATCCTTGTTGCAGATCATCTGTTTCAAATACGCATTGCCCCCAACGGTTAAATATTTTAAATTCAAGCAGTTGTTTTAATCCCCAACCTCTTACGTAAATGATATCGTTAATTCCATCTCCATTAGGTGTAAATGCTGTAGGAACATCTATAGTGAATTCTTCTCTAACTTCTATATGAACTGTTCCTATTACTTGAAAGCATCCCATTGTATCGGAAATCATTACTGTATATGTTGTTGATTGTAAAGGTTGAGCAATTGGGTTAGGACAATTTGTACAAGATAATCCATATGATGGTGACCACAAGTATGTTACGTTTTGACTTGATTGTGCCCATAAATTAACAATTTCGCCAATAATTATTGTTGTATCGTGGCTATTAGATAACGATGGTTCTTGTTGAACAAATACAAAAACAGAAGCAGAATTGCTACAACCATAAGTATCATAAATGGTAGCTGTATATGTTGTAGAACTATCGGGAGACGCATTAGGTGTGTATGAAGCTGGATTATCAAGCCCTTGCATAGGTTGCCAAATAATAGCATTTCCACCATTGGCATATAATTGAACACTGCTACCATGGCATATAGCGACATTCTGTCCTACTTGAATAGTTGGTAAAGGATATACAATAAATGGTTTTTTGATACTATCTTTGCATCCAATGTTACTTGTAATAGATAAAGTTATGTAAAATGTTTGTGTTGTATTTCCTGAGTTTTGGTATGTATGATTTTGTGGATTCATTGTATTATCGGTAGTTCCATCTCCAAAGTTCCATATATAGTCGTTAGCCCCTATGCTTTGATTGTTAAAAACAAGGGTTGCCGAGCCACAAGCAATGCTATCTGTCGAGCCATTTAATTGTGTATAAGTAAAGTTTGCCATTACTTGATGTACATAAAGAGTGTCAGTAGCATATTGACAACATGTAGCATCGCTACAATAAACAAGTGATGGGATAAAATAACCACTTGCAGGTACATAATTATATATGTGTTGTGTAGGTGCTGTATTTGAAGTAGTTCCGTCGCCGAAATCCCAATTGTATATGGTTATATTTTGTGGTTGCGTAACATTAAACTGTACTGTATCTCCTTTACAAATTATGTTATTGCTCATTGTTATTTGTGTATATGGTCCGCTTACAGTAATGAGAACTGAATCTTTGCTTTTACAACCAAATGATGTTGTAGCTTCAAGAACTAACCAGTATTGTCCGGGTAAAGTATAGCTATTTGTAGGTGTATGATTTGTTGATGTACCTCCATCTCCGAAAGTCCAATACCAAGTTGGATTATACATAGTATCTGTTAGATTAGTAATTGTTACGTTAAAGGGGTAACAGTTAGTATCGGTAGTTAACACAGTGAAATTGGCTGTAATATCTTGTATTTGTATGTAATTAGTTTGTGATATAGAATCATTACATCCAGGGCTGTTATTGGAGACGTAAAGTGTAACAGTATATTTTCCTGTATCTTGGTAAAAATGAGATGGGTTGGTTCCGTTATATATTGGGCTTCCATCTCCAAAATTCCACAGATATTGAGTAGCTCCTGCAACATTAGAAATAAAGTAAGCTGTATCGCCTAAACACAAGGTGTTATCAATTGCAGAGAAATTTGGTAATAAATCGTTAGCAAGAAAATATGAATTAACTTGCAAAGTATTTTGGCAACCAAGTGCATCAACAATAGTAAGATTTACGTTGTACCATCCTGGCATTACTATGTTAAAGGTTGGATTTTGGTCAGTAGAACTTAAAGAATATGGAGTAATTGACCATTGCCAGTGAACAATTGTTGTATCTGCTGTTGAAGAATCTACTAAAGAAAAATTATAAGGTATGCAAAAACTTAGAGGTTCGCCAATAAAAGCAGGATTTGGGTGAAAAACTCTAATATAAACAGAATCGGTATCGCTACAACCTATTGGATTATACATATAAACGTATGCCCAATAATTTGCAGATTGTTGTGGGAAATTATGTAAGATATTTGTACCTGTTGTTCCATCTCCATAATTAAATAAATATGAATTTATATCGAAATCTTGTGAACCTAAAATATTGAATAAAACATTTTGATAGCAAGTTGGGCTTTGAACAGTTAAATTAGCTTTTATGTCCCATATTTTTATAGACATTGTTTTTTCCCAAAAGCATCCAGCAGAATCGTTATAGGCTATAAATCTTATAGTGTAATTTTGATTTGATGGATATGTAAACCAACAAGTATCGTTGTATGCATAAACAGGATTAGGTAAAATAGTAGAATCTTCAAAAATTCCATCATTGTTCATATCCCAGTACCAACGGTTTGCTTGTTTTATAAAAGGCATAACAGCTCCAATAAGGTATGGATTATGACAGCCAACCATAACAGTGTCAATGTTATCGGTATAAGGTCCATTTAGAAAGAAAATGGAGTCAAGTTGTAAAGTTGTGCTACATCCATTTTGTTCTATAATATAAGTTAAAGAAATGTATCCATTTCCCTGAAAAATTATTTGCGGGTTTGCTTCATTAGAGCTTCCTACAACTAAGCTGCTATCATTCATAAAAATCCAAGTGTAGCTATCAATGTAATTAGAGTCTGTTGATAAGCTAATAAAATTCACTGTATCGTTAGCACAACCACCTGTATAATTATAAGAAATTTGTGGGTTTTGATGTTCACCTATTTGTATTTGAGTAGTATCAATAGCTGTACAACCTAAATTTGTTGTAATTGTTAGTAATATTACAAATGTTCCTGTATCATTATAGTTAATTGTAGGATTTTGAATGTTAGAATTTTGCCCATTTCCGAAATTCCAAGAGTAATTAGTTACAGTTGTGTTAGGATTACAGTTAATTGTTGGTGAAAAAGATACAGGTAATGGCTTACAACCTTGATTAGTAGAAACTTGTATTGTAACTTCGCAAAAGTCAACAATTATAGGACTAGGATTTGTATATGAACCAACACATCCGTATTGATCAGTTATTGTTAGTGAAACGTAGTAAGAACCTTCTTGTGTATATGTATAATTTGAAATCATTTGGTTAGATGTGTCGCTATTAGTTCCTGATACTCCAAAATTCCAATGATAATATGAACCTGTTTGATTATTAGGTGTAAATGTAATTGGGTTTCCACAAGAGAAATAAGAATTTGGTGTAAATTGTGCATTAGGTGGTGTCCTAACTACAATGTTCATAGTTGCTGTGTCCTGACATTGAGTTCCAGGAGCAGCTATTAACATAACTGTATATGTGCCAGGATTAGAATAAGAATATGTTGGGTTTGATAATGTACTAGAACCACCGTCACCAAAACTCCATAAAGCTGTTGTTCCTGATAGGTTAGTGAATTGTATTAGTTGATTTGGACATACTGTATCGTTGGGAGAAACAGTAAAATTTGCATTTATTTGACTTATGTTGATGTAATTTTGGATGGTTAGGCTATCTTTACAACCGTATTGATTAGTAACAACTAAAGTTACAGTGTATGAACCATTTTGTGTATATGTATGTGATGGATTTTGTGATGTGGAAGTAGTTCCATCTCCAAAATGCCAGAGATAAGTTAAAGTTCCCATTCCTGAACTTTGATTGGTAAAATTAACATTGAATGGTGCTGTACAACTAGATGTATAATTTGCTGTAAAAGAAACTGTAGGTTTTGAAGAAGCAATAACGGCATTAGGTATGGTAATGTTTCCTTTACAACCGTTTGTATCAATAACTTGTAATGATACATTATATGTACCAGTTTGTGTATAACTTGTTGTTGGATTTTGCAAAGTAGAACTGTTTCCGTTTCCAAAATTCCATAGATATGAGTTAATTGGTGCATCGCCGAGTGTGGAAGTATTTGTGAAGTTAATAGAAAAAGGTACACATCCATAATTTGGTGGTCCTACAGTAAAATTTGCTTGTGGATTTCTAAAAACTGTAATGTAGTTAATTTTAATAATAGAATCTGTGTGTGTACCATTGGTAACAATAAGTTTTACGGTATAAGTTCCAGGGTTAACGTAATTTGCTGTAGGGTTTTGTAAATTTGATGAATTTCCATTGCCAAAATCCCAAATATATGTCAAATTGCCAGTTCCGGTTGATTGATTAATAAAATTTACAACCAATGGGGCACAACCTTTTGTAACATTTGAAGTGAAATTGGCTTGTACTTGTGAGTAAGCAATTTGATTAATAAATAAGATAGCTATAAAAACTAATGTTTTCATTTATAATGAAATATCTTGTAAAAATACAAAAAAAAACAAAATGTTTTACAAAAGTATATCATTTTTTTCTAAAATATATCTCAATTGGTACTCCTTCAAAGTTGTATTCTTTTCTTATACAATTTTCAATAAAACGTTTATATGGTTCGCGAACGTATTGTGGTAAATTACAGTATAAAGCAAAGGAAGGATATACAGTTGGTAATTGTGTTACATATTTTATGCGTATGTATTTCCCTTTATATGTGGGAGGTGGTGAGTTTTTAATAATTTCGAGAAGGTAATCATTTAGTTTATGTGTAGCAATTCTTTGTTTTCTATTATTATAAACTTCAATAGCTTTTTCTAATACTTTAAAAATTCTTTGTTTTTCTATTACAGATGTAAAAATTATTGGTACATCAATAAAAGGTGCTATTCTTTTTTTTATGTAATCTTCATATTCTTTTGCTGTTTTGTGATTTTTTTCTAATAAATCCCATTTGTTTACAACAAATACAACTCCCTTATTATTTCTTTGTATGAGTCCAAAAATATTTATGTCTTGTGCTTGTATTCCTTCGCTTACGTCAGTAAGTAATATGCAAACATCTGAATGTTCAATTGCTCTTATTGTTCGCATAATTGAATAAAATTCAATATTATTTTTAAATTTTTGTTTTTTACGTAGTCCTGCTGTGTCAATTAAAAAGAACTCCATACCATATTTATTGTACTTGGTGTAAATAGCATCGCGTGTGGTTCCTGCAATAGGAGTAACAATATTTCTTTCTTCTCCAATTAATAAATTAACTAATGACGATTTTCCTACATTAGGGCGACCTACAATAGCTATTTTAGGGATATTTTTATCGGTTGTATCAATTTTTTTATCTGGTAAGAGTTCTACAATTCTATCGAGTAGTTCGCCAGTGCCACTTCCGGTTATTGCTGAAATAGAATAGACTTCTCCAAGCCCTAAACGGTAATATATGTGTGTGTCGTAGATTTTATCAAATGTATCTATTTTGTTGGCAACGAGCAATATATTTTTGTTTGATTTCCTTAAAATATTAGCTATAGAATCATCTAAATCTGTAATATCAGATGTTCCATCAACTAAGAATAAAATTACGTCGGCTTCATCTAAAGCAATGTGTATTTGTTTATTTATTTCTTTCTCGAAAACGTCGTCAGAATTTTGAATATATCCACCGGTATCAACTACGGTAAAATATTTTCCTTGCCATTCGCAGGTTCCGTAATGACGATCGCGTGTTGTTCCTGGTGTGTTATCAACAATAGCATCACGACTTTCAGTTAAACGATTAAATAATGTTGATTTACCAACATTTGGTCTTCCTATTATAGCCACTATTCCACTCATAAGTCTATTTTTGAATATAACCTAGGCGTTTTAACCATTTTAAATCGTTACGCCAATTTTTTAAGGTTTTTACTTTTAGTTCGAGATATATTTTTGTATTTAAAAATTTTTCAATTTCTTTTCGTGCTTCTGTTCCTAATTCTTTAATTGCTTTACCTTTTTCTCCAATGATAATTCCTTTTTGACTCTCGCGTAAAACGTATATAGTAGCAAAAATTTTTGTAATATTTTCTTCTTCCAAAAAGTTGTCTATAATTACTTCGGTAGAATATGGTATTTCTTGTTTATAAAGATAAAATATTTTTTCGCGAATAAATTCACTAACAAAAAAGCGGATATTTCTGTCGGAAATATCTTCTGTATTAAAATAAGGTGGATGTATGGGCAATAGTTCTTCTATTATGTCGAGAATAGTTTTTAAATTGAATTGATAAAGTGCAGAAATGGCAACAACTTTAGCCTCTGGCAATAAGTTTTTCCATTGTTTTACTAGCAATTCTAATTCTTCTTGATTTTTTAATATATCTATTTTGTTTATAACTAGTATTATAGGAATTTTTATATTTTTAATTATATCAGGAATTTCTGGTTTTTCATCAACAGAAGTAAGATAAAGAAGTATATCAGCATCTTCTAGTGCTTCGTCAATTGCTTCTTTCATAAGTTCTTGAAGCTTATATTTAGGGTTAAGTATTCCAGGGGTATCTGAAAAAATTATTTGCATTGATTCAGTTGTATAAAATGCTTTAATACGATGGCGAGTTGTTTGAACTTTAGGGCTTGTTATACATAATTTTTCGCCTAATAGAGCATTTAATAACGAAGATTTTCCTACATTGGGGTTGCCAATAATATTAACAAAACCTGCTTTAAACATTAATTTATTTTATTTACAAAGTTAGTTAAAAGGGGAATATAAAATAATAAAAAATGAAAATAACTTTATAAAGCTGCCATTTGCAAATCGTAGTTTACTTGAAATTCTAGTTTACCTTTCTCGTTATACCAATTCCACAAACCTTTTCTAAATCCAAGATGATATATTCCCATTGTTCTAATTGTTCCGTTCTCGTACCAATTTTTGTATATACCATGTTTTATTCCATTGAAGTATTCTTGTATAAATTTAATTTGACCATGCTTATAATATTCAACGCATTTATGATTGGGCTTAATTTGTAATGATGTTTGAAGTGTATCAGTATCATTATTTTCTTGTTCTATTTGTTTTGAATTGCATGTCCAAAGCAAAATTAGACTTAAAGAAAACAATAAATATTTCATTTTATGATTTTTTTCAAAAATAATCATAAAAGTTCAAAAATACAAATTTTTTAAATAATTGTTTGACCAAAATTAATTGTTAGTAGTTTTTTTTATTTTAAGTAATATAACAATTTGATTTAGTTGTGTTTAAAAAGAAAAAGCTGCCAAACGGCAGCTTTTTTTAAATTATTTAAATTTGATACTTATTTATTAGGAATTCTCATGCTATAAAACGATCTCCATACAAATATTAAAGCAACTACAAAGAATATGTAACCGATGTAAGGTGCAATTGTTCTAAAATCTGGTGCTATTGCTATTTCCATAGCTAATAATCCGAACAATGTGGTAAATTTAATAATTGGATTAAGTGAAACACTGGATGTATCTTTGAATGGGTCTCCAACTGTATCTCCAACAACTGTTGCTGCATGTAATTCTGTACCTTTTTCTTTTAGGTCAACTTCAACAACTTTCTTTGCATTGTCCCATGCACCACCAGCATTTGCCATGAATACAGCTTGGAAAAGTCCGAAAACTGCTATGGATATTAGATAACTTACAAAAAACGAAGCTGCTGCTGTTGTTGTTACATCGCCAACACCTGATGGTGCAGATATAAAAGCAAAAGCTAATGCAAAAGAGAATATTGCAATAAAAATGTTAATCATTCCTTTTTGAGCGTATTGTGTACATATTTTAACAACTTCTTTAGAGTTTTCTGTCGATGCTGTAAGGCTTGCATTAGGGTCAAGATTTATATTCTTTTTAATATATTCAACAGCGCGATATGCCCCTGTAGTAACAGCTTGAATAGATGCTCCTGTAAACCAGTAAATAACAGCGCCACCAGCAATAAAACCCAATATTGACCATGGATTTAGAATGTTTAAAATTTGTTCTGGTTCAATTCCAAGAACATTTTTAATAACTAAAATAAGCGAGAAAATCATTGTTGTTGCGCCTACTACGGCTGTGCCTATAAGTACAGGTTTAGCAGTTGCTTTAAAGGTATTTCCAGCTCCGTCGTTAGCTTCAAGATAGTGTTTTGCTTTTTCAAAATCGGGTTTAAAGCCAAAATCTTTTTCTATTTCTTCGCTAATATTCGGACGAGACTCTATAAGTGATAGTTCGTAAATTGATTGAGCGTTGTCTGTAACAGGTCCATAGCTATCTACAGCAATAGTTACGGGTCCCATTCCCAAAAATCCGAATGCAACTAAACCAAAGGCAAATACAGATGGATATATCATGAAAGTATCTAATCCATAATTGCTTGCAATATATGCTATAAACATAAGCACAATGAATACAATGCCTTGCCAGAAAGCACTAAAGTTACCAGCAACAATTCCTGATAAAATGTTTAGTGAAGAACCTCCTTCGCGAGAAGCTCTAACAACTTCGTTTACGTGTTTAGATTTTGGGCTGGTAAAAATCTTGGTAAATTCTGGTATTAAAGCCGCACCAATTGTACCGGAACTAATAATGATAGATAAAATTATCCATAAATTTTCTTGTATTGTTCCTAATACAGAACCAGGTCCAATTAAGAAATAACTTGCAATAAATGTTGCTATAATAGAAAATATTGATGTTATCCAGACCAAATTTGTTAATGGGACTTCAAAATCTAAGTCATCTGCATTTGAATACTTTATTTTTGAGAAGAAACGGTTAATCCAGAACGAAAATACAGATGTTACTACCATAAGAATACGCATTGCAAAAATCCAGGTTAACAATTCCATTTGGTATTGTACATCTGTTACGGCTAAAACAATGAATGAAATAAGAGCAACACCAGTAACACCATAAGTTTCAAATCCATCTGCTGTAGGACCTACACTATCACCAGCATTGTCGCCTGTGCAATCGGCTATTACACCTGGGTTACGTGGGTCATCTTCTTTAATGTTGAAAACTATTTTCATTAAGTCGCTACCAATATCTGCTATCTTAGTAAATATACCACCAGCAATACGTAATGCACTTGCACCAAGTGATTCGCCAATAGCAAAACCTACAAAGCTAGCACCTGCATATTCACGAGGTACAAAAAGCAATATTATAAGCATCATAATAAGTTCGACAGAAATTAACATAACGCCAATACTCATTCCGGCATCTAAGGGAATATTTAATAATTTTAATGGCTTGCGTTCTAATGCTGCAAATGCCATTCGACTATTAGCTAACGTATTCATTCTTATTCCGAACCAAGCTACAACATATGAGCCAAGTATTCCTATTATTGTCCATAATAAAATGAGAATTATACCACCAAAAGAGCTTTGTTGCAAATATCCAAAATAAAAGGTAATAATTGCTGCAATTATTAAAAACAATAGTGTTAAAAAACGTCCTTGTTGAATTAAATATGTTCTACAGGTTTGAAAAATTACATTTGCAACTTCGAGCATTGATGAATGTGCTTTGTATTTTTTTACTTTCAAAAATTGGTATAAACCAAATAACATACCAAGTACAGTAATTATCAAGCCAATCATTAATAGGTGATTTTGATTAGATGATAATTCGGGGATTTTTAAATTGGCATCACCTCCGCCAAACATCAAGAATGGGCTAAACAACAGCCCTAAGATTAAAGCATTTCTTTTCATAATCTATTATAATTTAAACTAATCTTCAAAAAAATATGTTTTAAAACAAAATTTTTGGCAAAAGTAATGTTTTTTTCCAAGATATTTAATTTAGCACAAAAAATATTTTTTCTTTATTTATTTTATAGAATAATTAACGTATAAATTCAATTGTTAAAATTGTAAAAAAATAAAAAAGGAGGCATTAAATTTCCTCCTTTAATGTTTTATTTATATAGTTTAAGATAAGAGGCTAACAGCAAGTATTAGTTTTTAGAAAACTCTTTTTTTTTATAAATTCATTTAAAATTTGCTCTAGATTTGGAGTACCAATTTCTTGTAATTCGTATCCTACAGTTACGTGTGGTTTGGTAATTCTAATAATTCTACTTAAATCGATAGGTGTAGCTATTACGAGAACGTCGAATGGTGTATTTTCTATGGTTCGCTCTAAATCTGCCATTTGTTCTTTTCCGTAGCCCATTGCTGGTAGTAGTGTTCCTATATTGGGATAAGTTTTAAATGTATCGGCAATTTTTCCAACAGCATAATTTCTTGGATCAACTAATTCTATTGCACCATACTTTTGTGCGGCAACAGTACCTGCACCTATTCGCATATGTCCGTGTGTTAATGTTGGACCATCTTCAACAACAAGTACACGTTTGCCTCTAATAAGTTCGGGTTTGTCAACTGTAATTGGAGACGCTGCTTCTACAATAATAGCTTTAGGATTAATTTCCCTTAAATTATTGCGAACAATGTTTATGTTTTCTAACGATGCACTATCTATTTTATTTATAACTATAACATCGGCCATACGTGCAACAGTTTCTCCTGGATGATAGCTTAATTCGGCACCTGGTCGTAATGGGTCTGCTACTCCAACCATTAAATCGGGTTTGAAGAATGGGAAATCGTTATTTCCGCCATCCCAAAGGATTACATCACAACCGTTAGGGTCGTCTTCAGCAGCGCGTAGTATGGCTTCATAATCAACACCTGCATATATAACATTTCCGCGTTTAACATGAGGTTCGTATTCTTCCATTTCTTCTATTGTGCAGTTATGATATTTAAGATCTTCTACTGATGCAAATCGCTGTACTTTTTGCTTAACTAAGTCGCCGTATGGCATTGGGTGACGAACAGCAACCACTTTAAGACCTAATTTCATAAGAATTTCTATAATTCGGCGCGATGTTTGACTTTTTCCGCATCCTGTTCTTGTAGCACCAACTGCTATTACTGGTTTACTTGATTTTAGCATAGTATCGTTAGGTCCAAGTAGCATATAACTTGCTCCTGCAGCCATAACCGTTGAACCTATATTCATTACTTGCTGATGAGACACATCGCTATATGCAAAAACACTGATATCTACTTTTAATTCTTTTATTAGTTTTGGTAAGTCAGATTCGTTGTAAATAGGAATACCATCAGGGTATAGGTCTTCGCCAGCTAATTCTTTAGGATACTTACGTCCATCAATATCAGGTATTTGAGTTGCAGTAAAGGCAACAACATTGTAATTAGCATTTCCGCGAAAATACACATTAAAGTTATGAAAATCGCGTCCTGCTGCCCCAATGATAATAACATTTTTTCTATTCATAAAATGATAAATTGATTTTTCGGAGTGCAAAGGTAATGATTAGAATTTTATTAAAAAAAGTAATTTATTAACATTCTAAAAGTTTTGATGAAATTACTTATTTCTTTGATTTTGTATAATTTTTGTTTGTTCATGTAAAATTATTTTGTTAATAACTTATTGTTTTTTGTATCAATGTTTATACCTAAATTACTTATTTAAAATTATGAAATCGTCTATGAATTCGTAATCAATTATGTAATAATAATTGAAACAGATTTTAAATATAGATTAAACACATCTAAATCATTATAATATTAATATAGTAGTTTATTCTTATTGGTACTTAATTAGTTTAGTTGTATATATGTTGTTTTTTTGAATATGTTTTATTTTCTTTGCTTCATGAAAAGGTATTTAGCAGTAATAATTTTACTACATTATTATTTTGTGTGTAATTTATATTCACAAAAATTAAGTGCAGAATTTCATTTAGGTTATGCCGATAACTTTCCTTCAAAATTAACAATAGAACAAAAAGGTTTTCCTGATATTAATATTAAAGCTAAATATTTTAGCGAACCTTTTATTTCTCCTTTTTATTGGTTATGGAGAGTATCATATAAAAGAAATGAAAAAAGTAAATTTGAGTTTGAAGCAGTTCATCACAAAATATATTTGGAGAATACTAACAATGAGGTTGAAGCCTTTGGAATTTCGCATGGTTTAAATTTGCTTATTTTTAATTTTGTAAGAATTTTACCTTTTAATTTTCATGTTAATTATGGTGCAGGTGGGGTTTTGGCACATGCCGAGAGCACCATACGAGGACGTTCATTACCTGAGAAGGGGAGGGGGATTTTTGGTATGGGGTATTACATGTCTGGCATGGCTCTAAATTTTTCGGCAGGCAAGTATTTTTGTTTATCAAATAGATTTTATGTAAATACTGAAATTCGTTTCAATCCGAGCTATTGTGTTGTACCTGTTGTTGATGGTAAGGCTTATGTATGGAATTATTCTTATCAAGTTATTGCTGGTGTTGGGTATTTTTTTATTAAATAAGTTTTTATAGAGCTTATGTTTGCATGAAAACAAAAGATTTGTTAAAAAAACTTTTACCTGGGCTATTTCCTTTAATTGTTTTTATTATTACAGATGAAATATTTGATACATCAACAAGTATTATTATAGCTGTTTTTGTAGGAATTATTCAAGCTATTTGGATATTTATTAAAGAAAAGCGATTTGATTATTTTGTTTTGGTTGATACTTTTTTAATCATACTAATGGGTGGAATATCTTTATTATTTGATAATGATTTGTTTTTTAAGTTAAAGCCAGGCATAGTAGAAACAATACTTTGCATAATGCTTATTTTTTTTGCATTAGCACCATCGCATTATGTTGAGATGATGATGGGTCATTATGGTATGAATACAAAATTAGATGAAAACTCTTTAAAAAAGCTAAGAAATAGTTTTAAATTTCTGAGTTTAATATTTATTGTTCATACAATTTTAGTTTTTTATTCAGCATTTTATATGTCTAAGGAAGCTTGGGCAATTATTAGTGGGGTTTTGTTTTATATAATATTTGCGATATTCTTTTTGTACGAGCTTTTTAAAAATTACATAAATCGAAAAAATACAGAGTGGCTTCCTATTGTTGATAAAAATGGAATAATCTTAGGGAAAGTATCGCGTAATGAAGCTCATAAAAACAAAGAATGGTTACATCCTGTTATTCACTTACATATTTTTAATGATAAGGGTGAATTATTTTTGCAAAAACGTGGTAAATTAAAATTAGTTATGCCAGAAAAATGGGACACATCAGTAGGGGGGCATATATTATGGGGCGAGAGTATTGAACAAACAATTAAAAGAGAAACGAAAGAAGAGCTAGGTTTTAATATCGAAAATGTAAGTTATGTATGTAAATATGTTTGGGAATCGGAAATTGAGAGAGAACTTGTTTATGTGTTTTATTCGGAATGGAATAATTTTATTAAAATTAATTCAAAAGAATTGGATGATGGAAAATTCTGGTCGAAACAAGAAATAATAAAAAATTTGAACAGAGGAATTTTTACACCTAATTTTGAATATGAATGGAAAATTATTTCAAAACTCTTTAATAAAAAGCAGCGATTAACGAATTTTAAATTTTAATCCGCTGTTGATGTTAAAGTTATCGTTTAAATAAACGTTTCCAGCCAACCATCCTTTAGTTTTGTATTCTAGTTCTACGTATGGAATGAAAAATTTTGCTTTGTTGTATGATAGTTCAATATTAACCATCCCGCCAAGTTTGCCACTTTTATCATAAAACGATAAAGTTGATGGTTGGTACCAAATAAAACTGCGAAGCGAAACTAATAAGCTGTTTGATTTAATGGGTACATTTAACCAGTATGTTTCAAATCCTCCGAATGTTTTTTCTTTATTAGAAAAGGTGTGTATTGAGAAAAATAAATTTGCTTTACTGCTTTTTAAAAAAATATCTAAAGAAATATTATTACCAAATGGCGTAAGAAAATGTCGTAATGAATAATTTGAGTATATATTTTGTTTTAATTTAATATGTTGAACTCCAAAAATGGCAGGTGATACTAAATTCAATGCGTTTAGGTAGCTTTGGTTTTTCAAATACCTTCGTGCTTGTGGCGATAAATCCGATACCTTTACATAACGGTTTATTCCAACTCCAGAAGGATGTATCCCTCTCGATTCGTATGGCTTGTCTGGATAATATAAAGCATCTGCCCATGCAGTGAAGTCTAATCCAGTCATATCGCGGCGAGAAATATCGGTTCCTTCTTTTAATAAAATTTTGTTAATAGCTTCGTCGGTTTTAATTTTTGAACAACTATTAATGTAAAAAACAGAATTTATAATTGATGTTATATAAAGAATGTCGAAGTTAACAGTTTTGTTATAAAAAAAATTATTTTGTTGAAGTTTTCTTATTTGTAACATTTGCGATTCTATACCTGCAGTGTTAAGTCTTCTGAAATCGGCATTATGATTGTTTGCAATTCGGGATAAGTCTTCGTCTTTAACCTTGCTAACGTAAATAAATTGTCTAAAAAAGGGGAATTTATTCACATCATTATAACTTTTTGCTTCCCATCGTGTTAAAACTGCTCTATGATATTCTTCGTGTAACCATGAAATGCCAAAAGGAACATAATAACTTAAAAAATCAAATAACAATGTAGAGATGATTGCATAATCTTTTTTTAGATGCTTTTTAATATAGTAACGCGACAAAGTATAAAAACTATTTGACCAATATAAAGATTGTTTCATAGAAGGATTAACTGCAAATGAACCAATGTTATAATACGTTTTGTAAACTGTTTGTTGAAAAGGTAAATCTAAAACAGGAACATTTATAATTAAAGAGCTATCGTTTGTTTGCGATTTTAATAAAAATGAATTTGACAACAAAGAAATAAATATTAAGTAAAATTTTAATTTTTCAATTGATATTATTTTAAAATTACTCATATTAAAATATTATTTGATTTAGAATTATGAGATATAAAACAGAAAAAATAAGTGTAATAATAGTTAGTATTAGCGCAGGTTTAAAAAAATCGCGAAATTTAATTCTTACACCGTATTTTCTTGCCGATTCAATAACAATTAAATTAGCAATAGCGCCTATAATGGTTGCATTGCCTGCTAATGTTGATGATGAAGCTAAACTTAACCATAATATTTGATACGATTCAGTTTTTAAAAACGGTAGCATTAAAAGAGTGAATGGAACATTACTTACAATTTGCGAACCTGCAAGGCTTAATAAATGAATAGATAATATTCCTTTAAAATCATCTGTTAATAAAATTGAATTTGTAAGATAATTTAGCCATCCGGTTTTTTCTATACCTTTAACAACAATAAACAACGATGCAAAAAAGAGAATTAATATCCAGTCAACCTTGTCTATAATTCTGCGTGGTTTAATATGTCCAAAAATAAGTATCAAAGATGCTCCAGCAAGTGCAATTACTGAAATAGAAATTCCAAAAAGTTTTCCGAAAAAAAACATTAAAATAACTCCGGCAAAAATTGGGATAGAAAACCTTAGTGAATCTAAACGATAGTTAAAATTTTCTTTAGGTAAATTAATGTTTTTTACTTCTAAAAATTCTTCTTTAAAAAACCATTTTATAACTTTAATTATAAGAAACATTCCAATAATTGAAATTGGCATAAGATAAAGCATAAATTTTCCATAAGAAATATTGCTATGAATGCCAATTAGCATATTTTGTGGATTTCCAGTAATGGTCATAACAGAGCCGACATTAGAAGATAAAATTTCGGCAATTAGATAGGGTTTGGGATTTAGCTCTGATGCTTTGCAAATTATAATTATTATAGGTGTAAACATTAGCACTACGGCATCGTTTACCAGGAAAGCCGAAGCTACTCCTGTAATCCATACGATGTAAGTAAGTAGCCGTCTCTGATTTTTTATTATTTTAAATGATTTTTCTGTTAGATAGTAAAACAATCCGTCGGCTTGAAGCGATGCAATAATAATCATCATACCTAATAAGAGTGTGATTGTATGAAAGTCTATTGCAGCAATTGATTCTTCAAAACTAAGTACACCAAATAAAATCATTGATACGGCTCCGAAAAAAGCTGCTGATGGCCTATCAATATTAACCCAAGGCAAACGAGTAAATATTATTCCTATATATGAAATTATGAATATAACTAATGCAGTAATTTCTGTGTTCATATTAAAGAATTGAACTAGCTAGTTCGGCTAAATAGCTTCTTTCACCTTTTATTAAATTAACATGTGCAAAAAGATCTTGTCCTTTCATTCTATCTGTTAAATAAGTTAATCCATTAGATTTGCTATCGAGATATGGGGAATCTATTTGCTCAATATCGCCAGTAAATACAAGTTTACTACCTTCGCCAGCGCGTGTTATGATGGTTTTAACTTCGTGAGGTGTTAAATTTTGGGCTTCGTCTATTATAAAAAATACATTAGATAAGCTTCTTCCTCTAATATAAGCCAAAGGTTCTATAACGAGAATTTCATTTTTTTGCATTTCTTCTATGTTCTTGTATTCCGACGATTCGTGCTTAAATTTATATTTTATTACATTCAAATTGTCGAAAAGTGGTTGCATATAAGGTCCTATTTTTTCTTTAACATCGCCTGGTAAATATCCCAAATCTCTGTTTGATAGTGGTACAATTGGACGTGCTACTAAAATTTGGTTATATTTTTTCCGTTGATGTAAACCGGCAGCCAATGCAAGAAGTGTTTTTCCAGTACCTGCTCTTCCTGTGATAGCTACAAGTTGAACTGTATCTCTAAATAAAGCATCGAGTGCAAATGTTTGTTCGGCATTGCGTGGTTCTATTCCGTATGCTTTTCGTTTTTCAACTCTGTCGAAAGAATTAGTGTAAGGATCGTAATGTGCAAGAACACTTAATTTTGTGTTTTTAAAAATAAAATATTGATGAGCTATAGGTTCAAAAGGTAAAGATATTTGATTTGCAGGAATGCCTAAAGGATCTTCGTAAAGTTGTTGAATAATTTTTGCAGGAAAACCTTCTATTGTTGGGATAGTATCGTTTACTTGATCGAGATTTTGTACCTTGTCGTTTTCATAATCTTCAGCATCAATACCTAAAGATTTAGCTTTCATTCGTAAGTTAATATCTTTACTTACAAGAATGACGGGAATTTTAGGATTTTGTGTAGAAATATAATCGGCTATTGCTAAAATGCGATGGTCGGGAGTTTTTTCTGGAAAAGATTCGGATAGTTTTTTGGAATATTCTTTTCCTGTTTCTACATATAATTTACCTAAACCTTTTCCAAGCGATATACCATCTTTAAATAGCTGTTTACCTGCTAATTTGTCTAACTCTCGTGAAAATTCACGTGCATTATAACTAATTAAATCTGCACCTTTTTTTAACTTGTCGAGCTCTTCAAGAACAACGATGGGAATTATAAGATCGTTTTCTTCAAATTTGTAAATACATCTAAAATCGTGCAAAATTACATTGGTGTCTAAGATGAATATTTTTTTCTTTTTTGCCATAATTAAATTATTTATGCTACGAAGTTAAAGCTATTAAGTTAAGAAAAAGTTTAATAATTAAGCATTTATTCACAATTTATTGTTAGCAAAAAAGCTGCCTTTTTTGGGCAGCTTCGATGCAATTTTGTAATACGATATTATTTGTTTTCGGTTTGTTTTTTGTAACGATTACGGAACTTATCAACACGTCCTGCTGTATCAACTAGTTTAACTTTTCCAGTGTAAAAAGGATGAGATGTGTTTGAAATTTCTACTTTGATTAGAGGATATGTTACGCCATCTATTTCTATTGTTTCTTTGCTATTAGCCGTTGATTTGGTAATAAACATGTAATCGTTAGACATGTCTTTGAATACCACAAGGCGGTAATTTTTAGGATGAATATCTTTTTTCATAATCGGTTTTTATGATGTTTAATTTATCGGACTGCAAAGTTACTAATAAAATCGAATTATGCAAAATTTTATAAAAATTTATTTTCCTATACAAAAACGGCTAAAAATTTCGTTTAGTATTTCTTGTGATGGTATTTCGCTAGTTACTTCTGATAAATAGTGGTTAACTTGTTTTAGATCTTCGGCTAATAAATCGTTGGAAATTCCAGAATTTAATGAAATTAAAGCTGTTTTTGCCGATTCTAAAGCTTTTTTTAGGGCATTCCATTGTCTTGAGTTTGTTATAATAACTTCGCTACCACTAATGTTAAGTGATATAATATATTCATACATTTCATCGAGTAAATTATTTATGTTTATGTTATATTTTGCAGAAATTAGAAAAACTTTTTCAACCTGTTTTTTTATTACTTTCACCTTATTGTTTAGTGTTTTTTGCTCTAGTTTATCTATTTTATTTAAAACCAAAAAAAGCTGATTTTTGTTATTTAATTTATTTTTCCATTCATTATATTTATTTAATATTTGTTCTGTTTCTGTTGCTGCATCTAATAATAATAGAACTATAGATGATTGTTGAGCTTTTTTAATGGCTTTTTCGATGCCTATTTGTTCTACTTCGTTTTCAGTGTTCCTGATTCCTGCGGTATCGGCAAAGCGAAATGTTATGTTTTTATGCACGAACGAGTCTTCTATAATATCTCTTGTTGTACCGGGAATAGAAGAAACAATGCTTTTATCTTCGTTTAATAAGCGATTCATTAGTGTTGATTTACCTACATTTGTTTCTCCAACAATTGAAACTAAAACTCCATTTTTAATAACATTACCGTAATCGTAGCTAATGCTTAATTGTTCAATTTTTTGTATTAGCCGTTCTAAATTATTTTTTATATTTTCTCTGCTTGCAAATTCAACATCTTCTTCAGCAAAATCGAGTTCTAACTCTACATAGACAAGTAAATTTAATAATTCGTTTCTTATTTCTTTTATTTCTTTAGAAATTTCGCCTTTTATATGTTGAATAGCTAATTGATGCGCAGTTTGGTCGCGTGCTTGAATAATTTCGTTAACAGCTTCGGCTTGTGTTAAATCCATTTTACCGTTTAAAAATGCTCTTAAAGTAAACTCTCCAGGCTGCGATAATCGAATGTCCAATTGTTGCAATATTTTTAATATTTGACCTTGAATGTATAACGAACCGTGGCAATGCAGTTCAATCATATCTTCTCCAGTATATGAGTTAGGCGATTTAAAATAAACAAATAATATATCGTCTATAAATTGATTATTTGTAATAATTTTTGCTCGATATAAATAACGTGGTTTTATAGTATCAATAGATATATTTTGTTGGAATTGAAGAAATTTTAATACTTTTTGCAAAATATTTTTTCCACTAATTCTTATTATTGCAATAGCTGATGACACAGCACCTGTAGCAATGGCACAAATGTCTTCTTGTTGATACATACATTAAGACTTTTAGTGCAAAAGTATATGAATTTTATAAAATTACATAGCCTATTTTTTAGAATGTTACCAAATAGACTAAAACTTATAATATTTTAAAAACAATGTACTTACAACTATTTAAGGAATGTAAATACAAGGAAATCGTTTTTTAAAAGATATTTTTCTGCTTTTTTTAAAACTCTTTTTTCATAAAAAAACTATTACTATTTTTGATGTCAAATTATTATTATGAGTGTATTAGTTAATAAATATTCACGTGTTATTGTTCAAGGTTTTACAGGTACCGAAGGTACTTTTCATGCTGCTCAAATGATGGAATATGGTACTCATATTGTAGGTGGTGTTACCCCAGGTAAAGGAGGAAGAACTCATTTAGGTTTACCTGTTTTTAATACTGTTTATCAGGCAGTAGCCGAAACATCGGCGGATGTATCTGTAATTTTTGTTCCGGCTTCTTATGCCGCAGATGCTATTTTAGAAGCTGCTGACGGTTGTATTAAACTTATTGTATGTATTACCGAAGGTATTCCGGTTAAGGATATGATAAAAGTAAAGGCATATTTAAAACATAAAGACTGTCGTTTAATTGGACCAAATTGCCCTGGTGTTATTACTCCTGGCGAAGCAAAAGTAGGAATTATGCCCGGGTTTATACACCAAAAAGGAGTTGTAGGAATAATAAGTAGAAGTGGAACACTTACTTATGAAGCAGTAGATCAAATTACAAAACTAGGATTAGGACAAAGCACTTGCATAGGCATTGGTGGTGATCCTATTATAGGGACAACTACATTAGAAGCAACTCAACTATTAATGAACGATGAAGAAACAAAAGCTATTGTAATAATAGGTGAGATTGGCGGACAAATGGAAACCGAAGCTGCCTACTGGATAAAAGAAAATAAAACAAAACCTGTGGTTGCATTTATTGCTGGGCAAACTGCTCCAAAAGGACGTAGAATGGGGCATGCCGGTGCAATCATAGGTGGTGCCGAAGATACAGCTGCTGCTAAGATGAAAATTATGGAAGAATGCGGAATAACTGTTGTAAAATCACCAGCAGATATAGGTATAACTGTTAAAAATTTGATTAATTAAAACTTTTGAATATGAAACTATTAGAAAATAAAGTATTAGTTGTAACTGGAGCTGCAAGAGGCATAGGTAGGGCAATTGCTATTAAATCGGCTCAAAATGGCGCAAATGTTGCATATAGTGATGTTAAAGAAGACGAAAATTTTACTTCGCTCGAAAAAGAACTAATTGCATTAGGCGTTAAAGCAAAAGGTTATGTTTCGGATGCTTCGAGTTACGAAGAATCAAAAAAATTTATTGATGAAGTAATTAAAGATTTTGGAAAAATAGATGTTTTAGTTAACAACGCTGGTATTACACGCGATGCTTTACTTATGAGGATGACAGAAGAACAATGGGATATGGTTATAAACGTAAATTTGAAATCGGTTTTTAATACGACAAAAGCAGTACATATGTATATGCTTAAACAAAAGTCGGGCTCAATTATCAATATAAGTTCGGTTGTCGGTGTTGGTGGTAATGCAGGTCAGGCAAATTATTCTGCTTCAAAGGCCGGTATAATTGGTTTTACTAAATCCGTTGCAAAAGAGTTAGGTAGTAGAAATATTCGTTGTAATGCTATAGCACCAGGTTTTATTGAAACAGATATGACAAAAACATTACCTGAAGATGTTGTGGCAGGTTGGTACGAAAAAATACCAATGAAACGAGGCGGATTACCAGAAGAAGTGGCAAATTTAGTTGTTTTTCTTGGTAGCGATATGTCGTCGTACATCACAGGACAAGTAATTTCTATATGTGGCGGAATGCAAATGTGAATTTAAAATAAACTATAAATTTTTTCTACAACATTTCGATAAAATAACTTTTTTATTAGAGATTTTGTTTTTATTAAATGTTGTAGGAATAAGTACTTTGTTTTTTGCAAATATAATTGCTAACAAATTATTGTTATTGAGTAAGTTAAATGATATTTAGTGTTTGATTATTTATTTTTTCTATCATTTTGTTGTGTTATGTATTTTTTTAACATCTTTGTTTTATTTGAAATATCATTTGTTATACTGTTTACAGAAATAGTTGCACCTGAAATTGCATCAATGTTTTTTCCAACATTTAATTCGCTACTTCCATCATAACCTATAAATTGATTTAACCAACTTTTAATAGTGATTTCCTGACCATGTGAGGCTTGGTAATTATATATATTTACTGCGATGATTTTCGCTGATGTATCAAATAAAATAAAGTAATCAAAAAACTCTTGACTATCCTTTTTTAAATTGTTGTACGATGCTGAACAAAAAGCAGTTCGACAAGTTTTAACTCTTCCTATATATGTGTATCCAATTAACAATAGATTATTTTTTATTTTAAAATATTTTTCATTTAAAGAATTTGTAATAATTTCTGAATTATTTTCTAACTCTACAAATATTGGACTTTCACATTTGAATTGATGTTTTAATTCCTTAAATAATTGCTTTGGCCTGAAATTAATTTCATTTTGTCCAATACAGTTTAATACTGATATTATAAATCCCGATAATATAATTATAATTCTCATTTTATTAATTTTAAAACGTTACACCAAATCCGGCATTAAAAATTTTACTAAATTTTTCATCTGCTTTTGATTTGTTAAATTGTATATCGGCTTTTATAACAGCTCCTTCAATCAAAGTAAAGTTTAATCCAATGGTTATTATTGTGTTATTATATTTATCGTTTTTTGTAATAATATTTTCAACAGAATGATGTGTATTGTAAGCTTCGTATCTTACAAATGGCATAAGCTCCGATTTAATATTTTTTACTGATTTAAGCACATTGTAGCCGATTTCAGCATAATATCCTATCATAGAGCTCCCTAAATCGTTATATTTTCCATCTTTGGAAGTAAAAATATTATATTGTTTTGTGTTTCCTAAAAGCGCATAGTATAATTGGCCTGTTAATTTTACGCCTTTTATTTTATACCTGATATCTGTACCTATCATTGAAATTTTTACAACTGATGAATCTGCTTTTTGAATAAGAGCAGTACTGTCGTTATGTAAATTATTATATAAACGACTTTGTGATTTCCCGAAATACCCCGAAATACCAACATTCATATTTTTCACTCCATAGTATTCAAGCTTACCAGTGAAATTTGGTGAAGACAAATATGCTTTTGAGCCGTTTGTCTTCCTTCTCTTAATGCTTTACTTCCTGAAAATAATCCTACATTAGCATTGTAACCATTTAGTCCATTTACAACATACAATTGGTATTTCATTTTTGTTTGTAATATATTTCCTGCAAAGCCTAAGCCAATTTCTCGCCAAGTTGTAGGTGCAATTTTATTATCAATTATAGGACGTTCAACACCATTAAATGTAGTTGGTTCGTGGTATTCGTTAATAATACCCATTGGTATTAATAATAATCCGGCTCTAAAATTTATGTAGTTATTTATTTTATGTTGAAGAAACATTTGTTCAACCCAAAGTTCTTTCGCATATTCAAATTCTATTTCAGATACAAACTGTGTTTTTCTTGAAAAATTATATCCCAAAAACATTACCATTCTATGTACATCTACGATTCCTAAATCTTTTATTCCTTTATTTATTGGTTGATTATAATGAACCTCGCCATAACCACCTATGCCAAGTCCGGGTTTATCATTTAGTAATTTTTCAACACTATTAAGGTAAATATTTGTGCTATCAACATTTTGTGCATCTATTGATACAACGTACAATAACAATGAAAGTAAAATTAGTTTTTTCATAGTTTATAAATTTTAATTATTACGATACAAAGGTAAATTTATGCATTTATGTAAGTAATCGCCAAAATGATGATTTTTCGATTATTAAATCGTTAAAAGTTGGGATAAAAAGAATTTTTCTGGAGAATTATCTATTAAATTTTCAAGTAAAAAATGCCTTCTATATAGAAAACTTATTATCTTTTTTTAATTTTACTACAAGTGTTTTTATTCAATATACCAAATTTTTTTTTTTTGCAAGCATATCAAAAATAATTATATTTGCAATGTAAAAAAATTTAGTATTATGCCATCAAAAAAACGACTTAATTTCTTAGATAGGTATTTAACCTTATGGATTTTTCTTGCAATGTTTATTGGAATTTTTTCAGGTTGGTTATTTCCAGAAATTGCGGCATTTTGGGAGAGCTTAAAACCTAGCCCCGACAGTACAACAAATATTCCTATAGCAATTGGTTTAATTCTTATGATGTATCCTCCACTTGCTAAAGTAAAATACGAAGAACTTAAAGATATTTTTGTAGATTATAAAGTTTTAGGTCTTTCATTGATTCAAAATTGGATTATAGGTCCTATATTAATGTTTTTTTTAGCAGTTGTATTTTTTAAACTTTTTCCTGGCCAAGACAATGCTAATTTGCCTTATTTTTATGGAATTGTTCTAATAGGTCTTGCTCGTTGTATAGCGATGGTTATCGTTTGGAATGAACTAGCAAAAGGTGATACTGAATATTGTGCCGGTTTAGTTGCATTTAATTCCATTTTTCAAGTTTTGTTTTTTTCAATATACGCTTACTTATTCATTGCTATTTTGCCTGGATGGTTTGGTATTCCTACAAACTCAGTAGTAGAAAATATTACAATACAACAAATAGCTGAAAGCGTATTTATTTATCTTGGAATACCATTTATTGCAGGTTTTTTAACACGTTATATTCTAATTCGTATTAAAGATAAAAATTGGTATCATACTAAATTTATTCCAAAAATAAGTCCAATTACTTTAATAGCATTACTCTTCACAATTATTGTAATGTTTTCTTTAAAAGGAGAATATATCGTTAAAATACCATTTGATGTTATATTAATATCTATTCCATTGCTCTTGTACTTTGTTATTCAATTTATATTTTCATTCTTTTTAAGCAAAAAAATAGGAGCAACTTATGGAAAATCAGCAGCTTTATCATTTACAGCAGCAAGTAATAATTTTGAGCTTGCTATTGCTGTTGCTGTTGCAATATTTGGTATGCAATCAGGGGAAGCTCTTGCAGCTGTTGTAGGACCTTTGGTTGAAGTTCCTGTTATGCTTGGATTAGTTAATCTGGCATTTTATTTTCAAAAAAAATATTTTGCATAGCCTTTTTTTAAAACATTAACTTTAATAAATTTTTACTACAAATTTGTTTAAGTGTAATTTTTTACCTTATATTGTCTAATTCCATTAAAATTTAACTTAAATTTGCGCAAATAAATTTTATTTTAAAACATAAATACTTAAAGTTCTATATTATAAATCATAAATAAAAATGAAGATACTATTTATTTTATTTATAACAATGTTTAGTCAAATACACACAAATGCTCAATCGCTTTACTTTCCGCCGCTTACAGGAAATACTTGGGATACAATATCACCGTTGTCATTAGGTTATTGTCAGGATAAGATAGATAGTTTATATACGTTTTTAGATTCAAGTGCTACAAAAGCATTTATCCTTTTAAAAGATGGTAAAATTGTACTTGAAAAATATTTTGGAACACACACTCAAAATTCTTTATGGTACTGGGCTTCAGCAGGTAAAACAATTACAGCTTTTCTTGTCGGAATAGCACAACAAGAAGGATATCTGTATATAAGTGATACTACTTCTAAATATTTAGGTTATGGGTGGACATCTTGCTCAACAGAACAGGAAGAAAAAATAACTATATGGCATCAACTTACTATGACAACAGGATTAGACGACAATGTATCAGATCCGTTTTGTACAATAGACACTTGCTTAATTTATAAAGCAGATGCAGGTTCTCGTTGGGCTTATCATAATGCACCTTATACTTTGCTTGATAAAGTAATAGAAAACTCAACTGGAAATACTCTTAATAATTACGCAACTCAAAAACTTAAAAACTTAACTGGAATGACAGGGTCTTTTGTATCAATAGGCTTTAATAATATATTTTTCAGCAATGCTCGTAGCATGGCCAGATTTGGACTGTTAATACTCAACAAAGGGAATTGGAATGGGAACCAAATTTTATCCGACACAAATTATTTTAATCAAATGGTTAATACTTCTCAAGAACTTAATAAATCATACGGTTATTTGTGGTGGCTCAATGGAAAAGAATCATTTATGGTACCATATTCTCAATATGTTTTTACAGGCAATTTTTCGCCCAACGCTCCGTCTGATATGATTGCTGCAATTGGAAAAGACGGGCAATTTTTAAGTATCGTACCAAGTCAAAATTTAGTTTGGTTAAGAATGGGAAATTCACCAAATAATGTACCTGTTGATTTCTTATTAATTGATTACATATGGTATTACATTAATAATCTGACTTGCAACTCTGCAACAATAAGCAATAATACAAATTATTTAGTAGAATTATACCCAAATCCTACAAATGATTTTCTAAATGTTAAGGCTAATACATTATTTTCAATAATTGAAATTTATAATTCACAAGGCAGAATCATTGACAAAATATATACCGAAACTAAAGAAAAAAATATTTCTATAAGTGAATTTTCTAACGGAATATATTTTATTAAAATATTGTTTTTGAACGGTAATCAATGGTCGGGAAAATTCATAAAAAAATAACTATTTTAAGAATAAAAAGACATTATAAACTCTTTAAATATTTATTGTTTCATTATCTCTTTTTTTAACTTTTGGCTCAATTTTGTATTTTTTAAAAAAATTATTACTTTTGCAACTAGTTTTACTATGTTCTTACATTTATTGGCGAGGTAGCTCAGTTGGTTAGAGCGCATGATTCATAATCATGAGGTCGGCGGTTCAATCCCGCCTCTCGCTACTTGTAGTAACAAGGGTTTTAGAAAATCAAAGTTTGAAGCCCTTTTTTAATTTTTTGTATTCATAATTATATTTGCAAAAAATAATTGTACATAATTCAACATTATTTACCTTTGTAGAAAAAAAATGAACAAATTATTGATAATATTATTTTTTATAAGTTTTTTGTTCATATCTTGTTCAAACAACGAGTTTAAATCTGATGGTTTTGGCTTGGAATATAAATTTATAGTAGAAAATAAGGACGAACGTCAGCCTATTCCTGGTGAAATAATTGAAGTTTCAATGTATTACACCGATTATAAAGATAGTATTTTATACGATACAAGAGAATTTACACGATTTTTTAAAATGAAAGTAAGAAATCCCAGCTCAAATGGAGGCACAATAGATGATGCCATTTTGCTAATGCACAAAGGCGACAGTGCTATTTTTAAAGTAGATGCTATAAAATTTTTCACTGAAACAAAACAAGAAAATGTTCCTTCTTTTATAAAGCAAGGAGACAAGTTAATTTTTTATATAAAGCTTCACAATATATATACAGTTAGCGAGTATTTAGAAAAAAAGAAAAAACAACACTTCGAAAGTGAAGAAGAAGAAATGCAAGCTCTTGAACACTACTTAAAAATTGCAAATATTACCGAAAAACCATTACCTTCAGGCTTATATTACATTGAAAAAAAGAAAGGAACAGGCAAACAACCATCAGATAATTCTTTTGTAAGTATTCATTATTTAGGTACGTTTATAAATGGCGAACCATTCGACAATACTTACGAAAGAAATTCTCCTTTTGAATTTCAACTTGGTAAAGAATTAGTTATTCAAGGGTTAGAAGAAGGAGTAAAACTTATGAGAGAAGGTGGCGAAGCAATTTTAATAATACCTTCTAAATTAGCATATGGAAGTGAGCAGTATAAAATGATACCGCCATATTCTACCTTAATTTTCGAAATTACTTTACTAAAAGTTAAATAAATGAAAACGATAGTTACATTATTGCTGTTACAAGTATCATATCAAATTTATAGTCAAATGGATAATTTACAAAAAACAGCATCTGGTTTACAATATTCTATACTTAAAAAAGGTAATGGAATAAGACCAGAACAAGGCGATAAAGTATTTGTTCATTATGTTGGAAAATTAATGAACGATACTATTTTCGACAGTTCTTATAAACGAGGTGAACCTTTTTCATTTAATCTTGGCGAAGGAAGAGTTATAAAAGGATGGGATGAAGGAATTGCACTGCTTCAAGAAGGAGATTCTGCATTATTAATTATACCACCCGATTTAGGATACGGCAATCGTGCAATTGGATCAATTCCTGCTAATTCAACATTAAAATTTATTGTTTCGTTAGAAAAAGTTGAGAAAGCTCCTAAAATTGAACCGTTCGACATAACAAACAAAGAAACTGAAACGACAGAAAGTGGTTTAAAGATTGTACGCGTAAAAAAAGCAGAAAAAGACGCAATAAAACCTTCTATTGGCGATAATGTTGTTGTTCATTATACAGGGTATTTTGAAGATGGAAAAATCTTTGATTCGTCGGTTCGCAGAGGTGAACCAATAACTTTTACATTAGGTAAAGGACAAGTAATTAAAGGCTGGGAAGAAGGTATAAGCTTACTAGCAAAAGGCGAAAAAGCCCGTCTTATTATTCCGTATAATTTAGCTTATGGAGAAAATGGGCGTCCTCCTGCCATTCCACCGAAAGCTAATCTTATATTCGATGTAGAACTTGTTGATGTTCATAAACAAATTACAGCTATACCATTTGATACAAAAGGAAAAGATACCATAAAAACAGCATCAGGTTTAAAGTACATTATTGTGCAAAAAGCCGAAAAGAATGCAAAAAAAGCAGAAAATGGAAAAATGGTTAAAGTTCACTATACAGGATATTTTAAAGATGGTAGGATATTCGATTCTTCGGTACAGCGTGGACAACCTTTTTCATTTAAAATTGGTGGAGGAATGGTTATAAAAGGCTGGGATGAAGGTGTAGCTTTAATGAAAGTAGGCGAAAAATTTCGTTTTATTATACCATATCAATTAGCTTATGGCGAAAATGGCTATCCTGGTGTTATTCCACCAAAAACTGATTTGATTTTCGATATAGAATTATTAGAAGTTAACTAATTTTTTTAAAGTTCGTATTATATTCTAACTCCCATTATACAAACATCATCAACTTGTTCGTATATGTTTTTCCATTCATCGAAAAATTGTTCGAGCTTAAATTTTTGTTCTTGCATTGATAATTGTTGAATTGATAACAATAACTCTTTGAAAGCTTTGTATTTTAGTTTCTTTCCTTGTTTTCCACCGAATTGATCTGCATATCCGTCAGAAAATATGTAAATAGTATCAGATGGCAAGACAGTGATGGAATTGTTTTTGAACTTACATTCTCTTACATATTCACCTATTGGCTGAGCGGTTGCTTTTATTTCATACAAAACGTAATCATTAAGTTCAACATATTTTTCTGTATTATTAACAGGCGGTTTAGATTTGTGTCTTACGATGTATAATGGATTGTTTGCTCCCGCAAAATTCAAAATAAATTTATCTTTGTCAAAAGAACATATTGCCAAATCCATCCCATCGCGTATTCTTTCTTCATCGGTATGCAAAGCATTTTTAACATTTTCATTCAAACGATCAAGAATCAGACCAGGATTATTTTTTGTTTCCTCGTCTATAACCTGATTTAATCCATTATAGCCAACAATACTCATGAATGCACCTGGCACACCATGTCCCGTACAATCAACCACTGCAAATAAAACCGACGAATTTATTGGCATAAACCAGTAGAAATCGCCAGAAACAATATCTTTTGGCTTATATAAAATAAAAAATTCTTTTATATATTTTTGAATTAGGCTATCTGAAGGTAAGATTGCTCTTTGAATTCTTTGAGCATAGGTTATACTTGCCAAAATATCTTTATTTTTTTCTTCAATAATATTTTTTTGATATGTAATCTCTTCGTTTTGTGCAGATAGTAATTCATTTGCACGTTTCTTTTCTCTATAACTTCTTAAAATAACTACAACTAAGATTGCTATAAGTAAAATTACAACAATTGCTCCATATAATAATGTTGTTTGTTGTTTAATTTTTAATTCATTTTCTTTTAATTGGCTATTAGCTAATTTTATTTGTTGTTCTCTTTTTTCTGCCTGATATTGTTCTTGCAATTGATTTATGTAACGAGTATTTTCTACTTTATAAACAGAGTCGCGAAATCTAATGTACCATGTGTAATAATAGTAAGCTTCTTTGTAATTTCCAAGATTATCATAAATTTCGGCTAAAATTTTATTACTTTGAATTAGACCTTCTGAATTAGATAACTCATTAGCTATTTTATTTGCTTTATTTACAAAATCAATTGCTTTTGAATATTTCTTTTTATTTTGATACAAAACAGCTAATGAGTTATAAATATTTATTAAGCCTATTTTATCGTTTATTTGTTCTTTTAATTTCAACGATTTAAAATAATATTTTTCAGCATTAATAGTATCTTGTTTTTTACTTAAAACATTTGCAATATTTAAATAAACAGAAGAAATTCCGTATAGATTAGAGTTTTTTTCATCTAATTTTAATGACTGATTGTAATAATAAAGAGCCGAGTCGAATATATTTCTCTTAAAATAAAGCATTCCCAAATTGTTGAATATGGTAGCCATTCCTCGCTCAATGTTTAAATCAGTAACAATTTGTAACGACTGATTAAAGTATTTTAAAGCCATTTGATAATTTTCCTGATAAAAATATATTAAACCCAAACTGTTTAAACTAGATGCAATACCTTTTTTATCATTAAGTTTTTCTCGTATTTTCATGCTTTCAAGATATAATATAATAGCTTTCTCGTAATTAGAAAGTTTTTCATATACACGACCTAAATTATTTTTCAAATCTCCAACAAGTCTTAAGCTGTCCAATTTTTCGTAAATATTAAGAGCTTTTTCGTAGTATTGCCTAGCTAAAATAATTTCACCCCATAATTCGCTTTTTTCGGCTAATAACAGAGAAAATCTTGCTGTATATTTTTCATTTTTTTGGAATTCGCTCAAACTTATTGCATCTTTTGCAGTTTTTGTATATAATTGTGGGTTCGATTCTAATATAGACAATAATTTAGTATATGCATCTAACGATAAACTATCGAAACGATGATTTTTAATTACATTCATTAAACTATCATACTTGCCTGCATACGATAAACTAATAAAAATAATTGCAAATAATACAGTTATTATTATCCTGTTAATTGATTTCATATCTTGTTCAAAGGTAATAAAATCATCTAGTATAATTCTTAGTAGTTAATAACTTTTTTTAACTACATTTTTTTATTGTAAAATTTATTCGTTTTTTAATTTTATCGTTTAAGTAATACAATAGCAAAAAATAAGGAACTAATATAAATAATCCCAAAAATCCTGCTAATCCTTCATTTTTAGTAAACTTAAAAGTTATAATAACAGTGGTAATGAGCAAAAACAAAGGCATAATATAAGTCAAAAATACAGCAAAAAGACCCATGGTCATTCTCATTTGAACAATAACTTTTGTTCCAATAGGAAATTCAAACGCATTAGCTTCCACTTCTATTTCTTTTTCCTTTATTTCGCTTAAATTCATTGTACAAGCAACCTTACTATGGCATTGACTGCAAGCCGATGTAGATACGATACTAACAACTATCTTCTGTTTATTTATTATTTCTTTTACTATGCCTGGATGTTCAATGGTGTTGTTCATAAATTAATTTTTCATTTAGCTTATTTATTATTTGACTAGATAAATTATTGTAGTAACGTCTGCTTTGATATGCTAATACAGTCTGACAGCCTGTTATAGCATTAGTTAAAAATATTTCGTCTGCGTCCAAAAGAACTTGTTTAGTTATACTTGTTTCTTTTACTTCAACTCCTAATTGTGGTAAAATGTAATTCAAAACATATTTTCTCATTACACCATCAACACAACCATCAGATAATGGAGGAGTATAAATTATCTTATCAATTAAAACAAAAATATTTGATGATGTTGCTTCTACAAGATTTTGTTTCGAATTTATTAAAACAGCATCATCTAATTCATTTTTTTTTGCCCATTCTGCCGCCAAAATATAAAAAATAGCATGATTTATTTTAATAGAATACAATGGTGATATAGGTTTTTCTATCATTTCAAAAACAGATATATGTATCCTCTTTTTTAAATTGCCAAATT
>Ga0308419_1000269_pt1 | contig 40504 bp, 37 predicted proteins | sample HotsprSampleMS50_FD_203674 | JGI IMG/M metagenome (GOLD analysis project Ga0308419, IMG submission 203674) | Hot spring phototrophic mat microbial communities from Mushroom Spring, Yellowstone National Park, Wyoming, United States - 20090730_MS50 ... | reverse complement strand
AGAGCAGGCTCTATAAACAACCATAATTGATATAAAATAAACGGAAAAGAAATAATAAATCCTATAATAAAAATTAATTTAAAATATAAAAAAGGTATTCCAAAAGGTCTTAAATTTTGTAGTTTTAAGTTTGCTGTTTTTGCAGGTAAAAGTAATACATAATTCATTATTTGCTCGATAAATATACCAGAAATTATACATCCAATAATTAAACCGACTATACCCCATAAAATTCTCTTTCGTAATTCTTCTAAATGATCAAAAAAGTTAAGTTGTTCATTTTCTTGTGTTTCTGTATTATTAATTTCTTTTTCTTCGCTCATATTATTTTTTTAAATATTCATTCATAAAAAATTTAAATTTTTCTAAAGCTTTTGCACGATGACTAATTTTATTTTTAATTTCAGAATCTAATTCCGCAAATGTTAATGAAAAACTGTTTGGTACAAATATTGGATCATATCCGAAACCATTATATCCTCTTTCTTCATTTATTATCTTTCCATTACATTCACCATTAAATATATATTCATTATTACCATCATAAAAACATATTATGCATATAAATTTTGCTTTAGGCTCTATCAATCCTTTTAGTTTTATATTTTCTAATAATTTTTGACGATTTAAATTATCATTTGAGCCAATTCCAGCATACCTAGCAGAATATATACCAGGTTCATTATTCATATCCGGAACAATCAGCCCGCTATCATCAGCTAATATGGGTATTTGAGATATATCAAAATATTTTTTAGCTTTTATTATTGAATTATCTTCAAAAGTATTTCCATTTTCTTCGATTTCAATTTCAATATTTAAATCTTTAGGAGTTAGCAATTTAATATTATCAAAAGTTCTAAAAATTGCTTGAAATTCAATTATTTTATGTTGATTATTCGATGCTATTAAAATTTTCATATACCTAATATATTAATTAGTTTATCTATGGCTTCGTTTGGAGAAATTTTAGATAATAATAAATCTTGTTCTATTTGCTCTTTTGCTAACTTAAAATTTTTATTTTCTAAATATTTATTTTGAATATAATCAAAAATCAAAGTGTTTAACCATTCTACTAATTGTCTTTTCCTTCTGTACTCGAAATATCCTGAATTTTTTGTATTAATAATAAATTCGTTAACAGTAGACCATACCTCTTTTATTCCCAATTGCTCTAATGCTGAAATTGTTAGTACTTTAGGTTTCCAACCTTCTGTAGGACTTTGTAATAACTTTATTGCAGATTGATATGCTGATTTGGTTTGATTTGCTTTTAATTTATATTCTCCATCACATTTATTTATTACTAAAATATCTGCTAATTCTACAACTCCTTTTTTTATTCCTTGTAATTCATCGCCCGAGCCTGGTAGTAATAATAATATAAATATATCAACTAAACTTCTAACAGTTATTTCGCTTTGACCTACTCCAATTGTTTCGATTAATATTATATTGTATCCTGCAGCTTCGCAAGCTAATATAGCTTCTTTAGTTCTTTTTGCTACTCCGCCTAATGTTCCGCCTGATGGAGATGGTCTAATATAAGCATTATCATTTCTAGATAGGTTTTCCATCCTTGTTTTATCTCCAAGAATAGAACCTTTTGTAACAGTACTGCTAGGATCTACAGCTAACACAGCTACTTTTTGATTATTCTCTACTAAAAAAGTTCCCAATGATTCAATAAAAGTGCTTTTACCTACACCAGGAGGACCTGTAATTCCAATTCTTATAGAATTTCCTGTTAATGGGTGAATTTTTTTAATTAATTCATCTGTAATAACTTTATATTTTGGCGAATTACTCTCTATGATAGTAATTACTTTTGATAGAATAGTCCTATTACCTTCGATTAAACCTTTATATAATTCGTCAATATTTAGGTTTTTTGTTATCTTTTTTGATTTTTTTTGTTTTTTATAATTTAAATCAATTCCTTCTACTACTTTACCTGCTACTTCATTTTTAAAATTATCTGTTATCCATTCGGGATTAGATTTCTTTAATTCCATATCAATTTAAAACTATTTTTTCGAAGATTATATTATCTGTAAACTTCAAAACTAAAAAATAAATTCCTTTTTCTAATCCTATATTATCAATTTCCTTTAAATTTATTTGAATATAATTTTGATTGTATTTATTATTTATCTTCAATTTACCTAAATAATTATAAATTTCTAATTCGAATTCTTCAACTGAATTATTTAAAACTATATTAATATTATCATTTGTAGGATTTGGAAATATTAAAGTAGAGAGATTATCGTTTTTTTTTACATTAGTAGCTATAGGAGTTATTTCCAAAATTTTATCATCATTGATTTTAGGAGTTCCACGCCCATCTTTATTAGATGTAGCAAGATACACTTTGCCATCAGGAGAAATACAAACGTCTCTTAATCTTCCAAATTCCCAAGTAAAGAAATCTTTTCTTAATAATACCGAATCACCTTGTTCATTTAGTTTCAATTGGACTAATCTTTGGTCTTTTAATGCAGTTACAAGTAATGAATTGTTCCATTCAGGAATTAGATTATGTTGATAATAATCTATACCGCAAATTGCTAATGTAGCTTGAGGAGTTAAAGAAATTATAGGTTCTACTACATTATTTTTTTTACAAAAATCTTTTTCTTTTTCTGTATTACAATAACCATTTACATCGGGCCAACCATAATTTCTACCTGCAAAAATTATGTTAATCTCATCATCGGTGCTGGGTCCGTGTTCTGATGAATAAATTTTACCATTAGCAACCACTAATCCTTGGGGATTACGATGACCGAAACTATAAACATAGCTATTAGGAAACGGATTATCATTGGGAATAGAACCATCCAAATTCATTCTTAAAATTTTGCCATTTAGACTACTTAAATTTTGTGGTGTGCTTAGATCTGCAGCGTCTCCTATTGTAATTAATAATTTTAAATCATCTGTTATCCAGAGTCTTGCTCCATCGTGGTTCCACCAACCTTTGATATTATCCATTAAAACGTATGGCGATATTAATTTTTCGCCATCATATGTGTATCTTACTATTTTTATTTTTGTCGATGGATTATCAAATCCTGTATTATATACTGTATATACATACGGTTCTTTAGCAAAGTTTGGATGTAAAACTAATCCCATTAGTCCACGTTCTCCATCTTCGAAAACTTCGTCAATTTTAATTAATGAAGTAATTTTACCTGTGATTGGATCTACTTTGCTAATTCTTCCATATCGTTCAGTAAACCAAATATTATTATCAGGTCCCCAAAGAATTTCCCAAGGAGTGTCCAAATTAGTTGCTATTGGTCTTGTTGAAAATTCATTTTGAGAAAATAATACATTAATATTTGTTATTAAAAATAGAATATAAAATATAATTTTTTTCATAATGCAATCTCTTTTGTACTTTTAAATTTACGTAGTTATATAAATTATATTATTTATTATGGATTACAAACAATTTTTAACAGAGGAGCGATTAAATAAATTTATTTCAGTATTAAACAATAGACAAGAAACTTTTACTGTAGTTTTTGAAAATATTATAGATCCACATAATTTATCTGCTTGCTTACGAAGTTGCGAATCAACTGGAATTTACAAAATTAATTTAGTATATGATGGAAGCCAGCCATTTCCAAAATTAAGCACAAGTAGTTCCTCCAGTGCTACTAAATGGATAGAAACAACCAAATATACGAGTATTGGCGAATGTTATAAGAAATTAAAAGATGAAAATTTTAAAATTTATTCAACAGCATTAAACAAAAATTCTAAATCGATTTATGAAGTTGATTTTACAGAAAAAGTAGCGGTAGTATTAGGTAATGAGCATTCAGGTTGTTCCTCTGATGCTATAAATTTGGCAGATGAAAATATAATTATACCACAAATAGGAATGATTCAAAGTCTAAATATATCTGTAGCTTGTGCTATTATTGTTTATGAAATGTTTAGACAGAGATTAAATAAGGGAATGTTTGATAATCGAAATATTAGTGAGGAAGAGTTTAACAGACTATTAAATAAATGGACCGAGCGACAAGTTCTTTAAAATTATATTGTTAATAATAAGAAAAGAAGATATTCCAAGCAACGCTCCAACAATTACATCACTTGGATAATGAACTCCATTATAAATTCTAGATATACCTACTAAAAAAGCCCAAGGTAAAAATATTATCAATAAACTTGGGAAATAAAAAGCAATTCCCATAAGAAATAGAAAAGCACCCGATGAATGACCAGATGGGAATGAAAATTTATCTGGAGGATTAATTAAAAAATTTATCCCATCAATCACCCAACCGGGTCTTTCCCTTTTGAATAATATCTTAAAAAATTTTAATAAAATTAATTCTAATAAAAATGATAATAGAACTACTATCGAAAATTTTGTTCCTATTTTGTAATTAACTAATATTAAAAATATACCGATTAAAAAATACCAGACTCCATCTGCACTTTTAGAAGTATAATACATTATTTTATCTACTAATTTAAAATCTGATGATGAATAAATTAACTTAAATAATTTAATATCGAAACTTAAAACGCTATTTTTAATTTTGTTTTTCATTATAATGTCTTCATTATAATTCAAAATTATTATTTTTATATTAATTTTCAAAGAAGAAAATTACGCAAGTCTAATATTAACAATAACTTAACGATATATTAACATTTGTTAATCAAGAATTAACAATTAAGTATTTAGATATTTTTTATAAAATTATTATATTAAATTCTCGTAGATACAATTTTAAATTTTTTTTAAATTTATGACCTCTTTATATCGTAATTTATCTGATGAGCAAATCCAGTTAAGGCATACAGTAAGAAAATTTGCTGAAGAAGTAATTAAACCTGTAGCCCGTAAATTAGATGAAGAAGAAGAATTTTCTTACGAGATGACTGAAAAACTCGCAGAAATAGGATTTTTGGGTGCTACTATACCCGAAGAATATGGCGGTTCTGACTTAGATTACTTATCTTATTTAGTTTTAGTTGAAGAATTAGCAAGAGTTGATAGCTCGCAAGCAATTACTGTAGCAGCTCATAACTCTCTTGGAATAGGACCAATATTAAATTATGGTAATGAGCAACAAAAGGAATATTTATTACCAAAATTAACTAATCATCTTTGGGGTTTTGGACTAACAGAACCAGATGCAGGTTCTGATGCAGGAAACACTAAAACAAGGGCTTACCAAGTAGGAGAAGATTGGAAGATTAATGGTTCAAAAATATTTATTACAAATGCTTCTACAAAGATTACTTTAGGATCGTCAGTTCTTACAGTGACAGGACAGCAACCTGATGGTAGAAAAGAATATACTACCTTCATTGTTTACAATGGAACTGAAGGTTTCGAAGCCAAAGCTATGAAGGGAAAAATGTTATGGAGAGCTTCTAATACTAGTGAATTATATTTTAATGATTGTATAGTATCTTCTGATAATATTCTTGGGCAAAGAGGCGATGGATTTAAACAAATGTTAGCTACTTTAGATAAAGGAAGGTTATCGATTGCTGCGATGAGCTTGGGTCTGGCACAGGGTGCATATGAATTAGCTTTAAAATATGCTAAAGAAAGAAAAACATTTGGTCGAAATATATCTACATATCAATCAATTGCTTTTAAATTAGCTGATTTAGAAGCTGGAATAGAATTAGGTAGAACATATTTATATGATGTTGTTAAAATGTTAGAAAAAGGTGAAAAAATAACTAAAGAAAGTGCTATAGTAAAGCTTTATTGCTCCGAATTAGCACATAAAGCTGCTGATCACTGTGTTCAGATTCACGGTGGTTATGGCTTAATGAAAGAATATGATGCAGAAAGATTCTACAGAGACCAAAAAATCTTGGAAATTGGTGAGGGTACATCAGAAATTCAAAGATTAGTTATTGCAAGAATGATAGGTTGTTTTGATTAATTGGTAGAGTTATGATTAAATTGACTGAATGCCCACGCGACGCAATGCAAGGTATTAAAGAATTTATCCCAACAGAACTGAAAATCCAATATATAAATTCTTTGCTCAAAGTTGGTTTCGATGTGATTGATTTTGGTTCTTTTGTATCGCCTAAAGTTATTCCTCAGATGAGAGATACAGTAGAAATAATCAAAAAAATAGATTTAAGTAATTCCTATTCGCAGCTTTTAGCAATTGTAGCAAATTTAAGAGGTGCAGAGGAAGCTTGTGTATTCGATGAAATAGATTATTTGGGCTTTCCATTTTCTGTTTCAGAAGAATTTCAAAAAAGAAATACAAACTCAACTCGAGAACAGTCTTTGGCTCGTGTTGATGAAATATCTAATATTGCTGCTACTTCCAATAAAGAAATTATCTTATATCTTTCTATGGCTTTTGGCAACCCTTATAATGAACCTTGGGATTTAGATATTGTATCTTACTGGGTAGAGCGATTAAATCAGAACGGTATAAAATTTATATCACTATCTGACACTATAGGTTGTTCTACACCCGATTCTATAAAATTAATTTTTGATAATCTAAATAAAGATTTTCCATTTATTGAATTTGGCGCTCACTTACATTCTACGGCACCTCTAGCATTAGAGAAGATACAAGCAGCGTATGAATGTGGTTGTAAAAATTTCGATTCGGCTATAATGGGATTTGGCGGTTGTCCAATGGCTAAAGATGAATTAGTAGGAAATATCCCAACTGAAACGTTAATTGAATTTTTGAAAGAAAAAAATGAACTACCGGAACTGGACGAAGATGCACTAATTAAATCTCAAATTATTGCTAAAAGAATATTTCATCATTTGTAATAAGATACATCTATTCCATCTTCTTCCATTAATTCTATACCGTATTGTCTAATTATTTTTATTAGCTCTATAGCTTTTTTGCCTTTTTCAGTCAAAGAATATTCTGTATGAGGCGGAACAACTGGGAAAACCTTTCTATTAATAAATCCATTTGATTCCAATTCCCTTAATTGAGTAGTAAGCATTTTATCTGTAATATTGTGAATGCTTTTCTTTAATTGAGAATATCTCATTGTATTATCCTTTAATCTCCATAATATCGGCATCTTCCAAGTACCACCTATGAAATCCATAGCATATTCAACAGGATTATAATATACTTTAGAATTATGAATAAATTGTGGCATCTTATACTTTCCTAAAAGTTAGTATAATACAAAAAAGTATATATACATTTATGAATCCTAATAAACGTTATGCAAATATATATATTTCTTTTTAAAATTTTGGAGATTTTATGAGTGCTAATATTAATATTAAGAAACCAGTAAAAAAAATTGCAATGATTGTTGCAAATCCAAGTGTTAATACTTAAACTGGTTGGCCAATTGGATTTTGGTGGGCAGAACTTACTCACCCTTACTTAGAATTTATAGAAAATCGATACTATGTTGAAATATTTTCTCCTCTTGGTGGAAAATTAGAAGCTGATGTATTTAGTGATCCTGAGCATGAAAGTGGATATTCAGCTCATGATATTGTTTCTTTAGGTTTTAAAAAATCTGCTTCTCACCTTACTTTATTAGAAAATACCAAAAGTATAGATTCAATTATTGTAAATGAATTTGATGCTATTTTTTTTGCTGGCGGGCAATCACCAATGTACACATTTTATAGAAATGAAAAACTGGAAAACTTGTTAACGAAGTTTTATGAAGCAGGAAAAATTGTATCTTTAGTTTGTCATTCTACTTGCTTATTACTTACTACAAAAGACTCTTCAGGTAATTTATTAGTTGAAGGTAAAACTTGGACAGGCTTTGCAAATTCTGAAGAACAATTTGCAGACTCTTTTGTTGGTATGAAAATTCAACCATTTTGGATAGAAACAGAAGCGAGAAAAATTAATAATACTAATTTTATTACAAGCGGAATTTTTAAGCCTTTTGCAGTTCGTGATGGTAATTTAATAACTGGTCAGCAACAATACTCCGGAAAAGCAGCTGCAAAATTAGTAATTGAAAGTTTAGGTATTTAATTTCCAAATGAATATTTTGATTTTCATATTTTTGTTGATTTCTAATATTGAGGTAATGTGTCAGATTACTGAATCTGACACCTCTTCAATTATATTAAATGTTGGAGCAAACGGTACTTATATTAGCGGTAACGTCGAAAGACTACTTATTATACCAAATATAGATTTTGTTGTTCAAAATGATAATACATCATTCTTATCTTCTAATAGATACCAGTATGGTTCGATTGGAAAAACAATAACAGAAAGCGATTTGTTATCAAAAAATTTTATTTATTTATTTCCACAAAATCCAATTTATTCATATCTGATGGGTTGGATAGAAACTAATAAAAGAAAGAAATATAATTTTAGATACCAAATTGGTCCAGGTTTGACATTTAAAATATTAAATTATCATGAACATAGATTAAAATTATCTTTAACTTTTACATATGAGCAAACTATATTTAGTAATTTAATACCATTAGAGTATGGAATAAATAATTATCCTGAGAATCAACGTTTGACTTTTAGATTAGCAGGGAATAATGAATTAATTAAGAAACTAATATTTATAAATTATGAATTATGGTTTCAAGAATCTATTGTTTATCAAAATGACAATAGAATTTATTTAAATGCAAATTTAGAATTACAATTAATTAAAAATTTAAAATTTAGAACTTCACTATTACTTAATTATGAGAGTATTGTAGTTCCAAATATAAAAAATACAGATTTGATAATAACATTTGGTTTTGATTATTTAATAAAATATTAAAGGTAAAATATGAAAATATCAATTATTGGCGCAGGTAACGTAGGTAGCGCATTAGCACAAGGTTTCTCAAAAGTAGGACACGAAGTTTTTATTGGGACTAGAGAAATTGATAGTCTTGAGTTGCTGGAATTAAATGAATTTTCAGAAAATATATCAATTATGTCAATTAATAATGCTATTAAAAATTCAGATATTGTTGTTTTATCAACTCCTTCACAAGCAGTTATCGAAATTGCAAAAAATAATCCTGAATTAAAGGATAAAATTATAGTTGATGCAACAAACTCTGTTTTTAAAAAGCCTGAGCCTTATAATACAGCATTCCACGCATTAAAAGAAATTTTGAAAGTGGAAAATATTGTAAAATGCTTTAATACAACAGGCTTTGAAAATATGAAAAATCCTATCTATGATGGAAATGGGATAGATATGTTCGTTGCTGGTTCTTCAAAAATTGCAAAAGATTTAGCAATAAAATTATCCAAGGAAATTGGATTCGAAGAATGTTATGATTTTGGAGATGATTCTAAAGTAGAATTAATTGAACAATTTGCAATGTCTTGGATTAATTTAGCTATTTTACAAGGTTATGGTAGAAATATTGCCTTCAAAATAATCAAAAGGTAATATAATGTCAAAAAGAAAAGCTTGGCAAATCCCTATTATAAAAACAGAGGGTGATTTAGATATTCATAGAAAAGTTTCTTGGCTTGAACTATTTTTTGATTTATTTTTTGTAGTTGCGGTTGCAAGTGTATTTCATAACTTAGCGAAAGATACTTCTTTAAATGGAGTTATCAATTTTGTTCTTTCTTTCATCCCAATTTGGTGGGTATGGATTGGTGCAACTTATTATAACGAAAGGTTTGAGACTTACGGAATTGAAAATAGAATATTTACATTTTTATTAATGATTCCAATTGCTGGACTTGCTATTTTTTCAGAAAATTTTTTTAGTTATAATTTTGAAAAATATGCGATTTCTTATTTATTAGCAAGATTAATTATAATTTTTTTGTGGGCAAGAGCTGGATATCATAATCTTGGTTTTAGAAAGACATCATATTACTATATAATTGGTTTTTTGCTTGGTCTAATATTTTTAATTACATCTATATTTTTAAAAGATGAATTTAGGTTTATAATGTTTGGGATTGCTTTATTTGTGGAGATGTATACACCTATATTAACTACTAAACTTATGAAAAGTTTGCCTAATTTTACAAGAAGTAAACTTCCAGAAAGATTTGGTTTATTCATCATTATAGTTTTAGGGGAAATGATTGTAGGTACTATAACAGGTTTAAAAGAAGCAGGCTATTATAATATTAAAGAACTAATATCCGGAATCTTGGGTATAGCAATAGAATTCGGATTTTGGTGGATTTATTTTGACTTCGTAGGAAGAAGAGTTTTTAAAAAAAATATATATTCAGTTTTGTTTTGGAGTTATTTGCATTTACCTTTAGTATTAGGAATAACTTGTTTAGGGGCAGGCTTATCAAGCACAATTGAACATAAAGACGAAATTTTAATTCATAACCATCAACTTATTTCTTTAGGAGCTGCATTTGTTTTTTTAATTCTTGGGCTATTGGAATTTACTTTAGAGAAAACTAAGAATGAACCAACACATCCTTTAATAAGCCCATTAATTAAAATTATTTCGGCTATGATTTTGACTTTAAATGGTTTTTTAATAAATGAAAATTTAAGTGTTAATTCATTATTATTTATTGTTTTTATTGTTCAACTAATTTCTATGTTTTATGGTTTATATGTTTGGTTTAATCAAAATATTGATGATACAAGTTTTAGTGAATATCACTAATCCAAATTTGGTAATTTAAAAAATTAATAATATTTTTAATTCCTTTATTTTAAATAACTTTTTTGGAGAAAATCTAATGAATATCAATAAAGTTTTAGTTCTTGGTGCTGGTACTATGGGCAATGGAATTGCTCACGTATTTGCTCAAAATGGATATAATGTAATAATGTCTGATATCTCAGAATCTGCTCTTGAAAAAGGAATATTTACAATCAAAAAAAATCTTGAAAGACAATTTAAAAAAGGTACTATCACAGAAGAAATTTTGAATAATACTATTGCTAATATTACGCTAACTACAGATTATTCACAATTTAATGATGTCGATTTAGTAGTAGAAGCTGTAACAGAAAATAAAGACTTAAAGTTCAAAATTTTTAAAGATTTAGATGAAAAAATTAATTCTAATGCTATTTTAGCAAGTAATACTTCTACTATTTCTATTACTGAAATTGCTGCTAATACTAAACGTTCTGAAAAAGTCATTGGGATGCATTTTATGAATCCTGTTCCAATGATGAAATTAGTAGAAATAATTAATGGTTTAGCAACCAATAACGAAGTTTACGAAATCATTATCGAAACTTGTAAAAAATTAGGTAAAACTCCTGTTACAGCTAATGATTATCCTGGTTTTATCTCAAATAGAATATTATTGCCGTTTATAAATGAAGCTATTTATGCATTAATGGAAAATGTAGGAACCGTAGATGGAATAGATGAAGTCGCTAAATTAGGTTTTGCTCATCCTATGGGACCTTTGATGTTAGCAGATTTGATTGGTCTTGATACCTGCTTAGCAATACTTGAAGTTTTATATAAAGACTTAGGTGATTCTAAATATAGACCTTGTCCTTTACTAAAGAAAATTGTAGCATCAGGAAATTACGGTAGAAAAACAGGAAAAGGTTTTTACGATTATAGCAGTGAAACTCCAATTCCAATAAAATTTGTTAAATAAATTTTAAAAATTATGTATATTTATAAACGTGTAAATATATTACGCGTTTTTTTTATTTTTTTGGTTGATTATATGATTGAAGAACATCAAATACAGCATAATTTTGATTCTAATGATCCGGATGTATTAGAAGCATACCAGCACGAAACAAAAGGGCAATATGAAGCAGCTATCGAACATTATAAGAGAGCTATCGAAAGAAATCCAGATTTAGGAATTGTATATAAACATTTAGGTAATTGTTTATATAGATTTGGAAAGGTAGAAGAAGCAATTCCTTATTTCGAAAAGGGATGCCAGCTAATGCCTGATTTCCCAACTATATTCTATGAAACAGGGTTAGCATATTATAGGATAGGTAGCCTAAAAAAAGGATTAGAGAAATTAGAAAAAGCTTTACAATTAGATAATAATTTGATTATTGCTCACTATTGGGCAGGTATATTAAATTATCATCGAGGTAATTTAAAAGAAGCATACAAATACTTTAAACATATTATTGATACAAATCCTAATTATCTTATTGCTTATTTTCATTTTGGTGTAGTGAATCTGAGAATGGGAAATTACGAAGAAGCAGCAGAATCTTTAAGTTATCTGGTAAGAAAAAATCCTGAAGCTCCTGCTGCTTTTTCATTATTAGGGGAAGCTTACTTAAATTTAAATAATAAATACGAAGCTAGAAAAGCTTTTAAAAAAGCATTAGAATTAGATCCCGACGATGTAAAAGCAAAAAATGGTTTAGCACATTTAGATGATTTTAACGAAGCAATTATATAATTTAATTTTTTAGAATATTTTCGTCTAATACATATAAAGAGAATAGAAATTGAAAAAAACAAATCTTTCCATATTCTTATTTTTATTGATTTTGTTATTATTTACAAATCAATACTGTACTAATTATACTAATTTTACTACATACTTTAATACTTACTATAATATGGAAAGATTGACCAAAGAAGCCGAAAATGAATTTGAATTTCAAGATGAAAAGAAAAGAAGCGAACCTCGTGTATTTATTCCTCAGCCATCGATTTACGTTCCTGATGAAATTACTACTGGTCCTCCTCCATTTATGACAGAATTTATAGTAACTAAACAGAAAAGACAGCCTGTTAACGTAAAACTTGATTCTGTAATTATAAAAGGCTCTAAGATTTTGGCTTATAAAGCAAAAAGTAAATATGTAGAAGGCTCTCTATGGTTAATGGCAAAAACATTTTTCTATCAAGAAGATTGGCTTAATTCTCAAATAAAATGTTCTGAATTAATTGATAAATATACAGACGGTGAATTTTCGCCTGATGCACATTTATTATATTCTAAGAATTTATTAATTCAACGTAAATATGGTGCGGGCGAATTAATGCTATCGAGAACTGTAGATATAGCTTGGCAAAAGAAAAGATGGGATATATTAGCCGAAGCACTAAGAATTAGAGCAGAATTAGCTTTATTCCAAAATGATTTTGAAAAAGCTCTAAGGCCATACCGTCAAGCAATTGCTCAATCGGATGACGGACAATTAAAAGCACGCTGGCAACTAGATATGGCAGCTTTATTGTTTAGAATCGGTAAGTTCGATTTAGCTCAAAAAGAATTTCGGAAAGTACATAATTTTAGTCCTGATTATGTTCAACGTTTCGAAGCATATCTATATGAAGCATCATCATTAGCTCGTTTAGGTAAATATGATGAATCTGAAAAAATCTTAAATGCACTATATAAAGATGGTAAATATGAAGAGTGGCGTTCTCATACCTATGCCCAGATATTAAATATTGAAAGATTAAAAAATTTAGATACTAATTACCAAAATAGTAATCTCGAAATACCCGATATTCAAACTCTCGAAAAAACGGGCGATTCATTGTATGCTAATAGTAACCCAATGATAGCTTATTATTTCGAAAAAGGAGTTGATTTTTACCAACAAAATGACTATAGAAAGGCTCGCCAACAGTTTGCTAAATCAAGACAGAAGAGAACTCCTGCTTATTCGACATCAATGAAAATGTTCGATTTGCTGAATAATTGGGAAATAGCAAGAAATAAAATTGATAATACAATGAAAATGGGTTTAGATTCTATTCTAACCTTAAATGATTCTACTCGATTAGTTATTTCAGAAACTTTATATTCATTGGGTAGAATTCACGAAGAATTAAATAATCGCGATTCTGTTGAAAGTTATTATATGTTAGCATCAATAATTACACCAATAGAAAATCCAAAATCTGCACAGTTTCTGCATAATTATGCTCGTGTTATATCAATGAAAGACCCTCAAAAATCTGATTCTTTATTAGATGTAATTGTTCATTATCATCCATTAACTGATTTTGGAAAAGATGCTCAATCTAAATTAGGATATACTCAAAATTTTGTCATAGATACTGTAGCTGAACTTTATGGCTCGGGATATAATTTAATGGTGTATGGAGATTATAAATTTGCTAGAAATCAATTATATAAAATATACGAAAATTATCCTCAAAGTAGTTTTGCACCTAAATCTCTCTATACATTAGGCTGGATGTTTGAGAAAAAAACATTTCAATTTGATTCTGCTCTATTTTATTACAATTTACTAATCGAAAAATATCCACAAAGCGATTATGCTAAGGATGTAAATTTGGCTGTTATTTATAAAAATTTATTAGTAAAAGGTGAAGAAATCCCCGATTCATTAAAAACTAAAGAAATTGTAGTAATACCTCCTAAATTACCCGATAAAGGTATAAATCCACCCAAATTTGAACCATCAAGATTAGATAAAAATAAAGAAAATAAATCTAATATAAATGATCCAGAATCTATTTTTAGAAAAGGTAAAGAACTATTTCAGAATCCAGAAGAATTGATTAAAAAATTAGAACTACCACCTAATCCATTTGAAAATCCAGCTGAATTTTTTAATCTGCAAGAAAATAAACTACAAGATTCTACAAATGTAAATCAAGAACCGAATTTAAAAGAAAATAAGAAATAATTTATTTCTTATTTACTATTTTTATGTTTTAGTAAAAGAATAAATTATTTTTCTTTTTATGTCAGATATCGAAAAATTAAAAATTGAAAAGGAATATTTAGAAAAACAGCTAGTTTGGTATAAATCTTTTTTTGTAAATGCTACTGATGCAGTTTTTATAGTTCAACCTGAAACTTGGGCTATTTTAGATGTTAATGAATTTGCTACAAATCTTCTAAATAAAAGTAGAGAAGAATTGTTAGGAAGTATTCAACCCCAATTTAGAAGAATTTTTAAATTGTTAAAAAAATCGAGTTCGCCAATAGTATTAAGTGAATTATCTTTCGAGAATGGAAATGATAATTTGATGATGGAAGTAAGCGCTAGATTTATAGAATATGAAAATCAAAAATTAATATTGGCAATAGCTCGAGATGTTAGCGAGCAACACGCCTTGACTGATAAATTAGTTCAAGCTGATAAATTGGTGCTATTAGGTCAATTATCTGCAGGAGTAGCTCACGAGATTAGAAATCCACTTGCAGCAATTAATCTAAATTTACAAGTTTTAAAAAGAAAGTTTCAACCTGAAGATCCCGAATTTACTTACATACAAAATGCTCTCCAAGGTGTAGATAGAATATCAAGAATTGTAGAACTAACACTAAATTTCTCTAAACCTGCTATACCAGATATTCAGAATATAAATTTGAATAATGTAGTTACAAGTGCAATAGAATTGGTAGCTTCATCTATTAGAAGAAAGGAAATTACTGTAGAACTAAAGTTAGATGAGAATTTACCTTTAGTATCAGCAGATTTTAAACAAATTCAACAATTGTTAATTAATCTTCTTACAAATGCTTGCGATGCTATTAAAGCTGAAGGTAAAATAATTATTAAAAGTTATATCGAAAAATCTCAGCGTAAAGATCACAATGATTATGTTGTCATATCTATTCAAGATAACGGTATAGGTATAATGGCCGAAGATATGCCTAAAATTTTTAATCCTTTTTTTACTCGTAAATCGGATGGAACGGGTTTAGGTCTTCCTATTTCGCAACGTATTATTCATCAACATAATGGAGTAATAGATGTAGAATCAATATATGGTAAAGGGACAATTTTTTATGTTAAATTGCCTAAAATATCAGAAAATATAAATTAAATTTTAATTTAGAATTATAATTTATTTGAAAATTTATTATATTAGTTTTAATATTTTTTATTAAAAGGATAAAGTGGCTAAACAAAATTATACCATTGTAGTAATAGAAGATGATCCATTAGTAAATAATATTGTAAAGGATATATTATCAAATAAATATTCTAGAGTAGAAACTTTTACAGATGCTAATAGAGGGATTGAAGAATTACATACAATTGCACCTGATTTGATATTATTAGATATATTTTTAGGGCATGCTAATGGTTTGGATATATTAGAAACTCTACGAAAACAGGGATATAATGTTCCTGTAATAATGATGACTGCATTCTCTGATATAAAAATGGCAGTTAGAGCAATGAAGTTAGGTGCAGAAGATTTTATTGTTAAGCCGCTCGATTTAGAACAATTAGAAGTATCCGTTGATAGAACATTAAAAAATTACGATCTTCGTAGACAAGTAGATTTACTTTCAGAGCAATTAAAGAAAGACCAACCAAGTGAAATCTTAGGGAATTCTGAAAGTATGCGTAAAGCTTTAGATATTGCTAAAATTGTTTCAAAAACCGATGATACAACTGTATTAATTCTTGGTGAGAGTGGTACAGGCAAAGAACTATTAGCACGATATATTCACGAAAATTCACCTCGTGCAAAAGGTCCCTTTGTATCAATTAATTGTGGAGCAATACCGAGAGAATTAGCAGAAAATGAGCTTTTTGGATATGAAAGAGGTGCTTTTACAGGTGCAACTGAAAAAATAAAGCCAGGTAAATTCGAACAAGCTCAACACGGTACTATCCTATTAGATGAGATTGCAGAGTTAAGCTTAGAATTGCAGGTAAAACTTTTAAGAGTATTACAAGAAAGAAGGTTTTATCGTTTAGGTGGTACGAAAGAAATTTCTGTAGATGTTAGAGTAATTGCATCTACTAACAAAGATTTAGAAAAATTGGTTGAAGAAGAAAAGTTTCGTGAAGATTTATTTTATAGATTAAATGTTGCAAGGATTCATTTACCACCATTAAGAGAAAGAGGAGAAGATATATTAAAATTAGCTACTGCTTTTGTAAAAGAATTTAATTATAAATTTGGCAAAAATATTAAAGGATTTTCTAATGATGCAGTAGAATTAATAAATACTTATCCTTGGAAAGGTAACGTTAGAGAACTTAGAAATGCTATCGAAAGAGTTGTCTTATTAGAACAAAATGATATAATTACAAAAGAATCTCTTAATTTTCTAAAAGGATATGTATCATTTTCTAGCGGTAGTAACAAAATAGATATAGAGTTAAAACCTGGAGAACACTTCCTGAAAGTTTCCAATACAGGTGCAACTATGTCTAATGTAGTAAAAGATTTGATTATTCAAATACTCAAACAAACTAATGGTAATCAAATCAAAGCAGCTAAAATATTAGGCGTATCAAGGGCCAAATTAAGATATAGAATAGAACAACTTGGTATAAATATTAGTGGAAAAAATATATCATAATACTATGAATGAGATAATAAATAAACTTAAAAATTCTATAATTGCAGAAGAACAAATCGAAATTATCAATTCAATTATTGAAAATAAGGATTTTGATATTAAATTGATTGATATATTAGTCGGAAAACTATCAGATCCCAATCGAGGTATTAAAGATGCTGTATATAGAGCCTTAATCAATTATCCCGATGATTTAAAAGAATTAGTTGCAAATAAAGTAGCACCAATAATCGAACAAAGACAAATCGAATTAAGAAATTTAGCAGGCGATATACTACTAAAATTAGGTATTTATTCATCTAAACCATTAATTAAATATCTAAAAGTAGAAGATTTTGATGTTAGAAAATTTGCTTGTGATATTTTAGGGTTAATTGATAACGGAGATAATGTAGATCTTATAATTCAATTATTTGATGATAATGATCAAAATGTTGTTTTATCAGCTATAGAAGCTGTTGGAAATATTTTCTCGCGTAATGAAGCAAAAGTAGATAAAAATCATATTTTATTAAGTTTGTTCGAATTATTTAGATTAAATAATGATAACTATCAGCCACAATTAATTGATACAATTGGCAAAATTGGTGGAAACGAAGCTGAAGATTTCCTTTTAGATATAATTAGAAATAATAAAGATTTATATTTAAAAATAAATGCAATAGATTCTCTGGCAACTGTAGGAACTTCAACTGAAATTTGTAATTCTTTGCTTAACGAGATGCATTTATATCCAAAAGAAATACAAACAATTGTACTAAAAACTGCTATTGCTATAGCATATAGATTAGAAAGTATGCCCGAGATTCCACCAAGTACAAGAGAAATCGCAAGAAAAGCTTTACTCGATAGTGATCTAAATATAAGCTCTGCTGGACTGGTTGCATTAGGAGAAAATTATAACAATGATGATGTAGAATATTTAGTAAAATTTTATGATAAAACTAATTATGATACTCAACAATATTTATTATTTAATCTTTTAGAAAATTCTAATAATGATATATTTGCAAAATTTATTGATAATTACTTTGATTGTAGAATTAATAGTGATAATCAATCTCAGAACTTAGAATTTTTAATTACTCTACAATCTATTTGGGAAAATGTATCCAACGAAAAACAACATTTTGCTTTATCAAAAATAATTCAAACAATAATTGAGAAAAATTGCATAAATAAAACTGAATTAATCGAAATTTTAGCAAATTTTGATATAAATCTTTTAGAACAGGTAAAGCAAATAATTTTAGATGAAAAAAATAATATAGAAGATATTGATGATATACATACTTTATTTAACAATATATTTAATTTAAAATAAACTAAATAAAAGAAGATGTCGGGACAATTATTTAAATTTGGTATAAACAAACCAAAACAAGAAGAAACTGTAAAAACAATTACTGAAACAGTTAGTCAGGAAATGACTGATAGTGAATTCAAAGAATTTAGAGATGAAATATATAAATTATGTGGTATATATTTTACAGAGAGTAAAAAATATCTTTTAGAAGGTCGTATTCTAAAAAGAATGGCTGCTAATAATATTAAAACATTTTCAGAATATATTAGATTAATCAGAAATCCACTAAAAAAAGATGAATTAGATAGACTATATGAAGCAATAACAATAAATGAAACTTATTTTTTTAGAGCACCACAGCAATTTGAAGCCTTAGAGAATATTATTGTACCTGAAATTCTTGCTAATAAGAAAAATATAGTGATGCCTACATTTAGAATATGGAGTGCTGCTTGCTCCACGGGCGAAGAACCCTATACTCTTGCATTGATAGTTTTAGAATCTTTACGTCATAAGTATCCAAACGTTAGTTTTCAAATCGTAGGTAGTGATATTAATCAAAGCGTTTTAGAAACTGCAAAACAAGGTATTTACAAAGAATATGCAATTAGAAACATTCCGAAACCATTGCTAAGTAAATATTTTAAACAAGAAGGCAATTTGTATCATCTTAGCAATGATGTAAAAAAATTAGTAAAATTTATTAATATTAATCTTTACGATCCTAATCAAGTAAAATTAGTATCGCAGTGTGATGTAATTTTCTGTGCTAATGTATTAATATATTTTGATTTACCATCAAAGCAGCAAGTAGTATCGTACTTATACAATGCCTTAAATGTGGGAGGATATTTGTTTATAGGATATTCAGAATCATTGCACGGAATTTCTAAATCTTTTAAATTAGTACATTTACCAAAAGCAATGGCTTATCAAAAAGAATAAAGGAGAAACCAAACACTATGAGTAAAACAATTTTAGTAGCAGAGGACTCAGCATCAGTTAGAAAATTTATAATTTTAGCGCTTAAATTAAAGGGGTATAATGTAATTGCTGTAGAAGATGGAATGATTGCTTTAGAAACATTTTCTAAAGAAAAAATTGATTTGTTATTAACTGACTTGAATATGCCAAATATGGATGGACTTACTTTAATTCGCAACATTAGACAAGACAAAGAATATTCAGAATTGCCAATTATTATTTTGTCTTCATTATCGGATGAACGAGATATTAAAGCAGGTTTAGAAGCAGGAGCTAATTCTTATTTAATTAAACCTTTTAATCAAAAGAAAGTACAATACGAAGTATCAAAATATTTAGAATAAATTAAGGGAAAAATTATGAAATTTTTAGTTGTAGATGATTCCCCAACAATGAGAAGAATCGTAATCAATGCACTAAAGCAATTTGGTTACGATAATGTGGTGGAAGCTGGCGATGGAATAGAAGCTTTAGATGTATTAAAAAAAGAAAGTAATGTTGAATTTATTATTACAGATTGGAATATGCCCAATATGACAGGTTTAGAGCTTACTCAAACTGTAAGGGCTTCCACAGAATTTGCTAATTTGCCGATATTGATGGTTACTACAAGAGGCTTAAAACAAGATATAGTAGATGCCCTAAAAGCCCGTGTAAATAATTATGTTGTAAAGCCTTTTACTCCACAAGTATTGAAAGAAAAAATAGATGCTATTTTGAATAAATAAATTGGAGAAAAGGATGAACCAGAATGATATAAATGTTTTATTGAGAAAAGCTGACGAATTACGAGCTTTATTTGTATTAGGTCAGCGTGTTATTCCTTTTTTAGAAGAAATTTTTCTGTTTGTAAATGAAATAGAGCCAATTTTATTAGAAATTAATACTTCTATAAAAGAAAATCTAAAAAAAATGCCTAAAGCATCTAAGCAATTATCAAAAGTTACCGAAGCTACAGAATTAGCAACTACAGAAATTTTAGATATTTTAGATGGATTAGGATACAAAAATGAATTAATAAATTCTAATATCAAGAAAATTAGAGAAATATTGATGACCAAAGAAAATAAATCTATAGATATAATTAAATTAGTTATTGATTCTATCCAAAAAGGCGAATCTATACAAAATTTAGAGCCGCAATTAATTGATTTTGTAAATGTTATAGAAAATAATGTAGATCCAAAAATTGATGAGTTATTAAAGCATACAGAAGATGTTAATAATTCTATTGTAAATGATTCATCGTCTATTGCTATGTCTTTACAAGTTCAAGACATTACTTCTCAACAAATTGCTGCTGTAAATAATCTATTAGAAACAGTTCAATCAAGACTCTCTGTTATAATGGAAAAATTCCAAGAGTCAGAACTCGAAAATTTAATAAGTAAAGAACATTATGATAGTAAAGCCAAAGTAGCTGTTTTACATAGAAAAATTGCTTACGACCCCGATGCTGTAGACTCTTTAGATATCACAAAAAATAGACAATCAAATATTGATAGCATTATCGAGCAATCCAAAGAAAAAGGATTGGATGAAATAGAAAAAGAAATTAAAAGTGAGATTAATAAAGATGATAAAATTGTAGAAAATAAAAAAGTAGAAATCGAACAAGAAAAAGTTTCAAGTTTTGAGACCACAAATGACGAACAAGATATACCAATTGATATTAATCAACTTGGAGATTTAGATGATGAAATATCACAAGATGATATAGATGCATTATTTGGTAAAATATAACAGGAGCGAATATGCCAAGATTTGATGATCCCGAAATGCAAGAAATTTACGAAGGATTTCTTGTAGAAACAAATGAACTATTAGATAATATTTCCCAAGATTTAATGATTTTAGAAAATGAACCCGAAGATTTAGATTTGTTAAATAGGATATTTAGAAGCTTTCATACTATAAAAGGTACTTCTTCATTTATGGGATTTGATTCTATAGCAAAAATTACACATCACGCAGAAGATATATTAAATAAACTTAGAAAATCTGAACTAAGAGTAAATCAACCTATTATTGATGTTTTATTAGAGGTGTATGATTGGATTGTTAGACTATTATCCAAAATTCAAGAAGATGATGATAGCCCTGTAAATTATCAAGATACTATTGAGAAAATTGAACAATTAAAATCTGGTAATTATATCGAAGATGATAGTAAAAAAGAATTAAAAATTACATCATCTGAGGATGAAAAAGCTATAGTTCAAGAACAAACTAATTCAGGGGAATCAGTTCTCGAAAGTGTTTTGGAAAATAAAGAATTATTTTCGAAACAAGGAGACTTTACAGATGATGAGTTAGCACTAATAGAGAAAGCTTTTGCAGAAGTAAATCAAAGCTTTAAAAACCAACCAATTAATAAAGAGGAAATAAATAATGATAAAGATAATTTATCTATAGAAATCGAACAAATTAGGAATGATAAAATTCAAAATGAAGAAAAAATAGAAGATGAAAAAGTTATAATTAATAATGAGAATATAGAATTAGAATCAAATGAAAATAATATAAATATCGTATTAAAACAAAATAATATTCAACAGGAAAAGCAACCTACTAAAACAGAAGAAAAAAAATCTACCAATATTTCAACAGAAACTATTAGAGTTGATGTCCACAGATTAGAAACTTTGATGGATTTATCAGGCGAATTAGTATTAGGTAGAAATAGATTATCGCAACTTTCTTCTATTTTAACAAACTACATAGAAGATAAGGAACAATTAAAGAATTTAGAAGAAACAACTACACAAATTGATTTCATTACTAGCGAAATTCAATCAGCAGTAATGAGAATGAGAATGGTACCAATTGGAAAATTATATCAAAAAGCACCAAGAATCGTAAGAGATTTAGCTAAAGAATTTGGTAAAAAGATTAATTTGATTGTTAAAGGTGAAGAAACAGAAATAGATAGGGGCATAATTGAAGAGCTTAATGACCCATTAGTACATATGATTAGAAATTCTTGTGATCACGGAATAGAAGCACCCGAAGAGAGAATTAAAGCTGGAAAACCCGAAGTAGGAACAATTATTCTCGATGCAGACCAAGAAGGTAATAACATAGTTCTAAAAATAACTGACGATGGTAAAGGAATGGATCCCGAAAAATTAAAAGCTAAAGCAGTAGAAAAAGGACTAATTACATATGAACAAAGTTTACAGATGACAGCACGAGAAGCATTCCAATTAATTTTTGCACCTGGATTTTCTACTGCGGCTAAAGTATCGGCTGTTTCGGGAAGAGGTGTAGGAATGGATGTAGTAAGAACTAATATACATAAGTTAAAAGGTATTATTGATATTGAAAGCCAAATTGGAAAGGGTACTACGTTTACTATTAAATTACCATTAACTCTCGCTATTATTCAAGGTTTGTTAGTAAAAGTACAAGATGAAACATATGCAATACCATTAAGCTCGGTAGTAGAAGTAGTTGCATTGGATCCTAATCAAGTATCAACTATAAATACACAAGAAGTTATAAGAGTAAGACAAGAAATCTTACCAATAGTAAGGTTAGACAAAGTACTTAAAACATCTGTAATTAGTCAATCTTTAGATAAAAGATATGTGGTAAATGTAGGTCTTGGAGTAAAAAGAGTTGGATTAGTAGTAGAAGAATTATTAGGTCAGCAAGAAATAGTCATTAAATCATTGGGCGATTATTTAGGTTCGATTAGTGGAATAGCAGGCTCTACAATTATGGGTGATGGAAAAGTAATAATGATAATAGATGTGGCACAATTATTGGATAATATTTATAATTCAGAATATAGTAGTAGATAATGGAAAAAATTAAAGTTCTTGTAGTTGACGATTCATTCTTTATGCGTAAAGCAATTAGTAAGATACTTACAACTGAAGATATCGAGGTAATAGATACAGCTGCTAATGGATTAGAGGCAATAGAAAAAGCTCAAAACTTAAATCCCGATGTAATAACAATGGATATAGAAATGCCTGTAATGAATGGTTTGGATGCTGTAAGTAGAATTGTAGAGGTAAAACAAGTTCCTATTTTGATGCTAAGCACATTAACTTCGGAAGGTGCAGAAGCGACTATCGAAGCATTATCTCGCGGTGCTGTTGATTTTATTACAAAAAAAGCGGCATTCTCAGAGATGAATTCATTAGCAGATGAAATAATAAGTAAAGTAAGAGCTATAGCAAATAGTAAAAGTATTGCTACTCAAATTAGAAGACAATTTACTCTAAATAAAGAAAAACTAATTGCAACTAAAAATAAAACTATAGAAACAAATTCAGAAAGTGTAGCGCATAAAGAAATAAAAAAAGATATAAAATATAAAAGACCCGATCCATCATCAATAAAAATTATTACAATAGGTATTTCAACAGGCGGACCAGCCGCCTTAAACGAAATGATTTCTAAATTGCCAGGCAATATACCTGTGCCAATTGTAATAGCACAGCATATGCCACCATTTTTTACTAAATCTTTAGCAGAACGATTAGATTCTGTTTCTAAACTAAATGTAAAAGAAGCCGAAAATAACGAGAAACTACTTCCAGGTTGGGTGTATATAGCCCCAGGGGGTAAACAAACTACAATAAATAGAAATTTTACTCTTACAGTTACTGATGAACCAAAAGATGAATTATTTAAACCTTCTGTTAATGTATTAGTAAATTCCGCTGTGGATAGTTTAAATAAATATGTTGTTGGTATTATTATGACAGGTATGGGTAATGATGGTGCTAAGGCTTTAAAAAGACTACACGATGTAGGTGGGTATGTAATTTCTCAAGATATTGAATCGTGCGTAGTAGCAGGAATGCCAAAAGCAGTAATAGATCAAAATATTGCAAATGAAATTCATTCTTTGAATGAACTACCATTGGCTATTGCTTCGCTTTTTAATTTAAGTATTTATAATTAGTTCGATGAATGAAGAACAAGAAAATAGTGAAATTTTTAAATTTGAAGATGACTTTTCTAATTCTGAAGTGAATAATGAAGAACCGTTATTCACTTCAGAAGATTTAAACGAATTGTTAAAAGACGCAGAAGAACTAAAAGCAAAAGATATTTATAGCAAGATTAATAATCTAAAGGAAAATGTTCAAAAAAATGTAATTAAACCCGAAGAATATGAAAAAAATATTACAGATTACGAACTTCAATCTGTTTTAAATTACTCTGATGAAAAACGAAAACAAGATTTTTATTCGCCATTAGATATTTCTCAAGAGAAACATCACAATTTAGAATCAGAATTTAAAGATTTTTTATCTATACCTAAAATTTCAGGTAAAGAAAAAATAACTACTGAGTCTAAAGTTTTACCAAATGAGATTGTTGAAAATATAGAAAAAAAAGTCGAAATAGTAGATTATGATGACAAAGATAGTATTCATCATACATCTGTAGAAATTGGAAGAGATGGAAATGGAGATCTAGAATACATTGTTATTCACTGTAAATGTGGCGAAAAAACTATGATTAAATTTGATTATGATGACGGAAATGATAATTTAACCGAAGTAGTTAAGATAAACGATACACTATCTCCTTTAAATTTAGAACAAGTTGATTTAAAGAAAAAAGATTAGTATTCTATTTGAGTATATAAAGCTATTTCTTCTAGAATTGAGCTTACTCGAAGGCATTCACTTAATTCACCATCATATACACAAGCTTTACCTTTTTCGTGAACTTCTAAAGTAAGTGCTTCGGCTTTTTGATAACTAATTCCTGTTGCCTTCATTAATTGAGCAATAACTTCATCGAAAGTATGCCAATCATCATTAAATAAAATAACTTTACAAGAATTTATTACATCATCAGAGGTTATTATTTCTTCAAATATTTCTTGTTGAGTATTGCCCATTTTTTTTAAAACTTATTATTTACAAAAATAATAACAAATTTATTGACTTAAAAATATTGTTTAAATTGTGTTTCTTTTGTATTTTGCAAAGTTTTTTAAGACAAATTTGAATCATTTTATTTAAAAGTTAGATAATTATAAATTGGATTAATATATGCAAGAATTAATAAAATTTGTACCTCTATTCCCACTCATTGGTTTTATAATAATAGGATTATTTGGTAAAAAAATAAAATCAGAAAATTTAATAGGTGGATTTGCGAGTTTAATGGTTGGCTTATCTTTCCTATTTAGTGCTTTAATATTTTTTGATATTCTTACCAAACAAGATAGTTTGCCATTGTTTGTAAGTCTTTACGATTGGATTAAGATTGACAATTTTGTTATAAAAATCTCATATCAGATAGATCAACTCTCTATAACATTCTCTTTAATAGTTACAGGTATAGGAACTCTAATTCATATTTATGCTATAGGATATATGCACGGTGATAGGAGTTTCTATAGATTTTTTGCTTATCTGAATTTATTTATTTTTATGATGCTAAATCTAGTATTAGCAGATAATTATTTATTAACATTTTTAGGTTGGGAAGGTGTAGGATTAGCATCCTATTTATTAATTGGATTTTGGTACGATAGGAAATTTGAAGGTGTTAATATTACCTGGAATGGCGATGCTGGAATGAAAGCTTTTGTAGTTAATAGAATTGGTGATTTTGGTTTCTTAATTGGTATGTTCTTAATCTGGGTTACATTCGACACATTAAATTACCAAGATGTTTTGAATAGCGCTTATGCTAATTATAACATTTATTTGAATTCTGGTATTATTACTGCAATTACGATTATGATATTTTTAGGGTGTACAGGTAAATCCGCTCAATTGCCTTTAGCAGTATGGTTGCCCGATGCTATGGCAGGACCTACTCCTGTATCAGCATTAATACACGCTGCAACAATGGTAACTGCAGGTATTTTCTTGGTTGCTCGAAATTCAGTATTATTTTCTCTATCAGAAGTAGGTATGACAGTTGTTGCTGTGGTAGGAGCTATTACTGCTATTTCTGCTGCTACAATTGGCTTAGTGCAAAATGACATTAAAAAAGTTCTTGCTTATTCTACTGTTTCTCAGCTAGGATTTATGTTTGTTGCTCTTGGAGTAGGTGCATTTTATATAGGTATTTTTCACGTAATGACGCACGCTTTTTTCAAAGGACTTTTATTCCTTGCAGCAGGATCTGTAATTCACGGGATGCATCACGAACAAAACATCAAGAAAATGGGCGGATTAAAAAAATATATGCCAATTACATCTAAAACATTTTTTATTGGAACTTTGGCTATTGCAGGTATTCCTTTATTTTCAGGATTTATGTCAAAAGATGAAATTTTGTGGTATGCTTATTCTTCAGAACACGGAGGGATAATATATTGGTTAATACTTGCTATTGCAGCATTGTTTACTGCTTTTTATATGTTTAGATTATACTATTTAACATTCGAAGGTAACGAGAGATTTGACCGTAAGCATCATCATCCACACGAAAGTCCTAAAAATATGACTATAGTTTTAATTATTTTGGCATTTCTTTCTACATTTGGAGGATTCTTAAATATCCCACATGCTTTGACTCCCTGGTCTTATAGCGATCCATTACTGCAGAGGTGGCTTAAACCAATATTTAATGATGCTAATGTTATCTTAGGGCACAAAAGTCATCATGGTATAGACATAATGATGTATGTTTTAATGGTATTAGCAACGGGAGTAGCTCTATTTATGTGGTATTTAGCTAAAAAATGGTATTCAGACGCTCAATGGATTGTACCACGTAGATTATCTACTAATTTTAAACCTGTATATAATATGCTATATAATAAATATTGGTTAGATGAAATTTACTATGCAACTATTGTAAATCCTATAAAGAATATGTCAGATACTTTCTTATGGAGAATGACTGATGTAAAAATTATTGATGGTATAGTTAATGGAACTGCTAAAATAATTTTTAACATTGGTAATTATCTAAAAATTATTCAATCGGGTGTTGCCCAAAATTATGCTATTATTATGATAACAGGAATAATTTTAATTATTGGTTGGTTTATTTTTTAATTAATTTGTTAGATTATTATTTAAGATAGATATGATATTACTTATAATTACACTTTTTTTACCTTTAATTGGCTCGTTATTACTTTTTTTGATTAATAAAAGCCAAATAAATATTATTAAATACCTTGCTTTAGGTGTTTCAGTAGTAACGTTTATTATTTCAGTTTTTTTATATTACAATTTTAATCAAAGTGACCCTAACTTTCAATTTTTTTATGAAATTATCTGGATAAATCAATACGATATTGGATTTAGAATTGGTGTAGATGGGATGTCGCTTTTATTAGTTTTGCTAACTACATTTATTTCGCCTATTGCTATTTTGTCATCTTTCGAAGCAATAAAAAAGCGAGAAAAAGAATATTATATAATGTTTCTATTACTCCAATTTGCTATGACAGGAGTATTTGTAGCATTAGATTTATTTCTATTCTATATTTTTTGGGAATTAATTTTAATCCCAATGTATTTTATAATTGGTATATGGGGTGGTAAACAAAGAATTTATGCAGCTGTTAAATTCTTTATATTTACAGTAGTTGGTTCATTGTTTATGTTAGTTGCAGTAATTTGGGTAGGATATTATGTTGGTTCTAATATTTTAAATTTGCCTTCTGGCTTTACGACTAATTATATGTTAATTAAAGATGTTGCCTATCAAATTCCTTTAAATATACAAAATTGGCTTTTCTGGGCTTTTGCATTATCATTTTTAATTAAAGTGCCATTATTTCCGTTTCATACTTGGTTGCCCGATGCACATACCGAGGCACCTACTCCAGGCTCTGTGATACTTGCCGGTGTATTACTTAAAATGGGAACTTATGGTTTGATAAGATTTAATTTAGAATTATTTCCCCTATCATCAGTAGAATATGCTTCAATCATTTCAATTTTTGCAGTTATAGGTATAATATATGGCGCATTAGTTGCTATGGTACAAACAGATATTAAGAAATTGGTTGCATATTCATCTGTATCTCATTTGGGTTTTGTAGTGCTTGGTATATTTTCTATGACATTATCAGGTATTCAGGGAGCGATTATTCAAATGGTAAATCACGGTTTATCAACGGGATTGTTATTCCTTTGTGTTGGATTTCTATACGAGCGACGTCATACACGTTTAATTAGCGAATATGGAGGTATAGCACGTATAATGCCAAAATTTGCTTTGGTGTTTGCACTTGCAATGTTTGCTTCGGTTGGTTTACCGGGATTGAATGGATTTATAGGTGAATTTCTTACATTAAAAGGGGCTTTCGAATCAGAAATATTAAACAATTATTGGTTCACAATTTTTGGTGCTACGGGTGTCATTTTTGCTGCAGTTTATTTATTATGGATGTATCAAAGAGTAATGTTTGGAACAATAGATAATCCTGCTAATCATAACTTAAAAGACTTAAATAAATCAGAATTATGGATGGCTATACCGATTTTAATTTTTATTTTGTGGATCGGCGTTTATCCAAATACTTTTTTAAATATATCAGATTTATCTGCTAAACAAACTGTTAATAAAATTGAGAAAACTAAATTTGGCAGAATTCCATACGAAAATATTATTAATCAACAATCAAATAATATAGAAATAATTAAAGAGAAATAATATGATAAATGAAATTTTACTAGGATTACCACTCTATATAGCTGTTGCTTTATCTGTGATAATTATATTTTTAGATGCTTTTAGTGGCAAGAATAAATCATTGATTTACATTTTTACTATTATTTCTTTTTTACTATTAATTGGTGCTTCAGTTTATTCATACTCTATTACTTCATCAGTTAGTTTTAATATAGAAAATTCTTTAACTAAAGGGATGCTATTATTTGGTAAATTCCCATTAATATTCGATATAATTTTTGCTATAGCAGGTTTATTAACAGTCTTATCGGGTGTTCCTTATTTAAGACGAGAATTTGACGATTATAAAGAATTTTACACTCTTGTATTATATGCTGTTACTGGTATGATGATTATTGCGCATTCTAATCATCTAATAATGATATTTGTAGGTATAGAATTAATGTCCATAGCATTTTATGTATTAACGGGTTTTATTAGAAATAGAATTTTATCAATTGAAGCTGCATTAAAATACTTTTTATTAGGTGCTTTTGCTTCTGGTTTTTTATTATATGGTATAGCTCTTAGTTATGGTGCAAGTGGTACAATGTATTTAAATCAAATTTCTAATAATATTTTATCGGGGAATATTGATTTATTTTATTTACAAGTAGGTTATGCTTTAATTATAATTGGTTTAGCTTTCAAAATTGCTGCTTTCCCATTCCATCAATGGGCTCCCGATGTTTACCAGGGTGCACCTACAATAGTTACTGGATTTATGAGTACTGCTGGTAAAGCTGCAGCAATATCTGCTTTTGTTTTAATTGGAATTAATTTTTTACCTGAATTAAAAAATATAGAATTTAATGAAAAATTATCAGATATTAATAATTATATAGCAAAATCAAAATTTGTTATAGCTTTATTATCTTCTTTAACTATGCTAATAGGTAATATTTTAGCTCTAATTCAAAAAAATATCAAAAGAATGCTTGCATATTCTTCGATTGCACACGCTGGATATTTATTAATTGGAATAGTAGCTAATAATAATGATGGATTTACTGGTATTATTTTTTATGCTGCTGCATATACATTTATGCAGATTGGAGCATTTGTTATTGTAAGTAATTTAGAAATTAAGGAAAGTAAATTGGATTTAAGTGATTACAATGGCCTAAAGAAGAGCCATCCCTGGCTGGCATTGTTAATGGCAATATTTATGTTTTCTCTTGCAGGGATTCCACCATTTGCCGGATTCCCAGGTAAATATATATTATTTGTCTCTGCAGTAGAATCAGGTTTTACTTGGTTAACCATAATTGCAGTAATTTCTACAATAATATCTATGTATTTCTACATTGGGCTTATAATTAATATGTATTTTAAAGAATCAGAAGGAGAATTAATCATTGCAAATGTAGGTTCATCATACATAGCATTAATTATTAGCGTATTCTTTGTTTTATTTTTAGGTGTGTTCCCTAATTTATTAATTGATATAGCAAAAACATTATTTTAAATTATTAGAGGTTATTTAATGACAAATCATAAATGTGATGTAGTTGTAATAGGTAGCGGTCCTGGTGGATATGTAGCAGCTATTAGAGCTTCTCAATTAGGATTAAAAACTATTTGTGTAGAAAAAGCAGACCTTGGAGGAGTATGTTTAAATATTGGATGTATTCCTACTAAAGCTTTATTAAAAAGTGCCGAGTATATGCACTTTTTGAATCATTCTTCTGATTTTGGTTTTAATATAGAAAAATTAAATGTAGATTTTCCTAAAGTTATAGAACGTTCCAGAAAAGTAGCAGGTCAAATGAGTAAAGGTGTGAGTAGCTTATTTAAAAAGTATAAAGTAGAAGCAATTTTTGGAACTGCAACTATAATAAATAAAAACAAAGTAAATGTTAGCTCCGAAGATGGTAAAATAATTGAAGAAATAGAAGCAAAATATATTATAATTGCTACAGGGGCTCGTCCAAAAGTAATACAAGGAATTGATGTAGATAGAAAAAATATTATGACAAGCACTGAAGCTTTATTCAGACAAAATCCTCCAAAATCAATGATTATAATGGGAGCTGGTGCAATCGGAGTAGAATTTGCTTATTTCTACAATGCTTTTGGAACTGAAGTTACAATAGTAGAATATATGCCAAGAATTTTACCAATTGAGGATACAGATATTTCTAAGGAATTAGAAAGACATTTAAGAAAATATGGAATTAATATTAAAACAAATTCAAAAGTTATTTCTGCAAAATCGACAAAAAAAGGTGTAGAAGTTACAATAGAAAGCGAAGGTAATAAAGAAACATTAATTGCAGAAACAGCGCTAAATGCAATTGGTATACAGGCAAATATTGAAAATATTGGATTAGAAAATGTTGGAATAATTACCGAAAAAGGCTTTATTAAAATTGATAAGCATTGCAAAACAAATGTAGATAATATATATGCTATTGGAGATGTTGCTGGTCCACCTTGGTTGGCTCATAAAGCTTCTGCTGAAGGTATAGAAGTAGCAGAACATATTGCAGGTCATCATACAACAGGTATTGATTACAATAATATACCTGGATGTACATATTGTAATCCTCAAGTTGCTTCTATCGGACTGACAGAAGAAAAAGCCAAAGAAGCAGGATACAAAATCAAAGTAGGAAAGTTCCCATTTACAGCAAGTGGTAAAGCACATGGAATAGGAGAAGCAAAAGGTTTTGTAAAATTGATTTTTGATGAAAAATATGGTGAATTATTAGGTGCACATATGATAGGTCCGGATGTTACTGAAATGATTGCAGAGCTAGGGCTTGCTAAAACTTTAGAAGCTACTGCTCCTACTATATTTAAGACTATTCATGCTCATCCAACTTTATCTGAAGCCATTATGGAAGCTGCGGCAAATGCTTATGGTGAAGCAGTAAATATCTAAATCATTTAAAGTGCAAATTATAAAATAAAAAAAAACAGCCTATCATAGGCTGTTTTTTTATTAAAAATAAACTCTATGAAATTATTTCAACTTTAATTCATTTTCTTTAAGCATTGTATAAAGCCCTTTTTTATCTAAAGTTTTAAAAGCTTTTGCAGTTGCTTTTATAGTAATCCATCTATTTTCTTCAGGTACCCATACTCTTTTCTTTTGTAAATTTGGTAGGAAACGTCTTTTAGTTTTATTATGCGCGTGAGAGACATTATATCCTACCATTGGTCCCGTTCCTGTTAATTCGCATCTTCTTGACATTTCTTTTTCCTAATTATTATTTTATAAGAATTACAAAAATAATAAAAATTTATATAATATATTAATTATTTTAAAAGTTTTTTATACTCTTCATAAATTTTACTAACGCTTATATCCCAAGTAAAATTATTAATTATAAAATTTCTTGCATTTTTCCCATATTGAGTTCTTAAATTTTGATTTCTTATTAGTTTTAATATTTGTTCTAGAAATTCATATTCATTATTTGCTATTAATAATCCATCTTCTTCATTTGCAAAAATTCCTTCTGCTCCGATAGAAGTAGATACAACAGGTAATTCCATTGCCATTGCTTCTAAAATTTTAATTCTAATTCCTGCACCTACAAATAATGGAGAAATATAAATAGAAGCACGAGATAAGTAAGGAATAATAGAATCCACAAAACCTATTGCATCAACATTCTGGGATTGAAATTTTCTTAGAGAATCTGGAATATCTTTACCGATAAGAGTTAATTTGACTTCTGGTATTTCTTTTTTAAGATCAGGTAAGACTTTCTCTATAAACCAAATTAAACCGTTTGTATTGTGAATCCATCTATAAGTAGTTGCTATAATTAATTCAAATGGATTTTTTTCTATATTTATTGGTTTAATTTTTTCCACATCTACTCCAGCACTTGCCATCACTAAATTAAGATTTGGTTCTAAATCTTTTAAATATTCTAAATCAATATTTGTAATTGGAAATAATACATCGAATTGCTTAATTAATTTCTCTTCAAATTTTTTTAATAAACTTGCTTGTCTTAGAATATATTTATATTTAAGTCCCGATTTTAATTCTTCTGCATATCTATACCAAATTTTCCACTCAATATTATGTAATCTTAGTCCAATAGGTATATTTAATATTTTCTTCAATTCAATTGCTAACTCTGCCATAGCTGTATGGTCTGCGTGTATTATATCGAATTTATCGTTTTTAATTCTATTTAATACATTTCTAAAAAGAAAATGATTAAAGTGTTTCCGTAGATATATTGGTTTATTGTCGAATATAGATTTTAAAATTCTAAATTTTGTATTTTTTATAGAATGTTTTATTTCTATTAAATTTCCATAATTTTTAGCTTCTTCGATTATTTTATTATCAGTTATTGAGTCATTATAATACAATAATGTTACTTCGGCACCTTTTTTTGAAAGTTCTTTATAAATATTTGCAATACCAATTTTGCCACCATCAATTTCGGGAAATGGAAATTGTTGGGATAATTGTAAAATTTTCATTTATTTAATTTTAGATTTACTAAATTTACGTAAAATAATAGTTTTGTAATATAAATACTGCATTTTCAATGGATTTACTCCAAGAGTAATTTTTTGTATCATATCTTTACTTACAGGATTGCGTTCTTCTCGATATGTATAAAATATAGTAGCAATCATTATAAAGATTCCTTCTAATATACCCGATAAAGGTATTTTTTTTATAATTGCTTCTACTATTTGCACGTGAAAATATAAAATTGTTCTACCTAAAGCATTCCAAAAAGGAAAATATTTCCATTGGTATCTAATTAATTGTTTCGAAATTTTTACCCAACGTTGTGCTTGATTTCTATTACCTGGGGATGCATAATGAAGTGTTCGAATATTTGGAAAATATCTAACTTTGAATCCATTAATAATTGCTCTAGTACAAAAATCTAATTCTTCGAACCCAAACTCCCAGAATCCTCCAATTTTGTCATAAACTTTACGCCTAATTGCTGCACCTGTTCCAGGGAATACATTAGATGGATAACCTTTTTCGGGAATATTTTCTTTATCTACTTTTAATGGATACCATTCCCAAATTTGATAATTACTTCTAACTTCAATATCTTCGGTGCAAATAATATCTATATCAGGATTTTTCTCGAATATTTCAGCTACATTTTTGAAAGCATTTATGTCTTCGGGATTAGAGTCGTCATCTGTTCGCCAAATTATATCACCATTAGATAACTCAATACCAATATTTATAGATCTAATATCAAAATTATCTGGTAGCCATAAGTATTTAACATTCGGGAAATGATTTGGAATATATTCTTTAGTACCATCATTGGAAGCATTATCTACGATAATAATTTCTTTTTCATCCAAGGTTTGCGATTGATAGGCATTAATTGTATTAATTAAATCTTTTAGTCTATTTCTGGTTATAATAATAACACTAAATTTCATAATTCTTATTATAAATATACAAAAATATGATTCTTTTAAGATATTTGTATAAAGTATTTGATTATATTAAAAAATTGAATTAATTTTAAAGTTGTAATTATAACAAAATTTAAAAATTTTATTAATTTCTTAAATAGAGGTATGTATGAAAATTGGTGTATTTTACGGCACAAATACTGGCAATACAGAAACAGTTGTAAAAAAATTAAAAGATGAATTAACTAATAATGGATTTGAAGTAGATGTTTATGATATGGCATCAGCTTCTGTAAGCGATTTTGATAATTACGAAAATATTATTATCGCTGTTCCTACTTGGAACGATGGCGAATTACAAGATGATTGGGATTCTGTATTTAACGAGTACAAAGAATATAATTTTACAGGTAAAAAAGTCGGTTTTGTTGGATTAGGTGACCAAGAAGGTTATCCCGATAATTTCTTAGATGCTATAGGAACTTTAGCAAAACCTGTATTATCAAATGGCGGAACAATTTTCGGTTATTGGCCAACTGATGGATATACATTTAATGAATCTGTAGGTCTTGCAGAAAATGGTAAATTCTACGGATTAGGAATTGATGTAGATAACCAAGATGATCTAACTGATGAAAGAATCCAAAATTGGGTTGCTCAAATAAAAAATGAATTAGCATAATTTAGTTTTTTTAAGTTAGCCAAAAGGGGCTGTCTCATAAGTCCGAATTGATGTCATTTGGAATATATTATTCTTATCCCAGACTGGATTCTTGCTTTAGCGAGAGTGATAAATTATTAAAATTTTCAAGTTATGAGACAGCCCCTTTTTTATTTTTTATCAGGATATCCCATCAATCGTGCTATCATACTATATTCGGGATATTTTTCTAATATTATTTTTATAATTACTAATAATGGTACAGACAGAATCATTCCTGGAATTCCCCAAATATAACCCCAAAATACTAAGCCAATTAAAACTGTTGGTGTATTTAATCTTAAACGATTACCCATTATTATTGGTTCTATAAAATTGCCCATCATAAATTGCATAACTATTAATAATACAGAAAATGTAAGAATTTGATGAAAACTATCTAATTGTATTACAGACATAGTTACAGGTAATAATACTCCTGCAATAGAACCAATATTCGGTATAAAATTAAAAATAAAAGCTATGAAACCCCAAAATAATGAAAATTGGATACCAAATATTTCTGCAAAAATAAAAGTTAGTAAACCTGTTGCTATACTAATTAAAGTTTTTATAACAATGTAAGAATTAACAGATTTTTGTAAATTTTCATATTCATTTAATACTGCTTCTTGTTTATATCCACCTACGTATATTAAAAATTCTTTATAATTTGCTATTCCTGCTAATAACATTACATAATATAATGCAAAAAATAAAAAGGAACTAAAAAAAGAACCGAGACTACCTACTATATTCGATAGTAGGTTCCCAAGAGTACCTCCAACAAAAGACTTATAAACTTCGCTTACCAACAAAGTAGTATCTAATTTTAAATTAAATGTACTATTAATAAAAGTTAATAAATAATCTGTTTTAGTTAACAACTTTGATAATAGAAAATCTTTTTGGTCATATATATTAGATATTGTATTTACAATAATGAAACCAACACCAAAAATAATTGCCAATGTTATAATAGCAATTAAAGGTAAAATCAACCAATTTGGTACTCTTTTAGATTGCAAATAGTTTATTAATGGTTGGACAACTAAAACCATTAACAATGCTAAAACAAAAGGTAATAAAATTGTAGAAAGTTCTTTAAGTAAATAAAATAATATAACTACAAAAAAAAATATTAATATGTTTTTTATGGTTTTATCTTCATACATCTAAAATTCATTAACTAAATTTGGGAATTGTTTTAATAATTTATCTAATTTATCAATATTTTTAGCACCTGCGGTAGCAAGATGAGGTTTACCGCCACCATTACCACCTATAAATTGTGCTGCGATAGAAATTAATTTGCTAGCTGGATATTTATTTTTCAAATCGTCTGTAACAGCACAAACTAAATGCACTTTATCATCATTAACTGTTGCTAAAAGTAGTATTAATTCTTTTCCAATTTTATTCCTAATATCATCTGCTAAATCTCTTAAATCTTCAATTTCTAAATTATTTATTTTCTTCATATATATCTTGTTTGAATTAATTAATCTTGAATCTTCTATTTCTTTTAATATTTCATCTTTTAAGTTATTAATTTTATTTAATTTAAATAATTTTTCAAGTTCCTTAATTTTGTTGATTAATATATTTATTTCGGCTTCTTTATTGTTGAGATTATTATTTAATGTATTAATATAATTCTCTACAGAGTCACCTGTAATTGCCTCTATTCTTCGTACACCTGCAGCAATTGAAGATTCTGAAATGATTTTGAAAATTCCAATTTCGGCAGTATTATTAACGTGAGTTCCACCGCATAATTCAAGAGAATAATTAGGATCCATTGTAATTAATCGTACATTTTCACCATATTTATCTCCGAAAAACATTTTGATTTTATCATTTTTCTTTGCTTCTTGGATAGGTATTACTTGCGAATATACTGGTATGTTTTGAAATATTTTTTGATTTACTATTCTTTCAATTTCTTGTAATTGTTCTTTACTTACTTTTTCAAAGTGATTAAAATCAAATCTTAGATAATCGGGTGCTACTAAAGATCCAGCTTGCTGAACGTGATTTCCTAATACTTTTCGCAAAGCTTCGTGTAATAGATGAGTAGCAGAGTGATTTCTCATTATTTTTCTTCTTCGCTCAATGTCGATTTCTAAATAGACAGTATTAGATTTGGTATCTATATCTCTATCTGCTATATGAATAATAGCATTACCTGATTTTTTTACATCTATAACGTTGTATTTAATACCATCTATCATCATTATTCCAGTATCTGATACCTGACCGCCACTTTCACTATAGAACGGAGTTTTATCAGCTACTAACATATTTTCATTGACATATAAAATTTTAGATTGAGAATTAAATTCTGTATAACCTATGAACTCAGTGTTGTAATTTAATATTGGTAAGTCTATTTCATTGGTTAGTTTTTTTCGTGCTAAACGTGAACGATTTTTTTGCTCTTCCATTAATTCTTCGAATCTTTTGGTATCAACTGATAAGCCTCTCTCTCGTGCAATTAATTGAGTTAGATCTAATGGAAAACCAAATGTATCAAAAAGTAAAAATGCGTCTTCGCCGCTTACAATATTTTTATCTTTAGAAAATTCATCAAATTTCTGTAAACCTCTGTCTAAAGTAATAAGAAAACTTTCTTCTTCTGAACGAAGAACTTTTGAAATTAATTCCTGATTTTTGCTTAATTCAGGAAATACATCTTTGTATTTTTCTACTAAAGTTGGTACTAATTTATAAATAATTGGTTCGCTAATACCTAAGTTTTTAGCAAATCTTAGAGCTCGTCTTAAGATTCTTCGTAGAACATATCCGCGACCTTCATTTCCTGGCAGAGCTCCATCAGCAATAGCAAATGATAAAGTTCTAATATGATCTGCAATTACTCTCATAGCAATAGATATTGGAGAATCTAATTTGCTATCATATTCTTTATTTGTTAATTCAGATATTTTCTCGATTATTGGAGTAAATACATCGGTATCGTAATTGGAATTTTTATTTTGAATAACAGAACAAATTCTTTCGAATCCCATACCTGTATCTACATGTTTAGCACTTAATGGCTCTAATTCACCATTTGATTTTCGATTATATTGTATAAAAACTAAATTCCAAATCTCTATAACATCGCTACTTCCTGCATTTACTAAATTACCACCGCTTAGATCAGGAGTTCTATCATAATGAATTTCGCTACAAGGTCCGCAAGGACCAGCATCGCCCATTTCCCAGAAATTATCTTTTTCATCAAAACGGTGAATTCGTGATTTTGGCAAAAATTTTTCCCATATAGAATATGCTTCGTCGTCAGTTCTATAAACTGTTGCGTGCAATCTATTTGGATCTAAATTCCAAACTTTTGTAAGTAATTCCCAAGCCCATTCTATAGCTTCATCCTTGTAATAATCTCCGAAACTCCAATTACCGAGCATTTCGAAAAAAGTATGATGATAAGTATCAATTCCAACTTCTTCTAAATCATTATGTTTGCCGCTTACTCTTATACATTTTTGGGTATCTGCAGCACGATTGTAATCTCTTGTTCCTATTCCAAGGAATACATCTTTAAATTGATTCATACCCGCATTAGTAAATAATAATGTTGGATCTCCGTGTGGAATAACTGGTGCAGAGGGTACTATACTATGTCCTTTACTTTTAAAAAAATCTAAAAAAGATTGCCTTATTTCATTAGAAGTCATTTTTTTCCCAATATATAGATTATTCGTATTATAACGAAAAAAACTCATTAATAGTAAATTAAGATGTATGATTTATTTTAACTTATTGAGAATTTTTTCTATTTCGCCAGATAAAAATAAATCTCTTACAGAAATGTTTAAAATATAACCAATTTCATTTAAAATATCTTCTTCATCATCGCTAAATTTATGGTCGAATAAGCTACCTGATGATTGAGCTATATAATATCCAAATGCTATAAGGATTTTTTTAAATTCTATTTGTTCTTCTCTTTCTAGTTTTAAATCAAGTATTTCATTTAATAGTCTTAAAGAATTTTTTAATTCTTTATTGTTATTATTATTTAAAACTTCAGCATTGGTAATATCATTAAAAAAAATATCATTAATAATAGGTGAATTAAGTTTTCTAATATTGCTTAGAAATTCATTATAAGCATTTTTTTCTTTCTTGTCAATTTTTGTATCACTTTCTGCGATTAGCTCAAAAATTATAGTAAATGAATTCCTTATCAATTCCAATTCTTTATCATTAAATAAAACTTTATATGACATTGTTTACTCCCTTAAAAATAATTTTATAAACAAACATAGTAAAAAAAATATTTTGTAATTATTAAATTTTAAAAAATAATTTTAGAATTTTAAAATTTCATTCCAAAATTAATTTTTAAAAAAACAATATAAAAAACTATATTTTTTCTTAAGTCATTTATTTTTATTTATTTAAAAAATTTGTAATGATAAAAAATATTATTATTAGAATAACGTAAATTTTTAATTTTATTAATAACAATAAATTAAAAAAATAAGATAAAAATTGTTTTTTAAAAATTTGTAATTAATTTTAATAAATTCAAATATTTAATTAAACTATGTAACAAGTATAAGAAAAAATGAAAATTTATTAAGTGTAATAAAATCATAAACTTATTAAAAAAACTTTTTGTTTTAAATTGAATATTAAGTAATTTTGTTATTATAATTCGGCAATAATTTAGTTTAGACTTAGCTATTAATTATCAACTATCATCAAGTTCAAATTCAATTAATCTCCTAATCCAAAGATAATTTTTAGCTAAGTCTTTTTTATTGAAAAAAATAAAATTACATTCGTATATCATTTAGATTTTAAAAAATTGAAATGAATATAGTAGCATTTAAATTTAAAAGTAAATTATATGACGAAGAAGAACAAAATAAACTAATGAGCAAATTAAAAAATGCTACAACTATTGAAGAAATTGAAATTTTATTTAATAAATTATATGATAATATGACTAAAGTTCTCTGGAATAATTTAGCAAAAAAATTTATGCCGCCACTTAGTATGGATGATATGATGGATATATTTCAAGATGCTTGGATTAAAGTAATAGATTCCAGATATAATTACGATAGTACCAAAAAAGCTTACAATTGGATATATACAATTTTTAAAAATATGATAATTGATAAAATAAGAAGTAATGACAGAAAAAAAACTAATAGTATTGACGAAAAAAATGAAGATAACGAGATTAAATATGATGTGAAATCAGACGATAATGATTTAGCTGATAGTAATATCTTAGATAACGAAAAAGCGTATTTTATAAAAAAAGCAATAGAT
>Ga0308419_1000266_pt1 | contig 40880 bp, 28 predicted proteins | sample HotsprSampleMS50_FD_203674 | JGI IMG/M metagenome (GOLD analysis project Ga0308419, IMG submission 203674) | Hot spring phototrophic mat microbial communities from Mushroom Spring, Yellowstone National Park, Wyoming, United States - 20090730_MS50 ... | reverse complement strand
CGGAAGGAATACGGTCCCGTCATCCTGGGTACCGGTCCGCTCGAGCACGCCCACGATGCGAAAGGTGTGAAGTTCGGGCTCGCTTCGACCGTGGGGTACGACCGAGAGGTAAAGGAGGTCACCGACCTTTCGCTGTTCATACTGAGCGGCCTCGAATCCCATGACCGCCTCGTCGGTGGACTCGGGAGAGAACCAACGGCCACCGTCATAACCGGGCCCTGATTGGAAACGGAGCCAGGGTTTCATCGTGCGATAGCTCTCCGTTTCGATCCCCGCGATCAGGGCAAAGGCGGTGGCCCCGAGCCCCTCATCCATTCCGCCGGCCGGTTTTTCCGCAACTCCAAGGAAGACCGGGGTAATGGCCTCGATATCGGGATCGGTTCGGATCTGTTCATGGGCCGATTCCGGGAGGTAGAGTAGGCCGGTGCCGCCCTTCAGCATCAGGGTGGCCGCTTCGTAAGGGCACCCCTTGGCCATGACCATCACCTGAAAGCCGAGCTGTTCGATGCTTCGCGCGATCGCCGAACGGAAACCGAGATTGAAACCGCCGAGACTGACGGCGACCGCAGTAGCCAAACCGACCCCCACCGCCGTCAGGGAAGTCCGGACCGGTCGTCGGGCAAGGTTATTCCAGGCCAGGCGGATCCAAGTCATGGCTTCGGCTCCTGGGCACCGGCCGGGCGGAAGGTAATGCGGGTGCCGATCAATTCAAAGTGCCCCCCCCGGTCCACCCATTCGCCTTCCACCTCGGCCTGGCCGCCCACGAACTGCGGAAGGGTGGGAAAGGTGTCTCCGAGTTCGACCCGGATGGTACGGCCCCCGGCATCGCGGAGAAAGAGCCAGCACCCCGAGGCCGGGCACTGGCGTTCGATCGTGCCCGACACGCGGACCGGTTTCCGGTAGAAATCGCCGGGGCGTTCCAGCAGATCGGCGATGGGGACAAGGGGAGCGTTGGAAAAGGGTTCTCCAAAGTGACGCTCCTGCTTCCGGGCGCATCCGGCGGCGGCGAGAATCAGGATGGCCGAGAGAGCGCTAAGGGTGGGAAGGAAAGGTCGGATGAGGTTCACGGTTTTTTCTCCTCTTGGGTTAAGAGATCGCGGGAACGGGCAAAAAAAGGGTCGTGCCGTCGTTCGAAAACGAACAGGTCGAGCAGAACCAGGTTTTTACGAACGCCTCGGAGGGTCGCCTGCCAATCGGCCTGGGCGGCTTCCGGCAGGGAGGCGGGGGGTACTAGGCGTCCGACCCGATCGGCTGGATGGTTGGGGTCCGCGACTGAGAAGTAGTCGTGTCGGTAGAAATCGGCCAGGGTCAGTCCCACAAACTGGTTGCGGAACGCGGGGTTTCGCAGGGCCGCACCGCCTGGACTTTCCAGCCGCTGGAAAAACATTCGGACGATGGAGGCGGTCTCGGGATCGATGGCCAGGAAGACCTGGATAACGCCGCCTCGTCCGGGAACGTTCACGCCATGCACATAACCGATCAGGCGCTCCTGCTGAAACACGGCATAGAGGGTATACGGCGTATCGGGGCCTTCGTAGACAGGGTCCAGATCGCTTCCAACCCGCTCCTGGAGCCATTGGTAGGCGGCGATTCCGTCTGGGAGTGTCCGGATCTCGCGGAGTTCTTCCCGGTAGGAGGTCATTGTGGGGTAGAGCGCTTTGAGGTCGCGGCCCGGATTGCTCAGCGTGCAGCCGATCGCCGCCTGCGAGGCGGATTGAAGCGAGAGGAAGAGGCTGAGGACGGCCATCGTTCGGAGACTCTGGGAATGGAGCGAGAGAGGCATGGGGTTACCAGTAGCGGTAGTAGGCGAGGGCGGGACGAACGACTGTCGGGCTATCCGACGCGTGGAGTGGGACTTCAACAGCTAGGGCCAGCCAGTGGAGTGTGGCGTTGTTGGGGTCGTTGCGGAAGTAGCGGGTGAGGACGGCCGTGATTCCATGCTCGGTTCCCTCCTCGGGTGAGGCGTGTTCTTTATCGTCATGGGGCATGCTCATGGTGGAGACCCATTGCTCCCGATCCATCACGCGGTATTGCAGCCCTATTCCCCAACGACGGGCGGTGCTTATCCAATCCATTTGACCAAGGAAGGAGAGGAGGGTGCTATGGCCGTCTTCTCCGCCCCCGATTTCTACCGTGGCGGTGAGCGGGCCGTAGGGAGTATCCAAGCGATGGCGGGCATCCACGCCCGTGCGCCAGGTTCGGATGGGGTCCTCGATTCCCGAATGAGGGTCCACTCGTTCTCCGACAGCGGCGCTGAAACCTCCTTCCCAATTTTGTTCGTAAAGCCATGTCGGGCTTAGCGCCAGCCGCCCCATCAGCAGGCCGCTCTGCCCCTTCAACTTCTGGTCCATACCGGAGCCGAGCAGGTAGCCGAGCCAATAGTCCAGCGATTCGGAGGCCTGGCCATAGGCTGTGAGCTGCCAATCGCGCTCAGTCCCGAACAGTCGGTCGTTGGAGAGAGGGAGGAGGGTGGCGTGGGTATCGGTTTGGACATTCAGACCGAACGGGAGATAGGCGCGGCCGAAACGGAGATTGACGCGTCCGGGGGGACCGACCGGCGCAATGAGGTCGAGGTAGGCATTATGAGTTTCGATCTCCCATCGGGACGCGGTCCGACCCATCGGATCCAGCTCGGTGTCGAGGGGGGGGTCGCGGTAGACGAGTCGGAGCTGTAGGTTGGCGGAGGCCCAGGTACGGGTGGGTGTGGAGAAGGAGACTATGCTTTCGAGGCCGGCTGAGAGGCGAAGGAAGGAATCACGCGTGGAGTTGTTGTCGCCGATTTCACCGATGCCCATAGCGAAGAGTTCACGTCGCCAGAGGAATTGAAGAGGGGGCTGAGCGGAAGAGCCCGACGAGCTTGGTGGAGGCCGGGAGCGGGGGCGTTCGATATCTGAGAAGGGATCGGCTTCGTCCGCGTGAATATTGGACAGCAAAGCGACGAACAACATCGCTTCCAGACCGGCCTTTGCATGGACCCCTATTGTCATCGTGCAAAAACTTTATCTTTCGTTTCCGAAGAAAAAGCAAGCTTCATGACCATTGATTGTTCTCAGCCTTCATCCTCGTTTCTGATTTCGCTGCGGTGTTCGATCACGAATGGCGAGAACGAGATCAAAGACGAGGACTCGACTTTTCATCAGTAGCATATCTATAGAATAAAGAAAATCTCAGCACATGAAAAGCGGTTTATTTATTTTTATTGCTGTCGAACAGAGAAAAAAGCGTTGACCTTATTGCAGTAGTATAGTATCCCTACAGAGAAGATAGGGATAATGGTGACAATCTTAGATTACTGACAGACAATAGCGAATTCGCCTTTAGTCAAACTCCACCAAGTGGCCGGCAAGCAACCAGGTTTGGTCCTTGGCAATTTTCCAATCCCGCGAATCCTGCCATGAGCTCTCGCTAATAGAGCTTGTTCATCCTGTTACCAGTGAAGAGGCTGGCGAATTCGCCCTTCCTGGTCATTGGGGTCAGCCATTGAAAATTGATAATCTTGCTTGTTTTCATCCATCCACGCCCCGGAAACCGCCGAAGTCGCGTTCGTCCCAGGAAAACGTCCCATGGTCGGTTTCTCGCAACGACGAGATTGAATTATCAAGGGCTGACCCCGGGAGGGCCGACCCGGAAAGGCCCGGATTCTCAAATTCAGCGGTTGCTATCACGGCCATTTCGATGCCGTTCTGGTGGAGGCCGGACGCGGTCTTCTGACGAGCGGGATCCCCGTCTCCGCGAGTCTTGCGCCCGGCTCGCTTTCCGAGGTCCGGGTTGTCCCATACAACGATCTGGAGGCGGTGGACACTATCGCCCAGCGAGAAGGCGACCACATCTGGCCGCCATCCTCGTCGAACCCATTGCGGCCAACATGGGGCTTGTACCACCTCGCTCCGGTTTTCTGGCCGCGCTGCGCACATTCGCCGACCGTTGCGGCGCTCTTTTGATCTTTGATGAAGTGATCACCGGTTTTCGTTTTGGACCGACCTCGTTCGGGACGCTGGAAGGCATTCGTGCCGACCTGGTGGCGCTCGGAAAAATCATTGGGGGCGGGGTTCCTCTGGCCGCTTCAACAGGGGATTTATCTCCCGCCCTCGCCGTTCGAGGCGGCTTTTCTCTCCGCCGCCCATATGGCAGAGGATGTGGAGGCGCTCATATAGGCGGCGCAGGACATCCTGAGCCGTGCCGATACCGGGCCAGCCCCATCAGGAGATCAGGTTTGGCCTTTTTGACCGGTCAAGGCCTCGAGGGCGACACGAGCCGCCTGACGACCGGAATAAAGCATGGCGGCGAAGGTCGGGCCCATCCGGGGCAGACCGTAGCAGGTCGCAACGGCCATTCCTGCCACGACAAGGCCAGGGAGAATTTTGCCGGTTCGTTCAAGAATGGCTTGTTCCGAGCTCATGACATCCAACGGACCGCAATCGGCCGACATCGTGAGGAGCCCTCGCCGTTCGAGGCAACGGCAGACACGCGCCTCATGGCCGGTGGCGTCAATGACAACCTCCGCCTCCAAAGCGATCGGGTCAACGCATGTGATCTGCCGGGGAAGGGCGGCGACGGACGACCAGTTGATCACAACTCCTCCGACGCGATCAGACTTCCAGATTACATCCTCAACGCGAGCCATGTTGAGGACGTGAATATCCGTTTGGCAGGCGGCTGCTATTAAGCGGGCACAGGCCAGAGGTCCACTCGCCACGGCCAGCTCGCTAGATACCATTTTATAAGAAATGCCAATTTCCTCCAGAAGTTCCTGGGCAGGAGCACGAAACGTGAGGGTGTTCATCAGGAAACCACCGATCCAGAAGCCACCCCCCAGATAATTGTTGCTTTCGATCAGCAGGGTCTGAATTCCAGCGCGGCCAAGATCGTATGCCGCCATCAGGCCACTTGGCCCGCTTCCTACGATAATGACTTGGCTGCAGGCATACTGTTCGAACTGCCGAGAAAACTCCCGAACAATGGTTTTCGATATGATGGATTCTCGAATTCGGACCAGGTTCATGATGACCTCCCTCCGCTGGTATGATCCAGATCAGGTTCGAAGGGTCTCTTGCTTCTGCAAGACTCTCAGGCTGACACACAGCCTCCCCTGCCTTGTTCTTCTATAAAAATACTAGCTTATCGAGTTGGATGCAACCAAAAATTTTTCCCCAGGCAATAAGGAACCGGAAAGGAATACCGAACTTTTCATGTTTCAAGATTCGCCAAGCCGATCGGGTCTACCTCCAGTGCGGACCGTGCGTTATGCGTGGCCTTGTTGATTCGGTTTGTTTGCCGTCGGCCGCGTCACTGCGATAAGCAGTGGCCCGGCGATCTTGTTGAAATCCATCAACCCTGGGCTTGAACTTTGGCTTCTCTCCTCCCCGGGAGAGCGAGCGCCTCGGCATTCGAAACTCCGCCGGCGATACGAGGCTTCAAACCCGTGAAGACGCCGATCACTGTCAAGGCCGGCGACACCGTCGAAGTCAAACGGTAGAAAGGCCGAGTTGTCCTCCAACCGCGGCCGAAACGCAGCGGCTGCCGGAGAACCCACGTTCCGCCCGAGAAGGCTGTGGGAAGGTTTGCCGAAAATGGCCTTGACAGAAGACGGGGTTTTCCCCAATGATCCAATGCCAAAAGGTCAGATGATCAAACGATTCGGAGGACGAGGCGCCAGGAGGGTCAATGAGCTATGGAAGAGGCGTCCAGAACAGTCCTGCGAAGCCGATGCCCCGCCTGTCGGCTCAGTCTTTATACGATTCTAACCCAGCCGCCCTCCGTTTGTCCCTTTTGCCAGAGTCAGCTCGACGTTCGCTCGGAACCCATTCCCGCCGCGACTCCGGAACCCGAGATCGGGCTCTCCAATGGGTCCTCCTCGCCCCGTCGGTGCAGCCGTCTGGAGAATCGAACCCTGGCCCTCGGGATTGCCACCATCAGCCTCATCCTGCTCACGCTAGCCGTAGTCATCAAACTCCGGAATGTCGAGTTTTACTGGTATCAGCCCTGGATCAATGCCTACAGCCTGGCGGTGGGACTCTTCATCCTCTCCCGCTTCATTCTCGCCGCTTTTTACACGGCGCCGCCGGATGTGGGTTTTCTGCCCACTGCGGCGGTGATCGTGGCGGCCCGCAATGAGGAGGAGGCGATTGGGAAAACGATCGCCCGGATCTACGCCGAGGGATATCCCCGGGATCGGCTCGAGGTGATTGTGGTCAACGACGGTTCGACGGACGGCACGCTCAAAGAGATGCGGCTGGCCCAGGCGCGGCACCCGACGTTAACCATCGTGGATTTCGAAACCAACAAAGGCAAGCGGCACGGCATGGCCGTCGGCGCGCTCCTCGCGAAAGCCGAATTTCTCATCTACGTGGACTCCGACAGCTTCCTCATGCCCGGGGCCATACGCAAGGTCCTCCAGGGACTGGCCGATCCCAACGTCGCCGCCGTGGCGGGGCATACCGATGTGGAGAATGTGACGACGAACCTTCTGACCCGCATGCAGGACGTCCGTTACTTTGTCTCATACCGGGTCATGAAGGCCGCCGAAAGCCTTTTCGGCGCCGTCTCCTGCTGCCCGGGTTGTTTTTCCGCCTATCGGAAATCGTGCGTTCTCCACGTTCTCGATCGGTGGCTCCACCAGCGATTTCTGGGGCGCTACTGCACCTACGGCGACGACCGAAGCCTCACGAACTTTCTCCTTCGCGACTATCGCATTCTCTATGACGACGAGGCGCTGGCGACCACCCTCGTGCCCGAACACTGGAGCCACTACATCCGCCAGCAGGCCCGCTGGAAGCGCTCATGGATCCGGGAACTCTTCTTTGCCGGGCGCTGGTTCTGGCGCAAACATCCCGTCGCCGCCGTCTCCTGGTATGCCATGACGATCCTGCCCCTGCTGGCGCCTCTGGTCATGCTCCATGCCCTCTTCATCGGCCCCCTCCTGCTTGGCCGGCCACCCCTTTTCTACGTCGGGGGCGTTCTTCTGGTCACCCTTCTCTGGTCCTTCTACTACCTTGAAAAGACCGGCCGCCCTCATTGGTGGGCCGGTTTCCTCTTCACCCTGACCTACATCCTCTTCTTCTCCTGGCAGGGGTATTATTCTCTCTTCACCGTTCGTCAGACCAAGTGGGGGACGCGATGAACCGCGAACCAGACCCTCTGCCCGACCGTCTCAACGAGACGCTTTTCCAGAAACGACCGGTCCCGGCGGTCCGGACTAGTTATACCGGTGCCTGGCTGGTGACGGCCTGGGTCTTGTGCGCCGCCGTGGGCCTCTGGATCCTGCTCCGTCCATGGGTGACTCGCCTGCTCTGGCCGCCGCCGCCTCAGCCGCCCCGCACCGCCCGGCTCTTCGCCGCCCTGGCCTATGAGGGCATCTCGGAAAAAACCAACGAAGTGTCTCCCGCCCGGTTCGAAGAGCACCTTACCGCCCTCCGCGCCGCCGGTTATGTCCCCATCCGGCTCCGCGATGTCGAGACCTTCTACCGCGATGGGACCCCTCTGCCCGAAAAGGCGGTGCTGCTCACCATGGACCAGTCCCGAAAGACCTCCTATTTCATGGCCAGTGCCCCCCTGCGGCGGCTGGGCTGGAACGCGGTCATGTTCCTGTGGACCGGCCCGATCGAAGCGGAAGACCCCGCGGCGCTTCTCTGGCCCTATGTCCGAAATATGGCCCGCTCCGAAATCTGGGAGGTGGGAGCACAAAGTCATATGGGATTCCAGCCCATTCCTGCCTCTCCCCGCGGACGAAAAGGGCGCTTTCTGACGTCACCCCGCTGGATCGCCGAGGATCATCGCTATGAGGAGCCGGACGAGTTTCTCCAGCGCCTTCGGGCCGATCATGAGCGCTGCTGGCAATTGATTCGGGAGCGGGGCGGCGTGACCCCCATCGCCTTTGCCTATCCCGACGGCGATTTTGGCCAGCACCAGCGGCGGCTGCCCATGACTTCCCTGCTCAACACCCGCCTCGCAGCCGAACGATATCGGCTGGCCTTCACCTTGGGCGAACTTCCGTTCAACACGCCCTTGACAAACCCCTATCGGCTGAACCGCCTCCGCGTTCGGCCGGAATGGACAGGAAAGGATCTCGTGGCCATCCTCGAACGCAGCCGGCCCCGCCCGCATCCCGCCCCGGCCGCCGCCGGCGGGCCCGATCCCCGCCAATGGGCTGTGGACTGGGGTACGGCCACCGTGGATGAGCGCGGGGCCCTTCTTCTGAAAGCAACGCCCGCCACCACCGGCGCGCGGGCCTGGCTTCTCGGCAGCGACCTCCTCGAGGAGACCATGATCCGACTCCGTTTCCGTCTCGAAGCCGGGCAGTTGGCCGTTCACTTCCGTTCCTCCAGCGATGGCGACTCCACCCTCTGTCTGACCCTCGGACATCAGCCGGGCCCGAATGGACAGGCAGATTCGCTCAACGGCGGGTACGGAGCCTGGCTTTGCCAGAAGCGCCCGGACCGTCCCCGGTTCACCCTCGCCTCGGCCAAAGTCACGTGGACCCCGGGCGAGCACGAGTTGCAGCTCATCGCCCGGGACCGTTATGTCACCGTTCGCCTCGACGGGCGCGATCTCTTCCCGGAGCCGACGCTCGTGCGGGGAGCGCCAAACCCCGGTCTTGTCGGCCTAAGCGTCTGGTCCCCTCAACCGGGCGAGGCCTCGGCTCGGCTTCTTTTGGTAGAAGTGGGTACCATCTTGCCCGCGACGGCCCTGTGGACGCCGGCGGAGAGGGACGAGGGACGCCTCAGTCGGTGGGTGGCCCGCAATGCCTACCGGCTGTCAGCGCTTAGTCCGCTCTGGCTTGAAGGATCGTCGGGTGGTTTTTCCACCGCCGCCCCCCTCGGCTTTTTCAAAACCCTGGCCTCGGTTCATCGCCTCCGACTGCTGCCGGCCGTGCGGCTGTCGGAAAGCGCCGATTTGCGCAGGCTCTCTCCGACCCTTCTAGCGCGTCGCGCGGTGGAAGCACAGGCCGAGGCTCTTCTTCTGGATCTGACCCCACTGGAGCGACGCGCGGAAGCGACGCTTCCGGCCTGGCTGCATGGCCTCGGCATGGCACTCCAGGCGGAACGGATCGGAGTTGTCCTCCGACTGCCCTCATGGTTCAACGGGAGCGGCTGGTGGAGTTCGCTTCACGCCCTTCTGCCGGGGGCCACCGTGGCCGTGGCGGGCGACACGGAGGCGGGGGCTGCAACGACGGTGACCACCAATATGCCGGTTCGGATCGAAGAGGTGCCCGATCTGGCCGATGAGCCCCTGCCACCGTCCTACCTGATCCCGCCCGAGTGGGGAGAACCCATGGAGACGCCCGAAGAGAAGGGACTTCGACTCGAACAGGAAGGGTTGGAGGCCTTCCGCCAGGGCGACTTCGACCGAGCCATCGCCCTCTGGAGCGAATGGCGGCGGCTCTCTCCTGATCTGCCCCGTCCCTATATGCTGATCGGCGATGCGCTCTCCCGGAAAGGCGACCTGAAGGGGGCGATCCGAGAATATGATCGAAGCCTGGAACTCGACCCTGGACAGGTTACCCTGGTTGTGCGGCGGGCCGAGTTCTACAGCCTCCTGGGCCAGCCCGAAAAGGCCCGGGAGTCCCTCAACCTTTACGCGCGTCTCTTTCCCGGCCATCCCGTGATTCTACGGGCCCAGACGCGATGGCTGGTGGAGAACGGCCGTCCTGCTGAAGCGCTCCAGCTTGCCCGGCAGCTTCTCGCCCAGCAGCCCGACGATATCGAGTCGCTGGTTTTGGTCTGGCGATTGACGAACGAGCCGGCGGAGCGGCAGTCCTGGCTCGCGCGCCTGACGACGCTGGCCATCGACAGCCGATACCACCTGGCGCTGGGTCAGGCGCTCTGGACCTACGCCTTGACCGCGCGGGAGGAAGCCGCTCCACTCCAGGCGGTCGTCGAACAGATTGCCGCCCAACCGGCTGACGAGCGGATTGCAGAGCTCTTCGGACGACTCCGAAGGATCCCGGAGCCGGCGGTGGAGCGATTCGGGTCGGACAGCCGCCTCTCCGCCCGGTGGTGGCCGGAAGGCGCCGTGCTGTCTCCCCTGGGGAAATCGAGAGGTCTTCGGGTCCGAACCGCCGAAACGCATACCGAAGGGACGATCCGGCTTCTTGGCTCACTGCGGCTTCGACACACGTTCGTGGAGGCTGCGATCGGTCAGACAGAAGGCAGTTGCTGGCTTTTTGTCTGCCGAATGCCCGAGCATTTTGCCCGGTTCGGGCTCTCCGGCGACGGCTATCTCCGGCTCCAAAGCTGGCGAAACAACCGGTTGACGGCGGAAAAAAAGATCCCCTTCGATCGAACGGATGGAGCCCTTCAGCTTCGGCTTGAGGCACGGAGCGATGGGCTCATTGGCTATGTGAACGGACAACCGGCTTTCGACGGGTCGTGGCTGAGCCGGCCGGCGGATCTCACCTTCGGATGGGCAGGCCTGGCCGTTTACGCGCCGGAAAAAGGGCGGGCCGCCGTCGAGCTTTTAGAACTGGCCGGTGGCGCGCTTCCGCTCCGCGTCGCCGTGCTCGGCCGCCAGGTCGCCCAAACCGATCCGGAGGTCGTCCCTGCGCTTGAACTCTTGCGGCGCGATGTGGCGCTTCTGCAGCTTCTGGCCCCGGAGGCCGGCGCGCTGCGGGAGGACGGCAGCTGGGCCGAAGAGGCCCTCGGCGAATCGGCGCGTGAGATGTTCAAGCTCTTTGCCCGTTACCATCGGCTTTGGTTTGCGCCGCTGGTGGCCTGTCAGTCGGCCGGGGCTGTCCGCCCAGATGCGCTCGAATCGCGGATGGCCGCCTGGGGGGCGGATGGGGTGGTCCTCTGGTTCGGCCCAGCCTGGCCCGATGAAGCGGCTTTGACCGCTCTGAAGGAGGCGTTCCGGTCCTCCCGCCTCCGAGTGCTTCTGGCTGGCGATGCGGCTAACGGCAACGGACTTCGATGGGATACCGCCGGTCGGGGGGAGGAGTTTACGGACGCGGTGTCGGGCTCGGCGCAGAAGCTCCTTCGGACCGACCGTGCCCTTTCGATTCCCGAGAACGTTCCGCTTTTCCTCTATTATTGAAATGCGCCGGCGGCCAGGATCGCCTCCCGAATGGCCTCGCTGATCCGGTCGGCTCCGGCAGGGGTCAAATGGATGCCGTCGGAGGCTCGGACCGGAATGGGCATTCCCCGCGCGTCGCGCGCATAGGGCGAGTAGTGGTCGGCGCGCAGGCTCAGGATAGGATCGGGGTCCCAGAAGATGGCTTTTGAATCGCGGGCGCAGACCTCCCGGCCGATGGCATTGATCCGTTCGGCATGGCGTTGGAGGGGCTCGTCCCGCATGCGGGGAAGGCCGATCCAGAGAATCCGCTGGGTGCCAGCTTGATGGAGCAAGGCGATCAGCTTTTGGATGCGCGAGGCATATTCGGTGCGCCATTCGGGCGTGTCGGGCGGGAGCAGTTGCCCGTCCCCGTTTCGGAGCGGCTGATCGTCATTGGCGCCGAACCACAGAACGGCGGCGAGGGGGGGACCTTCGCGCTGCAGAAGGTCCTGGAGATGGTCGGACCAGTCGTAGAGATCTGGCCGGGCGAGTCCTGTCCCGATCGAAATGGCGGCCACGACGCGGAGGGGAGGGGTAAGGTGTTCGAAAGCGCGCGGCAGGGCGCGGGAGGCCGGCAGTTGCATGAGCGAATCGCCGCAGGCCAGGAGGTAGGGCAGCCGGTTGGTGGTTTGTGGCCGGGCGCTCGAAGGGGCGCCGACGAGGAGGGCAGCGGCCAGCAGAAAAAGGAAGCCGATCTGCAAGCACGCCGCATGACCGGACAACCGCGTGGCTCGGTGCGTGATCGTCCCCGCCCCGCTTGTCCACCGTTGGAAGAGATCCATGTCGGCCACTATAGGACAGATTCCGCCCCCCCGGCAAGGAGGATCCGTTCCCTCTTGGGGTCAGGTCTTTATTTTTTTACAATTCAACACCCTCCCTTTGCGGCGGGGTGAAAGTTTCCTATTAGGCCAAAAGTAAATCAATAAAGACCTGACCCCACATGCAACGAGGAGAAGGAGGGGGCATTGTGCTCTTACCGATTGAGGAAGAGGACCAAGCCGCCCTGAACGGTCCACTCGTTGTAGGTGGGATTGCGGTTGTAGGCCGCTTCGGCGTAGACGGAGAGACGATCCCGGAGGGGCAGGCGCGTGGAAAAGGAGACGCCGTAGACCGGTTCCCACCCCGCTTCTTCCGGCGGAACGGGCGGGATCTTCCAACGTTCCCGCCGGGCGCGTTCGCGCTCCTCCTCATAGGCTGACCATGCTTCGGGGCGAACCTCTTCCCGGCCGAGGCCGAGATAACCCCGCAGGTGATAATAGACGCGAAGGTACTGGCCGAGGAACTGGGCTTCGAGCAGCGCGCGGTGAAGATGATAAGGCGTCCAGTAGGCACGGCTTTCCTCTTCCGCGTTGGCATAGGTGTAGCGCAAACCGGCCCAGAAGCCGCTCCGTTCATGAAGCAGCCAGTGCGTGCCAATCCCCCCATGGATTCGGCGGTTGTCATCGGAGAAGGCATACCAGGCGCCGGAGGCCCGGATCTGCCACCAATCCTGGAGACGCCAGACCGATGATAATAGGCCGGCGTCGTAGGTGATCTCCTGCTCGATCGCCAGGGCCGACGGCGCCCGGTCCCGCTCGTATCGGAGGTAGAGATCGAGCGGGAGAATAGGGCGCCACTGGGTTTCCGCCTCGATCGCCAGCACATCCGTTTCCGCGTCTCCGGAAAAGCGGCGGAGAAGCATGCCCCCCGAGAGGTAGAGCGGAAGATAGTCGGTCCAGGGCCGGTCCGGATCAGCCGTGAGCCACCACGTCAGTCGGCCTCCGGCAGAACGCTCCTCAACGGAGAGCGAACGGCCGGCCACAGCCACGCCGCCCGTGATCCCGCCGGACAGATCCTGCGAATAACGGCCCACCCCGGCCTTCAGATCGAGGGCCAGTCGGGGCCCGATGTTCAAGCCGCCGCCCAGAAAGCCCAACTGGTGGGATCGGTCCTGGTTATCCTGGAAATATTCCCCCTCGGCGCGGAGCCGAAGCCGGAGCGTGTCCACATCCCGCGCCGCCTTCGTGCCCGGAGGCGTATCGCCAGGCTTGACAAACCCCCCGCGGAGACGGGCTCGGACATAGCGGCGCGTTTCCTCCACGAGTGGAGCGGGATAACCGTTCTGCTCCAGCCAGTCGCAATTGGCCATGGCGCGGTACTGGAAGCCGGCCAGGGCGGCATACTCAGCCCGCAGACGGCGGGCGAGAAAGACGGGATGGCGCTCGTAAAGATATTGAACGACATTCGACCCCTCCATCCATCGCTCCATCTCGTGCCGTTGAAAGAGAAGCGGATCATCCCCATGGACGGCATACCCATAAGCCGACTGGATGAAACCGAGGGTATAGTTTGTGCGAACGGCGTTCAGAATGGCCGGCGCCGGGTTGATCAGGTTAGAATCCGTCTCCTGGCCGATGTCTCCGAAGGGATAGGAGATAAACGTGATGGGTTGACCCGTATGCTGCCGGAGAAGGCGCTGGCTTTCCCGGCTTTCGAACTGCAACCGGGCCAGATACTCCTCGACCGTCTCCATCCGCCCCTGTTGGGGAAGCCAGATACGGTTCGGAAGAGGACGACCGAGCCGGTTGGAGGCATCCACAGCGGTCAGAATGGCCGCGTTGAGGAAGTGACTCCCGATCTCCCAGCACCCGGAACGGGCGTAGTCGGCCAACTCGTTCCAGGAGACGATAAAGGGATGGTTCTGGAGAATGTAACCGCAGGGAATATGATGGGAAAAGACGAGGCCGAACTCGCGGGCGACCGGCGTCGCCAGCCGCAGGGAGTCCTTGCGACCGTCGTCAAAGTTGATGGAAACCGCAAGCGGCACGGCGCTCGGCTTGGGCGTTGGCGGTTTGACCTCGGGAGGCGGAGGCGGCGGCTCGGGAGCCAGAGTTGGAGCGGAGGGGGGAGCGGAAGGCAGAGGTTCGAATAGAGGGCGGGGCGCAAAGGCCGCACGCGTTTCTGGTGTCGAAGGAAGAAGCGGAGGCGGGGGCGGCGGCGGGGGTGGAGGTGCCAGCGGAGGCGGCGGCACCTTCGGGGCGGACCGGACGACGGCAGGCGGTGGCGAGGTGGCGATGGCGAAATAATCGAGGATCTCTCCCGATTTGACGAATTGGAAGCCGGCCTCCCGAAGCGCGAGCACGTGATCGCGGAATCGGGAGACGGCCAGCGTATCGGGCAGGTAACGGCTTGGATGAAGTCCGTGATACAACAGAACCGCCACCGCTCCCTTTCGTCCGGCGGTTTCTAATCGGTTCAACGCGTCGAAGGCGGAGGCAAAAGCGCCCCGAGTGGATTCGAGACGGGCGCGGAGATACTCCAAATAGGGATCCCGGGGGTTAAAGGCCCGGATCTGTTCCCACTCTTCCCGGGCACGATCGAAGCGTTTGGCGGCGAGGTAGGTCTCGAAGAGGCCGCGGCGCGCCCGGAGATTGAAGGGGTTGAAATCCCGGAGGACGGTGACAAACTCGCGCTCCGCCAGGGCGTACTGATAATTCATAAGGAGCAATTCGCCCTTGAGCAAGCGGGCGTCTACAGAGGCCGGATTCCCTTCAATCCGCTCCTCGGCCAATTGGATGGCCTCGTTGAGCGGGAAATCGAGCGGACGGCGGCGATGAAGCCGGACGAGCAGATTGATGAGACGGATTCGGATCGATTCTTTTTCGGCCGGCGGGACGGCGGCGAGCCAGGCGCGCAGCCATGGGAGAGCCTGTTGGGGTTTGGGGCCGAACTCCTCCAGACAGGCCATGCCTTCGAGGGCAACGGGATCGCTGGAATTCCGGGCCAAGGCCTCCTGAAGGCGCTGACGCGCCTCCTCTGGCCGGTTGCTGTGAAGAAGGCAGATTCCCTCCATGGCGTAATATTCCGCCTGATCGGGCGCCTGTTCGCGCAGTTGTCGCCAGTAGGGAAGCGCCTCGTCATAGAGCCGTTGCGTCGTGAAGGCTCGGGCGAGGTCGAGGGCAATATCCAGACGGTCGGGATCCTTGGCCAACGTCTGGCGAAGCATCTCTGTGCCTTCTTCGATCCGGCCGCTCCAAAGGAGGTAGCGGCCCAGGTCATAGGCCACGGCCGTCTGAGTCGGATCGCGGGCGAGGCTCTGCCGTGCGTACGTGATGGCCTGTTCCAGATCGCCCCGGGCGGCCGAGGCTCGGGCCAGAAGGTTCCAGGCCAGCGGGCGATCGGGATCTACCCTCCTGAGCCGCTCCCAGAGGGCTATAGCGTCGTTCGAACGACCACTCTTCCAGTAGGCCCAGCCCAGCGATTCCCATGCGGCGAGGAGGGACGGGTCGCGTCGTAGGGCCTCTTCGTAAAACGGAATGGCCTCGGTGTGTCTCTCGTCGAGTGTTAACTGAACCCCCCGCTCGAACCACTCTCGCGCGGTGCTCAGATTCGTCTGGGCCCGAAGGGCGGAAAGGCCGATAAGGCAGAGAAGAAGGAGGGCGTATCGGCGGGAGAGGGGTGTGAGGGTCATTGCCATACGTAGTCCTGATCGGAGGGGGGGTGTTCCACGAGTGGGGTTGTGATCTTCGTTCCGGGCCATGTGAGGTACTGACGGAAGCGCGGTGGGTCCGCCGCCGGCGGGGTCCAGGTGAGAAGAAAACGGGGCCGGGGGTTGGGTTCAGGCGGCGCGATGGGCGGTGGCGCAGGTGGGACGATGGAAAGAGGAGAAGACTCGCGCGGGGGAGGAACAGGCTTGGGCGGAGGCGTCTCCGAGGGAGGCGCGGGTTCGTCGAGGATTTCCCGTTCGTGCAGAGCGCGTTCGAGTTGGATGCGTTCCGTTCGACGCCGGTGTTCCTTCACCGCGGCCGCGAGGAGGTAGAGGACGGCGAGAAAGAGACCGACGAGAAGAATCAGACTGAAGGTCTGGGGATCCAGCAGGCGGTCAAGCATGGCGGGAGTCCTCCGGGCGTAGAGGGGGGCCGCCCTGTACCTCCTCGATCGCCTGTCGCATCAGGGAGGAGGTGACGCGCGACGCGCGGCGGGCAAAACCGAGCAGCAGGGCGGTGTCGCACATATGATTGATGACCCGGGGCAGTCCGCCTGACGCTTCCGCCAGGAGGGCGAGGGAGTCCTCTTCGAAGGCGAAGATATCCCCGCCCGCCGCACGCATACGGAAGGCGACATATTCCCGAACCTGCCGGGGTTGGAGCGGCTCGAGCCGCCATCCGACCCCGAGCCGTTGCCGCAGGGAGGGATGCGCCTCGAGAGCCGTCTCGAGTTCAGGGAGTCCGCAAAGGAGCAGCGTCATGGCCGGCCGCGCCTCCGTCCCAGGGCGGACGGGCGGTTGAAGGTTTAGAAGCCGCTGGAGAAAGTCGAAGGAAGCCGGATCATTGCGGAGGGCATGAGCCTCATCGAGCGCCAATACCAGGGGAACAAAGGCGGGACTCTCCGCTTCCACGGCCTCTCGAAGCCGAGCCAGGGCAGCCGACGGGGTTTGGAACGGGCGGTCGAGACCACACGCGGTGAGCACCGACGCGGCCAGGTCGAGGGCGCCGTCGCAGGGGGTATCGAAACGCGCGAATCGCCCCGTTTCGCGGATGACCGTATGGTGGGCGAGGACCTCCAACAGCAGGGATTTCCCGACGCCGTACGGTCCGGTCAGAACGGCCCCCAGCTTACCGGTTCGAACGGTATAGACAAGCCGGGCGAGAGCCTCCTGGTGCTGGTCGGAGAGGTAGGCAAAGCGGGGGTCGGCCACATTTTGGAAGGGGTATTCCCGCAGATTCCAATGAGCGAGGTACATGGGGTCAGTCCGGGAGGTTCAGGCCGAAGCGGCTGGTTCGATCCGGCGCCCGGTTGTCGGGAACGGAAGGACCGAGCACGACCGGGCTCAGGCGGGGGCGATTGGAGGGTTCGGCGGGATGAGCGGAAGCTGCGGCTGAGGCGGTGGCGCCTGGGCGGTGCGCCTCGACCGCACCGAGACCGCCGGCCAGCTCGTAGGCGTGGATGGGGAAGGGGGGTCGTTCGCCCAGATATTTTTCTGTGGTCCAGCGGCGTTCTCCGGTCTCGAGCGAGAGCGAGAGGGTGACGGCGATCGGGACGACGGCGACCAGCGCATCGCGGAGTCGGAGGGCGGCTGGGGAGACGGGTTCGGGGAGGGTGAGAAGGGTGGTGGCACCGAGGCGGTCGAGGGCGCGCACAAGGGAGAAGACCCGTTCGGCTTGCGTACGAGGCTGGGTGGTCATGGACCAGGGCACGACGGTGTCGAGCACGATGCGTTGAATGGCGTTGGCGCGAACGATCTCCTGAAGTTCGAGAAATCCTTCCGGGGGAAGGCTGGCCACCGGTTCCGGGTCGCGGCCGGGGATGTAGTCCGCATATTCCAGGATGAGGCACTGCCCTGATTCAATGGCACGATCCATACCCCGGCCGTGGGAGGCGGCCCACACCACGGTTTCCCCCGCCCGCTGGATGGTGAGAAGAAGGCCCTTTTCACCCTTCTGAATGCCTTCATGGAGAAATTGAAGAGCAATCAGGGACTTTCCCGTCCCGCCCGGGCCGCCGAGAAGCCAGCAACGGTTCTCGTAGACGCCTCCGAAATGGCGATCGAAGAAGGCGACCCCGGATGGGACCTTCGTTGTCGCCGCGAGCGAACCGGACGCGCGCATGGACCCTCCTGCGTCTTCACCGGGGAAGAGACCACAATTCTACCATTTCGTCAACGGAATTAAGGACGAGGCCCGTTTCTTCTGAGGGGCGGCGGAAATTTACTGGAATCGCGCGTGGAAAACACTATGATGGGCCGCCGACCGAAAAGGAGGCGCCATGCGCATTTTTCTCTCACCAGCGGCCATGGATGTAGTGGTCTTTCTCGTCCTGTTCGCGGTCAGCTACCGGGCCGGCGAAACGGGACTGACGACCCGCCAGACGGCGTGGCTGACTGGCCTCATGCAGATCGTCTACATGGGCGGCAGTCTGGCCGCCGGTTGGATCCTCAACCGCCGCAACGCCCGTTCTCTTGTCCTGGCCAGCGTCGTGGCGCTGGCCCTGGTCGCGCTTTTTTCGCTGGAAGTCGTGGATTTCCGATGGCTTCTCGTGGCCATGGCTCTGCTTGGGATTGCCGCCGCCTTTTTCTTTAACGCATTTCAGACGTTCATGCGGGGGGAGGCGCCTCCCGGCGGACTGGTCCGCGCCACCGCCTTCTATACGGCCTCCTGGAGTGGGGGGGCTGCGACCGGATTTTTCGCCTCGGGACTTTTCTACAAGTGGGGGCCTCATGTCCTGGCCTTTGTGGCCCTTGCGTTATGTGCGGCCGTGTGGATTCTGCTTGTCCGTCATCAGCCGCGTCCCCACGATGAGGCGTCGGCGGACGATCACGTGGAAATCCGCCCCGGTCTGGCTCCTGGACTTCCCGCCGCCTATGTAGGCATCGCCTGGATCATGGTCTTCACGGTCACCTTTATCCAACGGCCGATACAGACCTTCTTTCCCGCGCTCAGCGGGCGAGACGGCGTGCCGCCCATTCTGGCCGGCCTTCCGCTCTTTCTTCACATGGCCCTCCAAGCCCTGTTGGGCGGGCTAATGGGCCGTGCCGGGCGCTGGCTCTACCACTTCCCTTTTCTAGCCGCCGTCCAGATCGCAGCGGCTCTTGTGCTTCTCGGGCTATGGCTTTTCCCAGCGTATGCGGTCGCCGCGCCGCTTATCGCCGCCCTGGGGCTCTGGACTGGCTTTACCTTTTTCTGCGGGGTTTTCTATGCCTCCAACGCCGGTCCCCGCTCGCGCAATATCGGCGTCAACGAGTGTCTCGTCGGCCTAGGTTCCTTTGCCGGCCTTTTCGTCTGCGAGTCGTTTATGAAGCCCGGCCATGAGGAGGTCCTCTATGCCGTCTGCGCGGTGTCGCTCGTCCTTTCGATTCTCCTCGAAGCGGCCGCTCTTCGATGGAAGACGGCCCGATGCTCGTCGGCCAATGGACCGGCGGAACCCCTTCCCATCCCCAACCTGGGCCGGGAAACCAGCGGAGCTCCATAAGAAGAACGACCCGAATATGGGGGAGGGCCATGAACCGGTCTGCCTTTAGCCGATGGACGGGGGCGGTTGCCGTCGCTGTGGGGTCGGCCCTTCTCTTCAACGTTCAGCCTCTGACGGGCCGTATTCTTCTTCCGCAGTACGGCGGTGGCGCCGCCGTCTGGATCGTCTGCCTGGCCGCATTCCAGTCCCTTCTCCTCGCGGGATACGCGTACGCCGTCTGGCTGAGTCGGTGCCCGGTTCGGCTTCAATCCTTTCTCCACCTGATCCTTCTCGGGGCCGCTCTCTTCTGGCCGGGGTGGCGATGGATCCGGCAAGGCCCCCTACTGACGGCACCGCCGGCGGTTCAGGTGCTTCTGGCGGTGGCGGCCGGGCCGGGTCCCGCCTATGTGGCGCTCGCGGCCGGAACGACCCTTATTCAATCCTGGCTCAGCCGTCGGGAGGGGGGCGCGGTTTATCGGCTCTATGCCCTATCGAATGCCGGCGCTCTGATCGGGCTTCTCGCCTATCCTCTGGTTATCGAGCCGTGGTTCGCCCTTTCCTTCCAGGTGGCCAGTTGGCGCTTTCTCTTCCTTCTCTATACGGCAGCGGTTGGACTCATCGGCTGGGCCACTCTTGGGGCTGCCGAACCCGCCTTTTCTCCAGCTTCTCGGCCAGGGTCGCCGTCTGCTGGGACGGAGATGCGACCGGTTCCTTCCTGGGCTCCTTTGGGGTGGTGGGGGCTTCCGGCGCTCAGCGCCTTTCTGCTGACCGCGGCGACCGCTTCGCTCACGTTGGATGTGGCCCCCATGCCCCTCCTGTGGGCTGTCCTTCTCGGGGTGTTTCTGGTCAGTTATATTCTTGGCTTCTCGCGGCGGGGCGAGGCCTATCTCGAGAGCTGGGCGCTTCTCGCCCTTCTTTCGGTCGGTTTTCAGGCGGCGCTTCGGGCGATGGGCGTCGTGGGATTGGTCTGGAATCTTCTGGCCGGTGTCTCGCTGCTCCTCTTTGGCGGGCTTTTTGTACACGGCTGGCTCTACCGCCTGCGGCCGGAGCCGGAGCGGTTGCCTCTCTTTTATCTCGGCCTTGCGGGTGGGGGCGCGGCCGGGGGCCTGCTGGCAGCGCTTGGCGCTCCTCTCCTCCTTCGGGATGTCTATGAGTATCCCCTTGCCGGCATGGGGCTTGCCCTCCTGGCGGTCGTCCGTCTGGCGTCAGGGAGGACGGGAAAGGAAAGACGTCGCGTCCGTGGATTCGCCTGGGCTCTGCTGGGGTTTCTTCTCGTGCTCTGGGCGGTTGGCTTTTGGCGGCAAGGCCAGGGGGTCCGATTCCGCAGCCGGAATTTTTACGGGGTTGTGCGGATCGAGGAGAGCGACCTTCGGGATCGGTCGGGGGCCTCTCAGGGACGGGTGCGGCTGCTGGTCCATGGACGGACCAGCCATGGGATGCAGGCGTTGGCGCCGGGCTTCCGCGAGGAGCCGACCCTGTACTACGGTCCCGGGGGCGGCGGATGGCCGATCATCGGGTCGCCCCGACGTCGAGCCGGTCAGCCGATCCGGGTGGGAATGGTTGGGCTTGGGGTGGGAACCCTGGCGATGTACGGTCGGCCGGGGGACCTTTACCGGTTCTATGAAATAGATCCGCAGGTGGTCGCCCTGGCCCGGGATCCGCGGTGGTTTACCTTTCTGGCGGAAAGCGAGGCCACGATCGAGATTGTGGAAGGGGATGCCCGGCTCTCGCTCGAACGGGAGGCCCGCGTGGGCGAGGAGGGATGGGATATTCTCATCGTGGATGCCTTTTCGGGCGATGCCGTGCCGCTTCATCTCCTGACCCGCGAAGCCGTTGCGCTCTGTCTTCAACGGCTGGCGCCTGGAGGGGTCGTGGCGTTTCATGTTTCCAACCGCTACGTGGACCTTTTGCCCCTTCTCAAGGCCCAGGCGGAGTCCTTGGGTGCGGCGTTCTGGGCCTGGGGTAACCTGACCCAGCGGCCGCTGGAAGCCGAGTCCCGATGGGCGGCGCTCGCCCGCGAGCCTCAGCCCTGGTGGCGGGCCGAGGAGGATGTGGTGGCGATTCCTCTTTCACGCATTCCGGCCTGGCGTGTGGTGACCGATGAACGGGGCAGCGTAACGCCCCTGGTGGACTGGGGACATCGAACGATGGAGCGCTATGTCGCCGAAGAAAGGGCTCGGCGACGAAGGGCGCCATGGCCGTCCGGTGTGGATTGACATACGGGATGAAACCCCTTAATATCGCTCTCCTACGGGGAACGATTGGAAAGGATGATCATGGAGCCAACGCTGATGCCCATCGAAGAAACCGCCGCGGACGAGCATCCGCCTTCGCTGCGCTGGGGGATGCTGGGCGCTGCGGTCGCCCTTCTCGCCTATCTGGCGACGATGGGAACAAACGCCTTTCCGGGCCGGTCGGTGGAGATTCTGGTTCAGTATACAGGCATCGGGGGTACGCAGCCGTTGCTGTATCCTCTTTATGAGTGGGTGACGCGGGCGGTGACGGCGCTGCCGCTGGGGACCCTGGCCTTTCGGGCGGCGATTCTCAGTGCGTTGTGCGCCTGGGGGGTTCTTGTCCTTCTCTTCGCGATCGTCTCCCGCGCCGTCTATCGGGCGATTGACGAAGAGACGGATGGTCCGATACGCGATCGTGTGGCGCTGGTGGCAGGGTTCACGGCGATCCTCTTTCTGGCCTTTTCCAAGCCCTTCTGGTTTGTCGCCAACCGGGCCGATTTTGCGACCTTCCATCTGCTGCTGTTTCTCGGCGTTTCGTATCTCTTCCTCGAGTGGTGGAACCGGAGCGAACGGCTGACCCCCCTCTATTTGTTTGCCTTTCTGTATGGTCTGGGCGCCGCCGAATTTCCCACCTTCTTCGTGTTCGCGCCACTTTTCGGTGCGGCCCTGCTCGTTCGTCTGGCCTCCCAGGGCCGATTGACCACGGGGCGATTCGGCCTTCTGATGCTGGCAGCTCTGGCGGGATTGACCCTTGCTCTGCTGGCGGTCGCGCGGTACGTCGCTTCCCCCCAACCGGAGGAACCCGTCCGGGGCTTTCTCCACGCCCTGAAGATGCTGGCGCGAGGGCACGCGCTTCTGATTCTTCGCAGCCTTCCGGCCGTGGGATGGATCATCGTGGGACTGACCACCTTCGGGCCGTGGCTCATTCTGCTCTTGGTCCATCGCCGCGGCCTCCGGCACGAGACTGGCTGGAGTTTTCCTTTCCTTCACGCCATCTTCTCCCTCGCCATCCTCGCCCTGGCCTTTGATTTCACCCTTTCGCCCTGGCGACTGGTCGGCGAGCAGGGGCTTCTGGTCACCCCCTATGCGTGCGCCGCGATGGTGGCCGGGTATCTCGTGGCCTACTGGATTCTTGAGATGCGCCATCCCTGGTTCAGGGAACGGCAACCCAAGCTGGATCGGGTGCGCGCAGCGGCCAGCGGTCTTCTGGCGGTGTTGATTGTGGCTTCGCTGGTGGGGGTGGCGGTTCGTAATGCTCCCGCCAACAACGTCCGACAGGCCCGGGTCTTCGATCAAATGGCCCGACAGGTGATTCAGACCGTGGGAGAGCGGCAGTGGCTCCTGACTGACGGCGTTCTCGATAATCATCTCCGATTGGCCGCCCATGAAGCCGGGAAAGCCATCCGGTTTATGGACCTCAGCCGGGCCGAAGAACAGCGGCACATGCGGGAACTGGCGGCGGAATTCGATTCTGTCCGCATGCGTAACCAGGCCGAGCTAGGCCTCATTCCCTTTCTTCAGGAGTGGTTCCGGACCGATCCCCAGGCTGACCGCAAGATCGCGCTCATGTTCCTTCCCGATCTCTGGTATGCCGCCGAGCGGATTCCCGTTCCCGCGGGGCTTGTCTTTATCGGCTATCGTGAGAACGAGATGCCCGATTGGGCCGATCTTAAGAGCCGGAATTTTGCCTTTTGGTCGGCCGTCAAGGCCCAGGAACCCAAGCACATGACGGGAACGGCCCTGCTGATCTGGCGCCACTTCAACCGGCACATCAGTCTGTTGGCCAACAACCTCGGCGTCCTCCTCGAGGATTATGGCCGGCCGGACGACGCGTATGCCGCCTACGCCTTTTCCCGGACCGTCCAGAGCAACAACCTGAGCGCTCTGCTCAACCAATATGCCATGCACCAGACTGGGTATGCGGGAGGCGATGCCGGCGCGGTGTCCAACGCGCTGGCCGAGGCCGAGGTCGGCCTCATGGACAACTACCAGGTCTGGAACCTGGCTCGGTTTTACGGGTATGTTCGCCTCCCCGAAGCCTTTGCGGGCATGGGGTGGACCTGGGCGCTGTCGGGGCATCCCGGCCTGGCGATATCGGGACTGAAGCGGGCGCTGAGCCTTTCGCAGGAGGTCTCGGTCCGCGAGGATGTGGACCTTGCCATGGCGGCGATCTATATCACCCAGAATCAACCGGAGGAGAGCCAGCGGATCTACGAGAAGCTCCTTGCGCGGAACCGGTCGGACGTACGGGCCCTTCTCGGGATGGCGGAACTCTCGTTGCGATGGCGGAAACCGGACGAGGCGCGCGCGTACATCGAGCGCGCCGAAGCGGCGGGCGCCTCGCGGGGTGACGTGGCTCAGGCATGGGCGCTCTACCACATGGCGATCGGGGAGGCGGCCAAGGCCCGGGTCTTTCTGGAGGAACTGGTGGCGACCTATACCGGCATGACCTCGCCCCTGCACATGCTCGCCAACGTGCTCCTCATCCAGGGCGACGAAAAGGCGCTCGAGCGTCTGGCCAAGCAGATCCGCGAAATGCCGAAGCAGGATTTTCACACCTGCCGCGCGCTGGCCGTTGCCGCCGCCGCCCGGAATGACGGACCCGCCATGCGGGCGTATCTCGAGCAAGCCCTTCTCTTCAAGCCCCGCGACGCTAACACCCTTGATCTTCTGTTGCGGATGGATATGCGGGAGGGGCGTGAAGAGTATGCAGAACGGCATGCCAAGGAGCTCCTCCGCGCCCGTCCGGATCACGCCTATGCGAACTATGTCCTTGGCAACATCCAGATGAAACGCCGCGAGTATGCGCTGGCGGAGGACTCCCTCCGGCGTAGTCTGGGCGAATACCGCACGCCTGAAACACTCAACGACCTGGCCTGGGCGGTCTTGATGGCCGGCCGTGTGGATGAAGCGGAGACCCTTGTCCGGGAAGCGATCCAGCGGAACAACCAGCTGGCGGCGGCCTGGGATACGCTCGGTATGGCCTACTATCGGCAGGGCAAGCTCAAAGACGCTCGCGACGCCTTCCGGAAGGCGCTCGAACTCATGCCGGACGTCATCGAGTTTCAGCTCCACCTCGCCCTGGTGGAGGCGGATGAATCGAACTGGCGAAGCGCGGAAGAACTGGCCGGCCGGGTGCAACCCAAGGCCAACCGTCTCTGGAGCGAGGACCGCGAATTGCTGAAGGATCTGACCCGGCGGATCCGGGAAAACATCCGCGAATAGCCGTCGGATCCAGGGGAATCAGAACCCCAAACGATGGCGGGTGACGGAAACGAACCGCTCCCCCGGCCGCAGGATACACGAGGGGAAATCGGGTCGGTTCGGCGAATCGGGAAAGTGCTGCGTTTCGAGACATAGTCCGCCGTGCTTCGGGTAGATCGTTCCGCCCCGCCCCGGAAGGTTGTCCAGGAAGTTCCCACTGTAGAATTGAAGACCGGGTTCCGTCGTTTCGATCTGAAGCGTTCGCCCTGAGACCGGGTCCCGCAAGTCCGCGGCCGGAACGGGTTCGAGGGACGGGGAACAGCGCAGCACATAGCAGTGGTCGTAGCCGCCGGGCACTTGGTGAATCCGCGCGCCGATGCGGTGGAAGGTTCGGAAATCCATGGGGGTGCCGGCGACCGGCGCCGGAGGCCCGACCGGGATGAGGGTTTCGTCCACAGGCAGATAGGCCTCCGCCGCCAGGCGGAGTTCGTGGTCGAGGATGGTACCGCGTCCGGCGAGGTTCCAGTAGGTGTGGTTGGTCAGATTGAGGGGCGTCGACTGATCGGTTTCCGCTTCGTAGCGGCACTCCAGGACGTGATCGTCGGTCAGGGTAAAGGTAACGGCCACCGAAAGCCGGCCGGGGTATCCTTCCTCGCCGTCGGGGCTGATGCGGGAAAAGCGGACTCCCCGTTGGCCGGGCCGTTCGAAGGGTTCGGCGGCCCAGAGCTGTTTATCGAAACCGCGAAGGCCGCCGTGAAGATGGTGGCGGCTGTTCTCGTTTCGGGCCAGTTGAACGAGGCGGCCATCGAGAGTGAAGCGGCCGTTGGCGATCCGGTTGGCGAAGCGGCCCACCGTGCAACCGAAGTAAGGCGAGCGGGTGAGGTATTCCTCGAACGTGTCGAATCCGAGGGTAAGTTCGACGGGGCCCGTGGCGGCAGGAACCGTGAGCGAGAGAAGCGTGGCCCCGTAGGGCATGAGGACGGCTCGGACGCCGCCGGTGTTTTGGAGGATATAGCGGGGCACGGGCTGGCCATTCCAGTGGCCGAACGGTTCGGTGTAAAGGCTCATCGTCAAACTCCTGCGGGGTTGTCGGTTCGGATCGTCCTCGAGCCGGGATAGGCCGACTATAAACCCTGTTTGTCGGATTTTCAAGATGCTCGGGACCGGAAAACCGCCGTCGCCAGCGGCGTTCGAAACGCGACGGCAGAACGCTCGGCGCCGCGAGGGCCGGGGAGGGAGTGATCCCCGGGTTCGGCGCGCTCATTGTAGGAGTTCCGTCAAGCGGGCATGCAGGTCGGCCTCGGAGGCTTCCAGGAGGGCCGCGCGGGCGGTCGGATGGCTCATGGCTTTGGCGATCGTCCGAAGAATAATCAACTGGGACTGGTCATCGTCGTCGGGCGTTAGGAGCAAAAAGACCAGAAGGACGGGCAACGCATCCGGAGCGTTCCATGGAATCCCCGGGGGGCGAATTCGGCCGAACGCCAGACGCGGAGCGGCCAAACCGGGGAGCCGGGCGTGGGGAATGGCGACACCATCCCCCAGGGCCGTGGTCATCAACCCCTCCCGCTCTGTGACAGCATGGGCCACCGATGGAGCATCAAGTCCGCCCTCTGCCACCCTCTCGGCCAGAAGGCGGATAACCTCGTCACGGGAGGTGGGAGGAAGATTCCCAACGACGTGGCGGGGCTCCAGGAGGGCGATCGGGCCGGCTCGCCGACTGCGAAGGAGGGCGTACCGCATCCATGGGCCAAGGGTGATGGAGGAGAGTACGGCCGAGCCCATGATGGCCACGAAGACAGGCGGGGCGATAACCCCGTACTCGAGGGCCAGCAGTCCGATCACGATCTGCATCTCTCCTCCCGGGGTATGAGCGGCGGCGATCAGGTGACGATTGGCCCGCGGGTGAGAGGTCAAACCGACTCCCACCCAGGCGGCGGCAAAGCGGGCCACAACGCCGAAAAGGAGCATGAAGAGCAGGAGCGGCAAGTTGAAGTGGCTCAGAAAATCGATCTTGAGGCCGATGGAGACGAAAAAGAGCGGCACGAGGACCGCTTTGACCATCTGGGAGAAAGCCTCCCGCGTGTTCTCCTGAAGGTGTTCCGATTCGCCGGCCATGATGCCGGCCATGAAAAAGCCGAACAGCGCATGAATGCCAATGACGATGGTCGTGGCGCCCGCCAGCATTCCCAGGATGCAGATCAGGGTCAGGGACGCGCCGGGTTGAGGAAGATGCCAGCGGTGAAGCTGACGGATGGCCGCATCGGTAAAACGCCGTCCGGCCGTGAGGCAGAAGACCGTAAACAGAATGGTGGCGCCGATGAGCAGCGGGATCCGGGAAAGAGACATGGCGGCATCGGTTGCATAACCCAGAATGACGGCAAAAACAACCCATCCGGCCAGATCGTTGAGCGTCAGGGCGCAGAGGGTGAGCAGGCTGGCATCGCTTCGATAGATGCCTAGATCCTGAAGCACGCGGGCGGTGACCGGAAGGGCGCTGATCGTCATGATGGTGGCGACCAGGAGGCTGAAGAGCAGGCGGCTCTGAGCGGGCCCGTGCAGCGTCGAAGGAAGCAACCAAGCCAATCCGACCATCAGCCCGATCGGCAGGAGCAGATCGGAAAGAGAGATGGCCAGCGCATCCCGTTTCTGACGCAGGGCGGCCACAAGGTTGGTTTCCAGGCCGGATTGGAGCAGAAAAAGGAGAATTCCCAACCAAGCCACCGTATCGAGCATATTCTGCTGTGTGGGATCGTTGGGAAAGAGGCGGGCGTGCCAGGCCGGCGCCAGCCGCCCGAAGACGGTAGGGCCCGCCAGGATGCCGACCAGAATTTCCGCCGTAATTGCCGGCTGGCCGCGGCGATAAAGCCAGAGTCCGCCGGCTCGGGCCATGGCCAGCAGCAGACTGACCTGGAGGAGAAAAAGGAGAATATGGGATTCGTCCAATGCGTGCATGGAATGTCTGAAGGTGCTTTAGTGTAATGGGAGAGGCGGCTCGACACAAATAAAAGTGCGGGATCACTTGCGGTCGCGAGGGTCGCTGGCGTATGATCGGGGCATGCGAAGCGAGGCTCCGCTTCCCGAGTCCTGCGACCTGCTGGTGGCCGGCGGGGGTCTGGCGGGTGTCATGGCGGCCTTGGGGGCCGCCGCGCCGGGCCGACGGGTCGTCCTGATCGAGGCGTCGAATGTTCTGGGCGGAGAGGCCACGGCCGGCGGCGTAGCGGGATTCTGCGGCGACACGGAACGCGTGAACGATCCGTTCCGGGAATGCCTCGCGCGTCTGGCGGCTCTTGGCGCCATCGAACCCTTCGACCCGACGGCCGACCGTCGCGGTTTTGTCGCCGAATGGCTGGCCTTCGTTCTCCAGGAGATGGCGGTCGAGCGCGGAGTGGAGGTCCTTTTCCATAGTCTCGTGATCGAGGCCCAAAGGCGGGACAATAGTGTCGAGACGGTCACCGCGGCCACCCCCGTGGATCTTCGCCGGTATGCGCCGCGATTTGTCGTGGATGCCACCGGCAGTTGCCGTTTGGCCGAGCGGGCTGGATGGGCGGTGTTTCATGAAGGCGCCCTCCGCCAGCTTCCAATGAGTCTCTATTTTACGCTCTGGGATACGGGTCGGCCCGTCACTCCCATCCTGCCACCCGGCTGCCCGAGCTGGTCGCGGGAGGAGGATCTGCCCATGACCAGTGTGCACCTCTGGCCCGATGGGCGGGTCGAGGTCAAGATGAAGGTCATCGGGTTCGATGCGGCGGACGGGGCCGATCTGAGTCGAGCCGAAATGACGGCCCGCCGTCAGATGGCCGGCTTGATTTTCCACCTTCAGACGAAAGGATATGCCGGGAAGGTCTATCGAACCCACGCGTTGGCGTCCGTCTCCCGGGCCATCGGCATCCGGGAGCAGAAACGACTCGTGGGGGAGCATGTGCTTACGGAAGAGGAGGTCACCCATGGCGCGATCTTTCTGGACGCCATCGCCGTGGGGACCTACCATCTCGACTATCACTGGCCGGATCAGCTTCAGCGCGCGGGGACGGGAATCACAACGATGGTGGAGCCTTACCACATTCCGTTTCGAAGTCTGAGACCGCCCGGATCGCGCAATCTGCTGGTCGCGGGGCGAGGGGCCTCGGGCGATCAGATGGCCATGAGTTCGTTCCGGGTGATGGCCACGTGTGCCCAGATGGGGTTTGCCGCCGGCCGCGCGGTCCATCAGGCGCTCGTTCGGGGCGTGGATCTCGCCGACCTTTCGATCCCTGACCTCCAGCGCGACCTCGAGGCGCACGGGCAGGCGTTGAATCTCTCCCGTTATGGCCGTTATTTGAAGCAGAGGATTCTTATGCGCGAGTTTCTGTTCGACGACGATCGTCCCTTTCTGCAGTGTCATGCCTCCTCGATCGCCCAACTGGATAATGGCGTTTTTTTCGCCGTGTGGTTTGGCGGAACTCACGAGAAGCATCCCGATGTGGCGATCTGGGGCGCCGCCCGCCGGAACGGACGATGGTCGCCCCCCCGGCGCTTGGCCAAAGTCGCTCCGGAGGCCCATTGGAATCCCGTCCTCTACTACGGAGAAGACCCCCGAACTGGCGATTCCGTGCTTCATCTGTGGTTTAAGGTCGGACCCAGCGTTCAAGAGTGGCGGACGTGGCACATGGTGTCGCGGGACCAGGGGGAGCACTGGACGAATCCCGAGTGCCTTCCCGGCCCTCCGGGGCTCGGATGGGGACCGGTGAAGAACAAGCCGATCCGACTGAACGACGGCACCCTCCTGGCGGGGCTTTCCGACGAGCCGCCGGACTCGGAAGGGCGTTGGAAATGGATTCCCTTTGTCCAGCGGAGTCCGGATGGCGGATGGACGTGGGAGGAGCCGGTTCCGGTGCCCATGCCGCGAATCGAGGGGTATGGACTCATCCAACCCGCGCTCTGGGAGAGTGCGCCGGGGCAGGTTCATATGTTCCTGCGAAGCACGGACGAGCGCCTCTATCGAAGCGATTCCGAGGACGGCGGCCGGCGTTGGTGCGAGGCCTATCCGTGCGGCTTGCCCAATAACAACAGCGGGCTGGATGTGGCGCGGACAGACGAGGGGCTCCTGGTCCTCGTGTGCAACCCGGTACCCGGCCGGGGAAGGACTCGGACGCCGCTTTCGGTTCTGCTATCCCCCGATAATGGGCGGACGTGGACGAATCGGTTGGATTTGGAGACGGCGGAGGGGGAGTACTCATATCCGGCCGTGATCTCGACTCCGCGCGGGCCGGCGATCACTTGGACGTGGAAACGGGAGCGCGTCGCCTTTTGGCACGGATCGGTCGAGCAGATTCCACCCTGGAAAGGGGCTTGGGCTCAGGCGGCCGACCGCTGACCCTGATTCGGCTTGAGACGGGAAGGAAGGATCCGGTACGATGAGCATACTTTTGGGAAGGAGCTTCGGATGAAAGGATGGATGGTTGCGCTGATCATCATGGGTGTCCTGGTTCTGGCCGTGGCGGGCTGGTGGGTGGGAACCTATAACACGATGGTTCAGGCGCAGGAGGAGATCGCCTCCCGTTTCGCCGATGTGGATGTTCAGTTGATGCGACGAGCCGATCTGATCCCGAATCTGGTCAATACCGTCAAAGGGTATGCGGCCCATGAGGAGATGATCTTTACCGAAGTGGCCGCCGCTCGCTCCCGCCTCCTGGCCGCGACCACGCCGGGGGAGAAGATGGCCGCGAACGACCAGCTGACAGGCGTCCTCGGCCGGCTCCTCGCGATCGCGGAAAATTATCCCGCGCTCAAAGCCAACGAGAATTTCCTCCGGCTCCAGGACGAACTGGCGGGAACGGAAAATCGGATTGGGTACGCACGGGCCAAGTACAACGAAGCCGTCCGCGCCTTCAATACACGCATTAAGGTCTTTCCCGGATCGCTGATCGCTTCCCGCGCGGGATTCGAGCCGAAACCCTATTTTGAGGCAGAGCCGACCGCGAAGGCTGCGCCCCGCGTGGAATTCTGATGGTGGCCCGCGCCCTTTGGCCTGTCCTCCTTTTTGTCCTCTCAGCAGCGGCCGAGATCGCCGTTCCGCCCTTTTCCGACTATGTCGTGGATACCGCCGGACTGTTGAGTCCGGCCGAGCGAGAGACTCTTGCGGCGAACCTCCGCCGGTTCGAGGAAAGCGGTCTGGGTCAGATGGCCGTCCTGACGGTCCCTTCGCTCGAGGGGGAACCGATCGAACGGTTTGGCATGCGGGTGGCGGAAACGTGGAAGCCCGGCCCGAAGCGCAGCGACAATGGACTTATCCTCATCATAGCGAGGGACGATCGCGCTCTGCGACTCGAGGTCGGGTATGGGCTGGAGGGGGTGATCAATGATGCCCGGGCGGGCGATATCATTCGTCAGATTCTGGTTCCCGCCATGCGGGCGGGGAAGCCGGCCGACGGGATTCGCCAGGCGGTTGATGCGATTGCTCGGTTGATTCGGCCGGATGGCTCCTGGGTCGAGGATTCGGCGTCGCCGCCCCTTCGAAGCAAGGAGGAGCACGAGGAGATCGAGAGACGGGAGCGGCTCATGGTGTTGACGCTCGTTTTCGGTGTTTTCGTTATCGTCCTCGTTCTGGGTTCCCGGTTTGGGAGGCCCACCTCATGGCCTCGGGGGGGAGGGGGCTCGGGGAGCTTTGGGGGTGGTGGCCGATCCGGTTTTGGCGGCGGAGGGGGAGGGCGTTTCAGCGGCGGCGGGGCTTCGGGGCGCTGGTAAGTTAGAGGGAAGAGGCCTTTCAGAGAGAAAGGAGCCGGCCCCAGCGGCGGGTTAGGGATTGCTTGATCTGAAGAGCTTCCGGAATGCGCCAGGCCAGCGTCCATCCGGCATAGATCGCACCACCCACACCGATGGCGGCGGTCGTGGCGATCAGGCGTCCGAGCAGACGCAACCCCAGGAGAGACTCGAGACCGGAGACCGTCAGCCAGGCCGCCGGCGCGGCCAGAAGGCTTCCCGAGACGACGATCGCCCCCCAAGCCAGCCAGCGTCGGGCCGAGCCGAGGGGGGCGAGCCGGCTGAGGTGCCAGGCCAAAAGAGCGCTGTTGGAAAGCGTGACGCCGGCGGTGGCCGCGGCCACTCCGACGTGGCGGAAGTTCAGTCCGAACACGAAGAGCGCATTAAGCAGGAGGTTGATCCCAATGGCGGCGAGGTTGACACGAAGGGGGATATAGGGCCGGTTGAGGGCGTGGAACAGCGGGACGAGAACCTTGACGCTGGCATAACCGGCCAGCCCGACCGAGTAGGCGCGGAGCGCGGCAGCCGACTGAAAGGTGTCGGCTGTCGTGAAGCGTCCGTGCTCGAAGAGGAGTCGGACGATGGGTATGGCGAGGGCGGCCATGCCGGCGGCGGCGGGGAGGGCAAAAAAGAGGGAGAGGCGGAGGGCCTCTTCCGCCGTTTGGCCGAAGCGGGTACGGTCGTGCGCGAGGGCATCCCGGGCGGCGGCGGGGAGGGTGACGGTGGCCACGGCGACCCCGAAGAGGCCGATGGGAAAGTAGAGGATCCGGAAGGCGCTGGCGAGCCATGAGCGGCCGCCATCGAAGAGGGAGGCGAATTGACCATTGATAAGCACATTGACTTCGACGGCCGAGGCGGCCAGCGCGGCGGGCCAGAACAGTCGCCATAACTGGCGGAGGCGGGGATGATGCCAATTCAGGTGCCAGCGGTAACGGAAGCCTTCGCGCCAGAGGGGTGGCCACTGGACCGCGAGTTGGGCCAGCCCGCCGAGAAGAACACCGAAGGCAAGGCCGATCAGACCCCGGTCGCCAAACGCGGGCCGGCGCCAGTCGGGCTGAGGTTCGAAAAGAAAGGCGAGCGCCACGCCTCCGACAATGGACGCCAAGTTGAACGCGATGGGGGAGAGGGCCGGCGCGGTGAAACGATAGCGGGCGTTCAGCATCCCCATGACGGCGGCCGCAAGGGAGATGAAGAGGATGAAGGGGAAGAGGAGGCGGGTCAGCCGTACGGTCATCTCATGTTTTCCGGCCACGGCACGGAACCCGAAACTGGTGGCATCCACCAGGAGGGGACTCAGCAGAATGCCGGCCAGGCATAGTCCTCCCAGGATCAGCAAGAGGGTGGAGAGAACGAGGGAGCCGAAGCGCCAGGCTGCTTCATCGCCTTCCTCCTCGCTGGTCTGAGCGAAGACCGTGGTGAAGGTCGTCGAAAGGGCGCCTTCGGCGAAGAGGTCGCGCAGCAGATTGGGAATCTGGAAGGCCGCGAGGAACGCATCCCATTGGCGACCGGCGCCCAGGAGGAAGGCGAAGGTCTGCTCGCGAACAAGGCCCAACACCCGCGATCCAAGAATCGCGAGGCTGACGATCAGAGAGGCGGTTCGACCGGGACGTTTTCTCATAAGGGGGATAACCGCTGACCAGAGGCATTATGAGGGAGCCTTGGGGAAATGTCCATGCGCCCCTTTCAGGCCTCCATCCGGGGGCCGAGGACGTGAAATAATTATGAATTAGTTTCAATATTTGGTATAGGTTTGCATTGCCTCCATCGGTGGATTCGGAATGGGTTGGAAGCGGACATTTGTCTTTGCTTTCACGGCGCAGTTTCTCGGGATTGTTGGCCTTTCGTTTGCCATCCCGTTCCTGCCGTTTTTCGTGGCGGAACTGGGCGTGAGGGAAGGAGGGCGACAGGCTTTTTGGGCGGGTCTCGTCATCGCCGCTGGAGGGCTTATGTTTGCGTTATTCGCGCCCCTCTGGGGAGTGCTGGCGGACCGTCACGGCCGCAAGCCGATGGTGTGCCGGGCCATGTTCGGGGCAGCCGTGTCGGTGCTTCTGATGTCGTTTGCCCGGACGGTGCCTCAGCTCGTGATGTTCCGAATGGTCCAGGGGGCCTTCAGCAGGACCTTTGCGGCCAGCATTGCGCTGGTGGCCAGTGAGGTGCTCCGCAGGCGCAGCGGCTTGGCGCTGGGGATGATGCAGGCCGCGGTCTTTGTCGGCCATGCGCTGGGTCCGTTGATCGGGGGGGTGATGGCGGACATGGTCGGATACCGAGCCAGTTTCCGTCTCGGGGCGTGTCTGACGCTTCTGGGTGGACTTCTGGTGCAGCTGGGGACCAGGGAGCATTTTACGCCGCCGGCCCGAGGTCGTTCGGTGGACCGTCCGGGATTTCTGGCGATCGTGCGGGCGCCGGGCTTTCTGATCAGCGTGCTTGTGCTGTTTTTCGTTCGTCTGAGCAACTGCATTGCCCACCCTTCCTTTCCTTTGGTGGTTAGGGAGGTGGTGGAGACGCCGGCGCGGCTGAACAGTGTGACGGGGGTCATTATCGGGGCTGCGGCTTTTGCGGCGGCCCTCGCCGCCGCCTGGCTTGGGCACTTGGGCGACCGGTTCGGACGGAAACGGGTTCTGCTGGCCTGTTGCGCGGGCGCTGTCCTGGCGGCGCTCGGCCATTATGTGGCCCGCACGATCCCCGCACTCTTTGCGGCTCGCCTCGCGTTCGGGTTCTCGGTGGCGGGCATGATGCCGGCGGCCAATGCGATGATTCATGAACACGTGGATCCCCGTTCGATTGGCAAGGCCTATGGTCTGGCGACCTCGATCAGCATGTTAGGCCTCGCGATCGGCCCGACCCTTGGAGGCACGTTGGCCTTGCATGCGGGGTTACGGGTTCCGTTTCTGGTCACGGCCGCCGCTCATCTGGGCCTGGCCGGGATCATCCTGTGGGTGCTGCGAAAAGAGCGGGCTCCCGCCGGCGGGGTCGTGCCGGGTTCTCCTTGAACCGAAAAAGAAATTGCGAGGGCTCTCCCATGCGGGTTACCATCCCTCCTATGCGCGTGGCGGTCGTTCAAAATGCCGCGGGCGATTCGATGCCCCAGACTCTGGCTTGTCTCGAGTCCCGGCTCGACACCATCGGGCCGAGCGATCTCATTGTCCTGCCTGAGGTGTTTGCCCTGCGGGGGTCTCATGACGACTATCGCCGGGCCGCCGAGCCTCTCGGAGGCCCGCTCACCTGCTGGCTGGCGGACCGTGCCCGGCGGCTGGGGAGCTGGCTGTTGGGCGGCAGTCTGATCGAACGGGGCGCGGATGGCCGGCTGTACAATACCGCAGTTCTTGTGGACCGCGCCGGGCACGTGCAAGCCACGTATCGGAAGATCCATCTCTTCGAAGCCACCCTCGACGATGGGCGGGTGGTCCGGGAGACGGATATCTATGCCCCCGGCGATGAACCGATCCTGGTGGTCATCGAGGGATGGCGGAGCGGACTCTCCATCTGCTATGACCTCCGTTTTCCTGAACTCTACCGCCGCTACGCGGCCGACGGGGCCGAGCTTCTTCTCATCCCCTCCAACTTTACGCAGAACACCGGCCGCGCCCATTGGGAGACGCTCGTCCGGGCCCGAGCGATCGAGAATCAGTGTTTTGTTGTGGCGGCGAACCAGTGCGGGAAAAATCCGGCGACGGGCGTCGCCAGTTACGGTCACAGCCTTATCGTCGGGCCGTGGGGAGAGATTCTGGCCGAGGCGGGGGATGAGGAGGCCGTAATCGTCGCCACCCTGGAACGCCCACACCTGGAACAGGTTCGCGCTCGGGTCCCCGTAGGGCGTCATCGTCGGTTGAGGGAAACCTGAAAGGATCCACGATGGGCGAATGTCCGGAACGCGATGTGATCTATGGAGTGACGCTCCTCGAGACGCACTTCTGGGGTGTTCATCCGCGGCTCTATGTTCGAGAGGAGCAGATCCCTGAATTGCGCGAGCGGATCACTCGCGCGCCGTGGTCAACCTACTGGCAGCGACTTCTTCCCTTGGCAGAGGAAGGGCGGCTTCCCGAGGCGGCCCTGGCATGGCTGTTGACGAGCGAGGCGCGCTACCGGGAGACGGCCTTGCGGCGACTTGGCGAAATGGCCGAAGGGCAGAAGCAGGGCAGCCACTGGGAACAGTGGGATACGGTAGCGATCGCCTACGATTGGTTGTGTCCCGTTCTTCCCGAAGCGCTCCGCCAGCGGGTGCAGGAGGTTCTCAACGGGAGAGCCCGGGCCATTTACCGTCAGATGGCCCTTCATGAGATCTACTGGGCGGGCGTCTACGTGAACAACATTTCCATGCACACCGTCCTCCAAGCGGCCCTGCCCGCTCTTGCGCTTTATGGCGATGTGGGGGATACGGCGCCCTGGGTCCGATGGGTCCTCGACAGGATTCGCGCCGTCACGGCAGCGCTTGGGCCGGACGGCGTGTCCGCTGAAGGGATCTCGTACGGAGGCTTTTTCAACTCGACGTACATGAGCGTCGCCGTGGCGGTCCGAGACCTGCTGGGGTGGGATCCCTTGGCCGACAATGCCTACTTGAAGAATCTGCCCCTTTTCTATCTCTACAGCCTAGTGCCGCGACCGCACCTTCATCCACGGCAGAGGCATCTTCATTTTGGCGATTCCGTCCGATACCCCTGGTATAGCCCCTCGCCCATCCTGCACTATCTGGCGGCGGCCTACCGGGACCCCGTGACGCAATGGGTTGGGGACCTCGAAACGCGCGCCGACCTCGCCCATCCGACCACGGCCCTCTGGGATTTTCTCTGGCACGATCCCTCCGTCGCCGCCACGCCGCCGGATCGGCTGCCACCGGATCGGCATTTTGAAGACAGGGGGTTGGTCTATATCCGATCGGACTGGGCGGGCGACGAATCGGTGCTGGGTTTCCTGTGTGGGGCGCATGCGGGGCGGCATGCGCTGGAGCGGTATCCGCAGTGTGTGGCCGGGGGCCACATGTCGCCGGCGGCTGGGAATCTCCAGCTCTTTGCGCATGGGGACTGGCTGCTCAACCATGGCGCTTATGCCCGCAAGTGGAGCGCCTACCACAACGTGCTTCTGGTGGACGGGCGCGGGCAGACGGGCGAGGGTGGCGAGTGGTTCGAGTGTACGCGGCTTCGGCGGGAGAAGCGGGCCCCCCGCATCCTTCGGTTTCGTTCGGAGGCGGACTGGGCGATGGTGAGTGCCGATGTCACGGCCGCGTATGATCCCGAGGTGGGCTTGCGCCGATGGCGTCGGCATCTGTTGGCGCTTCGGCCGGATGTGTGGATCGTGGCCGACGAAATGGCGGCCGATCATCCGGCGCGATTCGAGATTCTCTATCATGCCTGGGGTGAGGAGTTTCAAACGGATCGTCCTTTTGAGGCGCGGGGCACCGAGAGTTGGGAGACGGGGGGATGCCGGGGGCGCCTGTGGGTAAGGCTGGTGACGTCGGGAGAGGTGGAGGGCTCGGCGGAGATTCAGGCTCAGAACGGGATTGGGCCGCATCGGGACCGCGAGATGAATCTGCTTCGGTTTTTCAATTCGCGGCCGCAGCGGCGTCTTTGGTGTGTGGTGCTTCTGGAAGCCTTTCCAGCCGGCGGCGCCCCTCGCGTGCGCGGAGCACGCTGGGAGGGGCGGGAGGTAGTGATCGAAGGAGTGGGCGCGCGCTGGCGCTGGCATCCGGGTCCTTTCCGCGAACCCCTTCGGGAAGTCGCCTTGGGCGTGTCGAACGAATCCCCGGCGTGAGCCGTTGCCGGGGGTTTTGGCGTTGTCAAAGCGCCCCTTCTGTGATAAGCATCGCGTTATGAAAACCTCGTTGCGTTACCGGGAGGGCTTGCCCGAAGCTCGCCGGATCGTGTTCAAATTCGGAAGCCGGGTGCTGGTACGAGCCGATGGACGCCCCCATCAGGGGCGGATTGCCGAGCTGGTTCGGCATGTAGCTGCCTTTCAGAACCGGGGGGGGCAGGCGGTGATCATCACCTCGGGCGCCGTGGGAACGGGCATGGCCAGCCTGGGAATGAAGGAGAAGCCGAGCCACCTGCCGGACCTTCAGATGGCCGCAGCTGTTGGCCAGGCCCGGCTCATGGCGCTGTATGACATGCTCTTTTCGAAATACGGATGCCTTGTCGGCCAGGTACTCCTGACCCATGACGATTTTCATCATACGATCCGACAGAACAACGCTCGGCGGACGATGGAGAATATGCTTCGGCATCGTGTGATTCCCATTGTGAATGAAAATGATGTGGTTGCCGTCGAGGAGCTGCAGGCCGATCTTCGCAAGCTGGGGGACAACGACCTTCTGGCGGCACTGGTAACCAAACTTCTTCATGCGGATCTGTTGGTGCTCCTGACGACAGTGGACGGATTGCGGGAGTTTCAGGGCAACGGACGTTCGCGTCGCCTCCGCGTGGTGGATCGGATTACCCCGCGCATTCTGAAGCTCGCCATGCCCAAACAGGGGGGGATTTCGACCGGCGGCATGATCAGCAAACTCAAGACGGCTCGCACCGTGGTCGAAGCGGGAATCCCGGTGGTCATCGCCGACGGCCGCAAACCCTCCAACCTCAAGCGGATTCTGGCGGGAGAGGATGTTGGGACCTTTATTCCGCCGGCCGTGGTGGACTGAGCCTATGACGACCTCCCTTCACGACGAGATGATGGCACTCGGCGATCGGGCGGTCGCCGCAGCGCGGCAACTGGCGACGGTCGAAACGGCGCAAAAGAATGCCGCGTTGCAGGCCATGGCCAAAGCCCTTGGCATACGAGCAGCGGCCATTCTGGCCGCCAATCGGCAGGATCTTGAGGCTGCCCGTTCGGCCGGAGTGAGCCGCGCCATGCTCGACCGGCTGGCGCTGGATGAGCGCCGGCTTGAGGCGATGGCCAGGGGGCTGGAAGCGGTGGCCGCGCTGCCGGATCCCGTTGGGCAGACGATGGCCGCCTGGCGGCGACCCAACGGACTGGAGATTCGGAAGGTTCGCGTCCCGATCGGCGTAATTGCGATCATCTATGAAGCCCGTCCCAATGTGACCGCCGACGCGGCCGCCCTCTGCGTCAAGAGTTCGAACGCCGTTCTTTTGCGTGGCGGGCGTGAGGCCGCTGCCAGCAACCGAGCCATAGCCGAAGCGCTCCGGGAGGGGTTGCGCACGGCTGCCCTTCCGGAGGATTCGATTCTCTTTGTGGATACGCCGGATCGGGAAGCCGTACGCGAGATCGTGCAGATGGTGGGGCGGGTGGACCTCGTGATTCCCCGTGGAGGCGAGGGTTTGATCCAAGCGGTGACGGAGATGGCGCGGGTGCCCGTCATCAAGCATTACAAGGGCGTGTGCCACGTCTATGTGGATGCGGCCGCCGATTTGGAAATGGCGTTGGCGATCGCGGAAAATGCCAAATGTCAACGGCCCGGCGTTTGCAACGCGATGGAGTGCTTGATTGTACATCGGGCCGTGGCACGCCATTTTCTTCCTCGCCTGGCGGAACGACTTACCACTCGGGGCTGCCGGATGAAAGGGGATGCCGAAGCTCGGGCGATCGTACCCTCCATGGAGGCAGCCACCGAGGAGGACTGGTTTACGGAGTATCTCGATCTGGTGTTGAACGTACGGGTTGTCGGTTCGGTGGAGGAGGCGATCGCTCACATCGAGCGCTACGGCTCCCACCACTCGGATGCGATTGTAACCCGGGACGAACGGGCGGCGGAACAGTTTGTACGCGGGGTGGACTCGGCCGCGGTCTATGTCAATGCCTCCACCCGCTTCACGGATGGCGGGGAGTTCGGACTCGGAGCAGAGATGGGGATCAGCACCGATAAGATTCACGCGCGCGGGCCGATGGGCCTTGAAGAGTTGACGAGTTATAAGTACATCGTGTGGGGAACCGGCCAGATTCGGACCTGAGCGGCAAGGATTGTTCAGTCCTCCTCTCCGGCCTCAGGATCCGGAGATGTTTGGCTGGAACGGTGCCAGAGACCTCGGCGGAGGGACTCCTTTCCGAAACGTTGGCGGAGGGTGTCAACCATGTGATCCAACCGCCGCTCTCGTTCACGACGGCGTGCGAGCTCTCCGGCGGTGAACAGGTCGGGTTGGAACGGTTCGGAGAGCCGGGAATCGGTGAGGTTCTGGACGCCGAATCCGATCAGTCGGAGAGGCCCCTGGATGGCCGCCTCCTCGAAGAGACGGAGCGCGCTTTGGATCAGTCCGCGATCGGAATCGGTGGGTTCGGGCAAGGGTTTCTGGCGGGTGATGGTGCGAAAGTCGGGAAAGCGCAGCTTGAGGAACGCGGTTCGGGCCAGACGACCGCGGGCGCGAAGGCGGTGGCCGACGGACTCGGCCAGCGCGATCAGAGTTTGGCGCAGGAAAGGACGGTCGGCGCAATCGGTTTCGAAGGTGGTTTCGCGGGAGAGGCTTTTTTCTTCCCATTCGGTGACGACGGGTCGGTCGTCCTGGCCAAAGGCCAGGGCGCGGATCCATTGGGCCATGGAGGGACCGACGCAGGCGGCCAGCGACGATTCGGCCAGCGCCTGGACATCGCCGATGGTCCGAATGCCGACCTTTTCCAGATGGGTGCGGGTGATGGGACCGACACCGAAAAGACGGGAGACGGGAAGGGGGGCGAGAAAGAGGCGGATGGCCTCGGGGTCGGTCGGAACGATGAGAAGGCCATTGGGTTTACAGAGGTCGCTGGCGACCTTGGCCAAGAACTTATTGGGGGCGACCCCGATCGACGCGGTCAATCCGCCGAGTTCCCGTGGGATTCGCTCGTGAAGGGAGCGGGCCAGCGTGGGGATGTCGGGCCAGAGGTGAAGGACGGAAGAGAGATCGAGGAAGGCTTCATCCACCGAGACCGCCTCCACGTCGGGGGTATAGGATTCCAGGATAGCCATCAGGCGCTCGGATTCCTGCTGATAAAGGGCCATGCGGGGATGGACGAAGATGGCGTGAGGGCAGAGACGGCCCGCGGTTCGGGAGGGCATTGCCGAGTGGATACCGAAGGCGCGGGCTTCATAGGAGGCGGTGGAGACGACCCCGCGGCGGTCGGGCGGGGCGCCGACGACAACCGGACGGCCGCGCCATTCGGGGTGGTCGCGCTGTTCGATCGCCGCGAAGAAGGCATCCATATCCACATGGAGAATCGTGCGCACGGCTTGAGCACCTATCGTAGCACAGCCGACCTCTCAGACCAACTGCCGCCAAGAGGAGGATCACAATGTTCCTGCCCGTTCACAACAATGGCTGAAAAGCTGTTGACATGCGGGAAAAGGAATCGCATTCTTCGAGCGGTGGGATAAGGAGGAGTAGGAGTTACATGAAAGTTGCCGTTTTCTTTGCTGGGGTTTTCGGTATGGGAATGCTCGCCCTGAGCGCGTCACGCCTCGCGGCTGAGCCGACGCTCAACTACCAGGGCCGGCTTACGGCGGGCGGGAGCAATTACACCGGGCCAGGGTACTTCACGTTCATGCTGCACGACGGCGCCGGAAACCGTTTTTGGTCGAATGAAACGGTGGTCGTCGAGGTGAACCACGGGTTATTCAACGTTGATCTCGGGGATACCGCTCTAGCGGGGATGAGCCGGATTCCGCCGGTCGTTTTTCATGAGCCCCATCTCTGGTGGAGTTTCGCACAAAACGGGGGCATGGTAACGCCGCTATGCGGCCATGGCAAGAACGTTGATGAGGGGGGCTGTGATTTTCGATGGGAGCGGTGTTTTCTCGGAGTCCACGGAAAGCCGTTCGCG